>Ga0182027_10009507_pt1 | contig 13959 bp, 9 predicted proteins | sample 712E1DmetaG_FD_121300 | JGI IMG/M metagenome (GOLD analysis project Ga0182027, IMG submission 121300) | Permafrost microbial communities from Stordalen Mire, Sweden - 712E1D metaG (Illumina Assembly) | ecosystem: Environmental > Terrestrial > Soil > Wetlands > Permafrost | place: Sweden...
CTTTCTCTTCGGCGGCCCTTTTCTCCGCCGCAACACGCTGAGCTTCCGCTTCCGCCGCCGCTTTGGCTTTCGCCTCCGCTTCCAGCCGGGCCTTCTGCTCGGCGGCCTTCTTCTCCGCCGCGACGCGCTGGGCTTCGGCTTCCGCCGCCGCTTTGGCCCTGGCCTCGGCTTCGGCCCTGGCTTTCTGTTCCGCGATGCGTTGTTCCTCGGCAATTCGCTTGGCTTCCGCTTCCGCTTTCAGGCGGGCTTCCTCCCGCGCCTTGGCTTCGGCTTCAAGGCGTGCCTTTTCCTCAGCGGCCCTTTTCTCCGCCGCAACGCGCTGAGCTTCTGCTTCCGCCGCCGCTTTGGCTTTGGCCTCGGCTTCCAGCCGGGCTTTCTCCTCAGCCGCCTTCTTCTCGGCCGCGATGCGCTGGGCTTCGGCTTCCGCCGCCGCTTTGGCCCTGGCCTCGGCTTCCGCCTTGGCTTTCGTTTCCGCGATGCGTTGTTCCTCGGCAAGTCGTTTGGCTTCGGCTTCCGCTTTCAGCCGGGCTTCCTCCTTTGCCTTGGCCTCGGCTTCGAGCCGGACTTGCTCCTCCGCAGCCTGTTTCTCCGCGGCAACCCGCCTGGCCTCGGCCTCCGCCCTGAGCCGGACGGCCTCGCGCGCTTTGGCGTCGGCCTCCGCCTGCAAACTCGCCAATTCCTTGACCCTGGCTTCTGCTTCCGCTTTTGCTTTCTCTTCCGCCAGCTTGGTCTCGGCGGCGGATGGCACGGTCTTTGGCTCAGTTTCCTGGGTGATGCCGGAGGGCACCAACGGAGTGGGCTTGAAGTTGGGATTGCCCCATTTGATCGTTTTGAGGACGGGGTTGTCGCCGATCACACTGTTGCCGCTGGAACTGAGCATCATGACGCGGATTTTGTCGGTGGTCAGTTCCGGCGGAACACCCGGTTCGTCGTTGAAGAATTTGACCAGGATGGAAATAGTGCCGTGGCCGACGCCGACCACCTTCGTCTCGGCCCCAAACCAATGGGAGACTTCCGGCCGCTTCCGGTCGGAGATGACTGGAGCGATGCGCACGTCGGGGCCGCGCAAGCCATCGTAGGAGTAATCCAGCGTCAGGGTCACTTCCGTGCCGTCGGCCGATTGTTTGCTGATGCGAACGTTGGAAACGTCGTTGCCCGTGGTGCTGGATCGGCCTTGCGGCTGGATCAGGATCGGCTGGGCGCACAGAGTTGCCAAACCCACGTGGATGGCGACCCACCCAGCAATGCATCGTTTGCACAATTTCATGGAAGCACTTTGTTGCGCGAGTATAGAGAATTGGCGCGCGGTGTCAAAAGACAATTGCAGGAAAAATCAATCCCCGTAACCACGGCCTTCCCACCGCCGTCCAGCGAAATGACGGCCCCAAATTCCCGCCGCAAAAGACAGACATCTCAGCGCCGGGGCGGTATGCTTGGTTTTATTTGAGCGATGACGCAGCCTGACGAAGATTCCGCCGCCAGCCGGAAAGGGGATTTGCTCCAGCCCGGACTCCTGCACGAACTGTTCGAGAGTCAGGCGGATGCCTCACCCCAAGCCACCGCCCTGCTCTGCGCGGACGCGCGCATGAGCTACGGCGAGTTGGAACGACGCTCCAACCAACTGGCCTGGTCGCTCCGGCAGCGCGGCGTGGGCCGCGGTGATTGCGTTGGATTGTGGCTGCCGCGTTCCCTGGATGTCTATGTGGCGCTGCTGGCCATTCTCAAAGCCGGGGCGGCTTACGTCCCTTTGGACCCGGAATATCCGGTGGAACGGGTGGCGTTTATTCTCGCCGATTCCCACGCGCGCGCCATCGTCACCTCCGGCGCGCTCGCCGCCCGCGCGGCCGGATTTTCCGCCCGCCTCATCGCCCTGGATCAAGACGCGGCGGAGATTGCCACGCAGCCTGGCCAACGTCCGCGCAACTCGGACACCGGGTTGTCACCCCGGGACCTTTGCTATGTCATCTATACGTCGGGAACCACCGGCAGACCCAAGGGGGTGGAGATTGAACATCGCAGCGCCTGCCACCTCGTGCGCGCGGAAGGCCAAATTTTCCAGGTGCGGCCCTCCGACCGTGTCTTCCAGGGATTCTCCATCGCTTTCGACGCCTCGGTCGAGGAAGTCTGGCTGGCGTTTTTCGCGGGAGCCACGCTGGTGGCGGGCACCTCGGAAATGGTGCGTGCCGGCGCCGCGCTTTCCCCGATGCTCACCGCCGCCGGCGTGACCGTGCTTTCCTGCGTGCCGACGCTGCTTTCGATGATGGAGGAGGACGCGCCCACGGTGCGCCTGCTCATCTTCGGCGGCGAGGCGTGCCCGCCCGATCTGGTCAAGCGCTGGTGGAAGCCGGGACGGCGGGTCTTCAACACCTACGGGCCGACCGAAGCCACCGTCATCGCCACCTTCGCCGAATGCCGCCCGGACCAGCCGGTCACCCTGGGCCGGCCCCTGCCAAACTATTTCGCCTGTATTCTGGATGAGCAACTGCGTCCCGCCGCGGCGGGAGCGGCTGGCGAATTGTGCCTGGGGGGTATCGGGCTGGCGCGCGGCTACGCGGGACGGCCGGAGTTGTCGCGGGAAAAATTTATTGACTGGGCGCAGGACGGGGCGTTTCCCCGGCGCCTCTATCGCACGGGCGACCGGGCGCGCTGGACGCCCGGGGGCGAAATCGAATTTCTCGGCCGCATGGACACGCAGGTCAAAATCCGGGGCTACCGCGTCGAGCTTTCCGAAATCGAGTCCGTGCTGCTGGAATGTCCCGGCGTCAAGGCGGCGGCGGTGGCATTGCGCGAGGAGGTTCCCGGCCTGCCGCAACTGGCCGGCTATCTGGTGCCGCGCGGCGCGGCCGCGCCCGATCTGGAAGGTATCCGGGCGGCGTTGCGCGCGCGCCTGCCGGCCTACATGATTCCGGCGGTCCTGGAGGTTCTGGCCGTGCTGCCGGTTCTTCCCAGCGGCAAGGTGGACCGCCGGAACCTGCCCGCTCCGCGCGCGCGCCCGGCCCAAACCGGCCGCGACATCGCCGCGCCCCGCACCGCGTTGGAACGGCAAATGGCGGCGGTGTGGGAGAAATTATTCGCCCCCGCCGGCGTGTCGGCGCGGGACGATTTCTTTCTGGAACTGGGCGGCCATTCGCTGCTGGCGGCGCGGATGGTGTCCGAACTTCGCCGGCAACCGGGCCTGGAAGAACTTTCTCTCCTGGACGTTTACCAGCATCCGAGCATCGAAAAGCTGGCGGCGGAATTCGAGAAACGGCGGCGCGCGCGGGACCCGGCCGCGGCGGCTGGGGAATATCAGCCGGTCCCGTTCTGGCGGCACTTTTTTTGCGGCGCGGCGCAGCTTTTCAGCCTGGGATTCATCCTGAGTTTTTTTGCGCTGCAGTGGCTCACGCCCTATCTGACCTACACGCTGATGATGGACTCGGAGGACTTCGACTCCACCGGGGCGCTGCTCGGGGCGTTTGCCAGCCTGATTCTCTTCTATCCGGTGATGCTGCTGATCCCGGTTGCCGTCAAGTGGATTTTCATTGGCCGCTACCAGCCGGGCGCGTATCCCCTGTGGGGATGGTTCTATTTCCGCTGGTGGTTTGCCACGACCATCGAAGCAGCCGTGCCGGTGAGCTACCTGGCCGGCACCCCCCTCTATAATATCTATCTGCGCCTGATGGGGGCCGCGATCGGGCGCAACGTCCATCTGGACTGCGACGCCTTCGTCGTCTATGACCTGCTGAGCATCGGGGAGGATTCCAGCATCAACGCCGATTCCAGCCTCCCTGGCTACACTGTGGAAAACGGCTGGCTCAAGATCGGGCGCGTCACCATCGGCCGGCGCTGTTTCGTGGGCGCGCGGGCCGTGTTGTGCGAGGACACCGTCATGGAGGATGACTCCGCTCTGGAAGACCTTTCGCTGCTGACGCGCGGCGGCACGATCCCCCGTGGCCAAACCTGGCTCGGTTCGCCCGCGCGGCCAACCGCGGCTCCCGCCCCAGCCGGGGAGCGTCCTTGTGGCGCGGGACGCCGGTGCGCTTTCGGAATTCTGCATGGGCTGGGCGCGCTGATTTTTCCGGCGCTGGTGGTGGCGGCCCTTTTCCCGGGAATTGTGGCGATGAACCAATTGAACTATCTGGACGAGTATTACTGGTATTTGTCGGTCGCGCCGCTGGTGGGATTGTCCTTCATCCTCCTGCTCTCGCTGGAAATCGTCGCGGTGAAATGGCTGCTGCTGGGCAGGGAACAACCGGGAACCCATCGCCTCCACACTTTCCGCTACTTGCGCCGGTGGTTTTTCAACCAGACCATGCACCTGAGCATGGACGTTCTCGGGCCTCTCTATGCCTCCATCTATCTGGCGCCCTGGTACAAAATGCTCGGCGCCAAAGTCGGCCACGACGCCGAGGTCTCCACCGCTTCCTACGTTTCGCCCGACCTGCTCTCCCTCGCCGAGGGCAGCTTCATCGCCGACAGCGTTTCCATGGGCGCGCCGCGCGTGCGCAACGGCCTGGTGACCACCGGCAGAAACCACGTCGGCAAACGCTCCTTCATCGGCAACAGCGCCCTGCTCCCGCCCGGCGCGGTTATCGGCGACGACGTGCTGATCGGCTGCCTTTCCGCGCCGCCCCCCAATCCGGCCGACGCCTTGCGCGCGGACAGCACCTGGCTGGGTTCGCCCGCCATTTTCCTTCCGCAACGCCAAAAGAGCGCGGCTTTCCCCGAAGCAACGACGTTCAAGCCCACCTGGCAATTGCGCGCCCAACGGGCGGCCATTGAGTTCTTCCGCGTTCTCACGCCGTCCACCTGCTTCATCATTCTTATCAGCTTGCTCTTCTCGGCGCTGCTGCTGCTCAAGGACTATTTCAGCCTGCTTCAAACCCTCCTGTTCTTCCCCTTTCTTTACCTCGGGTGCGGCCTGGCGGCGGGGATCGTGACCATCGCCGCCAAGTGGATTCTGGTCTGGCGCTATCGCCCAAGTGAGAAACCGCTCTGGAGCACCGCCGTCTGGCGCAACGAACTGATCAACGCCCTGCACGAGCATCTGGCCGAGCCGTTCCTGGTCGGCGCCCTCACCGGCACGCCCTTCCTCTGCTGGTACTTTCGCCTGCTCGGCGCGAAAATCGGCCGCCGCGTTTATCTGGAGACGACCGATTTCAGCGAATTCGACCTCGCCACCATCGGCGATGAGGCGATGTTGAACGCCGACTGCACGATTCAGACCCATCTCTTTGAGGATCGCGTGATGAAAATGTCAACCATAAACATCGGCCCCCGCTGCAACGTCGGCGCCGGCTCCCTCGCGCTCTACGACACCGTGATGGAAGAGGGCGCGGCCCTGGGAAACCTCTCGCTGCTGATGAAGGGGGAAACCTTGCCCGCGTGGACCCGTTGGGAGGGAATTCCCGCGCAGCCGGCGGAGTGATGGCGGATGGCCCGAAAATCCGTCAAGAAAATAGCTTGCAAAAACCTGGAATTAGCCCCAAATAACTCACAAATCGTGCTATAGACCTGAAAATAGAATTGGGCCACAGGCGGGAATCGGGGGGAATGAATCTATGAAAAGGAATATTGCCATCTCTGTTCGGGAAGTTGCTCGCGGGCGCGAGCGCGCCTTCACTCTGGTTGAATTGCTGGTGGTCATCGTCACCTTTGCCATCCTGGCGGCGCTGATTCTGCCGGCGCTGGCGCGATCGGATGATAACGGCGCGCGCATGGTTTGCATGAACAATCTCCGGCAAATGGGAATGGCCGCGAACATGTACGCCGGCGACAACCGCGATTATCTGGCATTCTGCAACTGGGATGCAGGTGCCTCTTTCACCGACCCGTCCACCGGCAAATATGTTGTGGGCTGGCTTTATGTCTGTAGCGGGACGATTCCAGATCCAACTGTAACGCCGTACAAGAATAATCCGAGCATGTCCTGGCAGACGGGGCTTTGGTTCAAATATGTGCAGAGTACAAAATATTATCTCTGCCCGGTGGATATCGAAAGCCCGTATTATCAACAGCGGCATAACAAGCTTTCCAGCTATGTCATGAATGGCGCAGAGAGTGGCTTTGCTACCGTTTACCCACCTTCTAAAGTCACCGACGCTTGGAGTCCCGGATGTTGGCTGCTTTGGGAACCGGATGAAAATGCTGCCGGTCTGGGAAACCCCGGTGCGTCTGATTTCGATGATGGAGCTCGCTGCCCAGGCGCATCCTTCGGCACATCTGAGGGAATCGGACGGCTTCATACCGCCAACGGTGGCGAGATACTTTGTGTGGGCGGCAATGTGCAAATGGTCACTGTCCAGACATGGAAAGCTCAGACGACCCGAACAGGACCAATGGGTCCTGGCGGGAAGACGCTGGCGTGGTGGAGCCCGTTTTCGATCAACGGTGGTCCGTGACCCGGAGGACGCTTATGAAAGAAGGCTCTTCCATCTTGCGCAATGCGGTTCTTTTCACCTTCGCGCTTCGCCTGGCTTTTCCGTCGCTGGCCGGCTCGCTGCAACTTGTCTCCGCGGTTGATCCATCTGCCACACCGCCCGCCTCTGCCGGCGGGGATTCATGGCATCCGATCCTCACACCGGACGGGCGCTACGTTCTATTCGCGAGCCGGGCGAACAACTTGGTTTTGAGCGGCGCCAACAGTCCGTTCCTGAATCAGGTTCCGCCCAAAATGAATGTCTTCCTGCGCGATCGCACCAACGGGACAACCACGCTGGTCAGCGTCAGCTTCAGCGGCACCGGCCCCGGCAACGGCGATTCGATCCCCACGGCCCTTTCCCCCAACGGCCAGTTCGCGCTCTTTGAAAGCACCGCCAGCGACCTGGTGCTGGGCGACACCAACAACGCCACGGACATTTTTCTCCGCGATCTGGTCCACGGAACCAACCAACTGGTCAGCGTCCGCACCAATGGCGGTTGCGCCAACGGTTCTTCGTGGGAATCGGCCATGACGCCGGACGGACGCTATGTGGCATTTGCCAGCGCCGCCACCAATTTGGTAATGAATGACACCAACGGAATCCAGGACATCTTCGTGCGCGACACGCAGGCCGGTGTGACCCTGTTGGCCAGTCCCGACGCAACCGCCTCTTCGTCTTCGAGGTTGGATTCACCGCAGATCACGCCGGATGGTCGTTACGTGGTGTTTCGCAGCACTGCCAGCACATTGGAGTTCACGAATGCATACACCGTCAACGAGATCTATGTCCGCGATTTGCTTTTGGGCACAACGACTCTGGCCAGCACCAATGCCCACAACTTGTTTGCCGGGACTCGGAGCAGTTACAACCATGTCATCAGCGACGACGGACAATTCGTTGCCTTCGAATCCAGTTCCGGCGCGGCCGGAGTCATTCAGCGATATAACCTGCAAACCGGCTTCACGGACATTATCTGCACCAATGCGGTCGCCACTTTTGCTTACAACCATTTCCGATCCGTGGACATGACTCCCGATGGCCGCTTTGTCACGTTCGTTGCCAACACCGGCACCGGCGGAGCCACGTCCTGCGTCTGCGTCTGGGACGCCCAATCCGGCCTGACCACTTTGGCGAGCGCCGGCCTCGATGGAACCGTCCCGACCAATTCGGTATGCGACTGGCCAACGCTGGATACATCCGGACGATGGGTCGCTTTCCTTTGCACCGCCGCCAATCTCACCACCAATGTTGAGTCCGACGATTTTCACCTCTACGTTCACGATCTCCTGGCCGGCGTTACCACACTCGTGGACGCGGGCGCCAACGGCGCCGGCGTGGCGAAGGATTTCTTGAACGCGCCGCGTCTGACGCCCGACGGCAGTTCCATTGCCTTCGACTGCACCGACTCCGACTTGGTGACGAACGACAACAACCAGGCTTACGATGTGTTTGTCAACAATCTGACGACCGGCGCCACCGAGTTGATTTCCGTCCGACAGCCCGCGTTGCCATCGCAAACGCCCCCCGGCGCGACGTTGGGCGCCGTTTTTTCCGTCAGCACGGATGGCCGTTACATTGCGTTTTCCGGCACGGGCGCCAGCCTGCTGGCCACCGCCTACACGAACCCGTATCGCGGTGTGTTCATGCGGGATCAACTCAACGGCACAAACGTGCTGGCGAGTGCGGACACCAACGGGCTTGGTGGAGCCGATGGCTCGTCGTTTGATCCTTCGATCAGCGGCGATGGCCGCTACGTCGCGTTCACCAGCGGCGCCGACAATCTGGTGATGAACGATACCAACCAGGCCCAGGACGTCTTTCTCCGCGATCTGCAGGCCGGGATCACAACGCTCGTCAGCGTCAACATCAACGGCGCCGGGCCTGGAAATGCCGCGTCCTATTCACCCGCGATCAGCGCCAATGGCCGCTATGTTCTCTTCCACAGCAAGGCGAAAAACCTCGCCACCGGCTCGTTCAATGGCAGCGAGAATCTCTTCTTGCGGGATTTGCAGTTGGGCGCTACTTACGCCATCACCACCAGCACCCTTGGTTTTTCCACAAATGCAATGACTCCCGACCTTCGTTTCGTCGCCTATGGCCGGGCCGCAAACAGTTTCGTGGTGTGGGATTCACAGACTGCCACCGCGGTTTATACCAACACTACGTCCACCGTGGTCTATGCTATCAGCCCGGATGGAAACCGGATCGCTTATTCCTCCGGGACAGGGTTTGCTGTCGTGGATCGGGCGGCGGGCGTCACTAATATGATCGCCGCCCGGATTTCAGGTTCTCACTCCAGGGCGCAATTTAGCGGGGATTCGCGGTACCTGGTGTTTTCCAGTAGCAACGCCCTGGCCGCCATCGACAAAAACGGCGCTGCCGATGTTTATCTGTACGACTTTCAAACGCAAAGCAACCTCCTGATCAGCCAGAGCTGCATTTCGTCCAGCGCCGCGAATGGACCTTCGGATTCTCCTGCCATCACCGCCGACGGAAGATTCATCGCTTATCGCAGTTCCGCTGGCAACCTAGTCCCCGGCCCCACCAATGGTCTGCCCAACGTGTTTGTGTTCGACCGGCAAACGGGCGCGACGACCCTCGTGAGCCTCAGCGTCTTCGGAGATTTCGCCGCCAACAATGCTTCCCTCACACCCGCCTTCAGCGGCGACAGCCAGACCCTGCTTTTCCAAAGCTGGGCCGCGGATTTGGTGCCTCAAGATTTCAACCAAAGCCCCGGCCTCTTTGCCCTGAAACTTTATACTTCCATTGCCACTCCTGCCTTCCTTGGGCAGATCATCTTCGCACCCGCGTCTGGTCAAAACCCCGCCCTCACGTGGCCCGCGGCCGCTGGAAGAAATTATCAGGTTCAATTCAAAAACAACCTGACCGACCCGGTTTGGCAGAACTTGAACGGGGACGTGACCATCGTCGGCGACCGCGCGTTTGCCACCGACTTCGCACCCAGTCCCAGCCAAAGGTTTTATCGCATCGCGGCTTTTTGAGCAGCTTTCCTATGCGCGCGGGGAGATGGCGATGACGGCGGAATCAAATTAAGCCGCCAGTTCCGATTTTCGTTTCGAGGCTTTTTCGGCAAACCTCCGGGCTTCGTGCGCCCCGCATAACAGGCAAGCAGAACTGATATCACAGTCCAGTTTCATCCCAAGCTTTAAATAAGTCAGCTTGTCACCCGCTAATTCCCGCCGGCTGGCTTCCAACTCTCATCCGGATCGTAGGTGGTCATGGCCGCGGCGAGGCGGGAGGTTTGGGGGCCGAGATTCTTCTCATGGACCTGGCCTTGCTGGTTGACAATAAACGTCATCACGCCGGAATTGCCCCATTCCGCCGGCCAGGCCGCCAGCGCGAAACCGGCCAGCATGTGGCCGTTGATGATGTAATTGTACTTGCCGCCCGGCGCGTGCGATCCCTGGCGGGTCAAAATCTTGAAACAATAACCACGGTACGGCACCAGGTTTTCCGCCATGATCTTGTTCTCGTGGTGATAACCCTCCTCGTGCGACTGCGCGATCAGCGGGCCGAACGGACTCGCCTCCTCTCCCGGCTGGGTGTGCCAGTAGAGACCGTCATGGGCGTTGGTCGTGCTGCGCAGGCGCTGGGCAAATTCGAGCACCCCGTCCCCGTTGCGCGGCTGGCTGGCATACTCCCGCTGCGCGTCCACATAGGCGCGGCAAACCCGGATCGCGGCCAGTTCGTTCATCCCGATCCGGCGGTTCAGGACTTCCTCTTTGCCTGCGGCGATGTCAAAAAACCATTGTCCTCCATCCTGGACCAAAGGAATGGGAAAAGGCCACGCATCCGCCCCAATTTGCAGCACGATCTTCGATTCCGACTGGCGCGCCAAATCCACCTTCTCGCTCAAGCGCCGCACGAAATTGGAAAACGAATTGCCCGCCTGCACCACATCCGGCGAAACCAGCTCGCGCCCCTCCGGCCCGAAAATGGAGCGCAAGGCATTGGTGTCTTTTGCCTGTGCCGCCGTCACCAGCGCTGCGGAGGCCGCCTCCGGCGAGGCAAAATGTTGCCCGTTGGCTCCGCCCAGAGCCGAAAGAGGCAAGAGGGACAAACCGGCCACGCCCAACAGCATCCCGCCAAAACTGCCGGCGGCTTTTACCTTGTCGAATATCATTGGTTTGAATCCTTTTTCCATTTTCACAGCCGCGCTTCGCCTTCACCGCTTCCGATTGGAACCGGAGGACGATTGCCCCGACGACGGCGCCGACGGCCGGGACGCCGGCGCTGAGATGGTGCCCCGACTTTCCACCCCGCGCGCGCTGGATTCCCGCGCCTGCGATGAATTCTCCGGACCGCCAAAAACGCTGGCGCGCGGCTGCTCCCGGACTTCCGGCGCTGGGCGCGGCACCACAGGAGCGCGGTTTTCCACCGGCGGGCGCGATTCCACTGGCGGGCGCGATTCCACTGGCGGACGAACTACCCGCGGCAAAACCGCCGGGTGCGACTCCACCGGAGCGCGGTTTTCCGCCGGCGGGTGCGACTCCACCGGCGCGCGAACTTCCCGCGGCAGAACCGCCGGGCGGTTGACTTCCAGTTGCGTGGGGCGGCTCGGTGTAATCGGCCGGGCGGGGCTAAAGGTCTGCGCTGCGAATCCGCGATCCGGACCGCGTGGCGCACCCGCGATTGCGCCTGGCGCCGGGTGCCAGATCGGAGCGCCGTGCGGAATTTGGCGATCCCGAGGCGCGCGCCGCCACCAATCGGCTGGTCGCGAATGTCCCGGTCCCCAGGCAATGATGTGGTGATGGCGCCAGTCCCAGTCGTGGCCCAACCAGACGCCGATGGGGAAGCCGACCCCAAAAGTGCAATAGATTCCGGGGTTGTCATAGATCGTGTCCGGCGGATAGTACGGCACATAAATCACGTCAGGCTCGACTGGCTCGATTTCCACCGTTCCGTTGTCGGTCACGATGCTTTCTTGCGGTGTGCTCTGCAAATTGCCCTCTGCCTGGGCCTGGGAGCGGAGGCGTTGGATGGAATCCATCACGTCCTGTTGCTGGTTGAGAAAGGCCTGGCCCACCTCTGTGCTCCAAGCCAGATTGTCATCCAGCCACTTCAGGACCGTCGGATAATGGGTCAGGGCCTGGACACTGGGATCCCAAGGCTGCTGATCCACCTGGGTCAGATCATCCCCCTGGGCGACGTAACGGTCCGCCATGACAATTTGCCCGGGCAAGGTGGCGGCGGTGAATAGCTCCGCCAGCAATGGATCGGGATAAAGCGCGATCGGCTTGAGCATTTGATCCAGCGCCTCCGGCGTCATCTGCGCCGCCGCCGCCGATTCCTGCGAAATGGCTGCGTCCTGCGCCCCCGCCTGCATGGCCGCGCAGAACAGAATCATTAGCGCCGCCCGATAGATTGGCCGTTGCTTCATCGTTGCATCTCCGCCACTGGACATTGTGACTCATTGGACGTTTTGTCGAGGGGTATTATTCAGAACCAATGGCGGCCAATTCGTCATCTGTGCCGAAGCGGTGGTGCTGGATCAAGCCCGCGCCAAAGGCATCACCTTCTTGCACAAGCCCTTCTCGCCCCGCGTTTTGGCCGAAACCGTCCGCAAATGCCTGGATGCCGATTAGACGCGGTTGCGCAGTTATTTTCCAAAAGACAGTTTCACGGACACTCTTTGCCCCGAAACCCCATTGACAATCCGGTGACAAAGTGGCACCATGTAATCATGGAACATGTCATGGAAGAACCGCGCAAGCGGATTACGGCCCGCGTTTCGGATAATGTGCGCGTGACGCTGGAACAAGCGGCGGAGCTTTTGGGGGCAACCGTCAACCAGTTCGTTGTGCAAACGGCGTATCAGGAAGCGCAGCGCGTGATTGAACGCGAATCCGTCATCCGGCTTTCGCAAAAGGATGCGCGGAAGGTTCTTGCCCTGCTCGACCATCCGCCCAAACCCAACAAACGGCTGAAAGATGCGGCCAGGGCTTTCAAAGGTTCGGTGCGTGCGTAAGATCCAACTGCTCGCCAAGTCGCATGACAGGGAGGGATTCGATTGCGGCAGCCAACCGCTCAACTCCTTTCTCAAGCAAACCGCGCGGCAACACGCGGTGCGGGGAATTTCACGGACATTTGTGCTGGTGGAAGAAAACGCCTCCGAGCCAGAGCCTATCCTGGGGTTTTTCTCCCTTAACCTCTGCCAGATAAAGTCTGAGGCGCTTTCAGCGGAAGAAGCAAAAAAACTGCCCCGGGACGTGTCCGGGATCAGGCTGGGCCGGTTGGCGGTCGCAAAAACTTATCAGCGGCAGGGAATCGGCAAAACATTGCTGGTCGCGGCCATGGGGAAGTTCCTGGAAATTTTCAACACGGCGGGCGGGATTGGTCTTTTCGTGGACGCCAAAGACCACGCAGCAAAACGCTACTATGAGCAGTTCGGTTTTGTTTTCCTGCCATCAAACGAACTTGAACTCTTTCTGCCGGTAAAGACGATTCAAGAGGCATTAACGCCGCACCCGTAGGCAGGCGGCGGCAGTTTCATTCCATGCTGGCTTCTCCTGCGGTTCATCTGCCGGGAAGAACGCGGGATCACCGCGCCGTCAGCACCACGTAATTGCGCTTGCCCTTGCGCAAAAGCAGGTGGCGCCCAAAAAGCAAATTCCCCCAAGTGACCTGGCGCTGCGGGCTGGACTCCCGGATATTGTTGACATAGACCCCGCCCCCTTCGATGTCTTTCCGCGCCTGGCCGGGCCCGCCAAGGCACGGCAGCCCGCATTCAAGCGGAGGCGGCTTCCACGCGATGGACATACTCCGCGACCTGGGCCTGCAATTGGCGCAACTGTTCCAACGGGCCTTCGGCCAGCACGGCAAAGTTGCGCGGATTCTTCGTCAAAATCTCGTTGCGGGACGATTCCAAAATCCGCTGCATCCGGCCCATCTGTTCAATGGCCTGGTAAAGTTGTTCGGGCGTTTCAATCATAGCATGATTTCCAATAAGCCTTTTCTCCCTTCGGGCCGTTGCCTGACCTGTTGGAAGAAGGCCACAGCCTGCTCCAGGCTCTCGCTGCCATTCTTCACCACCAATATATCAAATCCAAATCTTCTTCGCACTCGTTTTTGCGCAAGGACGTCGTATTGCGCCGCCGGGAGGTCTGCTGAAAAATCGTGGCTTGCCCGCAAAACAATCACCAAGTCAATGTCATTCGGATCAGGTTTTGCCGTAACGAAACTTCCATCCACTAAAATCAATTCAACCGCTCCGCTTAGGGATGCTTCGCGTATAAACTCCACCAATCGCGCCCATAAACGAGGTCGTCGGTCGCTGCCTTGGAAGACGCCAAAACGCCGGCCCGCCTCAGTAAGCGTACAGCGGTAAATGCCTGGTGGAAGCCAACCGTCTCGATTGAAAGGGGGAATGACCATGGTTCAACAAGGCCGGTTCTCTTGCCTTTTCAAGGGCTTTTCAAGGTCATCACCACGTAATTGCGCTTGCCCTTGCGCAAAAGCAGGTGGCGCCCAAAAAGCAAATTCCCCCAAGTGACCTGGCGCTGCGGGCTGGACTCCCGGATATTGTTGACATAGACCC
>Ga0182027_10009508_pt1 | contig 13958 bp, 13 predicted proteins | sample 712E1DmetaG_FD_121300 | JGI IMG/M metagenome (GOLD analysis project Ga0182027, IMG submission 121300) | Permafrost microbial communities from Stordalen Mire, Sweden - 712E1D metaG (Illumina Assembly) | ecosystem: Environmental > Terrestrial > Soil > Wetlands > Permafrost | place: Sweden...
ACCGGCCCCGGCCGGATCGGCATCCAGACCATGTACCTCCACATGCCGACCGAGGACTAGGCCGCGACACTGCCGCTACCGGGAATCGAACGGCCGCCGGGTTTTCCCGGCGGCCGTTCTCTTTGGCGACGGGCTTAGGCTGCCGAACTGAGCGCAACCTTCGGAGCAACCGCTTCGGCCTGCACGGCGGCCACTTCGATCGAGATCTTGATGTCGTCGCCGACGAGGACGCCGCCGCTCTCGAGGACACCGTTCCAGGTGAGTCCCCAGGCCTTGCGGCTGATCTTCGTCGACGCGGAGAAGCCCGCGCGGCGCCCGCCCTGGAGATTCGGCACCACACCGCCGATCTCGGCATCCAGCGTCACGGGCCGCGACGCGCCGCGGATCGTCAGATCGCCGTCGATCCTATAGCCGTCGCCGCTCTGCTCGATGTGCGTGCTATGGAACACGAGCTCCGGATAGACGGCCGCATCGAGGAAGTCCGCGCTTCGCAGGTGCGCATCGCGAGCCTCCATGCCCGTATCGATGCTCGATGCGTCAATATGCGCCTCTACGGTCGAGCGCTCCGGGTTGGCTTCGTCGAAGTCCACCGCCACGGTGAACTTGCGGAACTGGCCGCGAACCGTCGTGACCATCATGTGCTTGACGGCGAACTCGATCTGCGAATGGGCCGGGTCCAGGTCCCAGGTGCTCATCTCGTAACTCCTAGCGATATCTGCTCCAGTGGACCCCAATTCGGATCGTTCACTAAGCAACTAAGTGCTATAGTAGTTGAGCGCGCAAGGATCCGCAAGTGGCAATAGCGAGGAGCTTTTCATGGAGCAACTGATAGACAGCACTGTGAGCATCGGCCCGCCGGAGGTTCCGAGTGCGGCAGGTGCCACGGACGCCACCGCGACCCCGATCGCCTCGGCTCTCGATCCAGTGGAGTCGCGCGCCTGGCGGGCGTTCCTGTCCCTGCACGCGCGCGTGGCGCGCCGCCTCGAGGCGGACATGATCGCCCGCAGCGACCTTCCGCTGGCCGAGTACGACGTCCTGTTCCAGCTGGCGATGGCAGAAGGGCGACGCCTGCGCATGAACGAGCTCGCGGATCGAGTTCTGCTGAGCCGGGCCGGGATCACCCGCCTCATCGACAGGCTGACCGCCGACGGCCTGGTCGGCCGCGTCAGGTGCGCCTCGGACGCGCGCGGTTACTTCGCCGTCGTGACGGCCAGGGGCCTGACGCGTCTGCGGGACGCCACACCGGGTCACCTGGCCGCAGTGCGGCGCTACTTCCTCGAGCCATTCACTGCGCCCGAACTCGAGACGCTGGCCGAGCTCCTGGAGCGCTGCCAGCCGCTCGACTGATATCTCGCCTCGAGGCGCTATCGTTCGGCCATGCCAACGCACACCGAGATCGTCGAGATCTCCGGCAGGAAGATCGCGATCAGCAACCCGGGCAAGGTCTTCTTCGCCGGACCGGGCTACACCAAGCGCGATCTCGTCGCCTACTACATCGCGGTCGCCGACGGCGCGCTGAGAGGCGCGGGCGGCCGGCCGATGGCGCTCAAGCGCTACGTCAACGGTGCCGACGGCGACTTCTTCTTCCAGAAGCGAGCGCCCGAATCACGACCCGAATGGGTCCGAACGGTCGAGCTGACGTTTCCCTCCGGTCGAACGGCCGACGAGATCGTCATCGACGACGCGGCCGGGCTGGCCTGGGTTGCCAACCTCGGGTGCCTGGACCTCAACCCGCACGCCGTCCGCGCCGACGACCTCGATCACCCGGACGAGCTGCGGGTCGATCTGGACCCGGTGCCGGGCGTGCCCTGGGACGACATCCGGCGAGTGGCGCTGGTCTGTCGCGAGGTGCTCGCGGATTTCGAGCTCGTGGGCTGGCCCAAGACTTCCGGCTCGCGCGGCATCCACGTCAACGTTCGCATCGAACGCCGCTGGTCCTTCGACGAGGTCCGGCGGGCGGCCCTCGCGCTGGCGCGCGAAGTCGAGCGGCGCGCCCCGCAGATCGCCACCAGCAAGTGGTGGAAGGAAGAGCGCCACGGCGTCTTCATCGACTACAACCAGAACGCCAAGGATCGAACGGTCGCATCTGCCTACTCGGTCCGGCCGGTGCCCGACGCCCGCGTCTCGGCGCCGGTGGCATCGGACGAGCTGCCCGAATGCGAGCTGGGCGACTTCACGGTCGCGACGGTGCCTGGGCGGTTTGCCAGGGTCGGCGACCCGGCGGCCGGAATCGACGAAGCAGTAGGATCGCTGGAGGCATTGCTCGAGCTGTCCGCCAGGCAGGCGAAGGCGGGCCTGGGTGACGCGCCGTGGCCGCCGCACTACGCCAAAGCCCCGGGCGAGCCGCCGCGGGTCATGCCGTCTCGGGCCCGGAAGGGAGACCTCAGTCCGGGCAGCGAACCTGTGCCGACCCGCCGGCCCTCGCCCACGGGCCGCCGAACGTCCACCAAGCCCTTGATCGAGATCGCCCGCGCGGCAACCAAGGATGAGGCTCTGGCCGCCTTCGAGCGCTGGAAAGCGCGCCATGCCGGGGTCGTCGCGCACCTGGAGCCGTCGGACCTGCTGGTCGACTCCATGCGCGGCCGCTTCACGCTCTGGTACCGCATCCGCGTCAACCTCGAACACGTGCCCTCGTCGGAGCGCCCCCCGCAGGAACCGCTGGAAGTCGACTACGACCCCTGGTCGGCGGTGCGCTGATCGGCCGGGCTTTGCGGAGGCGGCACAGGCCGGGTGAGGCACAGGAAGTTTCCGAATTCACGCCACGGGCGCATTGAGCAGGGATGAAGTCCGGCTGAGCCCTCACTCCCTGCAGAGCCCGGCTTCGGTCGCAGGAACCTCGCCCCGACGGGCCCTCCACGCCCCGATTCCGGTCCCGCAAACCGATTCGGACCCGATCCGGGAGCTGGGGGCATGGATCTCGGCCGTCTCGCCGTTCCCGGGTTTGCCCGATGTCGGTGTGGTGTGAATCTGGAAAGAACCCGCCTTCGCCGACGCGGCGACGCGGCGACGCGGTTGCGAGCATGCTGCGGGCGGTTCAGGATGACCGGCACGTCATTGAGGGACGCGACGTTGCACACCCGCCGATCCCTCCCGGCCTACCGGCCGAAGATCTCCCTGAGCTCGAACGGAGCGGTCGACTCGAGCTGGTCGTAGCGGCAGTCGGAGGGGCGCTTGTCGGGACGCCAGCGCAGGAAGGTCGTGGCGTGGCGGAAGCGGTCGCCCTGCAGGTGGTCGTACCCGACCTCGCAGACGCGTTCGGCTCGAAGCGGCTCCCAGGTCAGGTCGCGGTCGCGATTCCAGCGGCTCACCGCACCGGGCATGCGCTGGCCTGATTCGCGGGCGGCGGCCTCCCATTCGGCCCAGGGGTGCCCGTCGAGGGCCTTCTCTCGCAGCGGCGCGAGCTCAGCCACCAGTGCAACTCGCTTCTCGGTGGTGAAGCTGGCCGTGATGCCGACATGATTGAGCCGCCCGGTCTCGTCGAACAGGCCGAGCAGCAGCGAGCCGACCATCGTGCCGGGCCCGTTCTTGTGCCAGCGGAAGCCGGCGACGACGCAGTCTGCGGTCCGGGCGTGCTTGATCTTGGCCCAGCCCCGCTTCCCCGGCTGGTAGCCATCCGTCAGCCGCTTGGCCACGACTCCGTCCAGGCCGGCGCCCTCGAAGCGGTGGAACCATTCGGCGGCGCAATCGCGATCGCGGGTCGCCGGCGTCAGGTGGATCGGCGGCGCGGCGTCGCGCAGCGCCACCTCGAGCAGCTGGCGGCGTTCGCCCTGGGGAGCGGCGCGCAGGTCGCGGTCGTCGAACGCGAGCAGGTCCCAGGCCACGTAGCTGGCGGGGGTCTGCGCCGCGAGCACCTTCACCCGCGAGGCCGCCGGGTGAATCCGCAGCAGCAGCGAGTCGAAGTCCAGGCCGTCCGGTCCGGCGATGACGACCTCGCCATCGAGCACGCACCGGTCCGGCAGGTTGGCACGCAGGGCCAGCGGCAGCTCGGGGAAGTAGCGGTCTAGCGGCCGCAGGTCGCGGCTCTGGATGAAGACGTCTTCGCCGTCGCGGAAGACGAGCGCCCGGAAGCCGTCCCACTTGGGCTCGTACTGCCAGCCGGCGCCGGTGGGGATCTCGTCCGTCAGCTTCGCCAGCATCGGCTCGATCGGCGGCTCGAACGGCAGGTTCACCCCGCGACTATAGCCGACGCCAGCGGCGGCCCCGGTTCCGTTCCGGGGCCGGGCGGGCCGCTTTTCGTCAGCTACGCCTGGTAGGCGTGCTGGACGCCGATCGGACCTCTGCCGGCCTGGCGCGGACCCCGTACGGAGTCGGCGGCGCACGCCGACGAGGGCGGATCCGGTCCCGTTGGGACGCCGCACCCAGATGGCGCCACGACCCGTGCGTCTGGCACGCCTGGTAGACGTATCCGCAGGAAGCCGCCCGTGGAGGCCCCGAATGGCCAGCCAGGAAGGGCCGGCCGGCGCGACCCCCCACTTCCGAGAACGTGTGGGCCCGCTCCTGGACGACAAACGGCCCTATGCCGCCCGGTGGACCATGCGGCAACCTCGGAGGACCCCGGTCCAGATGGGGAAGCAGCAGCCAGGTGGAACAGAATGGCCAAGGCCGAAGCCGCGACTCGCGAGCACAACTTCGAAGTCGTAGGGATCGCGCGGGTCGAAGGCGAGGGCACGCTCAAGCTTCGCATCACGGACGGCGAGGTGCGCGAGGCCCGCCTTTCGATCTTCGAGGCGCCCCGGTATTTCGAGAAGCTGGTCGTTGGGCGGACTCCCAACGAGATCGTCGACATCGTCGCCAGGATCTGCGGTATCTGCCCGGTCGCCTACCAGATGGGGGCGTCCATGGCCTTCGAGCACCTATTCGAGGTCGAGGTCGACCCCCAGGTGAAGGCCCTGCGCCGGCTCTTCTACTGGGGCGAATGGATCGAGAGCCACGCCCTCCACGTCTACATGCTCCACGCCCCGGACTTCCTGGGCTACGAGAGCGCTATCGCCATGGCCCGCGATCACAAGCACATCGTGGAGCAGGCGCTGCGGCTCAAGCGGACCGGCAACGAGATCATGAAGCTGATCGGCGGCCGGGCGATCCACCCCGTGGCAATGCGTGTCGGCGGCCTGTCCAGGACCCCGACAAAGGCGGAGATCGAGGCGCTGCGCGAACCGCTCAAGGAAGCGCTCGATCTATCGAAGTCGACCCTCAAGATAGTGGCCGCGTTCAAGGCGCCGGCGTTCGAGCGCGACCCCCTCTACGTCGCGATCAAGCACCCGATCGAGTACGGCCTCAACGATGGCCGAATCGTCTCCTCCGACGGCATCGACGTGCCGATCTGGGGCTGGCGCGAAGCTTTCCACGAAGAGCAGCACGAGGGCAGCAACGCCCTCCACGCTCGAACCAACGACGGCCGAACGTACATGCTCGGGCCTGCCGCGCGCGTGACTCTCAACGCCGACCAGCTCCACCCGATCGCCCGGGAGGCGCTGGACGCCAGCGGCCTGGCAAAGCAGATCGCCCGCAACCCGTACTGGAGCATCGCCGCTCGCGCAGTGGAACTGATCCACGCGTCGGCCTCGGCGCTCGACATCGTCAAGTCGTACGAGGAGCCGGCCAGGCCCTCTGTTCCGTGGACGCCCAGGGGCGGCGAGACGGGTTGGGGCTCGGAGGCGCCGCGCGGCATCTGCTGGCACCACTACGACGTCGACGAGAACGGACGCATCCTGGCGGCCCAGATCATCGCCCCCACGGGGCAGAACCAGGGCATGATCGAGCAGGACCTGGCAGGGTTCGCACCGCAGGTCCTCTCCCTGCCCCACGCGGAAGCGACCGTGCGGCTCGAGCAGCTCATCCGGGCCTACGACCCCTGCATCAGCTGCGCCACGCACTTCCTGACGCTCGAGATCGAGCGCGACTGACCAGATCGCGGTCGGCCGGCGCATCTCCGCGTTGGGACCTGCGGTCCTCGCTCACGGACATTTGAGTCCGCTCGCTCCGGTTCTCGGTGCCGCCTTGATCTGCGCTCGGCGGCCCGCGATCTGCGGCGCGTGACCGGCGGAGGCGCAGTCGTCCCGCCGGTTTCTTGTCTCGTGGAGTAGAGGTCAGGCCCGGTTGGCGCTGAACCTGACACCGAGGGAGTCGGCGGTACGAGTGCGGGCCTGCATTGCCTCCCAGCCTGAGATCGCGGCCGTCAGGTGAGCCTCGGCCGAGATGACGTGGAACGACTCGTCGGTGCCCCCGCGCAGCGGGGAAACGTCCGGGGCGTAATGCTGGCCGGGCGGCAGCGGGCCGCACTGTTTGGCCGCCCTGGCGAGTCGCTCGGAATCGCACAGCGCTCCGCGGGCGACGAGCAGCTCGCCCAGCAACTCGTCGAGGTCCCGACCGAGCAGGAACACCTCCATGGTGTCCGGCATGAAGAGCTCCGGCAGAGCCACGCTGCCCTGCCATCGGAATCCCAGCTGGTCGCCGAAGGCAGTCTGCCCGAAGAAGAACGGACCGCCCCCCTTGGGCATCGGGTAGACCGACCGCCACCATGGCGCGGCGTTCCATTCGAGCACTTCGGGCCCGGACAATGCGGAGCCGGCGTCGCCGAAGACGTAGATCTCGCCGCCGCCGAAGGCGCCCGCGCCGACGCGAAGCCAGAACAGCTGCAGCGCTCCTGGCACGGCGATTCCGAACCGCTCCTCTATCGACTCGGCCAGCGACACGCCGTCCACCGGGTGCGAATGACCGGGTGTCGGTGGGTAGGCGGCGAGGAACGATCGGAAGGAAGCGTCCCGCTTCATTCGTAACCCACTCGGTGAGTCAGCCTCCAGCCCGCTTCAGTCCGAGAGTCACCCAAGACTCTACTCCCTCGGCCGCCTCAGACGTAAGAGCGACAATTGTACGGTACCGGTGACGCGGCGAACCGCCCCCAATCGGCCGCTAGACTGCTGTAATGAGCGACCAAGCGGGCCCACGGGCGCGCGTGCTGGTGTGCGGCGAGCGAATGCGGGGAGACGACGGGGCCGCGCTGCTTGCGGCCGACATGCTGCCCGAAGATGCGCGGGCGCTTGCCGAGGTCGTCGAGATCGGGCAGCTGTCCGTGGAGGCACTGCTCGATATCCCGGACGGAGTGGCGGTGATAGTCGCGGGCGCAGCCGTCGGAGTGGCGGCGGGCGCGGTTGTCAAACTGTCGCTGGAGCGAGTGGCGGCACGGGCGGCGGCGGGCGGCGGGGCCGCCCCTGCCTCGTCGCACGCTCTGCCGCCGGCCCAGGTGCTGGCCCTGGCCGAAGAGTTGCGAGGCTCCCCGTTGCGAGGCAGCTTCGTTGGGATCGGCGGCGCCGAATTCGGTTTCGGGGAAGGGCTCTCGGCCCCGGTGACCGCGGGGCTTGCCACTTTCGCCGCGACCCTCGCCGGCGAGATTCGGCGTCTCGCAGCCGGCAAGCCCTGACCCGTGGCGCTGCTCCTGCTCAAGCTCTCGCTGACGCCGGTCCTGATTGGAGCCGCGAGCCTGGCCACGCTACGCTGGGGCCCTTCGGTCGGCGGCTGGCTGGTGGCGCTGCCGCTGACTTCGGGGCCGGTCGCGCTCTACATCGCCCTCGATCGAGGGACGGCTTTCGCGGCGGGCACGGCCGAAGGTTCGATCGGTGGCCTGCTCGGAGACGCCGCCTTCGCCCTCGGCTATGCCTGGCTGGCGCGCCGGTTCGGGTGGTTCGTATCGATGCTCGGCGGCTTCGGCTGCTTCGCAATCGCGGTGCTGGCCATGCAGCCGTTCATCAGCGGCCCGGCCGTCGTCCTGTTCACGATCGTTGCCGTGGCAATGGCCGTGTGCCTGCGCCTCGCCCCGGCCGCCGCCGCCGGCGGCGGCACCGCGCCGCTGCCACGTTGGGACATCCCCGCCCGAATGGTCGTCGGCACTTCGATCGTGCTCGCGATCACCGAGGCGGCTTCCATCCTGGGCCCGCAGCTGAGCGGGATCCTCGCTGCCTTCCCGATTTACGTGACGGTGTTGGCGGTCTTCACCCACCGGCTGCAGGGGCCCGAGACGGCAATGGGCGTCACGCGAGGCCTCCAGTTCGGCCTCTTCGGCACGATCGTCTTCTTCCTCGTCGTCACGACCACCATCGAGAGCATGGGCATCGAGTTCGCCTTCTGCGCCGGAATCCTCGCGACCGTCGCGGTCCAGTCGGTCTCGCTCCGCCTGGTGCGTCGGCCGCCTTCGACGGCGCCGGGGGCGCCCTGAGCCTAACCCGGCAGCCTCGCCCTGACGTGGGCAAGCCGCGCTCGCAGGCCGTGGCGGCGCGGACCCGCGATGACCAGCGCCACGGACCAGGCCAGGAGCGAGGCCATGACCACGCCGTATACCGGCCAGTAGTTGCCGATGCGGTCGTAGAAGATGCTGCCGACGTTCATGACGATGATCCCGCCGACCGGGTAGGCCACGGCGATGACGCCGAAGATCGCGCCGAAGTTGTGACCGCCGAAGACGTCGGAGAATGCGGCCGACCGGATCGCGATCGTCGCCCCGATGCCGAAGCCGTAGGCCACGTAGCCGGCCGCGGCCAGCGCCGGCGTCGATCCGGACGACAGGAAGATCGCGGTCGCCCCGGCGGCGATCATCGCCGCGCAAATGAGCCCGATGAAGCGCCGGCCGAAGCGGTCGGAGAGCCCGCCGCCCACGACCTGGCCGACCACGTACGCGTAGCACGTCACGGCCAGCAGGACGGCCGCGTAGTCCGCGGTGATTCCCTGGGCCTCCACGTGACGCGGCGACAGCTGGTAGATCCCTTCGTCGATGCAGCCGATCCCGACCGCGCCGACGAGCAGGATCAGGAATCGGCGTGTCCGCAGCGTGCGCCGCAGCGCATCGGACCGCGAGCGGCTGCCGGGCGGGACCGGCTCCTGGGACGCAGCGATCGCGCCCGGGCCCGATGTCTCGTGCAAGCCCCGACCCGTTTCGCCGCCCTGCGCGGGCACGATCACGGCCGCCCCACTCGTCATGAGCCAGACGAACGGCACGGCCAGCAGCGACGTCGCCGCGAACCCGAGCGTCATGGAGCGCCAGCCAAACTCCGGAATCGCACCGGCCGCGAGCGGCAGGATGAGGGCCACGCCGATCCCCGGACCCGCGTACGCCACGCCGAGCGCCAGGCCGGCCACTCCGGCGTAGCGGCGGGCGACCGCAGTCGTGGTGCCGACGAAGGTCAGCTGCAGACCGAGGGCCAGGAAGATCCCATACGCAGCAACGAGGAAGGTCACGTCCGAGGCCGCGGACGCGACCAGCCAGCCGAGGGCTATGAGGACGACGCCCACGGTGAGCAGCAGCCGATCCCCGATGACGTCGAAGGCACGGCCGAGAAGCGGCGAGGCCAGCGCCGAGACCAGAAGGAACATCGTCCAGGGCATCTGGCCGAGCTCGCGCGAGGCGTGAAAGGTGGTCTCGAACTCCGGTACCAGCAGCGGGAAGCAGTACAGGGGCGCATATGCGATCGCCCCCACGACGAAGGCTCCGAGGACTGGCAGGCTGCGGATCACGTCCTTCCGCGAGGCGCGCAAGCTGGGCACCGCGTCATCGTACGCACCGCCCGTGCGGGCCGCAGCCATTGCACGCCTCTCCCGCAGCGGCCCCCACCGGGCAGGATTCGCCAATGACCCCGCTCGCGGCCGAACGTTTCGCCGGGCCGGCCACCTGGGTTGCCTCAGGCGGCCAGTCGGTCGTTCGGTTCTAGCTCTCGCTCGAAGGCTTCGCTTCGGCGGCTTCCGGAGCAACCTCGGCGGCTTCCGGAGCAACCTCGGCAACCACCGGCTCCTCGACCGCGCGCTGCGGGATCACCTTGGCCACGACTTCGTCCGGATCGGCCAGCAGGGTCACGCCCGGAGGCAGGGCGACGTCGCGCAGATGGATGGCGGCGTCGAAGTCGACCAGCGGCTCGACCGAGACCTCGAACGCCTCGGGCAGGGCCTCGGGCAGGGCTCGGACGCGAACCCGGTCCACGGTGTGCAGGAGGGTGCCGCCGAGCTTGGTCGCCGCGTAGGCCTCGCCGACGGTGTGTAGCGGGACTTCAACCGTGACCTCCTCGCCCGACTTGAGGGCGAACAGGTCCACGTGCAGGAGGTGGCGCGTGCGCGGGTCAATGTGGATGCCGTGGACCATGACCCGGCGCTTGTCCTTGCCGTCGATCTCGAGCGAGATGATGGAGTTCGAATGGATGGTCCGGCGCAGCAGATCGAACTCGTGTGCGTCCAGCGTGACGGAGATCGACTCCAGGCCGTGACCGAAGACGACGGCAGGGACCTTGCCGGCCTTGCGCAGGTGCGCCACGGCCTTGCCGGTTTCGGTCCGGCTCGTGGCGGTCAGGACTGTCGGGGTGGAGCTCACTGGCTGGATCCTCCTGCGCGGTTCGATCGACACGCGGCCGAAAGAACCGGTCGCGAGGGTTTGGTCTGTTTGAGCCGCGGCGGAGCGCGACTTCGACTGCGGAGCCTACCACGCGCAGCCGCCCGGATCGATTCGTCCGCGCAAGCGGGGGGCCGATCGGGTGGCGGCCGGACGCCCGCCGTGTGCGAGTGCCCTGCCGTTTCGCCACCACCCGAGCCACCGTTGGCCAGGCGTGGGAAACTATGCGCGCCCGGGCGTCCCCCGCTCGTCGCCGTCGGCGGCTGCCACATCCGGTTCAGCCAGGGTTTGGACATCCTCGAACCATGATCAACGTCTTCGTCAGCCTGGCCGCCATCCTGGCCATCCTCGTCGGCGGGGCCTCGACCCCGGCGCGGTCGACGTACGCCTTCAACCTGTACACCGGCCACGCGGTGCGCTTCCAGAACCCCGACGAGACGGCCTGCACCGCCGACGCGACCTTGATCATGCTCAATCTGATCTCGTCCAACTCCAGCTTCGAGTGGACGACGGTGGCGCCGAACGCTGCACCCGCGCCGACCTTCGTCTGGAAGCCGACCCTGAGCTTCGCGGCGCAGGAGTCGATCCTCAAGTGGGAGCGGGCCCACATGGACGAGCCCACGTCCAAACCGGGCGCCGATGTGGCCGGCTGGCGAAACGCCCTCAACTACTACGGCTGGGGCAGCATGACGGCCGGCGTGTACGCCGATCTCTCGTACAAGACGTTCAAGGAGGCCGCCGTCGCCACCGTCAGATCGATCGCGATGACCGACATGCCGGTGGGAGTCCTGGGCTGGTACGGCAGCCACGCCCAGATCGTGACCGGCTACTCGGTTACCGGCGATGATCCCAGGACCGGATCGACCAACTTCAAGATCAACGGCATCTACCTCACCGACCCTCTCATGGAGCGCCACCACCTGGACTACTACGTCACGTATCAGCAGTGGCAGTCCGGGCCGGACGAGGTGCGGTTCGCGCCCTACTACCAGCCCGATTCCATCTACAAGGATCCGATCGACGGCAGGGTGGGCAAGCGCGTGTGGTGGGGCAAGTTCGTGATCGTCGGTCCGAAGTCACTCGGGTAGTTCCGGCACGGGACGCGGCCTCGCCGCCGCCGCCGCCGGAGTCGATCCTCACCGGGCGCGGGGTGTAGATTCCGGCTCGTGGCTGCCACCATCCTGATCGTCGAGGACGAATACGCCGTCGCTCGCGGCATCCAGTACGCGCTCCAGCAGGAGGGCTACCAGGTGGCCGTTGCGCGCTCGGGCGAGGAGGGGCTCGAATTCGCCATGCGCGAGGCCCCCGATCTGGTCGTCCTGGACGTTCGCCTGCCCGGCATCGACGGCTTCGAGGTGCTGCGCCGGATGCGGATCAACGGCTCGAAGGCGCCGGTCCTGATCCTCACGGCGCGCGACGAGGAGATGGACAAGGTCATCGGCCTCGAGCTCGGCGCGGACGACTACGTGACCAAGCCCTTCGGCCTGAGAGAACTGATGAGCCGCATCAAGGCCCTCCTGCGCCGTGCCTATGGCGATCTATCCGATGCCGGCGGGGGACGAATGCTGCGCCACGGAGATCTGCTGATCGATCTGGAGCGGCGCCGCGTGCAGCGGGGTGAGCGGCGCATCGGTCTGACGGCCACGGAGTTCGAGATCCTGCGCCACCTGGCCAGCCGTCCCGGGCGTGTCTATTCACGGCGCGAGCTGCTCGAGTTGATCCGCGACTACGAGGCGCTGGACCAGGACGAGAAGACGATCAACGTCCACATCAGTCACCTGCGCGAGAAGATCGAGGACGACCCGTCCAGTCCGAAGTTCGTGCTGACAGTGCGGGGCGCGGGGTACGCCTTCGCTGAGCGCTGAGGCCGCCACGATGAGCCCGGAGCGACCGATCGAGCCGAGCGCCGAGAAGCCCATGAACGAACCGTCGGTCAACGGCACGGCGATCGACGATGACGGCGACGGCGGCGGTGCTCCGAGGAAGAGGCGATCCATTCGGATCTCCCTGCCGTTGCCTCGGACCTTCCAGGGCCGCCTGTCGCTCGCGTTCGTAATCGTCTTCGCTGTGGCGGTCGGGGTGGTCTCGGCCCTGACGATCTTCGTTCTGGACCGCGACCTGCGCCAGCAGGACCAGGCGACTCTCGAGGCCCGGGCCCAAGCGGTCGCGGCGGTGCTGGGCGTCCAGGCGGAGGACATCGCGTCCCAGGACGCCCAGGACCAGACCGTGGTGTCGGCCGGGGGCGAGCTGAACGACGAAGTCCGAGCCGTCTTCGGCAGCACCCTCTCCGAGTACGCCAACGATGTAGCCGAGGCCGACCTGCGCGTGCGCTTCGGGCTGGAATCGCAGACGTCCAGCGGCCCCGTCTTCATTCCCGCGGACGAACCGTCCACTTTCACCGCCCAGCTCACGGTCCAGCCGGGGCGCGGGCAGACGCGCGACACGATCAGATACACGAAGGTCTTCGAGTTCGACGACCCCGCCGGCGTGAAGCCGCCCTGGTATCTGGAGGTCAGCCTCTCGGCCCCGTAAACGACACGGGAGAGCACGATCGCGGTGGTAGTGGGGTTCCTGACCCTGTGCGCGGTAGCTGCACTGGTCCTTGCCGTCGTCGTCGCCTCGGTTCTGGCCCGGCGATTCACCGCGCCGCTGAGGCGGCTGACCGAGGCGGCCCAAGCGCTGGCCGAAGGCGACCTGGACCGCCGCGTGCCGGCGGACCGGGCCCGAACCGGCACCGCCGAGATCACCGAGCTGTCGCGCCAGTTCAACACCATGGCGGCCCAGGTCCAGGAGACGATGGACGTCATCGTCCGCGACCGCGACCGCAGCCGCGAGTTCCTGGCCGATGTCTCGCACGAGCTGCGCACTCCGCTGGCGGCGCTGCGAACCTTCAACGAGCTGCTGCGCGAGAAGGCCGGCGAAGACCCGGTCGCCCGGGCCGAATTCCTGGAATCGAGCGCCCAGCAGCTCGAACGGCTGGACTGGCTGGCCCAGAACCTGCTCGAGCTCTCGAAGCTCGACTCCGGCCTGGTGCGCCTCAATCTGCGGCCCGACGACCTGCGGGCGACGGTTCTCTCGGCGGCCGAACAGGCCGAAGCCGCCGCCCGTCGCCGCGGCGTCAACCTCACGACCGAACTCCCCGACGGAGCCCTCATCGTCCGTCACGATCCGCCGCGCATCGGTCAGGTCGTGAGCAACCTCGTCGGCAACGCCCTCAAGTTCACGCCGCGCGGTGGGTCGGTCACGCTCAAGCTCATGCCACATCGCCAGGGCGGCGCCCGGATCCAGGTCATCGACACCGGCGTCGGCATCGAGGCGGCGGAGCTGCCGCACATCTTCAATCGCTTTTACCGCGGCTCGCGGGCAAGCGAGGCGCGGAGCAGCGGCAGCGGTCTCGGTCTGGCGATCGTGCGCTCCATCGTGGAGATGCACGCCGGCCGGATCGCGGTCGAGAGCCGGGTCGGGTCGGGGTCGACGTTCACGGTCACTCTGCCGGCCGACCCACGAACGCCGGCGGAGCGCGCCGCCGCGGCCGTCGCCGAGCGAGCGTCCGGTGGCAGGGCAGGCAAGGGCAAAGGCAAAGGCAAAGGCA
>Ga0182027_10009509_pt1 | contig 13958 bp, 9 predicted proteins | sample 712E1DmetaG_FD_121300 | JGI IMG/M metagenome (GOLD analysis project Ga0182027, IMG submission 121300) | Permafrost microbial communities from Stordalen Mire, Sweden - 712E1D metaG (Illumina Assembly) | ecosystem: Environmental > Terrestrial > Soil > Wetlands > Permafrost | place: Sweden...
ATTTTGTTTTTCTGGCTATTACATCGAGCTCTTTGATCTTCCTTTTCCGTTCTTCAGGTTTTACAGGCAGATAACCATGAAATGTAAAACTTTCTGCATTGAGACCGGATGCTGCCAATGCCAGAAAAATTGAAGAAGGTCCGGTTAACGGAACTACCTTCACCTTATTTTCATGCGCCCAGCTTACAACAAGTTCACCCGGATCGGCAACGACAGGCATCCCGGCATCGGTTATAAGACCAACATCGAGTCCTTTGGTAAGAGGTTCGATGATATCCAACAAATCATCGGGACGTGTATGTTCATCAAGGGTATAAAACGTAATTCCTTCAAAAGGAGTTTTAACACCTGCTTTTTTTAAGAGTGAATTCGCATTTTTGGGTGTTTCAATGATAAAATGCCTGAGTTGATTTATTATTTTGATATTATAATCGGGCAGTACCCTTTCAATTGAGGTTTCACCAAGCAGGTTCGGGATCAGATACAGTGTTGCAGGCATGATGAAATTAAATCATGGAAGGTTTCAGTTTCAAAACAATTTCCTCGATTCTGTTTTCAGAAGAAGTGAGAATCTTAAATTTAAACCGTTCGGTTTCAACAATTGTATTTTTTGCAGGAATGCTCTGATGGATTTCAAGAATATAACCTCCAAGGGTTTCGTAATCACCTACCGGTATTTCCAGTTCATATTTTTCATTGAGGTAATCAATTTCCAAACGTGCCGAAAAGATAAATTCAGTATCATTTACGATTACTTCTTTCAGGTCATCTTTATCATATTCATCCCTGATTTCGCCGAATATTTCTTCCAGGACATCTTCAATGGTTACAATTCCGGCTGTCCCGCCAAATTCATCCACCACAAGTCCCAGGCTTGTTTTACTTTCCTTGAATTCCTTCAAGAGTTTATTGGCAGGCATGGCTTCACTAAAGATCAATATCTGTTTGACCATTTTGCGGATGCTTTCGGGGTTGTTATACAGATCAATTATATGAACATAACCGACAATCTGGTCAATATTATCATCATATACCACAATCTTCGAATGACCGGTATCGACAAACATTTTTCTGAGATCTTCGATGGGATCGGAAATCTCAATAGATTTTATTTCTGTACGAGGGATCATAAACTCCCGGACTTTTATATTTGGTAGTTCAATGGCATTTTTCAGTATCTGGGTGTCTACATCAACACCGGTATCGGGTGTATTATCCAGATCGCCTTCTATTACACTGTTGAAGAGATCATAATAATCGAAAGAAGGCTTTGTTTTGGCAACTTTCACTCCCCTGCTTAGCAATAATAAACGTGATATCTGACTGATGATGAGATTTACCGGATAAAGAATAATATAGGTTATCAGGAAAGGCACAGCCAGGAAAGAAAGCACCCTGTTTGGATTGATAATAAATATCACCTTTGGAAAAAACTCTGCTAAAAAGAGTATGATAAAACTTGATGTAAGGGTGATTATCAGAAATGAAATGAAGGGATGTTGTAACCATGAAATCCCACTATTAAATAAAATGGTTGCAAAGGCAGAATTGAATGCAATACCATAAATGACAAGGGCAATGCTATTACCTGTCAGGCAATTGGTAATATAAGTTGAAGGTCGGTGAAGGAAATAAGATACCAGTCGGGCACTGATATTCCCCCTGCTTTTATTTACTTCGATCCTTAAATGGTTTGCCTGGTAAAATGCGATCTCGATACCCGAAAAGAAAGCCGAGAAAATAAGGGTTAATAAAATAATCCAAGGTAATAGTGCTGAGTTCACAAGGATTTGATAGTTAAGTCATGCAAATTTACAAAATTAAACCGTTTCGGAACACATTTAGTCTAACTTCCTTATCTCAATGGCAGATTTGTATAAACTCTTGCAGAATATCCATACATTTTGTAAATTTCATCTTCAGAAAAAATAATTCTGGAGTAAATAAACATTTGTTATGAAGATACTAAACCGGGAACAGATTAAGCAGGCTGACGAATATACGATTAAAAACGAGCCGATCGCTTCAGTTGATCTGATGGAAAGGGCTTCACAGGCTTTTACAGATCTGTTTAAAAGCTTATATCAAAACGATACACAGGTTCATATTTTCTGCGGTGTAGGGAATAATGGTGGTGATGGATTGGCAATTTCGAGGATGCTGATATCTGATTCGTATAATGTAACAACCTATGTGGTAAAATACTCTGCAAACTTTAGCCAGGATTTCCAGTCGAATGAAAAGCACTTATCCGAAACGGCAGGGGCACAAATAATATATTTGGATGATAGTTCCACAATGCCTGAAATACCCGATCATTCAGTTGTAATTGATGCATTGTGGGGAACCGGTCTGACAAGACCAATCAATGGTTTGGGGGCAAAAGTTATTGAGCATATCAATACCAGCAATGCAACAGTTGTATCAATCGACATTCCCTCAGGAGTTTTTTGCGATGACATAAATCCTGATCCTTTCAAAATTAAAGCATCCCTAACCATTTCTTTCCAGGTACCAAAATATTCATTTTTTATGCCTGAAAATGAGGAATATGTGGGTGAATTCAGGATCGTAGATATTGGATTGAACAAGGATTTTATCAATGCACAAATATCTCATTTACATCAGATCGATGCCGGACAAATAAGTTCCATTTACAAGTCCAGGAAGAAATTCGCACATAAAGGGAATTTTGGGCATGCACTGATTATTGCGGGTTCGTATGGAAAGATTGGCGCTGCTATTCTTGCATCTAAAAGTGCATTACGGTCGGGTGCAGGTTTGGTAACAACTTACATTCCTCAATGTGGTTATGAAGTGCTGCAGTCGGCTTTACCAGAATGTATGGTCATTTGCGATGACAACTATGAATTCATTTCGAGTATCCCCGATCTGAAGCCATTCAATGTGATAGGCATAGGTCCGGGAATTGGCCAGGATATCCCTGTTATGGAAGCAATAAACAAACTGCTGATCAACTATGATCGTCCGATAGTAATGGATGCTGATGGTCTGAATATTCTTTCCCATAATCCGGAGATGATAAATCAGTTGCCCGAAAACAGTATTCTGACCCCACATATAGGTGAATTCGATAGGCTTGTCGGGAAGAGTTCAAATCAATATGAAAGACTAGGTAAATTAATTGATTTTTCGACAAGCAATAAATGCCTCACTATTTTAAAAGGACATTATACGGCAGTTAGTCTGCCGGATGGAACCATTTGCTTTAATTCCACAGGCAATCCCGGAATGGCGACGGGAGGCAGCGGCGATGTCCTTACCGGAATCATTGCGGGATTACTTGCTCAAAAATACAGTCCGGTTGATGCAGCATTGCTGGGGGTTTACATTCATGGTATGGCAGGTGATATTGTGGCTTCAAATTTGAGTGAGGAAGGTATGATAGCAGGTGATATCATTGAAGGATTGCCCGCCGTTTTTAAATTTTTACATCAACAAAATCGATTACCATGAATAATAAAATCAATTTGCCCTTATTACAGGATGCTGATCTGAAGGATAAGATCGTACTGGTAAGAGTTGACCATAATGTAGTTAAGAAAGGCATCATTTATGATCCTTACAGAATTGATGCAACCCTGGGTACACTCTATTATATTAATGCCAAAGGCGGTAAGATTATTCTCATGACTCATGTCGGTCGGCCAAAAGACAAAAAAACAGGTGAGATCAAAATAGATTATAACACGTCAGTTGAGCCTATTGTGGAATATCTTCAAAATAAATTACATGTAAAGTTCAAAATACCAGATTTTCATCAATACCAGAACTCAGGTTATATCGGGATCGAAACATCCATAAATCATCAGATAAAACAATTACGTGAAGGCAGCATAGATGGTATTTATCTGCCAAATACACGCTGGTTTAGTGGTGAAGAAGCAAAAGGAGAAGAAGCCGACCGGTTTGCATATCAGCTTGCCGGACTGGCTGATATTTATGTGAATGATGCTTTCGGCTCTTGGCAGGCACATGCCTCCACGGTTGGAGTGACTAAGTATCTGCCTTCTTATGCAGGCTTTCTCATGCAAAAGGAAATTGAGAACCTTCATAGGTTGTATGACCCTGAAAAACCCTTTTTAGCTGTAGTCGCTGGCGCTAAATTCGATACCAAAATCGATTCTCTTTTCACTTTATTAAAAGTGTCTGATTATCTCGTTCTGGGAGGTGTAATATATAATGCATACCTGTCAGCAAAATATGATATCGAAATAAAAGGTATCGAACAGGATGATATGGATAATGCCAAAAAATTTGTTGAATTCGCAAAAGGTTTCCCGGGTAAGCTGATTGAACTTCCCTATATCGTTGAATCGGATACATTAGATGGGAAACAGGAAGGGAAATACAGGCTGATTAATATTAAAGATCTTAAGCCAGGCACAAAGCTCAATTATGTGCTTGATATTTCAGAAAAATCATTCCTGGTTCCCGAAGTTAAAGATGTATTTCATAAATCTAAAACTATTTTTGTAAATGCAGTTATGGGTTTTACACCTAATTTTAGTGAAGGAACAATTGCCCTTGATAATCTGATTGATGAAAACACCGATGCAATCAAACTATATGGTGGTGGCGATACCATGCAGGAACTAAAAAGACTGCTTCCTGGCTTGTATATTGTTGCCCTCGACAGTCCGAAATACTACATATTTACCGGCGGCGGTGCCGTATTGAAAGCCATTCAGGAAGGTACTGTAACAGGTATTGAGCCAATCAAAGCACTTATTAAATAAAATCGTAGTTTTGTTACCACAAAAACCTCTAACCAATCCTGTGCAGTGAATAAAAAACCATTGATATTTGTAACCAATGATGATGGTATTGATGCTCCCGGCATAGCCGCATTGATTGAAGTAGCAAAAAAATTCGGAAGAGTGTTTGTCATCGCTCCATCACAACCCAAGTCAGGTGTCAGCCATGCTATTACAATCAGAGAGCCTGTTTATACTGAGAAAGTCGATTTTTATCCGGGTACTGAAGCACATAAATGTTCCGGAACACCGGTCGATTGTGTTAAATTCGGAATAACCAAATTGCTTAAAGTAAAACCTGATCTGGTAATTTCAGGAATCAATCATGGTTCAAATGCTTCCATAAATGTCCTTTATTCAGGAACAATTGCAGCAGCAATGGAAGGGATTATTGAAGGAGTGCCATCAATTGGTTTTTCTTTTAACAAATGGGAACCAACCGATGAACTTGATCTTTGTAAATTTATTGCCGAACAGGTGATCAGATCAGTATTAAACAATCCATTACCAGAAGGAATATTACTAAATGTAAACATCCCTGATGTTTCGACCGAAAAATTTAAAGGTATTAAAATATGCAGACAGGCTAAAGCTTATTGGGAGGAGCAATATATTGAGGCATCCAGTACAAATGGACACAAAAGCTTCATGCTGGCCGGAGAGTTCCTTACAAATGATGACAGCGATGATACCGATCTTTGGGCCCTTGCAAATAACTATGCATCGGTTGTCCCGATAAAACTTGATATAACGGCTCATAGCGTTATTCCGACTCTTTTAAACATGGAACATATTAATAAAGAAATTTCATGAATGCTAAAACGAAAAATATTCTTTTAACTCTTGCCGGAGTAGTAATTGTTGCATTTACAACGGCTCTTGTTATTTTTCTGTTTCATTATTTCAGATTTTATTGGGCAAGTTATAAGATGTATCTGATGGTGGTGTTCAATACCAATTTATACATTTTATTCGCAAACATCATTGCCTTTTCGAATATCATAGTTTTCTATATTCTTCTAAGAAATAAGCAGTTACATATTGCCAGAGGCATCATTTTTTCAATTCTTGCCATGATCATCACTTTTGTTTTGATCAGGTATTTATAAGATATATGAAGTACTATCTCATTGCCGGTGAAGCATCAGGTGACCTGCATGGATCAAACCTGTTGCGGGAAATAGCATCAATCGATTCTGAAGCCAGCTTCAGGGGATTTGGTGGGGATAAAATGGCAACCCAGGGCATGGATATCATTATTCATTACAAAAAGATTGCATTTATGGGATTTAAAGAGGTTATTCTGAATCTTTTTACCTTTATGAAAGCTTTTAGAGTGGTAAAACAAGATATCCTCAAATTTAAACCTGATGTGCTGATACTTATTGATTATCCGGGTTTTAACCTCAGAATGGCCAAATTTGCAAAACAACATGGTTTGAAGGTAATATATTATATTTCTCCCCAGTTGTGGGCATGGAAAGAGGGCCGTATTAATGCCATCAGGCAATATGTCGATAAAATGATCTGCATTCTGCCTTTCGAAAAGGACTATTATGCTAAGTGGAATTATAAGGTCGACTATGTAGGGCATCCGTTGATGGAAACTATTGAAATACATAAGCCTGCACCCGATTTTATAAGAAAGAATTCATTAAATGAAAAGCCAATAATAGCTATTTTACCGGGTAGCAGGAAACAGGAAATACAAAAGATACTTCCGGTACTGGTATCTGTTCAAAAAGAATTCCCTGCATATCAGTTTGTTGTAGCAGCAACCTCCAACTTTTCATCCGGCTTTTATAAAACATCTGCAGGAACCGAAGATATTAAACTTGTTTTTGATGAAACCTACGATCTGCTTTCACATGCACAAGCAGGACTGATAACTTCCGGAACTGCAACACTTGAAACTGCATTATTCGGTATTCCTTTAATTGTATGTTACAGCACAACTTCTTTTACCTATTACATATCCAAAAGCTTTATAAAAATCAATTATATATCGCTTGTGAACCTGATTTTGGATAAACCGGCTATTAAAGAGTTGATACAACACGAATTAACAGCTGAAAATATCACTAAGGAACTCAGGAAAATACTAGAAGATGATCGTTACCGGGATGAGATGCTTAAGAATTTAGCAAATTTAAAAGCGCTGCTGGGAGAGGAAAAGGCTTCAAGCAAGGCTGCTGAGATCATTTATAGATTTATTAGCCAATAATTTGCAAGCTTTTACAATTATTACGAAGTTTGCAGCGTATTGTAAAACATATAGTTCTTATATATTGGGGGATTAGCTCAGCTGGCTAGAGCGTTAGACTGGCAGTCTAAAGGTCAGGGGTTCGACTCCCCTATTCTCCACACAGTATCTATTAATGGGTCATTATTTTTAATAACTTATCCGAATTATCATTTAGTTATCAATCCACTGCAATATTTCTTTATAAACAGGAATGCAGCTGACAATCCCAGCTCACCTGCTTTACTAAAGTTCTGACAGGCATCCTGCTTATGATTAAGATAAAAAAGCAGATACCCATAATTATAATAAGCATCTGAAAATTCCGGGTTTAGTTTAATGGCTTGTTCATAATCGTACAATGCACCATTGAAATCACCCAAAAGGCATTTTACATATCCTAGGTTATAATAAGCAAATGGAAAGTCTGGTATTAATAAAAGTGTTTTTGCAAAATCAGCATGAGCAGACTGACATTTTTTATGTCTGTCATTTTCAACAACATTTTGTTTAGGGGATGTAATAAAATAGGGATCATTCGTATTGGTCATTAACTCTATTTCCCGACAGGAATTGACACCACGGTTAAAATAGGCAAGTGCATTCAGGCTATCATCGGCTATAATTTTATCATATATCTCACTGGCCTCATTATACAATTGCATGTTTGTTTTACGTATTGCAGTTGATAAAAGTATTTCATTTTTTGTATCAGGCGGGTACAAGTTAGAATGCATAATTGCAGTATCATATTCTTCCGCAATATTGTTTTTCAGGCAAAATGACTGATTATTTTTCGAGTTATAGTTCTCCAGATAAGCTGAAAAATATTTTGTGTATAAATGATTACTGTCCATCACTGTTAAATAAAAAATCGGACGAAAACCAATATTTACTGTATCATGTGTTATATCTGATGATTTATAAAAGTCAGCACTTAAATAGGATAGTTTGTTTAGTAAAAGGGAATCCATATTTAATTGAGTTTTCGATTTACCATGGTAAATAGCGCTCATAAGTCTGCCTGTTTCAATATCCTGTTTAGCCCCAATGTAATCTTTGATAAGGTTTTTGATCTGCGAACGATAGTAATATGCTTCCATGAAATACGGATACAATTCAATAATTTTATCACAATCAGATATCGCCCCTTTATAATCTTCTATATTTTGTTTAAGTTTCGCACGGTTATAAAGAGCCTGGATGTTATTTGGATTTAAAAGCAATACTTTGTTAAAGTCTTCAATTGCAGGTTCATATTTTTGCTCGCTGGCATATAACACAGCCCGGTTATAATATGCATATGCATTACGTGGCTCGAAAAACAGCACTGTATCATAATCCCTTAATGCTTTTTTATTGTCATTCAATTTTATTTCAGCTTCCGCCCGGTTGTAAAAAGCAAAGGTGCTCACTGAATCAAGTTTTAAAGTACGATTATAATCGTCAATAGCATCATTATAATTCCCCATTTTGAATTTTGTCATACCCCTCCTGACAAACGCATCTTCACTATGTGGGTTAATTTTTATTACAAGGTCGTAATCACAAAGGGCATCTTCATAATTCGTAAGGGCATCTTCGGCAATGGCTTTGCAGAAATACACATCTTCACCTAAAGATTTTAGACTGATCGCTTTATCACAGTCGCTAATTGCACTATTAAAATCATTATTAGCTAGCAAGTAAAATGCTCTTTCAACATAAAGAACAGGGTTGTTTTTTTGATTTTCAATTACTTTATTTATATCATCAAGGGCTCCGGAATAATTTCCAAGCTGGTATCTGACTATTGATCTGTATCGGGAAGCCTCATCAAATACCGGGCTGTATATTGATAAAGCCCTTGTAAAATCCTCTTCTGCTCCAATATTATCTGACAGCGAAAACTTACATGCTCCTCTTAAAAAGTAAACCTCATTATTATTAGGTTGTGCTAAAATACAGATATTCAGGTTAGTGATTGCTTCAGTATAATTTTTATTATCAATGTTTAATTTTGCTTTCGTAAGAAATGTATTAAAATTATATTGAGAAAAAACAGATGTTACAAAAAGGATTTGTAATAGAGTAACAGTCAATAATTTAAGGTATGTTAGTTTCACAAAAATATGATCATCTTTTTTTGGTTGATATGAAAGATTTTATCGTTTCTAAGTATTTATGATTACGGAATGCAAATAAATTTATTCTTTTTTCTATTAACAATAGCTAAATTTTTTCAAAGGGGGAATATTCGGATATTGAATGCTCCTCCAGTATCGTATTTGCTAGCTGAACCTCCTATATCCCGGTCAGATTAAGTCATAACCGGGTAAGCAAGATTTACTTATTTTACCGTTTTACATCATGAATAAAATTAAAAACACTCCGCAAGATTATTTTGGAGTGGTCTAAAATTATATGTTTGTATGTATATCAGCACAAATATCTAACTACACGTACACATTTTATTATGTAGCAATTATCAGGCAGGTTTTGGATATTTTTTTAACGAATTATTACTGTTTTATCGGCGCTGGTCACAGGTAATGTATATATCACCCTAATAATTTATAGTATGGTTAAGTTAGTTTTTTTATTAAAATTCATCACCCTGCTTCAAATAAAAGCCTACTGCATTTAAACCTTCATTTTTCCTGTAGTATTCCGGGTCATTAAATTTTACCTGATTCAAAGGTTTAATTTTATCCATCAAACTTCCATCTTTCTGTTTCATGACCTGAATACCTTTAGTGGTTTTACTGTCAACCGGATTAATATGTTTGGTATTAAATAAAATAACCTTTTTTATTGAACTGAATGCAACCAAATCAACATCGTTCTCAAAGTGTTCTAAAAAGATCAATCTTGATTCAGTATTAAAAGCATATTTAAGCTTTTTTCTCTTTGTTTCGGTAATGAAGGCTTTTAAAGATATTTTACCAACCTTACCATTTTCATAGCCAACAATTAAAAAGCCCCTGTAAAATTTTGTACCGGTTAGATAAATGGGTTCTTCAACCAAATCAAAATCAACTTTACTTAAAATCTGCGATGAACTCGAATAGTTTTCGTTCTCAACTTTGTAAACATTGCATCCTGATGTAAATATTAAGAAAACAGAACTTTTGTATAAATCGGACCTATGGTCAATTTTAATTTTGCTTTCTTTATTGATGATGATCTCTTCTTGCATTGCATTTATTTTATGCAAAGGTAGCTTTTATAAAGTTACAGTAGTGTATTAAGATTTTATTAATCAAGAGATTATCCGATAGTGATTCAGTAACTAAATAACAAATAATTAAAAAATATTTTGCATTGAAACAATAGTTTTAGCATTATTAGAATTGAATAACTTTCTATTTTAAATAACAATACCCTGCAAGTTTAGTTACAGGGTATTCATTTCATCTGTTAAAATGCTTTTGTTTGATAAAAAAATATATTAAGTGATTTTCTCTAAGAAACAATCAACTTAATTGCTAGTTATGAGTGGGATTGTTGCCTTTTCCGCAGCATTTACCATGACTGCTTGTACAACCCTTTCCCTTACAATTTTTTTGATTCTCAATACATTTAGCTTTTGTTTTCCCACAATTATCACAAATACCATCGTTGTTTTTATCGACAAAGTTACAACCCTGTACTTGTTTGTTTTGTGTGTTTTGATGTTTGTCGCAGATTCCATCATGATTTTTATCGACAAAATTAGGGTCATCATTTACCGAAGCAGTTTTTACAGTCTTGTCGTTTTGATTTGTAGTTGTTTTGTTAGTCTGTGAAAAAACCATTGATGAAGAAATCATCAGCATAATTAATATGCCTGTTGTTAGCTTTAAAATTTTCATGTTTAAAAGGATTAATAGTTAAAAGAAATATTTATCTAATCATATGACAACTTTAGATCCAAAATCTTGCGGTAAAAAATTAAATAATTTAATACATCATTTGATATCACAAAATCAACTGGTTCTATCAACTCAGATCAGAGCGAGCTAATTCACATACCTCACCCACCATAAATTACCATAAGTATTTCGTATTTCCTGTTTAAGACTGGTATCTGTTATATTGATACTAATATTTGCAGCTTCTTTTCTAAACCATGTATCAAAATCCGGTTTAGAAACAGATATTCTTTCTAATAAATATCTGTCATTATTATGGTTCAGCAGTTTAATAATCATAAAGGAATAATTTTCTTCAATAATTTCGGGGTAGATTTCACCCGGCATAATTTTTTTAACATATTTTAGCATCGGATTCTCAAAAGGAAGTCCTGCATCAGGATAATTTTGAAGTGCAGGTGTCATATCCAGTTGTTTTACTGGTATTGAATCAATAGCATAAGTCAAACTCAATAATTTTGCTACATCTTTCATTTTTTTCCCGGATCTGAGAATCTTCATGGCAGGTTTTATTTGATTTATAGCAGCATGATTTATTGATTTGTTTGCGGAGAAATAATCCCTGATTTTCTTGTTCACAATTTTTGGACTGATATACCATAGATCATATGCATGCATATCCTGTCGGAAAACATTTTTTACTTTTTTAAGTATTTCAGGAGCTTTCGAAGTTTGATCAGCATGTTGTTTAAATTGTTCAATTTCATCGACTAGTGCCTGCTGATTATATTTTTTGGCTAGTTCCATTTCAAGTGCATCATTAATAATCATTATCAATGCAGCTGATTTATTTAAGCCGTTATTTTCATATGCTGATTCTGTTGCGAGCCGATACTGAATGGTTTGTTCTGAAATATTTATTGAACCGATTTCGGCTATTATAACTGTGTCATTTTTTATATTTTCTGTTTTCGTTTTTACTTTATTTTCAGTGAAGGCTGTCTTTGTTTTTTTTTCTTTACAAGATAAGGTAATGAATATTATTGCGATCCACAAAAATGCACTGATTTTCATTTTCATATTGAAGCAGGTATATAAAAAAAGCTTCTCCCAAATATTTGAAAGAAGCTTTAAAGTTAGATTTTATTGATTAAATCAGAACGATCTGATACAACGGATAACAGAAACAGTAGTTTTTGTAGTTGAGGCTTGTGTACTGGTTACAAATGTATTTCGGTATGCATTAGTTGCAGAAACTTCTGTTGAACTCCAATATGAATTGCCGTTTGTAAATAATCCGACAGAATACGCTTCATTGTATAACATATTCAATTGATATAGTGCTGGTAAATACCAATCGTCATAAGTTGTTGTTCCAACTGTATTCGAATAATCCAGACAAATTTTTGCAGCACTGGCTGTATGTCCGGCTTGTCCAATAATAGCATTTGAATTAGAATTACCATCGGTTAGACTCATTGCTGAAACGCCAATGGCGATTGCAGTAACATTACTCCATGCAGCAGAAGAAATATCACCCACTGTGGAAATCAGGCCATGTTGACCTGTAGCATCAACATAAAATATAATGCCACCACCATAACTTTCACCAATATAATGCTTGGAAACCCAGGTTGGAATACCCCCACTGATCACTAAGATCTGTCCATTGGTTCCGGCAGGTAATCTCACCCAATCAGTACCATTGTAATACATCATATCTCCGTTAGCATCACTGCCTAATTGTATCTTTGTTCCATCAACGCTGTTGTTGGCGATTTTAGTATTTGTAACCGCATTGTTTGAAATTGTAGTAGCAAATGATCCTGTTCCCGATCCCGTAACATCACCTGTTAAAGTAATAGTTTGATCACCAGTATTAGTACCTGTAATAGCAGTTAATTTAACCTTGTCATGCTTGCTCATAAATCCCGCGGTTGTCAGGTTTGCTGTGTCATGTGAGGTACCATTTGATCCGACATGGCTTAAAGGTGTTGCATCGGTAATTCCGAATCCTGTTAAGGTTGTGGGTTTATTTGTTAAATTATCCCAATGAATCAAGGCATTACCGCTGGTTTGAACATTTCCTTTGGTGTAGTAATTGGAACTCAGGTTTGTATTTAATGTTGTAATATCATTTGCATTGGTATTTATCTGACCCTTCAAATAAGTGCTATCAGCTTTTATTTTGGTGTAAGTTCCATTATCAGCTGTTTGTCTGGCTGTTATCTCATTATTTACCGATACCGAATTAAGGTCAATCAGACCCTTCAGATAATTACTATCGGTAGTTAACCTTGTATAAATGGCGTTATCAGCTGTTTGTCTGTTTGAAATCTCATTGTTTATAGCTGTTGAATTATTAACGATCTGGCCTTTCAGATAAGTACTATCGGCAGCTACCTTGGTATAAATACTATTATCAGCTGTTTGTCTGTTTGAAATCTCATTGTTTAAAGCTGTTGAATTATTAACGATCTGACCTTTCAGATAAGTACTATCGGCAGCTACCTTTCTATAAATATTATTATCAGCTGTTTGTCTGTTTGAAATCTCATTGTTTATAGTAGTTGAATTATTAACGATCAAGCCTTTCAGATATGTACTATCGGTAATTATCCTTGTAATAATGGTATTATCAGCTGTTTGTCTGTTTGTAATTTCAGTATTTATAGGTGAATTTATATTATCGATTTGACCTTTCAGAAAAGTACTATCTGTTTTGATTTTAACATAAATTGAACCTTCAGAAGCTACACGGGCTGAAATTTCATTTGCTACTTTAGCTAAAGCGCTATCTACAAGGTATTTAAGACGTGTACTATCGGCAAATAATTTTGTATTAAGTGTGTTATCGCCATTCAGCCGGTTGGTTACTTCATTAGCCAGGTTGACAGTAAGAGTATTTATCAGGTTTTTCAAAGCTGTACTATCTGTCGTCTGTTTTATCATTAATGTATTAATATTATTTGTTATCAATGCAATTGAATTAGTCCTCAGCGTAATTTCATTGTTAACAGAAGTATTTAATGTCTGAACATCATTTATTCGATTGGTCTTTTCAGTATTCAAATGAGCAGTATTTGTGTCAGTTAAGCTTTTTAA
>Ga0182027_10009510_pt1 | contig 13957 bp, 11 predicted proteins | sample 712E1DmetaG_FD_121300 | JGI IMG/M metagenome (GOLD analysis project Ga0182027, IMG submission 121300) | Permafrost microbial communities from Stordalen Mire, Sweden - 712E1D metaG (Illumina Assembly) | ecosystem: Environmental > Terrestrial > Soil > Wetlands > Permafrost | place: Sweden...
CCTCTTTTATATAATTCAATAAACTCATCTGTTTTTCTTGTATATATTACTTTAATACCGGGTATATTTTGTTCAATCAAGGTTCCGAGTTTGAGAGCGATTGCCAGATTAATATTTTTTTCCTTAATACCTGTAACACCTATTGCACCCGGATCCTTACCTCCATGACCAGCATCAATAACTATAGCATCCAGAAGCCACTTTGTTTTCGCATTATCAACTGTCTTTGAAGATTCGAATAATTTATTGTGAACTGAAATCAATAAATCATTGCTTTCGGGATCAAGAAATGCTTCGGCTGTTGAATACCCTTCATTAAGTGCGAATTCTAATTGAATATTTTTAACTGAAATTGATGTTCGTTTAATAAGATTCACTAATCCTGCAGGTTGAACTGAATTTGAAATATCGGGATCTACCGTAGTTTTGGTTAAAAATAAATACAAAACATTATTATTGATTGAATAATGCGGGATATTAAGTTTGCGGGAAGTTTTCATACGAATCAAAGTTCCATTTGATTTTTCTTCAATAACAATAGCATAAATATCATAAGTACTTTTAATTCTTGATTCCGAATTTTCGTTTTTTGTATCAGCAGCAGGAATATCAGGAACAGTTAAATTCACATTTACAGAGAGAATTTTTGTACGGGAGTCATAGTTTACATAATGACCGCTGCAGTTACTTAAATATTCAAAACAATATAATAATGGTATAAAGATATCATCTTTGATTTGTAATGTAGCAACTGGTAATTGAACTGTTTTTTGATAACCGTCATTTTTTTTAATGATAATAATAAATTGACTTTTTGCGGTGAATTTAAATGAATAGTCCTTGAATTTCATTTCAATTTTAGCTGTTTCAGGATTATAAAAGTTATTACCGGAAAGGATTTTCGAAAGTTCTTTACTTGAAACGAAATCAAGTCCTTCATGATCAATATACGTTAAGGATTCCTGTTTTCCGTCAAAATCAACAGTAATTTTGTAAAGTCTCTGCGGAAACAGTAATGCATTAGCAACAAATAAAAATGATAAAATAAATTTTATTCTCATCGGATTAACCAATAAAAGGAATCATAAAACCGCTTTTATTTTTGTAGGATAAATATTCTTCCCCAAAATGTTTTTTAAATAATTTTTCTTCAAGAATTGCTCTCATGATAAATAAAGGAATTTCCAGCAATAATACAATTGGAAGAGCAATGTAACTCATTAAAGCAATAGCAGCGCCAAGATCGCTAAGAATTTGACTTAAATACTGCGGATGCCTTATAAATCCATAAATACCTGATGTTATTATTTTATGATTCTTTTGGATAATTACATCCTGAGAATAATAACTGCCGAGTAATTTATAGGACCAAATCTGAATCCAGGAAAAAACAATAAATATTGCTAAACCAATAATTCTAAAAATATAAAACTGTGCCTTATATAGATCTGTCATAGTACCGACATTAAAAACACCAAGAATTATTAAAACCAGAATCAATGCAGCCAAATTCGGCGGTAATTTTTGTAGATATGTTTTAGGACGTTCTGCTACTTTTGTTATTGATGTTTTAAATCCTTTTCGTGCACCTGAAAAATTGGCGCTCATAGTTACAAATAAATTAATTGCGGTAAATAAATTAATTGGATCCATATCTGTTTACTTTTTTAAGAAATATTTAATATCAATATAACAACTTAACGGGAAAGAAGTGACGAGTGAAGAAGTGACGAGTAACGAGTGACAAGAATGTTGAGTTTTTGATTTGTTTAAACTCGGGAATTTCAAATAAATTAAAAGTGTAAGTAACTCTCAACTAAACAATTCAACAGTTAAACAATTAAACAGTTTTTGTTTTTGATGTGTTCAAAGAGATATAGAACGTCAATGTGATAAATGTTGCAACTTAAGTAAAGGAATGATTGTATATTAGGCAAAGCGTGAAATGGTTTATGATATGTAGTTAATTTTATGACATAATTCGATTATTTTAACAGTTACATTAAAATAAATAGTAGAATTATTAATAAAATAAATGAAAAACTTCGATTATTAGGAATTTTTTAATTAAGTAGAAAATGCGGGTAAAAGTTACGTTTTGGGAATTTCTAGTTAAAGTATTAAGATATTTACGACTAAAAAGAGTTATTAATAAATAGCACGATTCTTGATGTTTATTGAGGTTAGTTATATTTTTCAGAAATTAAGTAAGAAGGAAGATTTAAATGGGTTCCCATCAAATGGTGCTAAGTGTATTGGCTATGTTATTGCTTTCAATTACAGTATTAACTGTAAATCGCCAAACATTAACCACAAATGATACAATGATGTCAAGCCGATATGGACTGATGGCTTTATCATTAGCTAATACAATTATACAGGATGCCTCCGGATTGGCTTTTGATGAAAAGACCGCTGCACTGGGCTCGTCTGTAACAGCTGTTTCTCAATTAACTTCACCGTCATTATTGGGGTTAGATACAGGAGAAAGTGCTAGTAATCCTAATACATTTGATGATTTTGATGATTACAATTGTTATAGAACAACTCCTAAAACCGATGTTATTATAGTTGATGCCACTGTAACTCCTAATAAAACTATGACATTTTATTCACTTTGTAAAGTTGATTATGTTGATGGTAATAATCCTTCTACGGTCATGACTACTCAAACCTGGCATAAGCGTTTGATGATATCTGTTTACAGTAACGAATTGAAAGATCCATGGACAGGTTTAGCAGATACATTAAAATTATCAACTGTTTATAGTTATTATTATTTTCCTCATTAGGATTAATTATGGGATTTTCATCATTATTAGATATTCTTGGATCTTCGCTAGTAGGGGGATTACTGCTTCTTATACTTATAAGAGTAACACTTTCAGCAATTCAGAATAACTACGACAATAACGGCGAAAGAATTGTTCAGAAAGATTTAACAGCAGTCGCGCAACAGCTTGAATATGATTTTAGAAAAATCGGATATTGCGCAAAGTTAGCGAATATGGCTGCTTCCAAGGATACGGTAATTAAAATAGCAACCGACTCTTCAATTACTTTTTGGGCTGATCTCCCAACAACAGCGAATTCTTTTGGTGACAGTGTCCTTGATAAGGTATATTATTATTTAGGTCCTAAGTCTGGTTTGTCTAATACGCCGAATCCAAATGATAGAGTACTCTACAGAGTGCTTAATAACGGCACTCCTATGGCGGTAAATATGGGAGTTTCTTTATTTAAGCTAACTTATTATGACCAAAGCGGAAATGTAATTACTCCTGCAGGGAATGCTCCTTATTCGCCTGCAATTGCATCAGTTCAAATTGATATTTCTGTAAGCAATCCTTATGGATATTATAATCCGGATAATCCAACAGGTACATATTCAACTGCAAAAACTGCTTACTGGCGTCAAATAAGATTGCCTTTATGGAATTTTCAGAATAGATAAGAAGGTATAAGATATGAGCGGTAAATCTTCATTATTTTTGGTCATCGGATTCAGTATGCTTTTCATGATATTCGGAAGAAATTTTAATAATATGGCTTATGATACTCTTGATAATTTTACAAGATATTATTATAAAGCAAAAGCACATAGTCTTGCTCTTGCAGGCGTTAATCTCATTTCAAATCAAATATGGCTAAATCAGGGTTTTAATACACCTACCACAACATTTAATTTCGACGGCGGAACAATCACAGTAACTTTATCAACTGTAAATGCAATACTAAATATGAAAACCCTAACCTCCGTAGGGAAAATGAGTATTACTAATGATAAACTAATTGGCGACGATTCAGTTTGGACATCAACAATAAGAGAAGTTATTCAACCGAGTTCATTTTGCAAATTCGCATATTTTTCCGATGTTGAACCATCCTCTATTTACTGGGGAGGGAAGGATACTCTTTGGGGTCCATTTCATACAAATGGTAATATGCAGTTTAGCGGAAATTCAATTTTTCATAGCACTGTTAGTTATGGCGGGACAATGAGTAAAAACGGTTATACTCCCCTATTTTATTCAACTGTATATCCGAATAACACACAAGCTATGCCTACACATGGTGTAGATACAGTGGCGGCTCACGCAACAGCTGGCGCTACATTTACCGGTACTTCAACTCAAAACCAGCTTTATTTGGATTTTCGGGGAGACAGCGTCAGATACAGATGGAATAATACAGGATCCTATACTTATAAATTAGCTTCTACATTTGCTACAGCCGGAGTAATCTATGGAAGCGGAGTTGATTTTCATATTAAGGGAACGATTAAAGGTCGGTACACAGTTGGCGCAAATCCAAATTCTACAAATGCTTACGGAGGTGACGTTTATATAGAGGATAATTTAAAATACAACACAAACCCGATAACTAATTCCGCTTCAACAGATATGCTGGGTATTGTAGCTAAGAATGATATAATTATTTCTGATGTCGCTTATTCTCCACCTCATAATCCTGTAAATCTTGGTATAACCATACAAGCAGCTATGTTTGCCCAATCCGGATCATTTTATGTTCAAAACTATGATCGTACTACCAGTACACCTATTGGCGAATATAGAGGTACAATATTTCTTTACGGCGGAATAACACAGGAAACAAGAGGAGCTGTTGGAACAGGAAGCGGCAGTACTGTAACCACAGGTTACAGTAAAAGCTATAAATACGATCCCAGGTTAGGGTATTCTTATCCGCCGGCATATCCCGGATGCGGCACTTTTCAAATAACATCCTGGTATGAAGAATAAACCTTTAAAATTGAACGTAACGCATCCTCTACATTTTCGAATTTGAACTTATAACCCGCTTCTATAATTTTTTGCGGAATTACTTTCGCTCCTTTTAAGACTACATCAGAACTTTCGCCTAATATAATTTTCAATATAAATTCAGGTACTCTAAATAATGAAGGTCTTTTCAATATCATTCCAAGTGATTTACAAAACTCATTCATTGTAACGATATTAGGTGCACAGCAATTTACAACTCCTTTTAGACTTTCATCATCAATTGAAAAAAGAAAAATACCGGCAACATCAGAGATATGGATCCAGGGAAACCATTGATTTCCCGATCCTAATGGTCCGCCAATATATAGTTTAAATGGAAGAATCATTTTTGAAAGAGCACCCTCATATTTATCAAGAACTACTCCGATTCGTAAATTTATTCTGCGGACATTAAACTTATCAATTCTTTCTGACTCTAATTCCCATGCTTTTACAACTTTAGCAAGAAAATCATTCCCAGGCGGAGAATTTTCTGAAACTGTGTTCTTTGAGTCACCATAATATCCAACTGCAGAAGCTGAAATATAGATTTTTGGTTTATTCACAATATATTCAAATGCTTTTACAAAGGAGGCTGTAGTAGCAAGCCGAGAAATAATTATATTCTTTTTATGCTCTTCAGTCCATCTTTTTGCCATAACATTCTCTCCGGACAGATTAATAACTGCATCCATTCCTTCAAGGAATTTGTACCAGTTGGTTGATCCGGAATTCCATTCAATATAATTTTCTGCATTTGGAATTATATTTTGTGCTTTAACGACTGATCTGGAAAATATTGTGACTTTATCTCCGCGATCGATTAATAACCTGGAAACTTCTTTGCCTATTAGTCCTGTTGCTCCTGCTATAATGATATTTTTCATGAATATCTCATTTTTTTAACGGAACAAATCTATTATTTATTTAGTTTAAGTTCTGAAATTATCGAATAATCATTTATATTTCTTAATTAACATTTTAGTCCAATTTATTTTTATCGGTTTATTAATCATTAATACCCGAGACTGCTTTTTATTTATTATAGAAATATAGGAATTGTACTATGAATAAAATGTTATGCGCATTTATACTTATCGCTTTGACAACAATCACTTTTTCTCAGCAATTCATTATTAAGGGAAAAGTAATTGATAGAATCAGTCAATCTGTTTTGAGTTATTCAAGCATCAGAATAGCGGGAACGGCCTCGGGTACTGCTGCAAATTACGAAGGCAATTTTGAATTAAGATTAAGCAGGGGCAGATATATTCTAATTGCTTCATTTATTGGTTATAAATCAGATACAATTTCAGTTGAGCTAAATTCCAATAAAGCAATAACATTTAATCTTGAGCCAACAGGAGTCAGATTGGGAGAAATAACAGTACTTCCTAGTGAAAATCCGGCGCTAGAAATTATCCGGAGAACTATTAAAGCAAAACATGAGCGAAATGACAAATTAACTTCTTATATCGCTCATGCTTACACTAAAGGTACTATCAGAACTACAAATGATTTTTCTCCAAGAAGCAACAATGTCAGTGTATCATTAAGCTTTGAAAAAGACACAAGTAAATTAAAGATTACTGGTATTATTGAAAATGAAAGTATTGGTTATTATGAAAAACCGAATAAATATAAGGATGAAATTATAGCCAGGAAACAGAGCAAGAATACTCCTTCATCAGTTAACACTCTGACAGGCGGTAGAATAATCCAAAATTTCTATTCGGATGATATACAATTCTTTAACCGACCTCTGCCAAGTCCAATTTCGGATGATGCATTGAGTTACTATGATTTTAAGTTAGAGAAAACAGTAGCGTCCGATAATCGGAATATTTTTCAAATACATGTTGAGCCGATAAAGAATACTGATCCGGGTTTTGAGGGAACAATATATGTTGCCGACAGTCTTTTTTCATTGGTAAAAATCGATGTCAATTTAACTGCTTCTGCTAATCCCGGAAGAATATTTAATAAAGTAAATATCCTTCAGCAATATGCCGGATATGAAAACAATATTTTTATGCCTGTTGATTACAGAATCTTCGCCGATGGGAATGCGTTGGGAATATTCAAATTCAGTATGGAATTAAATACAATATTCTATGATTACAAAGTTAATTCACCGATACCTGATGATATATTCAATATGGCAATAGTTAAAGTATTGCCTGATGCCGATAAAAAGGATTCGCTTTATTGGAAATCGACCCAAACAATTCCAAGTACTTTAGAAGAACAAAAAGCATATACCAGAATTGATAGTATAGAAACATTACCAAAATCTTTTTGGGATAATTTCCATCTTCTTTCAGCTTCAGTTCCAATAAATGATAATATATCTATGACCGGACCTCTTTCTCTTTACTCATTCAACCGAGTTGAAGGAAATACATTAAATTTTGGTGTTGATATATCACAGGCATTAGACAAACGATTAAATTCAGGACTAAATTTTTCATACGGATTTTCAGACAATAAATTCAAATCAGATTTTTATTCAAGTTATTATTTCGGGGAATATCGGACTTCCACTTTATCCGTAACTGCTTTTAATAAAGTTACCGATTTATTAGGAGAGTCTATTCATTACAACAAGTTAACATCAACATTAATAAATTTATTCGGTAAATATGATTTTAGAGACTATTATTATACGAAAGGCTTCTCCGCTTCATTTAACACTGAGATATTTCCAATTCTGCATTTAGGAGCAGGGGTTCTTAGCAGAACCGATAACAATGGGTTAGTTAATTCCGATTTTTCCTTTTTAAATACGAGTAAATTATACAATTCAAACAAATCAATTTACGAAACAAAAGTAAATGCTATAACCATGAATTTTCAATTGGATTTTAGAAAGTACATTGAAGATGGCTATTTCAGAAGAAGAATTTATCAAAGGGGATTTTCAGCTTCTTTATCAGGTGATGCGATCTTCAGCAACAATGAATTTGGAAGTAATCTGAATTTCCAATTATATAAACTGACATTTCAAAGTTATGTGCCTACAATCAGATCTGCTTCAATGAATTTAACAGTAAATCAAATTTATTCCGATGGGCCTGTTCCGTTCCAAATGCTATATTCACTTCCGGGAAATATCGCCGGCGGAAGTCAATACGGCACTATGAGAACTCTGAGCACCGGAGAATTTTACGGAGATAGAGTTACAACGTTCTCGATGATACACTTTTTTAATGATGAATTATTCAGATTATTTGGGTTGAATTTCCTAATAGACTGGCAAATGAATCTGAGTGCTCATTTAAACGCCGCACTAGTTGAAATTTCACCTGCAAGTAAAGCGATTATAACTCCGCCATATACTGAATTTAAAAAACCATTTGCTGAGATAGGATTTGGGATAGGACAGGCATTAATGCCGTTAAGGTTAGAATTTACGTGGAAACTAAATTACTTAGGCACAAAGAACTTTGTGATTGGAATCAGCAGTTCTTTATGGTAAAAAGATAATTTAATATCAAGTAAAAGAAATAAGCGATATTAATATGAATGCGATTCACTTTCGTATTTTTTTTCACCTGCAATTATGCTAAGATTCAAATGATTTTGTTTTGGCGGTAAAGGACAGGTAGCAAAATGAGTAAATGCGCAAGGCGGATTATAAGCTTTATTGAAATCAAGGTAGGTTAATCCATTAGAATCTGCTTTATCAGCGAATAAAAATCTTCCTGCACCGTATGTTTCTTTCCCACTTGTTTTATCAGCAAAGATAAGGAAATACCTATTTCCTTCTTCAATAGCCAACAGTTTATATTCAACTCCATCCATTTTAAATATAAGTAACCCGGGGGAAATATTCTCCTCTGTCATTCCCAGTATGTTAGGAACTTCAATTTTCATCGGACTATTGAAAGGTTCAAGTTTAGCTTCTATTTTCCAATCGGAATTAATAGGATAATTATCAATTTCCTGAAATGATTTAACTAGCGGTGCATCCAGATCCCGAAGACGAATTCCATATTTATTTCCGCGTTTAATAATAAACCAGCGAAGAGAACCGTATTCGAGAATTGTAGCGTTGTTCTGCTGATCAGTAATTAATTGAAGGTTTAAGACCGGTTTCCCGGCGCATGTTATATTAACATTATTTATTACATTTAATGTAACGATCGTATCTTTTAAGAATAAACTTCCTATTAGATCAGGGGCTTTCCCTTCAGGAAATACAATATCATTATTCTTACCACTTCCGAATTTGTTTTCTCCTTCTTTCAGCCAGTACAGACCGACAAGATTAAGCCATCCGGTTTCTTTTTTCAAATCAGAAATCCGATGAATTTGCCATTCCTTTATTTGTGCTATATATTCCGGTGTTCCTTTATCCTGTGGAGTATATTTACATGCAAAGAAAGCGACAATTAATACAAAGAATGAACTTATTAAAATAATATTTTTCATTTGCTTTTTGATTTTTTAGAAGTGAACTTAATAAATGAAACTTTCTGCCGCAAATGTAACAATTACAGTTGATACACCCAAAAGTAAAGTTGAAACTGTATGGAATGTATTTGTTAAACAATTTCACAAATCTAACGGCAGGCAGATTAATCCACCTGGGTTAAATTACTCTATTATTTTTCGATAATATTAGTGTGTCTGTTAAGAATTAGATAATTTATTATATTGTAATATAAGTAATAGGGACAATCTACATTTTCACTGGAAGATAAATGCGCAATAAAATTAAAGGCGAATTGCTTCAGGGAAGAAAAGAATCAGCCAAAAAGAAATTATCACTTCGAGAAACCAAAGCAAAAATATCAGCAAAAAGGACTTCTGCAGGAAAGGACACATATTTTAGAGCAATATTCGATAATGCCGGAATTGGTATTATTTTAATTGACTCGAACAGGAAAATACTGAAAGTTAATTTTGCTGCTCTTAAATTTTTAAAGTACACAGAATTAGAATTGGCTTTAGTCCCCATGGATAAGATTATTCATCCTGAGGATTTGAAATCAGATCTTAAACTTTTCAAGGAGATATTTTCAGGAAAGAGAAAAAAACGCACAATTGAAAAGAGATATATTTCTAAAGATAATAAAGTTATTTACGGTAGAGTAACATTTAACCTTATTTCAGATCCAAAAAGAAAAAAGAAACAAATAATAGCGCTGATAGAGAATTTAACTTTGCAAAAGCATATTGAGAATCGGTTAAATTCAGAACAGAATTTCCTTCATGCGCTACTTGAGAACAGTTCCGATCATATATATTTCAAAGATCTTAACAGTTGTTTTTTCAAAGTAAGTAATGCTATGGCAAAAAGACATGGATTAAAATCTGATCAAATTGTAGGAAAATCTGATTTCGATTTATTTGGACCGAACCATTCCCGTGATGCTTTAGCTGACGAACAGGAAATAATTAGATCCGGAAAGCCAATTATAGAAAAAGAAGAGAGAGAAGATTTATCCGACGGTCGTATTAGATGGGTTTCTACTTCCAAAATGCCTCTTCTTGACTATACAGGAAATATCATCGGTACTTTCGGAATATCAAGGGATATAACTAATAGAAAGACGTCTGAAAAAATCAGGGAAGCTCTTTTCCAGATATCCGAGGCAGCATATACTGCTTCCGATATGTATACTCTATATAAAAAAATTCACGAAGTAATAAGTGAATTGATGCCTGCTAAGAATATCTTCATCGCTCAATACAATGAAAAGACTGATGTACTATCTTTCCCTTACAGCATAGATGAAAATGACCAGATGAAGGAATCAATCAAGAGAGGAAAAGGATTAACCGAATATGTTTTAAGAACCGGGGAAGGGATATTACTTGATTTTGAAAAATTTTGGGAATTAGCCAAAAATGGAGAAATTGATAATGTTGAGACACCTCCATTAATTTGGTTGGGGGTTCCCTTAAAACTTGACGGAAAAACATTTGGAGTAATTGCAGTACGGGATTATCATAATCCCAAAGCATATAGCGAAGATGATATGCTTATCTTAACTTTCGTTTCGGAACAAATAGCCCAGATAATCGAGAGAAAAAGAAATTCAGAAGAAATTAAACGATATACTGAAGAACTAAAACTGTTAAATAACACTAAGGATAAATTCTTTTCAATTATAGCGCATGATCTTAAGAATCCATTTATTACGCTTCTTGGATTTTCCGAGCTGCTTTTATCGGATTATGCCGATTTAAGCGATGATGAACGAATCTATTACATTAATGAAATGAAGAAATCTGCAGATATATCCCACAGCTTACTGCAGAATTTGCTTCAGTGGTCAAGGTCACAAACCGGACGTATTGAATTTAATCCACAGAATGTAGACCTTTTAAAATTAGTAAGCGGAATAATTGATTTATTAAAAGCTTCTGCTGAGAGAAAAGAAATAAGCATTTCTTATAATATTAGTCCGGGTTTATTTGTAGTAGCAGATGAAGATATGTTAAAGACGATTATCAGAAATCTCCTAACCAACGCTATTAAATTTACACAGAAAGGAGGATTAGTCACAGTTGAGACCGAATTTAATGGAAATTATGTTAATATTATAGTTAAAGATACCGGAGTAGGAATGAGTAATAAAGTGAAAGAAAATTTATTCAGGATGGATATTAGTCAAACTACTTTTGGAACCGACAATGAAGCCGGGACCGGGTTAGGGTTACTATTATGCAAAGAGTTTGTTGAGAAACATGGAGGAAAGATTTCTGTTCAAAGTGAACTTAATAAAGGCAGCTTATTCAAATTTAATCTTGCATTGAGTAATAATATTTAGTTTGCAAAGCTGGTCAAAATTCAAGCATCATCTGCAAATATAAATAGTTAGTATTATTACTTATCTCTTTTGTGATGTCTTTCTGCCAAATCTTTTTCATAACAAGATCGAATATTACTTTCCGGATTGGTTCATATTTTATATCTACTGTAACAATATTTGTATTAATTCTTTCACCGGAAAGAAATTCAATATCTATCGGATCAATATTTCGGTGTGTAATAAAAACATCGCCGCCTGAATTATAAATCAAATTTCCTTGCGCATCATAAATATTATCTCCATGCCGGATAAACTGATAATCACAATTCAAACGTAAAAGAGAATTTACATTATATGCGGTTCGGAGCAATAATTCGTCCGAGTTTGGACCAATTTGATCTCCTAGGATTTGTCCCCAAGCCGTATAATTATTTCCCGGATGAGTATTAGAATAAACATAAGGACGAATTCTCGTATATTCCATTACGAATGTCAGATCGTTTATTGATAAAGGAGAATACCAAAACATTCCCAACTGGTAAGCGGTTTTATTTATAAAGTTATTTAGGTCTTGAAGATTTCCAAGAGGGTCATCGTCAATAAAAAATGTCCCTTGTAACTCAAGATTTTTCAAAAAATGGGTTTGTATATCAAGATAGGCAGTCGCGTTATCCCGATCCTGTAGTGACATCTCAATAAATTTATAAAATGCAAAAGGGTTAACATATCCAAGATCAAGTCCCCTTCCTGAGTAAACTATTGATTCTCCTATGCCGAAATCAAACAAATTTTTGAAGGACAATTTGATCTGATTAGTTGCAATATATTTTGTGTAATCATTTGCCCGGGCAGTATCAAACTGCCCCACGGTTGAACCTGTCCAAGAAGTAAAACTGAATATTCCATACTTAAAATCAAGTTTTATAAAATCCATATCAGGACCATTACCGGATAAAACTAATTTATCACCATAACCGTAACCGAATTTCATCTTTTCTCTACCGATCTCGAATGAAATCTTCATATTCTTAACCGGTTCGGTATAATATCTCAAGTATCCTTCTGTAAAATCATAGTTCCCGATATTTTCGATGTTTTCAACATATTTGAATGTATGATTCAAACGCGGATCTATAACAGAAGCAAAAGCATTATTCCCTTCGATACCACCTTTAATAAAGCTAAAATCGAAACCAAGTTTATCAAACAGCGTTCCTCTGAATCTGAATCCTCCGTCAAATAATTCTGAATTTGTTCTATTAGGAGAACTTTCTGTTGCGTAAATAGCTCTTCCTAATATATTCAGGTAAGCATTTACACCTTCATCTTTATAAACATACGCATATTTTATTTTGTCAGATAAAATATCAGATATATCAGATGAGTAACCATTAGAGCCTCCAAACAACTGATATGTATTTGTACTATCAGCTTTATCCTCATAAAATTCATCCTGATATTTTTTCAATATATTTCTTTCGGTTTTACTTAGTTCATTCGATTTAGCGGATATTTCTTTCAGGTGTTCTACAACTTCAGCGCGGGACATACTAGGGTTATCATCATGAACATTGGCGATAATTCTCTTAACACTCATTTCTTTTAAAAACGTATAGACTTCATGATCAATCTGTACATTTTCCTGTTGAGCATAAATTGAACAAGTAATTAATAAAACACAGAAAGAAAAAAATGATTTGCGAGACATATTAATCCTCATTTAAAAATGAATTATAAGAAAATGCAACCAGGTTCTCCTAATATAATTAGCAGTAAAGTGTTAATTATATTTTTAAAAGTAATGTCACCGATCAATTATAAATCAACTAATTTAAATCTGATTCGAAGGATATTTGTTTCAAAGCTCGTTGAAATAATTTTGAATCCGCCAATTTCTTTAGTCGATGAAACATGGGTTCCGCTGCAGGGGCATGCGTCATAATCACCAATCCGTATAATCCTTATTACATCTCCGGCTTCATCAGGCAGCCGTTTAAGATTAAATTCTGTTTCTGCAGAATCACGCGGTAAAAATTCTTCCGATATTTTCATATCGGAAGATATAACTGAATTTACTTTCACTTCAATTTTTTGAATTTCAGCAGGTGAAAGATTACGGTCAAAACGATAGTCGCATTTGGATTTTTTCTTTTCTATATGAGCGCTAATAGCTCTTCCTTTTTGGAATATTTTATCCATTGTTCCGTTAAGAATATGTTCTGCGCTATGCATACGGGGATAATAATCTTTAGGATTTGGATTATATTCCATTCTTAGTTTTAATTTCCTCTAGCTTAATTAATTTTGTTAGTCAGTTGTTCAATTACAAAAAAACAATTACCAGGCGTAAGCTTCCGGCGCCTGATTTCCGGGACCCGGCCAGATTTCATCAAGTTTTTTAAGTGTATC
>Ga0182027_10009512_pt1 | contig 13956 bp, 16 predicted proteins | sample 712E1DmetaG_FD_121300 | JGI IMG/M metagenome (GOLD analysis project Ga0182027, IMG submission 121300) | Permafrost microbial communities from Stordalen Mire, Sweden - 712E1D metaG (Illumina Assembly) | ecosystem: Environmental > Terrestrial > Soil > Wetlands > Permafrost | place: Sweden...
AAAGAGCACACTGCTGCGGCTCGTGAACTTCCTCGAGACGCTCGACCGGGGGCTGATATTCGTCGATGGCGAGATCGTCGGCTACCAGTTCAACGGCGGACGTCTGCACGACCGCAAGCAGGCTGACATCGCCCGCATGCGGAGCCAGTGTGGCATGGTCTTTCAACAGTTTAACCTGTTCGGCCATATGACTGCGCTCGAGAACGTCCTGGTCGGGCCGTTGCGTGTGCTGGGCCAGCAGCGCGCCGCGGCCGAGCCCGACGCCCGTCGGTTGCTCGAACAGGTCGGTCTGGGACGGCGGTTACACGCCTACCCGGGGAGCCTCTCCGGGGGGGAGCAACAACGTGTCAGCATTGCTCGCGCCCTCATAATGCGTCCTAAAGTCATGTTGTTCGACGAACCGACGAGCGCGCTCGACCCAGAGCGGGTCGGTGAGGTGCTCGACGTGATGCGTGCCTTGGCGGACGAAGGAATGACTATGCTCATCGTCACCCACGAGTTGGGCTTTGCCAGGGAAGTCGCCGACACGCTCGTATTCATGGAGAACGGGCAGGTAGTCGAACATGGTGTTTGTCGCGAGGTACTCGGGTCGCCCTCGCACCCCCGTACGAAGGAGTTCATAAGCCGCGTACTATAAAGCACGGAGGCCGCTCCCCGTACACCTATCTGAAAGCCCGACTTGACCCGTACCCAACCACCAGAACCACAACCCAACCGGAAAAGCCAACCTCAAAATAAGGAGAATTAACAACGTGAAACGCCCCTTTCTGGCTGCAGCAGCGAGCCTGGCAATTACAGGCGCGATGCTGGCATCGTCGGCACCGAGCGCCTTCGGCGCTAGTTCGTCCGCCCCCTTGTTCAAAGATCTTCCTACTGTGGTCCAACAGTCGAAAGTCATAAATGTCGGGACATCTGTCGCCTACCCGCCGTACGACTACAATACGGCGACAAACTCAACCGTCATCGGCTTCGAGCCGGATCTGCGCGCCGCGATCGCGAAACAACTCGGCATCTCTTTTGTCACGCATGTCGTGACGTTCCAGGAGCTCATACCGGGCATCCAAGCCGGGCGGTTCCAGATCGCCATGGACGGCATCTCCGACACCTCAGCGCGAGAAAAGATCGTTGACTTCGTGGACTACGGCGCCACAGGCAACGTGATCCTGGTGCTTACGGTCAACAAGAACGAGGTTACCAACGTCGATTCCCTGTGCGGAAAGACGGTCGGGACTGCTGAAGGGACCGAGGGTGGGATCAGGCCCGTGGACATCGACAAAATCTGCAAGGCCGAAGGCAAGCCCGCGGTCCAGAACATCATCTACCCAGATTCTCCGGACATCCAGCTTGCCCTGAAGGCGGGCCGCGTCTTCTCCCAGCTCGAAGACACCGCTACCGGAGGTTATGACGCCCTCGTCTCTCACGGCCAGATCACCGCGATCCCCATTACGAAGTACAACTCCGGGTCTTCATCCCCGACATCTTCGGCATTGTCGTGACCAAGGGCCAGACGCAGCTTGAGGAAGCTCTTCAAGCGGCGTTCAACGCGATCATCGCGAACGGCACCTACGCCGCCATACTGAAGAAGTGGGACCTCTCAGGCCTTGCCATCAAGAAGTCGATCATCAATAGCGCCGGCTAAATGAACGGTTTACCTCCGTACGGGGCCACCACCGACGTGCTGATAGTCGGTGGTGGCCCGGTGGGCTCGGCCTTGGCCATCGAGCTGGCGATGCGCGGCGTCGACTGCGTCGTCGTCGAACAGCGCGACGTGTCCGTCCCCGAGCGAGGCAATATACGGGCCCGAGGTGTCAGCATGCGGTCGATGGAGCACCTGCGGCGGTGGGGGATCGCGGAGCAGCTTCGGTCCAGGGTTACTGTACCGCCCGAGTGGCCACGTCACATGGTGGTCAAGACATCGCTAGTTGGCGACGAGATCCTTCGCTTCGATCGCGATGCTTCTGTCGACTGGCGAGATGTGGCGGCCGAGCCAGGTCTCAGCGTTCCGCAACACAGGTTCGCAGTTGGCTTGCAACATCGAGCTGCTTCGCTGGGCGCGCGCGTTTATGTGGGGGCGCGTTGTACGTCGATCTTGGAGTCCGCGGGCTCCGTCATGGCGACACTCACGGACCCCGCGGGCGGCGCCAGCTCGGTGATGGAGGCCACGTACCTGGTAGGCTGCGACGGCGCTCACAGCCTCGTGCGCCAGGTGGCCGGGATCGCCCGGACCGAGTCGGTCCCGCTTGGCCAGAACCTCAGCGTCTCGCTGTACCTCCCGCACGCGTTTGACCAGCTCGGGATCGAGCCGAGTGCCAACTTCACCATCTTCGATGGCACGATGAACACGCTCTTTTGCCCATACCAAGCGGACGAATGGGGCTACGCCATTGGGCCCGTCCCGCTTGACTTCGATCTTTCGGCCCTGGATCTGGAAGAAGAGACCCGGCGCCGTATCGGTCGTAGCGCAGACTTCGAGCTATTGTGGAGCTCTCCTTACCCAATCCAACAGCGTGTGGCCGATACCTACCGGGCTGGGCGCCTGTTCATCGCCGGGGACGCGGCACATTTGTTCCCGCCCTAACTGGGCCAAAACATGAACACCGGTATCGATGATGCCGTCAACCTGGGCTGGAAGATGGCAGCGGTGCTTGAGGGCTGGGGTGGCGAGGCCTTGCTCGGCTCCTACGGTGACGAGCGACGGCCCATCGGCTGGCGGAACTCGTACGCCTCCGTCGAGACCTCGCAGATCCTGGCCCGAGGGCAGGCCTTTCTCGCCCGTGAGGGGATCGCGACCGGTAACAGCCCGGACGCCGTACGGTCAAGGCAACGGGTGGGGGACCGGCTCTACGATATCTGTTACCAGGAGTGGAACACGTCGGGAGTGGTGCTGGACCAACGCTATCGATCGTCTGTCATAGCAGACGACGGTAGCGTGCCGCCCATCTACGATGGGGCCCGGTACCAGCCGTTCGCCAAGCCGGGCCACCGGGCGCCCCATTTCCGGCTCGAAGGAGGCAAGCCGCTTCTCGACGTGATCGGCCCCGGCTTTACTCTGCTCGATTTTGGTGCGGGCGAGGGCGCCACCGAAGGGCTCAGTAAGGCCGCCGCCGACGCTGGGGCCCCTCTCAAAGTCGTGGCGGTCCACGATTCGCGTGCCGCCGAGGTCTACGGCGCGCCGCTCGCACTCGTTCGCACCGACCAGCACATCGCATGGCGCGGAGAGCTCCCGCCAACAGACCCGAAGAGCCTCATTGACCAGGTCCGGGGTGCCGCATGACGACTAGCGCAGAAGGCTCGGTCCTCTCGTACACGCGCTGCCCGATGCCGACAGCGTCGAGCATCGCCATAAGTGACGGATGGCTCGCCCGGGAGTTCGAGCCTGATGGTATTTCGGTGCGGTCCTTGAGCAAGACTGCGGGGCACGATGATCGGCTTGCTCATTACAGCCATGCCAACTCAGCCCTTTTCCGTGAGGGCGGTGTCGTACCTCCGCTGTGGTCCTACGCCCGTGGTGCTCGTACTCGCCTTCTAGCCATCGGCCAGGAGGAAGGCTTCCGCGGCCTTATTGTGCGGTCGGACAGCGACATTGTCGAACCGCGCCACCTGCGGGGGAAGCGTATCGCCCTGCCCAGTAGGACGGGGCAGCTGGTAGATTTCGCCCGCGCCGTCAACTGGCGGGGCATCGTCGAGTGTTTGCGCGTGGCTGGCCTTGAAGAGGCCGACGTCAGTCTTGTCGACGCAACGTCGACCGAGCCGTTCATGTCCGAAGCGGCCACATCGGGCGATGGGAGCATTTACACGGCACGCGACAAGGTCAGGTTGCAGACCGCCGAGGTCCTGGCCCTGGTGCGAAGCGAGGTAGATGCCATCTTCACTGCAGGCGGGTATGGGCTCGAGGTCGCCGCCCTCATCGACGCCCGTGTTGTAGTCGAGCAGTCCAAACGCGACCCGTGGGCCGAATGGAGCGGCAATCATCTGCGCGTCCTGACCGTCAGTGAGGAACTGGTCGAGCGACGTCCTGACCTAGTGGCGCGCTATCTTTCCACGTTGCAGCGAGCCGCGTCCTGGGCCGGCGAACACGAGCGGGACGCCCTGCGGGTCATAGCGGCTGAGATCGGACTGGCGGAGGAATGGGCGCGGGTCGGCTATCACCCGGGTACGTGCCGCCATCTCTATCTGGAACGGTCCGATGACGCCCTCGAAAAGCTTGACCAATGGGCCTGTTTCCCGGCCGAGCGAGGCTTTCTCGCTCGTGCGGTTGATATAGCCGGGTGGCTGGTCCCCGAAGTGGACCTCGTACCGAGCGTGGGCGCGTGACGGCCGGTCCCCTTCCTGTAGTCGACGTGGACCATCTCCGTTCTGGTCATACTGGCCATGCCCTTTCGGCTATCCGCGAGGCCGGCGTTTTCTACCTCGTCAACCATGGAGTGAGCGAGCATCTGATTGCTGGCGCCGCTGACGCGGCAAAGAGCTTTTTCTCCCTGCCTGAGGACGAGAAAGAAAAGGTTCACGTCGACGTGCGCCACCGAGGCTACCTTGGTTTCGGCGGGGCGAAGATGGTGGGGGCCGATGCCCCGGATCTCAAGGAGAGCTTTGTCTACGGCGTAGAGCATGTCGCCCCCGAGGATGGTGCCGGTTCCTTGCTCGTCGGACCAAACCAATGGCCCGGTCACCTCCCCGGGTTTCAGGCCTCCGTGTACGGGTTTTTTCAGGCCGTCCTGACGGCCGGCAAGACCGTCCTCTCCGGAGTGGCGCTGGCGCTCGGGCTCGGTGCAGACTTTTTCGAGGCCCACCTCGTCGACCCTCTCGCTCGGGGCAGCCTCATCCACTACCCGCCGAAGCCGGTTGGCGGCCCTCCGAGCAGCCTCGGTGTCGGCGCCCACACTGACTACGGGCTCATCACCCTTCTGTGGCAGGACCAGGTCGGCGGCCTCGAGGTGCGGCGGGGCGACGACTGGATTTCGGTGCCCCCGTTGCCCGGCACGCTGGTCATCAACTCCGGTGACCTCCTGGCCCGGTGGAGCAACGGTCGGCTGCCCTCGACCGACCACCGGGTTGTCAGCAATGGTGTCAGCGACCGTTATTCTATGGCCGTCTTCCTTGACCCGAGCTACGACACCATCGTCGACCCGAGGGATTGCGGTCTCGCCGCTGGTGATTCGCCACGCTACAGCCCAGTAGTCGTCGGCGACCACATCTCGGTCCGATTTGACTCCTCTTTCTCCTACAGAAAGGAGCGTTAGAGTGGTGGCACGCTCAGCAGCGGAGGCTCATGCCCAAGGTGATGTTGGCAGCAAACCGGTCCGTAGCCCGCTCTACCACGACGACTGGCAGTACATCGAGCGCCCCGCGCTGAACGACTTTTCAGAAAAGGAGTTCGCTCTCCTCAACACTCAGCGCCGGGTGTACTACGCCGAACACCAGGTGGAATCGATCCTGGCTATGATGCGCGCCGCTCAGCACGAGCCGTCCTTCGGCTATCAGATCAACCACTATGAGCACGGTCTCCAGTCCGCCACGATGCTCTTTCGCGACGGGTATGGGCCCGAGGACGTCGTCGTCGGCCTACTGCACGACATCGGGTTCATCGCTTGCCCGGACCGCCACGGTGCATTTTCAGCCGAGCTGCTGGGCGCCTACGTCGACGAGCGAAACGTTTGGATGCTACGCCATCATCAGTCGTTCGGGAGCTTTCGCGGCAGCCTCGACAAGGGAACTTCTGTCCTGCCACGTGAGAAGTGGCGCGGGCACCCGCACTTCGAGTGGACGTTGACTTTTGTAGAGGAGTACGACCAGAACGCCATAGACCCTACGTATAGCAACTTGCCGCTCGAGTTCTTTGAACCATTGCTTCGAGAGGTGTTCGCGCGCACACCGCACTCCGTTGCGCCGTCAGAGTGAGACGGCGGATTGGCGTCGCGCTCTGAAATGGCGAACTGACGTGGGGACAACACGGCTCGATGCCGAGGTAGCTGTGGTCGGTGTCGGCAGTGTCGGCACGATGGCCCTGTGGAGGACTGTCGCCCGGGGCGTGCCGGTGATCGGCTTGGAGCAGTTCAACCCGGGGCACACCCGGGGCGCAGCGGGGGGTGAAAGTCGCGTCTTCAGAGTGGCTTACCATGAAGGCAGCTATTATGTCCCGCTATTGCTCCGGGCCAGGGAGGCATGGCAAGAGCTGGAGCGAGTGTCGGGCCGCAAGCTGTTCGACCCGTGCGGTTACCTCGAAATAGCCCCTTCCGACGACGCGAAGCTGGCCAAGACGCTCGAGGCGGCCAGGACGTACGGCCTTGACCACCACTACCTTGACGCCCGAATGGCGCAGGCTCGCTATCCGCAGCATCGTTTTCGCGCCGGCGACGCGGCTATCATCGACCATTCAGGGGGCGTCCTGTTCCCGGAGCGGGCCGTCGAGACCGCCGCCTCCCATGCCGAGGAGCTAGGGGCGCGTCTGCTGCGAGGAACGCGCGTTGAGGCTATCGAGCCTGACGATGACGGCGTGACCATCATTGCCGGTGCCCACCGTTTTCGCGTGCGGTCTGTGATCGTTTCGGCGGGGTCGTGGACCGGGGCGGTCTGCCCGGAGCTGCGCCAAGCCGTTGTGCCGAGGCGACTGTCGCTCACTTGGTTTGCTGCACTCGAACCGTCGGATTTTCGCCCGGGGGTGTTCCCGGCCTTCGGGCGCACAATAAACGGCGTCTTCGTATATGGCGTCCCCACCATCGATGGCAAAACGGTTAAGGTCGCCGCCACCTCTATCGACGAACCTGGGCCTATTGACCCGACATGCTCGACACGACTGTCCCGGCCGACGTCGTCGATGTTGTTTCTCGTATCGTAGCTGAGACCTTGCCCGGTCTCGACCCCCGGCCGGTGCGTCAAGCGATATTCGCCGATGGGTACACGGCGGACGGCCACGGGCTCGTGGGGCTCCACCCGAGCTTGCCCAACGTAGTTATCGTGGCCGGCCTGTCCGGTCATGGTTTCAAGCTGAGCCCGAGCTTCGGGAAGATCGCGTCGGATCTTGCGCTTGATGGTGTCACGACCGAGCCGGTCGATTTCCTCAATCCTGGCCGGCAATCGGGCGTCGCGCCGCCGTCAGCCCGTGGCTAAGGTCGTCGCCACCGCGGTTGCGAGCCGAGTGCGCGCTACGATCGACCTGGACCGTCCCGGGCGGTCGGTCGGCTATCTGCTCGTGCCGTACTCCGATGATGCCCACGCTTACAGTTCGGTACCGGGGCCGGTTGTCGTCATAGCCGGCTCACCAGGCCCGCGGGCGCTTCTCGTCGCCGGGACTCATGGGGACGAGTGGGAGGGTCAGCTCCTCGTGCGCAACTTGGTTGCATCCCTCCGGCCGGAGGACGTAACGGGGGCCCTCGTCTGCCTGCCGTCCTTGAACCTGCCGGCGGCCGAGGCGGCAAGTCGTTGCTCGCCAATCGACGGTGACAACATGAACCGCGCTTTCCCGGGTGACCCCGACAGCGGGCCGACTCGGATGCTTGCCCATTATGTGGAGCACGTACTGTTGCCTGGTTGCGATTACGCCATGGACCTGCACTCTGGTGGTAACGCCGCCCATTATCTCGACTGCGCCTTCTTGCGCATCGACGGCGACGAGCGGCGGACGGAGGAGAAGGTGGCGGCAGCCATGGCGATCGGGTTGCCAAACGCGTTCGTCGTCGACGCCGCCGGCGAGGACCGGACCCTATCTGCGGCGGCAGATCGTCAGGACGTGGTCATGATCGCCACCGAACTTTCAGGGGCGGGCCGGGTCGATATCGACGTACTGCGCCTCGCCATGGTATCCGTTCGTCGACTGTTATCACACTGGAGACTGCTCGCCCCGCCCGGTGAGGAGACGGCCGCGGCACAGGGACCTACCGAGTTCCTCGGCTTCGGCGCCTCGTCCGCTGCGATGGTAACGACGGAGGGCATCCTCGAGTTGCTCGTCCACCTCGGTGACGAGGTTGTCCAAGGCGAGCTGATCGCACGCGTCCACGACCTCACCAACCCGGACGTAACGCCGGAAATGGTCGTGGCGCCGAAGAGCGGTGTGATCGCCATCATCCGTGTGCCGCCCCGCGTCCACCCCGGAGACTACGCGGCGACGATCGGCACTCGCATTGACGCGCACTCAATAACGTCGTCGGCCGGGGTGGAGAGCCAAGACAGGCAGACTGAGCATAGTGACATCACGAGGGAGCGAGGTTTGTGATGACTGATGGGATCGCCGTGGAACGGGAAAACCGGATCAGAGGGGCAATTTGGGGACAGTTCGTCGGCGACGCAGCTGCCCTGGGCTCACATTGGATTTACGATCTTGACGAGCTGGCGCAGCTGTTTCCTGGGGGCCCCGTGGGCTTCGAGCAGCCTCGTCCGGGTCATTATCACGCCCGTCGACAGCCGGGCGATCAGACCCACTACGGTGATGGCGCCCTGGTGCTGCTTGAAAGCGTAGGCCAGCATGGCGGCTTCGACCCCCTCGTTTTTGGGGCCGCCTTCGTCAACTCGTTCGACGAGAAGCGTTATGACGGCTACCTCGACAAGGCGACTAGGGGGACGATCGCTAACTTCGAGGTGTTCGCGAGCACGCACCCGCCCGAGGACTTCGACTTTCAGAGTGGGGCTGATGACCACCATCCGGCCACTCAGACAAGGCTGTCGGTGCTCGTTGCTCGCTACGCCGACGCGCCGCTCGGCGAGTTCCTCCGGCTCGTCGATGCCCTTACTCTTGTCACTCAGGATAATGCGGTCGCTCGGGCGGACGCCCGCTTCGCCGCTCTGTTACTGCGGTTTCTTATTGACGGCTCCAGCGTCGAAAACGCCTTGGACACTGCCGTGGAGCACGTGGAGAGTACCGATGCCGCAGAGGGTTCGCTGGTACGGGACCAGGTCGATAGGGCGCGGCGAGCAGGGGGCGACACAACGAAGGCGACACTCTCCCTTGGCCAATCATGTCCACTCGAGTACACAGTGCCGGGGGCGTTGCAAGTGTTCCTCAGCTTCCCCGATGACTTTGAACACGCGATCGTTGCCACATTGCAAGCGGGAGGCGATAATGCGGCCCGTGCCTCCATGGCCGGGTCATGGCTGGGAGCGCACCTGGGGGTCGACGCCATCCCGGTGGCCTGGCGGGAGCGTCTGGCAAATGCGCAGCGAATTTCAGGCGGGATCGAAACGGTCCTCGCTGCCTCCCGTTCGATATAAAGATTTCCGGGGCCGGCGTGGGTCCCGACCAGTAGGCTGCCGTCGACCGGGCTTACAGGATGAAAGTGGTGTTCCCGTGAGACACGTCACGTCCGAGGAGCAGTAGGGCTCGGTACCTGATCCTCCACTCGTCGCGGAATTCGAGACGATGGAACTGGCGCCCGAAGTAGATCTGTGTGCGTCCTTGGCGTTCTTCGCGAACCGTTAGGCAAGAATGAACATCGGCGACATCGTCGTCGAATTGTCGGCATTCCAGGTTGGAAATGACGTGGCATGTACGCGATGGAGGTGTCTGGGCATGCAGGTAGCGGGTACGCAGGAGTGCTACACGGTCGGCCATCCGACGCCGGTCGTCAAAGTGCAGTGACGGTTCGACCCTGGGATCGCCGACGACGTCGCTGCGCGGCACCCAGTAAACGCACCTGGGGGCAAAAAGTGTGAGCCAAGTCTCGTAGTCCCGGGCATCGAGCACTCTCGCTTCACGGGTCACCGACGCCAGCACACCGGACGGGCAGTCAACTGCCGCGCCCACCCATGCCACGTTGACGCGGAAGAAGTCCAAGACATCGTCGTAGAGCGCGTCGTCGACGTAGGGCGCGTCCTCGAGCAGGGGGACGTGGTCAGTCATGGCCCCACCGGTGCGGCCCTGTCTGGCGCGATACCAGCGGGACGTAGGTCGGAGACGTCGCCGCCTGACATAAGTTTGCGCCATTGCTCGTAGCCAGACCTGATCCCTGTCTCGTCGGCGACGTTCCCAGTGAGTGCTCCTTCGGGCTCCTGCCACTCCCGCTCGGTGCCCCATCCTCTGCTCACGTCGACCCACTCGATTTCGGGAGCTGTTGAAAGAGCCTCCTGCGTGCGCTCGAAGATCTCCATGTCGTCCGGGTTGCCAAGGCTAACGAAGTCCTCGGCGTGCCGCATCCGTAGGGCGTTGACCTCTCGAGGACCGTCCACCAGCAAGGCTACGTAGGTGTGCACCCGTGTGCGGTCCACCTCGATGGGCTCGTAGACGTACAGGCACCTGTCTCCTCGGAACTGGAGATTGGGGTAGATCACCAAGTTGACGCCGGATTGCCCGATGAGCTCGAGGTACCTGAGCGCCTCAGCCTCACCAACCCTGTCTTGTAGAAGATCGGCGTAAGCTTCGCGTCCCGGGAGCGGCCTGGCGCTCACCCAGGTCGACTGGATCCCGGGGCGTTGGTCGATCATCTTGTGGCCGTTGCCGAAGTTGCGCACGACCATTGGCCCCCGGTCGTTCCTGAAATGGTCGAAGGCCTTGCGGTAGCCGCGGGCCTCGCTCATGGCAACTGTCGACTTATGCGTGAACGGGACATGGTACATGTCGCCGTTGTTGTCGTTCTGGAACTTCCAGTTGCCCCGGTACTCCAGAGTCGCCGCCTTTAACATCCTGACCTTGGCGAACCGATCGACGAGCCAGTCGAAGGTTGGGCGGGCAGGACCGAGCCAATCAGTCACCGGCTCGACCTCGGGGTTGAGGCTGCCGAAGACGAACCCGCGGTAGCACTCAACTCGAGGGAGTTGGAAGAGATCGTGCCCACCGACGTCGAAAGACTCACGGTAACCGTCGGGGTAAGTGATCCCCACCAGCTTGCCTGTGTTGGTGAAGGTCCAACCGTGGTAGGCACATTGGAACCGCGCTGCAGAACGGCTCTCGACCGGGCACAACAGCGTGCCTCGATGGGTGCAGCGGTTTAGTAGGGCGGCAATGACGCCGTCCTCGCCCCGGGTGACGATCACAGGGCGACGCCCAACCCGACGAACCTCGAAGTCATTAGGGGCGGCGATCTCGCTCTCATGGAGCATGTAAACCCACGTCCCACCGAAGATCCTCGTCATCTCGTCATCAAAGATGCTTGGGTCGGTGAACACAGACCGGTGTACCCGAAAGTCGTCGGTAACGAGGTCCGCGTACTGACGCGAACGGGAGCTGAAGCTTGCCGGCAACGCACGTTCGATTGCTTCGTCGATGGTCATAGTTCGCTCCTCGACCTGGAGATGACCTCATCAGTCCCCAGAGGGACCAAGGAGACCGGGCCACCGCTTTGGCGGAACTGAGCTTACTCTGAGTGCTCAATCAAAGCAATCAGATCAAGGGAATAGCTAGAAAGGGCACCTCGCGCCACCAGGGTCAACCCTCGGCCCCGTTCGAGCGTGACGGCGTGCCAGGCCACGATTGCCCTGTGGGCGGCGTTGGGCTGAACGGTCACCAGGAGTTCTTGGAGCAGGCCGCAGTAGCGCAGCGCACCCCTCGCAGACCGCCGCGAAAAGCCGTTACGGGACGTTCCTGCACGCACCCGCCAGGTCGTGGCATGCGCCTGCCACAACTACCGGCTGCACGTTGTTCCTCTTCTACCCGGAGAGCTAGAGGGGACAGCTTGCGGTCCGGGGACAGCCTCGTAGTGCGCTTCCCGCTCGGAGACAAGGATCATTTGTGTCCCGCGGATCAAAAGGTCTTCACCCGTGTACTCGTCGCCGGTGCTGGCTCGCCGACCTGGCTCTCTGTCGGCGATTAGCCGCTGCTCAAACGGCTGGCCCACTCGTCGACCGAGACCACCTCGGCCTGACGGAGGAACACTTTCTCAATGAGCACCCGGTGCACCTCCTCGTCGACATCGAGGCAGCCGTCGGCCAGAACGGTGAGCCGATAGTCCTTGTCGGCCGCCTCGCGGAGTGTGGAGAGCACCACGCCACTGGTGGCGATACCGGTGAGGACCAGGTGAGTGACGTCCAATGACCGGAGCAGGACCTCGAGGTCGCTGCCGGAGAACGCGCTCACCCGCTTTTTTACCACCACCAGGTCTCCGTCTAGGGGGCCAACAGCGGGGTGGATCTGCGTGGCCTCGCTATCGTCCGTAAACCTTGTGCCCGCTTGTGAAGCCAAGGCAGAAAAGGACCGGTTGTTGACGCTCACCTCGGGATGCCCGGCTCGGAAGGCCACCCGCACGAAGATCAGCGGGACCGCCGCCCCTCGGGCCGTGTCGACCGCCCGTGCCAGCCGGCTTTGGAGCTCGCCCGCTCCTGCGAAGCGCTCGACGACGCCGCGCTGGACGTCCATGACCAACAAAGCGGTGTGTGCTGCGCTGTTGGACATGTCCACCGACCCTAGAGGGCGCGTGGCACTGGCTCGGGGTCTTCGTCAGCTGCGCAGGAAGATCGAGGTGCGGGGGAGCGCTCGGGTGTTGAGCAGCCGAGGCTGGCTTACCGTGGCCCACGATCGTGCCACCGACTTCGAGCTGCTCTTTGACCTGGTCTATGTCTTCGCTGTTACCCAGGTCACTGGCTACATGGCCCACGAACAAAGTCCCCGAGGGGTCCTCCAGGGCCTGCTGGTGCTCGCATTGTTCTAGAAGGAGCTGGCTGCAAGAATGACTATGGGATGGCCGAAGACGACCGATCGTGCTCTCCTGGGATGCCGGCTGCTGTGCGGCACCTGCCTCACAGCCCAGGCGTTTACAGGTTTGTGGACGCAAAAGGCCGCGTGCTGTACATCGGCCGTGCCGTCGACCTGCGCCACAGGGTCACTTCCTACTGGGGAGGCCTCGGCGACCGTAGGCACCTTCAGGGCATGGTATCCCGGGTGCAGACGGTCCAGGCTGTGGTCTGTGCCTCAGGGCACGAGGCCGCCTGGCTTGAGCGGAACCTGCTGGAAGCGCATAAGCCTCGCGCCAACCGGGCCCGCGGCGGCCAAGAGGTGCCGACGCTCATTGCGCTGGCAGTTGCCGGTGCCGCTCCCCGCCTCAAGGCCGTGCACAGCCCGCTCCCCGGTGCGTGGCGGCACTTCGGTCCCTATTTGGGAGGTGACCAGGCCCGCTTGGCCCTTTCAGGGCTCCAACGCGCCTATTCGTTGGCATATTTAGGCGAGCGCCTAACGGGCTCGGAAAGGGACCTGGCTAGGGCAAGGGGTGTCTTATCCGCCACCGGCGCCGAGCTGCGCCAGGCGGTCTGCGCCGTGCTCGACCGCGAGCCGCCGGCCGTGGCGAACCTCCAGTCGGCGTTGAGAGGACACCGTGACCGCGCCGCGACGGCACAGGCCTTCGAGCTGGCTGGCCGTGTCCAAGACGAGATCGACGCCATCGGCTGGCTTTCGTCCCCTCAGCGAGTGACGACCCTGGAGCCTCACGACCTTGATGTCTACGGCTGGCATGACGGCCTGCTCGTCCACTTCTCTGTCCGTGCCGGCCGGCTGTCGAATTGGCGACAAAGGGCTGCAGGTGCCCCACAGGCAAATCGCCTTACGAGCGAAACACCAGCTATGTGGGCCGAGTTTGCCCAACAAAACGCCGCGCTAGCAGCTCGGCTCGTCCAAGCTACGGCGTCCTGAGCTCGGGGCCCTCATCTGGTCGGCGAGGGTACGGTAGCGTTGGGTGTCCCGTCCTGGTGAGCGATGTTGGCCAGCTGTCGCCACATGACGACGACGAACAACGCCGAACCGACGAAGGCGAACCAAAATGGCGCCGTGATGCCCCAGCGGTCAGCGACCGGACCGCCGAGGGCGGCACCGAGGACGAGCCCGCCGTAGACGCCGATGCCGTTCACACTCGAGACCCGCCCCTGCAACGTCTCGGGGACAGCCCGCTGGCGGACAGTCACCGAGGTCGTGCCCCACACGAATGCATGGGCCCCGAAAACCACCATGACGGCTAGTGCCACGGCGGGAGTCGTAGTAAGGGCGAGCGACAGGTGCGTGAAGGTCTCGATGACGAGCCCGACCCGCATTACGTTCCCGAGGCTCAC
>Ga0182027_10009513_pt1 | contig 13955 bp, 10 predicted proteins | sample 712E1DmetaG_FD_121300 | JGI IMG/M metagenome (GOLD analysis project Ga0182027, IMG submission 121300) | Permafrost microbial communities from Stordalen Mire, Sweden - 712E1D metaG (Illumina Assembly) | ecosystem: Environmental > Terrestrial > Soil > Wetlands > Permafrost | place: Sweden...
CGGCGGTTCGATGGCAATCTGGCGGAACTGCTGCTGTCGTATGGCTTCAAGCAACCGGTCCGCAAGGAATCGCTCTGGAGCCTGCGTCATTTCTGGAAGCCGCGGCAGGTGAATCCGCTTCGTCTGAAACCGATGCTCGACCTGGCGCGCCTGCAAGGCTGGATGTCGCCGCTACCGGAGTGCCCGATCCGGGTGGATACGCGGAGGATTCCGGAGAATTTCCTGGACGGCTTTCGCAACCGCGACTGTGCCTCCACGGAGTGCCAGGCTTGCGGCTATTGCGAGCGGATTGCCGCGCAGGCCGTTTCGATCGCGCCCGAGTATCGCACAGCGGTGCTGAAAAGATATAAGGAAATGGATGAGACCATGGCAACGGGGAGGCTTTGGGGTGTTTGACTCGCGCGCTACAGCAACGGGGGCCCTCGACCGGCCAGACGGCGATCCGGCGCGGGGCGCCGCCTGCTGCCTCCCGAACCTGAAAAGAGATAGCAGGACATGACCGGAGTCCCACAGAAGCCGAGTCAAACGCCGCCGCCCATCCGGTCGTGGTATTCGCCGTCGGGTCTCTGGCAGCGGAAGACCACGGTCATCGCGGCGCTTTCCATCGCCGGTATCCTTCTGCATTTGGTGCTCCGCCTCGGCCTCCGCACCGCGCCGGAAACTTACCATCTTCCCCTGCTTGCCACGCTCGTGGTCGGTGGCCTGCCGCTGCTCCATGACCTGCTGAGGAAACTCCTGAAGCGGGAATTCGGGTCCGATCTGCTTGGAGGAATTTCGATCATCACCTCCGTCGTGCTGGGCGAATATCTGGCTGGATCCATCATCGTGTTGATGCTCGCGGGAGGTGAAGCATTGGAGAGCTACGCGTTGCGCAGCGCCTCGTCGGTGCTCGCCGCGCTCGCCAAACGGATGCCGTCGGGCGCCCATCGGAAACGCGAATCGGCCATCGTGGACGTAGCGCTCACCGACGTGGCCGTCGGCGACACGCTCGTGGTTTATCCGCATGATATCTGCCCGGTGGATGGCGTGGTGATCGAGGGACACGGCGTGATGGATGAATCCTACCTGACGGGCGAGCCGTTCCAGATTTCCAAGACCTCCGGATCGACGGTGCTCTCAGGCGCGATCAACGGCGAGTCGGCCCTGACGATCCGCACAACCTCGTGCGCCGCCGATTCGCGCTACGCGAAGATCATGGAGGTCATGCGTGAATCCGAAGCAAAGCGGCCGAACCTGCGACGGCTCGGCGATCGCTTGGGAGCTATTTACACTCCGGTGGCTCTGACGGTCGCCGTCCTCGCCTGGGCCATCAGTGGAGAAGCCGTGCGTTTCCTGGCGGTGCTGGTGATCGCCACGCCTTGCCCGCTGCTCCTCGCGATCCCGATTGCCATCATCGGATCAATTTCCCTTTGCGCCCGCCGAGCAATCATCGTCAAGAGCCCCGTCGTGCTCGAGCAGATCGCCGAGTGCCGCACCGCGATTTTCGACAAGACCGGGACACTGACCTATGGCGCGCCGAAGCTGACCGAACAACTCATCGCCGCGGGCTTCGCCCAAAAGGAAGTGCTCACGCTCGTGGCGAGTCTGGAGCGCTACTCGAAGCATCCCTTGGCGCGAGCCATTCTCGCAGCGGCGAAGGAGGCCGGAATTCAGCTCCCGGAGGCCACCGAAGTTGGTGAGCAACCGGGCCGAGGGTTACGGGGAACCGTTTCCAATCATCAGTTGCAGATCACGAGCCGCAACAAACTGATCGCGCAAAAGGCTGCCGGCGCCGATCAGCTTCCGCCGGTTGCCGGTGGACTCGAGTGCGTGGTGGCGATTGACGGGCGCTACGCGGCGGCCTTACGCTTCCGGGATGCGCCGCGTGCGCAGAGCCGCTCGTTCGTGCGCCACTTGGGACCAAAACATCACTTCGCTCGCGTGATGCTTATGTCCGGAGATCGCGAATCGGAGGTGCGCTACCTCGCTGAGCAGGTGGGCATCACCGAAATCCATGCGCAGAAAAGTCCGGAGGAAAAACTCGCCATCGTTCGCCAGGAAACCGCTGCCGCCAAGACGCTCTACGTGGGAGACGGCATCAACGACGCCCCGGCCATGATGGCCGCCACGGTCGGCATGGCGATCGGGCAAAACAGCGATGTGACCGCGGAAGCGGCGGGCGTGGTGGTCATGGACAACTACCTCGAGAAGGTGGACGAGTTCATGCACATCAGCCGCCGGATGCGGATCATCGCGCTCCAAAGTGCGGTGGGTGGCATGGCCCTCAGCGTCATCGGCATGGTATTCGCCGTCACGGGCCATTTGAGTCCGGTGAGCGGCGCCATCGCGCAGGAAGTCATCGATATTCTCGCCGTGCTGAATGCCTTGCGCGCCGCGTTTCCTCCCAAAGTGATTCACGATCTGTGAAACTCACCGAACGACATTCTCTCGGGTTCAAGACCTGAGACACTGTGGCTGCCGCGCAGGCCGTTTCGATCGCACCGAGGTGTTGAAGATACGACGGAGGCGATCTCCACTGGCGGACGTTCCGGGAGCATCCAGACACCGGACGCGCTGCTGGACGCCCCATTGGGAAATCCGCTGGATTCCGTCAAGCTGCTGGTGGACTGAGCAGATATTCCAGTGCGGCCAACGTGCGAAGGCCTGAAATCTTTATGCCCAAAGCGAACACTACCACTGAATCGAAAATCACTCGCGAGCAGATGATCCATCTGCTGAACGAAGATCTGGCTTGGGAATACCAGGCGATCATCACCTACACCGTGTACAGCCAGGTCCTGAAGGGTGCCGCGCACACAGTAAGGGAGAAATCGCCCCATGCCGCAGACTGGTGGGTCAAAAATGTACCAGGCGCGACGCGCGATGATGGTGCGCTCATCTTTGCTGACTCTGTCTCTGAGTATCAGCCTTCGCCGTCCCAATTCAAATTGGGTGAGTCGTCGGTCTTTTGAAGCAAACCGTCGACCGTGCATTCTTCGTCAGGGCGGATCGCCTGGCACCCTACCGGGATTCGCACTCCGTGATGTCGCCTGACGGGCTGGACTATCTCGCTTCGGCAGGCAATCAGGTGCCCCCAATGTTTCCTTGCGACCCGAATCGGAGCGGATCAAGTAACACCGGATCGGATGTTCTCCTATTGACGGTTACTTTGGTTTCAACGAGCCCGCTCTTAGGGTTCCCGTTCTCAGCTCTTCGTAATGAACATCGTGAGAGGTTCGATCACTCCATGGGCCGCCTTGAGCGCAGCGACCTTGGGCTCCTGCAGCATTTTCTGCAAACCGACCATGTCGTGAACGTTGACGGTCACGGCCACGGTCCTGCTGCCGTCGGCGTTGACGTGATCGGTCAGATCGGATCCAAACGGTCCAAACGCCGTTACGCGCTCGGCATGTTTGCTGACCCAAAGGGCAAGATCCTTGACGGCGTGAGTTACAACGATTCGTGGCATGATATCTCCTGGTTGAACGGTTATGACGGGCGAACGTCCGCGCCAACCGCGCATGGCCGTCCTTTCCCGTCGGGCACCTCTTATCTTATCAGGAAATCACCAGTTTGCCAGCGATGAGACCTTGTCCCGACCGAACCGCCTATCGGTCTCACAGGAAGATCCCGTGATCGAAGTGCGGCCGGCCTCTGCAGGCATTCTCCCGAGTTTCGGTGGCGGAATCGGGGCGGTTCTCTCAAAAGGCCCTATCAAGATCACCGGGCAGGAAGCGCCTCGCTTAGCTCGGCGCACCAACGTTTCAACGATCAGTCGCCACCACCGCCGTCTCATCCACCTCCGCCATCCTCCATTTCAACAGCTCATGGTGTGTACGCGTGCGGCGCGACGATCTGCTGACGCTCCGGGTGGACGGGACGGAAGGGTCGGCCGTGGCGGGTCTGCGCGAATGCTGGATGCAACGCGCGGCGGACACCCGGTTTCCTGTGTGGAATTCGGACGTCGAGCAACCGATCGACTTCTTCGCGGGCAGGCGGAAGTCGCCGGACCCGGCGGTCTGCGACAACGCCTTCAAGGCGCAATGGGAGTTGTTCCTCCGGCACGTGGCCAACGACGAACCGTTCCGGTGGAACCTCCTCGAAGGCGCCAAGGGCGTGCAGTTGGCGGAAAAAGGCATGGAGTCGCGGCGGAACCGAGCGTGGGTGGCGATTGATCCGCTGGCCAGTGGTGGCTGACGCCCCGGGCCCATGGCGGACGAAACCCGGACGGAGGAGAAGATGGCGGCCGCTACAACGGCGCGTGGTGCAGGAACTCCTCGGCACTGTAACGCTTGAACGACTCGATCGCCTCGTACTCGGCGAGGCCCAGCCCGTTGTAGGCCTCCGCCAGGCGGCGCCCGCGGTCCTCCGTGCGCTGCCAGAATTCGCGCCGGTCGTCTCCGAGGAAGAGCGCCTGGTCCTTCTGGGTTTCGTGCTGGAAGATCGCGCGCCGGCGCCGGAGCACCTCCTGGGGACTCAGCGGCACCGCCAGGTCAATCTCGTCCAGTTCCCATTCCGCCCAGGCCCCGCGATACAGCCAGAGCTCGGTCTCGCGGAACCATGACTCGGGTGCGCAGGACGCGAGGGCGCCGCGCAGCACATGGAGGCAAAGCCGGTGCGTGCCGTGGGGATCGTCGAGGTCTCCCGCGGCAAAAATCAAATGCGGGCGGAGGGCCGACAAGAGTTGGCGCATGATCTCCCGATCGCAATCGGTCAGCTGGCGGCGCTGCGTCGTGGCAGCCTCGTAGAAAGGCAGGCCGAGGAAATGCAGCCGGCCCGGCGGAACGCCGCAGATGTGCGCTGCGGCGGTGGCCTCGTGGCGGCGGACCAGCGATTTCAGCCTCGTCACGTCGGCGTCGGCGGGCAGGACTCCGTTGGCTTCGTAGGCGGAGCAAAGGTCGCGCAGGTGCCGCGTCGATTCGGCGCCGGCCGGCCCGGCGTCACGGGCGAAGAGCAGCGCGCGCCAGAGCGATTGATCCGAGACCGCATTGGCGCCCGAAACCTGGTAGGCGATATCCACTGCGTGGCCATGCTCGACGAGGCGGCAGAGCGTGCCACCCATCGAGATCACATCGTCGTCCGGATGCGGCGACAGCACGAGCACCCGTTTGGGAAACACCCCGGCCGAGGGCGCGCGCAAGGGGCGCACCGGCGCGTCGCCGGGCCGCGTCCGCGCCGGGTCGCGCCCGCCGGGCCATCCCGTGATCGTATGCTGCATCTCATAAAAGCCGGCGAGATTCGCCTCATAGGCGGAGCCGAAGACCTGGAGCAGGTCCTGGAGGCCGGATTCATTGTAATCATCGTCCGTGAGCTTGAGGATGGGCTTGCGGGTTTTCTGCGATAGCCAGAGGATCGCGCGACGGGTCATCCGCTCGTCCCAGGACCGCCCCTGGTCCTCGAGGGCGCCGGCGAGCCACGGCGTCCGGTAACGGGTCAGCGCGCCGGCCGCAGCTTGGTCGAGGACGAACTGGGCCTGATCGTGCTCCTGGAGGAAGGACGCCGAGATCTGCGTTGTCGGCTCGCCCTCGATCGCGGAGCGGACGACGCCCGCCTTGTGCTGGCCCCAGGCCATGAGCACAATCCGTCGCGCCTCCAGAATGGAGCGCACGCCCATGGTGATCGCGCAGCGCGGCGTGTGCTCCTCGCCGCCGAAATCGCCGGAGGCGTCGCGCCGGGTGAGGCGGTCGAGCGTCACCAGGCGCGTGCGCGAGCGCCGCGGGCTTCCCGGTTCGTTGAATCCGATGTGACCCGTGCGGCCGATCCCGAGGAGCTGGAAGTCGATGCCGCCGGCCGCGCGAATCATCTCCTCGTAGTCGCGGCAATGCGCGTCGACCGCGGCGCGGGGGAGGGTGCCGTCCGGCACGTGGGCGTTCGCCGCGGGAATGTCGACGTGGTCCAACAAATGGATCCGCATGTAATGGTGGTAACTTTGCGGATGGCGGGGCGGCAGGTCCTGGTACTCGTCGAGATTGAAGGTGATGACGTTCGCGAAACTCAGCCGCTCCTCGCGGTGCATCCGCACCAACTCGGCATAAAAACTCACAGGCGTCGAACCGGTGGCAAGTCCGAGGACCGCGGCGCGGCCTTCCCGCTGGCGCGCTCGGATCAGTTCGGCGGCCGCCCGGGCGACCGCCTGCGAGGCTTCGAGACTGCTCGCGAATACGCCGACCGGCACGCGTTCAAAGCGGGTGGGGGCGAGGGTGGGTTCGACGAGCGCAGACATTGGGCTGGGCAGCTGACCGGGTTCAAAGCAATATGACTGCTTGGCGACGTTAAGCGAGTTGGGGGGCGGGTGGGCGCGAATGCTCAGCCGGGATCACGTGAATCGGATTGGGCCGGATCGACGAAGGCGCATCGCTTCCATCAACGCCACCGGCTGTCGACATTCCTGAAGGTTCGGCGTGAAAGCGCCGCCGGAGCGCACGGCGTGCAGAAAATCCTCGGTTTCACCGAGCACGCCGAAACGCTCGCCGGTATCGCGGGCTTGGTCGACGAACGCCTCCACGCGGACGTTGTCGCGCCAGAGTTCAAGCGCCGCCCGCTCTTCCGGCACAGGTGAGGCGGGGATCTTCAGGATAAGGGTCCGGCCGACCGAGCTGAGGCGCGCGGACTCGGCGTTCCGGCCGGTGACCGGCTGGATGGTGACCTGGATCGGCAGGCCGCTAACGCAGATTGCGTTCATCACCGCGTTGGCGGTGAGGCGCCCGCCGTGCTTCTGGTCTTGAAACCGGAACTCGGCGTCGAGAACCGGACTCCGCGCCAGGAAGAGCGCCGCGTCGAGGGCATGGATCGCTGTCGTGGAGAAGTCCTCGTCCCACCGGTTGCACCGAATCATCTCGTAATCAAGGCGGCCGACGGAGGCCAAGGCGAACTCCGCGTCGAGAATCTCGCGCGCTTTGATCAGGACTGGCATTCGTCGGCGGTTGAAGGCGACTTGGACTTGCGCACCGCCGGCCGCCGCGGCCGCGATCAAGCGCTCAAGCTCCGCGGTCGTCAGTCCGGGCGGTTTCTCCAGCAGAACGCGAAAACCTCGCTCGAGGAGCGGGACGACGGCGCCGCAGGTGACGGGAGGAGGAACTGCCACGATCACGGCATCGGGCTTCTCGGCGCCGAGCATCGCGAGCGAGTCCGTGTAGAAATGCGTGAAGCCGAACGCACGGGCGTAGGCCTGCGCGCGGCTGGGGTCGGTGTCGCAGCAGGCGACCAACTCCACCGCCGGATCCGCCGCCGCGATTCTCCGCTGCGAGGGTCCGTGGCACAATTGGGCGAATCCGCCGCATCCGATCATGCAAACTCGAATCTGAGTCATGGGAATGCTACGTCTTTGGAAGTTCGGCGTGCGCGCCGCTCGTGGCCCGAGCCAACGTCCCGGCGAGGTCGCGAGATGGGGCGTGTCCCGGAAGCGGGCAGCGGTGCCCCCTTTCAGCCATTTGGTTTGCCGGCATCATAACGCGCCTTGGCTGGGAGCGTGAACGTTTTCGTTGGCCCGAGCGGGTCGACCCAGGGCCATGGCAGATCCCCGAAAAATGCGGGCTTGCTTCGAAGATAGAGCGAATCGGGCAGCGTGCCGGTGAAGTCCGGCGTCTGGTGCCAGTGGACGGAGGCGGTGACGTAGTCGTAATTCCCGTCGCGAACGATTGTCGCGCCGACCATCGAATCGAGCGTCTTCGGATCCTGGTTCCAATATCCCACCCGCCACACGGTGATGGGCGTATCGGGCCAGGGGGGCGCGCCCTCGTAAACCCAACCATCGGGGGGCGTGGGCTGCATGCCTGCACAGCCGAGGACGTTGCCGACGAAGTTGTACCAATAGTGCCCTCGCATCGCCGCCGCCATCCGCCGGCTCTGGGTGTCGCTGAGGAACCGGGGCGTGTTCCGCCGGAGCCCCGACGCCTGATTCCGGAAGAAGGTGATGTCGATGGCGTTCCCTTCGGTAAAATCTCCGTCCATGTTGAAACTGTAGTTGCCCTCGAACAGCTCGAAATGCGGCGTGGGGTAGTGCGATGCCTGCAGGCCGGTTTCGATCCACGTGGGCTGCGAATTCATGGCGCCGTCGTCCATGTAGTTATAGGCGATCACATTTCCGCCGCCGCTCGCCCGGCAGTTGATGACCTTGTTGAAGCGGATCGAGATATTGTTCTCGATGAGATTGTCCGAGGACGCAAAAGTCACGTCCAGGCCGTAGCCCGCGCCGCCGTTGTTGTAGTAATAGGAGTCGTGCAAATAGCTGTCGCGTATCTCGCAATGATAGCTGGCCCGAAGCGAAACGCAGGAGCCGTACGAGTCGTCGCTTTCCACGTGTTTCACCCAGCAGCACGCGGCGAGATCGAGCTGGATGTTGCCGTTGCGCCCGCCCGAGACCCGCAGCTCCTCCAGGCCGGCGGACCAGACCGGGGACTGGACGAACCGGCTGAGCTGGGCCTCTTGTGAGGTCCGAAAGTCGATATGAAGCGGTGTGCGGAATGCGATCGTGTCTCCGTCGACTCCGGCAACCTCAAGGAGCTGGGAGATGGGGCGGTTCTCGCGGCAATACCAGTCGCGGCCGGCTCCGGGCGGATGCTTATCCGGGTTCCACTGGGAGCGCACGTTGTCGGTTGTCTCGTCGATGTCCACGAGCTGGCCGACCGCAAAGCCGGCGGGATTCGCCACCCGGACCGAATAGGAACCCTTGTCGCCCGTCGCGATGAGATCCGTTGTCAGGTCCGCGCGCGCGTCGGTTTGCACCGCGGCGGCCACGGTCGCGATTCGGACCGGGTGCGGGTCGCCGCTTCCCGGGCGCGGGAAGAGAGAGCCGCCGATGACGACAAGCGGGTGGGTATTCCCGGTTGCGATGAGACGCGTCGAACCAGGGCCGGAGCCGCGCAGGACAACGCGGCTGGGCAGGAACAGCGCGCCCGCGATCGGGAACATGCCCGCAGAGAGCGCGACGACCCTCCCCTGGCCGTCGCGGGCCGCTTCGCCCGCCGCGTTGAGGGCACCCTGGATCGCCGCCCGCGCGTCGGCCGATCCGTTCACGAACGCAGACGCCTGGATCGTCGCGAAGATCGTCGTGTAGGCCGGGATGCCGCCAGGCACTCCGGGACGCCACAGGGTGACTCTCGAAGTCGGGAGCTGGTAGATATTCTCGGGACGTTCGCCTGGTGCGGCCGGGGAAGCCGTGCCTAGGAAACAGACAAGACCGGCGGCAAACGCCGTCGCGCGGGTGGGTGCGAGACGGCGTCGAATCCATGTAAAATGGACGCTGTTCATGGAGGGCAGGGACGATGTTCTGGGTTGAATGCCGTTTTGGCGGGCCGTCGCCGCCTCGATCAACGCGGGCCTCCGGGCTCCACGGCGACGTCGAATCCCACCTCGAACAGGCGGCTCCACGGCAGATGGATGTGGCTGACGGTGATCTCTCGAGCCAGGCCGGAGGCTATGAACAGGTCGCGCAGATTGGCGGCGGCCAGCCCGAGATTTGTGCGAAGGCGCTCCTCGACGGCAGCCGCAACCCTGTCCGGCAAGCGCTCCATCGATGGGGTCACCCCTAGGGTGGGCAAGTCCTCCAGCATGCATCGGGTCCGTTCGCGGGCCTGGTAGAGATCGTCGTCGAGAAGCCGGAGAAACAGGAACTCCAGATGCGCCCCCACGCGGGCCGGCGGCGCGTTCTCCCGAAGCGCGAGCACGCGGATGACCGCCTGGGCGATAACCGTGCCCAGCGTGTTCCCGGCCGTGTTCCAGCCTCCGTAGGCGGCGAGCCCGGCCACGGCCGGATGCTGGCGCAGCAGTTCGCCCAGGATGAGATCGGAGCCATTGACATAGGCCACGTCCGCCAGGGCAACCGGCTGGGCGGAAGCGAGCGCGGCGCGGAGGGCGCGGACAAATTCCTCCGGACTGCGCTGGGGCGATTCCATTTCGCGACGCGTGTTGCAAAACCCCTCGGTGGCGGTAAACGCATCCAACCACGGGAGGTACGGCGCGGGCAGCCTGGCGCGGACAGGGTCGAGTCCCTGCCAGATCAGCCATTGGCTGTCGCCGTCGCCTTGCTTCCGGACCGGAGCATTGATGAACAGGCTGAAGTCGGCCCGGTCCGGCGAATCGGCGATGACGCCGTCGAGCGGCGCCAGGTGCGCCTTGATCAGTTCGTGAATCGGCCGGTCCTCGTAATCCGTGATGACCGAAGGCCCCGTCACTCCCGAATAGCGCGGCCAGACGCGGGGAGCGAACCCCGCCCTCCGGCAGGCCAGGCGCGCCAGGAGAAGGCAGCCGATTTCGTCGGCACCTGGGTAGGTGATGGAGCGGTCGGCCAGTTTGTGCCGACGGATCAACGCCTGCAGGCTGCGCGCCTCGGCGATATTCCAGCCGTACTCGGCGGTGTCGTCCTGCGGGATTATCAGGTAATCGAAGACGCCGTCGCCCAGCCAATCGATCATCGCGCGATTGACCGCGTGGTTGCGCGCCCGGCCGGCGCGGTAGTCGCGGTAGACCTCTTCGGGAATCTCCGACCGCAGTCGATCCCGCTCGGCGATCTCGTTCCATTCGGCGTTTCCCGAAGCGGCCTTGTCCTCGACGTAGGACAGCCGGAACATGCGCCGGCCGAATTCCCCCCAATACGGTTTCTCCTCCTCGCCCGAATTCGCCCGGCAGATGCGAAGCAGGACGCTGGACGCCAGGATTGCCAGCTTCGGGTGCGCGGTCTTCAGGGTCTTCAGCACCTGCAGCCGCGCCAGCACCGCATCGACCGGTTCGGAGGACGTCCGCGAAGGAATCAGTCCCCCATAGGCCAGGGTGTCGATGGCGACGACGAGTCCGTCCGCCTGCGGAGCGGCCTCTCCCAGCCATTCGATCAACTCGGCGTGACGGCTCGCGCGCCAGGGATTGCCGAGCCAGGCGCGCGGAGGCAGGAGGACTTCCATGCCGGCGGCGCGCCCGAGGTACCGCGGGTAGTCGTAATTAACCGGACGGTCGTCCAGCGGCAGGAAGGCGACGCTGGTCATGAGAGAAGGCCCTTTATCCGGCGGGCGAACGCAAACCGCACGTCGCCGTTCCGCCCGGCCGGAACGCCCGGCCGCTCTCGTTTTCCAAGGGCGGTCCTGGCGGGAGGAAATGCCGTATCACTCAAACCGATGCGTTTCATTGGACAACGGGATCGTCCCCGGCGGCGGGCAGCAATTGGAGCTTCTCCAGCTCGCGCATGCACAGGTAAAGACCGCGTGGAACATGGAAGCAGCCTTTCCATTTTCCGCCTTTCAAGGGGAGGAGCATTTCGCCCTGGCGGTTGAGATATCCGAACCATTCCCCATATCCGGAATCGGGGAAATGGTCCCAGGTGTAGGTGTGCAGGCGTTCGAACCAGTCGGAGCACGCGGTCTGCCGGGTGAGTCGCAGGCCCTTGAGCAGGGCGACCAGGGTCTCCATGTGCACCCACCAGAGCTTCTGGTCCCATTCGAGCTGTTGCGGAGGGCGCCCGGCGGCGTCGAGAAAATAGAAGATGCCGCCGCGCTCCTGATCCCAGCCGAACTCAAGGGTGCGCAGCGCCACCGCGACGGCCTTCTCCGCCAGCGGCCGGTCGGACCGCCGTTCGGCAACGTCGAGCATGAACCACATGGCCTCAATGCCATGGCCGGGATTGATCGCCCGGCCCTCAAAACAATCGAGCTTCCTGCCGTCGGGGGCGACGTTTTCGCGGAGCAGTTGGCTCTCTTCGTCCAGAAAAAGCGTGAAGACCTCGTGGACGCAGTCATCGATGGCCCGGGTGACGGCCTCCGGCTGCAGCATCCATTCCAGCTCGAGGGTGAGATTCGCCAGAATCATCGGCAGCGCGAGGGAGATCGTCGGTCGCGTCGAGGCGACCGCCTTGTTGTATCGTCCCTTCGGATTCGACTTTCGGCGGAGAATATTCTCCCACGTCGCGCCGGCGATGCGGCGGGCCTCCTCGTCGCCCGCGGCCAGCGCATATTGGCTGAACGCCATCGCGGCAAAGCAGTCGGAGAACAGGTTGTAGGGCTGCACCAGGGGCCGGCCTTCGCGCGTCAGGCTGAAATACCAATTGCCTTCCGCGTCGCGTCCGTGGCGCCGGAGAAACTCCGCCCCCTGACGCGCGGTCTGGAGCCAGGCGTCACGCTTTTCGAGCCGGTTGTAAAGCATGGAGAACGTCCACACCTGGCGCGCCTGGAGCCAGAGAAACTTGTCCGTGTCGTAGACCGACCCGTCGCGGCCCAGGCACGTGAAATAGCCGCCGTCTGCGCGATCGATCGAGTGCCGCTCCCAGAACGGGATCACGTCGTCGAGGAGCGCGTCCCGGTACTGCTGCGCCAGGGTCGAGAGGTCGGATTTCATGCGGTTGCAACCATTGTTCCCATCTAGTCCTGCAGCCGGACCCGGTATTCGGCAATATGGCTCGGGGCATCCGGCCAGAGTGAAAGCGGCGTGATCCAGGCCGTGCCCGGCACCCGGTGGTGGCCGGCGGATTCGGCGTCCGGGGAGATTTTGTCCAGGTGATCGAGCGCCCGGGCCGTCGTTCCGCGGAAGTAGAAGCGCAGGTAGCGGGCGGAGGGCAGGGCGGCGGCCCCCTCTTCCGGGACGGCGTTGGCTCGGAGCGATCGCGGAACCGCCAGCCACATTCTGGCGGTCGGAGAGCCAAGATCCTGCTCAATCATCAGCGGGGCGTCGACGAGCGCGCCGTTGGCCCTGGCTTTTTGGAATAGCGCGAGCGCCGCCTGGCGTCCGGCGTCCAGGTTGGCGGGATCGAACGGCGCGGAATTCCAATACCTGCCCCCCGAGTCGTCGGCGATCGACCACGGGGAGAAACCGTCTGGCGTGAGGCCAAGGGCGTCGCACGGGTCAGGCGGCGGCGGCTGGCGGCTCCGCGATTGCTGCAAATACCAGTCGACGACCTGCTCTTCGTCGAGATCGTCGGGCATGTTGTGCTCGACGCCCGCCAAGACGGAATAGCGGACGCCGGCGCCGCACGCCTGGAGCGCGGCGACCATCTGGTCGGCGAAACCCACGGGGACCACGTTGTCGCGGGCGCCGTGGATGACCCACGCCGGAACGTGCTTGAGGCGCCCGGCACGGAAGGGCTCGCCGACACCGGCCCGCGGCGAGATCGCCGCGAACCGTTCGGGGTTGGCCAGCGCCCACTCCCACGTTGCCATCCCTCCGATGCTGTGCCCTTCGACATAGACGCGGTCCGGGTCGGCGGGCAGCGCGGCGAGCAGCCGGTCCAGGAACGCATTCAGAAAATCGATCTGCCAGGGACCGCCTTCGTCGATCGGTGTCACGCTGAAGGTCCGCGGCGCGGGCGACGGGCGGTGGGTTTTTCGGACGAACGAGATCGCATGTCCCAGCCAGCCGGACCCGTGAAGGCCGATCACGAGTGGAAACGTCCGGCCGGGCGTCGGAAACCCGGCGGGCAGCAGGAGCCAGTAATTGGTCGTTGCCGACCTTCCTCCCGGTAGTGGAGTATTAAATACCAACGGGATCAGCGCCCCCGGGTGGTCGGCGAAGTAATTGCGGCCGTGGGCGAGGGCATCGGCCAGCTCGGTGGCGTAGTCGTCGGGCGGCACCATCCAATCGTCGACGGCATGCGGCGCGCGGCCGCCCCATTCCTCGTACCAGGGCAGCGCCGCCTGGTAGACCGGAAGCCAGGCGGGCCCGAAGGCGTCCGCCTTTCCCGCGAGGGCGCGCAGGCGGGCGACCAGCAGGTCGTGCCGGGCCTGCCATCCTGGCGGAGCCGCCAGGATGGACGCCGGGCCCCAGACGAGCGCCGCAAGGAAGATCGCGACGCGGGTGCGGAGCCGGCAGGCTGGCCCCGGTCCGGGCGATCTGGAGCCGTCCAGGTGGAAAGTCAGGTGTTGGCTCATGGCGCGCATTCGGGTTGGTGATGGTTGCTAGAGGAGACGCGTCGTGGATCTGGACGAGTTCAAGCATTGCCCGGGCCCGGTCGAGCGCCGGACCGGCGGCCGGCGAGGAACATGAGGCCGCCGACCGCCACC
>Ga0182027_10009514_pt1 | contig 13955 bp, 11 predicted proteins | sample 712E1DmetaG_FD_121300 | JGI IMG/M metagenome (GOLD analysis project Ga0182027, IMG submission 121300) | Permafrost microbial communities from Stordalen Mire, Sweden - 712E1D metaG (Illumina Assembly) | ecosystem: Environmental > Terrestrial > Soil > Wetlands > Permafrost | place: Sweden...
AGTGGCCGAGGAATAGTTTATCAATGTCTTGAAATCGTGCCGCCACTTTAGCCAGTGCGTACATCTTTCGAAGGTGCACGTAGCGACAATACCATCGGTTAGCCACAGGGCCCAATAACTTCTGCACGCTGTACCTCGGCTCCATTAATACGGATGGAAAGCTTACCGTCGCCCAATCGCTCACTTCTATTAGCGGTTTGAACCTATCGTGACCGCCGTTCTCAGGTCTTATCACAAGCAAGTGGTTGTTCGCCAGTTGCAGTGAATGTACCGCCTCAATCGCGTTGAGCAATTGATGTGGCGTATTAACCACGAATACGTTCTGTTTCGTCCCGAATTCCTTCATTGTACGATCCTGTTACTCGGCAGACCAGTTTCGGTGAGATGAAAGTAATATGTCGACATTCTGGCGAGGACTGTTAAGCCGGCAATGCTTCAGCTATCCGCGTCATTAGTAGCCATTGTCGTGCACCCTGCCAGATCCGTAAGTCGTTCGTATGACTTTCCGCTTAATTTGATTTGTCTGAGCGCCGCTGCTCGCAAGGGCTCGCGGAGCTTGTCCGCGTTTTGCCAAGCTCTTTCGATAGCGCTAAAAAGTCTTTGCGGCAAAGCCGGCTCGTTTAAGAGGACCGTCTGACAGCCTTCGCCAAATTGGTCTTCCAGGCCCAAAAACTTGCTCGAGAAATAGGCAGATTTAGCAAGACCGACCACGGGAATTCCTTGTGCGAGCGCAAACACAGCGGCATGGTAAGCGCCGGTAACGACTACCCGGCAAAGTGCCGCCTGCTTTATCACTTTCAAAGGCGAATCAATGGTTTTGCCTCCATAACACTGGTCAGCAAATCCGTTCAGAATTTGCTCAATGGTCAGGTCATCCCTGGAATATGGATGCATGGCAATGGGAAGCGGGATCAAGGAGACACTATGCCGCCTGGCAAAATCTTGCAGGACCGGCCTGATGCTCTCAATATCGCCCTCATCGGTGCTTGCTGACCCGGCAAAGCGCACGTTGATGCCCAAGCCCTGCCCTCGCTCCTCAGATCTAGACTCGTATGCCAGTTCCAGAGCTTCATCTCCCGTGGTTTGAACTTTCGACTCGGAAACACCCAAAGACCGGAGGATAGCAAGTGCTCCGCGGTTTCCTCTCAAGGTTATGAGATTAACCAGGGGAAGGATCTTTGCGCCCCGCTTCAAAACCAATGGGTCACTGATAGGTCCGAAACCTAGGCCAAGCATAGCGGTAGGTATATTTCTTTGAATGGCCGCCTCGATCAAGTCCAAAATATCCAAGTTCCACCATTGGCAACCATCATAAAAACCGCCAGAGCCACAGATTAGCACCAGGTCTGCATCCTGCAACGCTCGTGTAAAAGCCATAACGGCTTCAGCGTCGGTCGACCGCTTCCGGCGCTTGAGCCTCCAAATCACAATCGCCCTAAAAAGTTCTGGACATCGCCGTCTAACCGTTCTTTTACATCTCACCAGCAGATCCACAACCCACCCGGGCGCTAACTGAGTATATCTTCCCAACAAAACTCCATTTGCGAACCATAGCGTCCTTCCGAGATTGTCCAGAGGCCTTGCCGCCGGACAGAAGCGTGCCAAGTTCTCGGCTGAATCAGTGAGCACTTCAATGCAAGCCGCTGGAAATAACTTCTGCAATCGGGCTATGGCCACTTGCAGCATGGAGATATCCCCCATATTGCCATATTCAGCGATGCCCTTTCCCAAACCGGTTTCTACAATGATGCGCTCCACTATGGTGATCTCCACATGCCAGACTTCCCGGTACAGAATAATTAGTCCACCAGACCCTGCGCGTGCAATTCATTAATAATTTTCGTGGTCGTCTCAAAGGAAATGCCGCATCTGTTGGCAATCTGTGTCACCGAATGAGTACCGTCAATCAAATCCATAACGTCAAATAACGCTCGATAACTTTCCGGATCGGAAGATGGATCAAAAAACATGCCATACCTAGAGCAGAAGACCTCTCCCTTGTACCGATTGACGGGCACTCGATTATTTTCGAGGGTGTCTATCATGCTTAAAATCATGTCACAGGAGGCGTCCAAACTCTTCACCGAGGTCACGCTCGGTGTGTCATAACTCGAATGGTATTCGCGGTAAGGCCAATCTGCTTTTGTCGGTGGAAGGACCCGAGACAGAGACAGCATTGGAACCCTGACACCTGGCCCATTAAACTGGCGCTCATCATTCCCGATGATAGCTCGGTACGCACCGGTCCAGCCAAATGGATCGTGGTCTTTGAGTGCCCTCGAAAAGCAGAGATCAACGTCCGAGTCTCCGGCAAATGAAAGCTGAAGTGCATGCGGGTTGTCCAGTCCCAGCATTTCCAAGAACAAGCCGCCTTTCATTTTCGGGATTAGCTTATCGTTTTGACTCAGATAGGCAACAGACCCAATGGTCTCGGGAACAATGATGAAGCGGTAAGTGTAACGTAGATCGCTGCGGCTCATCAAGGCCTGCATCACTTTGATTCCTACCACAACCCCGGATAAATCGTCATTGACCATCCCCGGATGGCAAAGATGCGCACACAAAACTATGCAGTCGTCTGTCTTTCCAGACGCAACGACCTCTCCAACTTTCAATGTGCTGAAGCTGAAGTCGCTCTTGATCACCACTTTGTATCTATCGTCGTGTAAAGTATCCCTTAATGTCTTGCTGCAGCACAATCCCCAGTCACGCTCATAGTATTTGAAAATAAACGGGATGGCGTCAGGGATCTTACCATGAACATGCAGATGTTCGAATAAATCACCTCGCGACACTTCCCCCTCGAAGGGCAAGGAATAGGAAACTACGTGAAGCGGATTGTCCGCATAAGAAAACAGCCGCCGACCGTCGAGAGACTCGAGATAGGCCTCATAGCATGTCCACTTTTCGGGAATAATCCAACTCCAACATTCCATGCCCGTCGGATATTCGTTGATCTTCATCGGCACTTGGGCTGCGAGCGCTGAAAGCGCGACATCATAACCCTCCGAGACGATGTTTCGGGGCAGTTTCCATAAGGCTTGAATCATCTCCGATATCGACGCACCGGAGGGAAGCTCGACTTCATATCGAGGACCGGTAACCCTTAACCGCTCAAGTTCAACCGGGTCGCCCGCGGGGCCCTGCGCAGTCAACCATGGATCCTTGGAAAGGCCCTGCAAGGTGAAATCAAACAATTCCTGGAGATCGGCGCCCAGAATCTCACCACGCCCCACGGGCACTGCCCTGCATACGCCACACTTGCGCGCACTGTCCTCCAATCGGTGCTCGTCTAAGGATCCGTTTTTCGCGAGAATTCCAACGTTATAGATCCATCCCTTTTTTTCAGTGACGCCATGATTTCTGATGTATCCAGTGAACAGCTTCTTGAAACGAAAAGGAACGCCAAGCATCTCTTCAACATGATGCTGAAAATTAGATTCGTGCAAGCCCACGCCTATCGCGCAGACTTTGGCGCCTATTCGCCTCAGCCGGTAGGGAACGCTGTCTTCCCCGAAACAAGTGGGCGGCACATTGGATAGAATTTCCGCAGCTCGAGGTCCAATGCCAGCCACAGAATGTATTGGATCCGCCGATCGAATGGCACCGGGTAGTAGACGGAAGTATTCAAGAAATTCAGTGGATGGACTCCACGGCCCTTTGACCGCAGGCGAGCTTTGAACATCGAATGTCTCTCCCCGGCAAAATGAGAACGTGTACGTTGGTACGAGAATTGTACCACCTGGGCCCACTGTTTCCTGGAGAGCTTTCAAGAGACATTGACACTGTTCTTCTGTGGTGCGACAGCCTTCCATCTTTCCGAGTTTCGGCAAATTAACGACGGTATAAACGACGTCGCCGAGACCGATACCACTTTTTCTTAAATTATCAATCAAGTCAGATTGAGAGTAGTTTCCGTCACAATCATCGATGTTCTCCAAAGCTGCTAGTTCCCTTGCTTTATTCATTTGTGCTGTGACTCCTGGCTGCATTGGGTGTTTGTAAACAATTCATTGCCCCGGCAAGTATTTAGCGTTGATTTGCGACAATGTCGGATTCTCGGTAAGGAATTTCAGGATATCGTTTGTCGTGAATCTCTGGCCATTCTTGTAGAGTCCTGAGTAAATAGCCTTAATCAACTCGTAGTCCTCGATATAATCAAGAGTCCAACGGTGGGTATAGAACAGCTTCCGGGGATCCTCGAAGTTATAGACCCGCATCCCGGACTCCCAGAAGAACGGAACCACGTGTTCCCGTTGATGCGATTCACGCGCGGTTTTCCAAGCAGTATCTAAACCGTCGAAGGGAATTAGATCAAAATCCAAACCGTCTGCATAGGTCAGAGGATGACGATTCGTAATCAGGTCATACTGACCCAGCCGATCCGCAAAGTACGATAGCTTTTCATCTACGAGATCTGGGTCGATCAAGGGAGTGTCGGACGTCACACGCACAATACACGTAATCCCGAATGCTTTCGCGGCCTGGTAATACCGATCCAGGACGTCGTTCTCGCTTCCGCGATAAACCGCCACGCCGAATGAGTCACAGAGCTCTTCGATGACATCATCCCGCTCATTTGTGGTGGTTGCCACAATTGTTTTTTCCAAACGCCGGCAGTAGCTTAAACGCTCGAGGAGATGACCGAGAAGCGGTTTTCCTGCGGCCTCCATCATGACCTTTCCAGGAAGTCGTGTGGATCCGGTCCGAGCCTGGATTATGGCGCCGATCATGGATGCGTGTTTCCCTCGCAACACTGCAGCTTCACCGTGTCGGAGCACAGTTTGCCACAGCGGCTTTGGAGGCAAGCGTTGAAAGGACGAAACACTGGCTTAATGGGAGGCCCCGCGAACGATTCGCGCACGCGCCCGGCAGCGACAACATCCGAAATCTTCCGCATGGCCATTCGCAGCCCCTCGAAGGTTTGATCCAACTCTGCTTGGCCATGAGAGTAGGTAATGGTGATCCAAGGCATCAGCACACCCCAAGCTATCAATTCCTCGTGGAACGAAGTATTGAGCTCTGGCCAATACATGCCATTGGGATGGGTGCAAACGATCTGCGGGTTGCAGTCGAATCCAATGATTCGCACGTGATCCGCAACGCCCTCTGCACTTGCCAGCGCCCGAAAGCCTTCAACCAGTTTCTTCCCCAAAGACCAGATGTGCCTGCTTATATCAACACGAAGACATTCCTCCAGTGTGGCTCTGCACGCCGCCAAGCCGATGGTCTCTGAACTATGTGTCTGCGAAAGCAAAAACACCCTGCGCTTGTTATGTTTCAGTCCGCCCAACTCCATAAGCTCTCGTTTGCCTGCCAAAAGCGAAAACGAGTATCCATTGGCATATGCTTTGCCGAAGCAAGCAAGGTCGGGATACACGCCTCGCAGATGGTGAACTCCTCGGATGTCGAACTTCACACCACTGATCATTTCGTCGAAAATGAGGACCGTTCCTTCACGGCGCGTAAGTTCACGCAGCTTTTGCAAATAATCGTCTTTTGGCTCATCGTTTTTTACCGGCTCCAAGATTATCGCTGCAATTTGACCTGGGTACTGTGCGAATAACCTTTCCAAGGCTGGGATATCGTTGTAGGGAAATTTCAGAGTGAGACGGGAAATCTCGTCTGGAACGCCATTGTTCATTGGCGTGGTGCCAATGAACCAATCGTTGATGCTGAAGAATGGATGTTCGGCGCAACAGGCTACATATTTCCTGCCAGTGTATGCGCGGGAAAGCTTGATAGCGGCAGAAGTCACATCCGAACCATTCTTACCAAATTTGACCATCTCGGCCACAGGCAAAAGGTCAACAAGATATTCGGCAAGTTCGTATTCCAGGATTCCAGGGCGAGTGAAATTGACCCCGTTGTCAATTTGGCGTTTCACGGCGTCGTTAACTGCTGGGTAACAGTGGCCCAGCACGATTACACGGTTTCCCATCGCCCAATCAAGATAGCGGTTGCCATCCACATCCCAGCAATAAGCCCCTTGAGCGCGAACCATGATTTTTGGGGACCGTAAAGGAAACTGGTCCTCACCTTTGCTATATGTGTGGCTGGCTCCGGGAACGAGTTCATGAAACCGCTGATTAATTCGATCGCCATGAGTAAAGTTGTCGATCCTCGTGTTCATAGCTTTGTCAATCGTTTGAAAAGGCATGTAGGGTCTTCCTCCGATTCCCTGAGAGTTGGTTTAGACAGCACGCTGAGATAACCGGGATACTGAATGATATCACAGTCAATATGCTGCCGGCCGCCTATCGTTGAGTGAAGGTATTCGTGATCTTGATTCATTCACCGCCTGGAAATCAATATCGGCTGTGAGCAGGGCAGCCCGCCCGGCTCCTTCCTGGAGAACATTTCCCCAAGGGTCGACGATCATTGAGTGTCCGCCAAATCTCGTTCCTTGAGACCATCCAACCCGATTACAGGCGACGACAAAGAACTGATTCTCGATGGCCCGCGCACGCACCAAAGTGCGCCAATGTTCCAATCTAGGTGCAGGCCACTGCGCGCAAAGGATTACCAGCCGTGCACCTTTTAAGGCATACTTCCGGAAGAGTTCGGGAAACCTTAGATCGTAACATATTGCCAAAGCAAGCGCCCCAAACGGCAAGTGAAAAATCGGCGTCGTGCGGCCCGGCGTGAGAAACTGGTTTTCCAGCATTGGGCCAAACAGATGGATTTTACGATAGACCCGGATTGATCCGGCGGCGGGACCGAGAAGCACCGCCGAGTTAAACACTTCGCGGCGGGAATTCACTTTAAGGACCGAACCAACAATATACAAGTGGTGGCGGCGGGACAATTGAGTTAATGCCGGAAGCACCTTCTCATGAAACGCCTGCGCATGCATTTGACAGCGTTCCAGGTCGTATCCGCTCGACCAAAGCTCCGGTAGCACCACGAGCTTTGCTCCTCGCCGGGCAGCAAGCGCGATGTATTCAGAGGCTGTCGCGAGGTTGGAGTTCGTTTCGCCTGACTTCACGTCGAACTGCGCAAGTGCGATTCGCATCGATTGCTCTTGTTATACGATCGTAACCGGGATTTCCATTTTGCTTTCCCGGCCACAACAGAATATAGCCCCGAGTGCCCGGCTCGCCATCTTTTTTGCATTTCGTCCAAGGCCAGCGCTGAAGCGTGCCCGGCAGGTCCGTTACCGAGACCCAGAAGACGTCATTTGGCCCATTTCGAAGCACTCTTTCGGACACTTCTCCCCTCAACTCCCTTCTGCCGTCCAGACTGGTTTCGCCTCCCTGCTGCGCCTATCCGGTGGGCAACGGCAGAGCCTCCAGTCGCCGCAGCATGCTTCCGAACAGGCGCAGCGTCAGATGGCTCTCTGCCAACAGCAGCCTGTAGTAGCGGGCATGCTTGACCAGCCTGCCTCCCGTCTTCACCAGCCGTTGCTGCAAACTGGTCGGCGACCAGTTCTCGATCTTCTTCGGCAGCGCCAACCTCCGCCACAGGTTTCCCAAGTTGTAGGCGATCACGCTCAGCCATAGCCGCACTTCGTTCGAGCGGAAACGATGGCAACTCAGCCGGGTCATCTTCACCGCTTGCTCCCCCTCTTTGATCCACTGCTCGGCCGTGCCCCGCTTGTTGTAGAACCGTACCACCGCCCGGCTCGACGTCTCCTGATTGGTCACGATGAACCCGATGCGCGGGAACAACTCTCCGGCATGACGTTCGACCTTCGCCACCACTCGCCGCGCCGTCGTCCAACTGGCGGCCTTGTAGAGAAAGCTCTTGTACCACACGGTCGGTTTGTGGCTGGGACGCCCAGCCGGGCGCGGCAGCAGTTCCGCCACATCCCGTTCCAGGTTCTCATTGGCCGGAATGCGGATAGCGTACTTCACGCCCCGGCTTTCGAGCGCTTCGTAAATCTCCGGCTTGGCGAAGCCGGCGTCGGCGCGAAACACAACTTCCTTGCCCAGTTTCTGTTGCCGCTCAATCTCCGGCAGCAAAAGTTCTTCCCAGCCATCGGCACTGTGAACATTGCCGGGACGGAGCTTGGCCGCCAGGCAGTCGCCGTCCCGGCTGAATAGAAGCAGCGGATGGTAGCAGGTTGATTCGAAGTGGCCGTTGTAGGCGCTTTCTTCCTGCTCGCCGTAGACCGGAATCTCGGTTGGTTCATGTCCAGGACCGTGCGGCACCCTGAATCCAGCGCTTCCGCCTTACCCACCAGTTCCCGATTCAGCCGCGCCAGTCCCGAGAAGTTTCCATCCTCGGCCAGCATCTGCGCCTCAAAGCCTTGCAATCGGGAGGGCAGGGCTGCGCCGCGATCCCAAATCTTCTCCGAGCTGATCAGACGGAAGCTCGGGTCTTGGGCCAGGCGTTCGGCATCGTTCACGTCTTCGTATCCGGCCAAGCGGCTGTACACCGATTGGCGCAGCAGATCCACAATCGGTAACTGTGCGTTCTTCGCACGCGTGTCGGTAAGGCATTCAGCAGCAAGTTCGCCGAAGCCCAATCGCTCGTCCAACTCACGCACCAGAATTAGCCCGCCGTCAGAGGTGACGCGGGAGCCCTGGAAATCGACCTTGAGAGAAGCGTCGAAGGAGAGCTGAAAGGGTCGTTTTTGTATCTCACCCATTGGGTATTAACCTCCAGAACGTCTTCGCAGCGTTCGCACCCTCATAAACATTGACGATTGCGACGATCGGACGTCTCAGAATTGCAACTCAAAATGGAAATATGGGCGTAAATCGAAGAAGCTAGGACTCTTCCGGATCCGGCCCAGGCTGGCGCTCCTCGAGTCTCACAATTTGGGGGCCGGGAAATCGCCAAGTGCAGAGATTGCCGGCGCATCACCCATTCTCACCCCGACGAACTTCCAGGGCAGAAAGATCGGACCCGTAAACTGAAGGCGCTGACCGTCCTCAAGCTTGCGTGTGTAGGTGCCCAACCCTCCATTGGCTGGGGGCAGCAGATCAACGTCAATCACAAAATCACGGCTCACAAATTGTTTGCAGCCCCTGGCTTCACAGGCCCTTCGAAAGCGCGAGAGACTATAGACATTATAGTTACCCGGATTCGAACAGTCCGCTGGCCACGTATAGTCTTTTACTTCGATATTTACGTCAACATTAAAGTCAGTGAACATCGCGCTGACAAACAGCCAACCTCTGGACATCGAGAGCAATAGATCCAGAAGTGCGTCGTAGGATTCAAGGCTGCCGAAGGTATGAATTGCGAGGACGAGGTCGAATTTCTTCCCGCCGAAATAATCCGCAAGTTTATAAAAATCTCCTGCCTTAAGATCAACCTCGAGGCCCTTGCTGCGAAAGTATGGAATACCGATTGGGAAGAGCACCTCACCTGCGATGTCCACGCCAGACCAATGGAAACCCGGAATCATCTCGGCGAAGTGAAAGATGTTGGCCCCCGCACCACAGGCGACATCGAGTGCCTCGCCTTGGGTAGAACCTATCAACGACCGGATAAAATTGCCCAGATAGAATGAACTTCGATATGTTTTTTCGAATTGACGCCGATGGTACTCGATGTCCTGTTGGGCGATCTTCTTCCATCTTGCGGTTTGGATTGCATCCAGCACGGTTTTCATAGACAGAGATGGATAGAGCTTTACCTATGGCAAAGCTGGTTTATTACCTTTCTTTGTGCGTCTTCAGACAAGCCTACTGAACAGGGAAGGCTTAAGGCTTCTTTGCTTAATTGCTCGGAGACGGACAATTCTCCCGCGCAGTTCGGGGCATGTGCCGGCGATTGGTGGATGGGCTGCCAAAGGGGACGGCATTGGATTTTATGATCGGCGAGAGACTGGAGCAATTGGCGGGAGTTGATGCCAAACTTTTCCTCTTTGATCAGCACGGTATACATCCAAAATGTGCTCCTCGCCCATGAAGCCTCTCGCATCGGTACAATTCCAGCAACATCACGTAACGCTAACGAATAGCGATCGGCTATTTGCCGCTTGGTAGCAACATATGCGTCCAATTGCTCCATTTGCGCACAACCAATGGCGGCCTGGATATTCGTTAGCCGATAGTTGTAGCCAATTTCGTTGTGAATATACTCAATTGAATCATCCTTTGCCTGAGTCGTCAAATACTTCGCCTTGCGCGCCCATTCTTCGTTTGAGGTCACAATCATGCCACCGCCGCCGGTAGTGATGATCTTATTGCCATTAAAGCTGAAGCACCCGATGTTCCCGATCGATCCCAACGGACGACCTCTATATGTTGCGCCTAGGCCCTCTGTTGCATCTTCGATGACCTTCAAACCAAATTTTCTCGCCAACGCCAAAATGGGGTCGAGATCGACCGGATGGCCAAGAACGTGAACCGGAACGATGGCGGTCACGCGCCGGCCCGTGCGCTGGTTATAAAGCGCTCCGTTGCGCCATCGGCATCCTTTTTCCAAAAATTCGATGACCCAAACTGGATCCATCTGCCAAAAATCGGCCTCCGCATCCACGAATACGGGCCACGCGCCGACATACCGAATCGCATTGACGGGAGCAATAAACGTCAAGGTAGAGACAAGCACCTCATCGCCAGGTTGAACACCTGCCACAAGAAGAGCAACATGAAGCGCTGAAGTGCCGTTCACCGTTGCAACGGCATGCTGGCACCTGCACTTCTCAGCAATCATGTGCTCGAACCGGTCCACAAAGGCCCCGGCCGATGAAACCCATCCAGTTTCGAGACACTCCTTGACATACTTCCACTCGTTGCCACGAATTTCCGGCTCAATCAATGGGATAAATTCGCCGGCTTGCGCAGCTTGCAAGAACGTAGATTCAGTCATATTGGATCATCCTAGTGCCGGGCACATGATTAACAGTTTACACAAACAAACAACCTCCGGAGCAATGACTTGGTCTATTATTTTATAAGTACTCAGTTGCGATACTTCCGATCTGCGACGTTTTCGACAACATTTTCACGAACCAGATGCGCTATTTCCGCGATACCCTGCGCGACCGTGCGAGTGATCTTGAATCCAAGCTCATCTGTGATTCTTGCGAAGGATACTCGGTAGTCGCGAGGGTCTTCCGCTCTAAAGACGAATTCGATTACGGCATCCGGAACATAGGGGCGAATCAACTCGACCAATTGCTGCTTTTGGAAATTCTGGTCGGTCGCGCCAACATTAAATACGCGCCCTCCGACAAGCGCAGGCGAAGAATTCAAAACCAGGTCGATGGCACGAGCAGCATCACGCGCGTGCACATAGGGCCGCCAAAATTGCTCGCCGTATACCTTGAGATACTTCTTCGTCAGAAGCTCCATAGTGAATTCGTTCACTGTAAGATCGAAGCGCATGCGTGGCGCCACTCCGTAAATCGTGGCGAACCGCAAGGGTGTCGGGCACCAACGTTCACTTCGGCCGCTCTCCAAGAGCACGCTTTCAATGGCCACCTTTGTCTCCGCGTAGAGAGACACAGGACTTAGCTCGGAATCCTCGTCCAGATATTGATTGTTGTCCTTCATTTTTCCGTAGTTGCTGCATGTCGAAGCAAAAATGAACCGCTCTACGCCGGCACTCCGGCTCTCGGCGATAAGGGCCAGCGATGCATCGAAATTTGTGGAACGAGCTAAGTCGGGTTCGCGGGCGCACGCTGGATCCCCCACAATTCCTGCCAAGTGAACGACCGCGTCTTGACCTGCTACTGCAGTTTGCACAAGCTCGCGATCGCGAATATCTCCCCGGATGAATTCAAAGCCTGGATGTGCCCATACGCCAAGAAGGGACTGGCCGCCAAATGCGAGATGGTCGAGAACGCGAACCTGATGACCGGCCGCGAGCAGAAGAGGCGTGAACGTTGAACCAATATAGCCGGCACCGCCGGTCACCAGGATTTTCATCGTTTGATCTCCTCGGATAGCCCCAGCTAGGCGAATCGGCAATCGCCGTTCGGCTCAATCAGAGGCATTTAGAACAGTGAACTGATCTTTGTGAACGGACCGACGCCCCTTATGAGATTTAACGCACACAAAGCATCTGCTTTGCTTGGCCTTCGAAATCACCTTGTTGAGACTGCTTCCCGCGAATTGTACCGCTTGTGGTCGGCTATTTGGAGATTTTGCTGTGAGGGCGAGCCAGTTGATCGATGCCGTCAAGCGTGCCCGTGGCGCCAGCCGACTAGTCTAATTGAAGAAAAGTGCTTCTCCGGCGCAAGGCCCAAGGGCCTCACGGTTGTGCCATTAGCTGTAGTCGATTGATACGAAAAGCTAAGTTCGTTTGCCTGTTCCCAACGTAAATACATTGTCGGTTTATAGTATTTCAGACCTGGACCGCTTAATCTTAGTTTTACAACCTTATCGAATGGCCGATTATGCAAAAGGTCGGAAAACTCATGTGGAGTTGTGGGCAGATAATTGAGCAGGAGCCCATCGTTGGCGACTCCAGGGGCAACGCGGTAGGATTGCTGCCGACCACTTTGGTAGACTAGATCAACATTTACAGCAGGGATGCGATAAAGAGTCTTGGCCACTTCGCCAAACAATGAGATCGACAACTGCACATGCGCAAGCACGGCACGGTCAGATTTAGGAACGTCCACCCACTGGCCTTCGTGGATCTCCTGCTCTCTGAGAAGGACAGAATCCTGAGCAAGGCGGTTTGTTCGCCTTCTCAAGAGGAATAAATTGTCTGGGATATCTTCTCTATATAATTCGTAATTCTGCAGAATACTTCTTGTCATCGCAGGCGCTTCGAGTAGCCCATAATCCGGGGCGACGAATTCTGCAATTAGCACGTCGGCGCCTTTGTTCGTGTTGAAATGCTGAGCGCTCCATTGGTCGAGTGCGGGCGTGATCGTCATGAATGTTTGGAGGGTTGGTTTTGGGTCCCAGTTGAGATGGTTGGCAAAAATGTACGTCAGCTCCGACGGGATCACGTCTACCGTCCAATGGTGTTCACGGATGTCGTCAATCCAGGCCTCGGGCAAATGGCTGGTGCGAAAATTCGCGGCAGACTGCAGATCGAGATTCCTTTGTGTACGGCGAAATTCAACCGTATCAATGAGGTTGGAAATACCTTTCTTTCCGAGCAGAGTATCCAGGGGTTTCACATTCTGATCTTTTTCGCCGTAATAGATTCCAACCGGCAAGGAAGGAGCTAGGACGAGGCAAAAGCCAGTTATCAGAGCGAGCCGCTCCCTGCGAGAAGTGGCAAAAAGAACGAGAACGCTAATTAACGCCAAGAGAAACGGGAAGAAATTGCTCTCATGACCGTCCGCGCGAACAAATCCGTGTTTGAATGCGAGAAAGATTGCAGGGAAGAACCCGACCATAATCCCGCGCAGATCTGACTTCCAGCGAAAGAAGCAAAGAGCGACGGAGGCGTAGACCATCGCTGAAGCAAAAGCGAAGAATAGAAACATGCGCGAGCCGCCGAGGCTTTGAGCGCTTTGGACGCCATCGCTCATGTCCATTGACTGGCTGATCCATGCCACCACATTCGGAACGGATCGCAGATATAACGCTGCAAGTGCGGCGAAGGCAATAAGATACGAGCCAAATACAGTCATAGCAATTTTCAACGGGGAATGTTGTTTGGCGAACAGCCAGCAAAGAGCCGCAGCAGCATAAATAGATAAAGCAAGGAGTCCGATGCCAAATTTCATGAAGAGCAGCGAGGCCGCAAGCACTCCCGCGGTGGTGACAGCAAGCCACCAGAATTGGCGGCTTCTGAACGCAACGAGAACCATCAGGGATTCCAAGATAATTAGATGGTATGCATAAGGGAGCCCGATGACGGCCACCATGGCTATCAGGTAGCCAATGGCGAAGAGTATTATCGGCAACACGCTAGATACGCGCAGCGCGGCATACAGGATGCAGGCGGCGAAGATGGTATGAATGAACAGCCTGAAACCAGTAGCAACAACGAGATTTGACCCCACATTCCTTGGCGCCAAAAGAAATCCCAAGGGACCAAAAGGGTACGCCACATCCCGGCCAAAAAGGAACCCGGTGTGTGGGAGG
>Ga0182027_10009515_pt1 | contig 13955 bp, 16 predicted proteins | sample 712E1DmetaG_FD_121300 | JGI IMG/M metagenome (GOLD analysis project Ga0182027, IMG submission 121300) | Permafrost microbial communities from Stordalen Mire, Sweden - 712E1D metaG (Illumina Assembly) | ecosystem: Environmental > Terrestrial > Soil > Wetlands > Permafrost | place: Sweden...
ATCGCTGAGGCTTAATTCTGTTCTTGTTTTGAATCCGTCTATAATTCCAAAGATTCTTGCAGTTGTTTGAGCAGGATTTCTGAACAACCTTAACCCGTCATTTACTTTAAGAATGTCAAATTCTGCACCTGCTTCAAATAGGCGGTCTCTTGTTGTTTGAACTGCATTTATTCCAATATCGCAAGCTATAAATTTCCTTCCCAAGTCTTGTGCAACTTTTGCGGTAACTCCGCTTCCTGAGAAAAAATCTGCAACTATCATTCCTTCATCAGAGGATGCTCGGATTATTCTATCTAATAAAGCTTCAGGTTTTTGTGTTGCATAACCTAACCGTTCGTTGCCAACGGGATTAATCATTGATATTTCCCAAGTATTTGAGTATATATCTTCGTGAATAATTGAATTTTGCTCTAATGCCGTTAATATTCTTTCTATTAAATTAGTTGGATTTTCTTTTGAGTTGCTTATTATTTCTCTTACAGCTGGATTATTAACATATAAGTCCCATACATCTGGCATTGGAACACCTTTTGTTGCTTCATCTGTTTGTATAGATACTCTTCTACCATTTTCATCTATAACGCTCTTCCAAGCTTTACCTTGCGCACTTGATTTTGTTGATTTTGGAATATATTGTTGATTGAATGTATATTCTTCTAGGTTTTTAGCATAGTAAAAAATATAATCATGATTTCTAGCAAAACTTTTTCCTTCAATATTCCATCTTCTGTAATACCAACATATATCATTAATAAAGTTTTCTTCACCAAAAATTTCATCTAAAATTACTCTTGCATAATGACCAATATGCCAATCAAGATGAAGGTAAATAGAGCCTGTTTCGCTCATTATATCTCTTATTGCAAGTAATCTTTCATAAAGCCAATTTAGATAATCTTCTTTTTGCCAAATATCATTATACATAACTTCTTCGCCAATTGAAGTATTTTCATTCTCAAATTCATCTTTTCCACCATTTCTTAAATATATTTTTTTGGCATAATTTGCACCACTTGCAAATGGGGGGTCAATATAAACAAGGTCAACTTTAATATTTTGAGATTTTAAATAAGCGCAAGCCGAAAGACAATCGCCTTGAATAAGTAAATTTTTGAAATCAGCGTTCAAATCAGTCTGCTTTTTTTCAAGCAAGCTTTTTTGCTCAGTTTTACCTGATTGCTCAATTTCTTCAATCAATGTTGTTTCATAAAGGTCTATTTTATCAGGGAATCTTCTGCCGTCAAAATTTAACAATGCCTGCCCCTTTGCAGGTGTTATATTATACTGTTTTGGCTTACTCATTTGTTTAATCTCCTAAAATTTGCTTATTAATTCTCTAAATTCTCCAATATACTTGGAAAAATCATTTTTCCCGCCTTCATCAATACAGCAATGATATGTGAAGTTTGGATTGTGTGTAATAAATTCTTCTCTTACAAATTTTTCTTTTGCTTTAAATTCTTCGTTATAGTAAGGTTTACCTTTTGTTTCAAGGATTAAAATCTTTTCTATTTCGCCTTTTTCATCTTTATTTTTATATTTTTTATTTCCGGCTCTTTTCAAAATTAAAAAGTCGGGTGTATATTTCCCCCTTGGAGTTTCAATATAAAAAACCTGTAACTTGTTATCTTTATAACCGTTAAAATAAACTTCCAGCCCTGCAAGCTCTGAAAGTTTCAGCATATCAGATAGAGCATTTTGTTCAAATTCGCTGTCCATTCTATAGGGAACATAATTATAACTTATATCTTGCGGGTCTATGTTATTTCCGTTTTTGAAAAAATCTTCCTCTATATCATCAGGGTGTCTTATATAGCTTTTAATATCCTTGAGCTTTGGCATTAATTTATATGTTCTGCCATTTGAATCTATACACTCTATCTTAGGGGATTCAGAATCCCATTCCAAAAGCTCAATAGTTGTATCACTTTTCAAAATTTCTTTTTCATACTTGGAACTATCTGCAAAATTTGTTGCAATATCCTTGATTAAATCCGTTGATTTTAAATGAGGATTATGCTCAAGCCATTCAATGTTTTTGTTTACCACATCATTAATATGCTTTAATTCATCTGGAAAACTTTTCATAAGCTCCGTTTCGCTATATTTACCATAAAGGTTTTTGCTAATGGAATAAATAAAATTAATAAAATCAATTGTTTCAGCATTATTTTGAAGCTTTATTTTCTCAGTAGTTTCACCCGTTAAACCGCCAGAGCCTATTTTCCCTTTGGTTATAGAAGTATCATAAGAAAATTTGTCCTTGTAATAATCCAATTTAAAATCTTTCAGCAATTCTTCGGGCTTAGTAGTAATTTTTTTAACGAGTTTCCACTTTGTAGTTATTTGATTATATTTAAGCGTTCCCAGTTTAGGTTTTCTAACCTGTACATCAATGCTTGTACCTTTTTCCTGCTTTAAATCAGAAATGGTTAATTGATAATTTTCTTTTAATTCCTTATCTAAGGTTTCATAATTGTCTTTTGATAAGTAAATGAGAGCTTTTTCATCTTTTGCGCCGTCAACTTCTCTCAAGCATCTACAAGTTGTTTGGAGTACAAAATTTTTGGTTGTCATTTTTCTAGGTAAAACAACCGCCGTTAAACTCTTACAATCCCAGCCCTCAGTCCCAACTGCAACCAAAAGCACAACTCTTTTTTCGCAGTACGGTTTATCTAGGTTATGAAATATAGCCAAACTGTCTTTAGGGAGCTTGTATTGCTCATTTTTCTTGTCAACATTAGTATAATACCTAAAAATCTCTTCTTTTTTATCAGGTCTATTTTTAGTGTACCATTCTTGAATTACAGGCAAAATTTCTTCATTCAATTTTTCAATAGTTGGACAATAAAAGGCAACTTTGCTTTTGGTTCCATTCAAATATTGAACATCATAATTATTGAAAAAATCACTCAGGGCTTGTTTAATAAAACTATTTAATTCCAAATCCGCCTGTTTTATATCGGGAATTTTAAGAAATTTTCCTATACCTTGATTCAATTGATAATTATAAACAATATCTTGTATCTGAGTTAAAGAAATATCTTTTCCGTTTATGTTTACTTTATTCTTAACATAAGGTGTACCAGATAAACCGATAACAGAATTAACACTCCCGTGCTGATTCAATATATTTACAGCCAGCCTTAATTTCTTTTCCCCGTCCTTAGTCTCTCCGTAAGAGTGGTGAACTTCATCAAGAATTACTGTAAAATTAGGCAATTGGGAAAGTCTTTCTCTTAATTCGTTTATTTTTTCAACATCTTCCGCTTTTTTTTCATCATACAAAATACTGTCAGGATTAATATATTCTTTATCAAGCTCAGAATATTTTTCCATTACAACCTTTTCAGCGTTTGTTATAAAAACAAGCCCAAAATCCTTTGACTGATTTAACCTGTTTACTTTTTCAAGATTAGGATTATTGCCTTGCAATTTATCTTTTCTTTGTGATGATAAACTATCTAAAATTTCAACGTGTATAATTTGTTTTAGTTTTTCCGCCTCTTGAGTAGGAAGAATCCACTCAGGATTAAAGTCCTTAATGGTTTTAAGAGAAGGTAAAATAGCCGTCTTAGAAGCTTGTGGAGCAAAGACAATAAAATTATGTGCAAATCTTTTATCATCTTTGAATAGACCTGCAAAATACAAATCAAGGTATATAAAACAAGCCATTAAATAGGTTTTCCCTGCGCCCATCGGCAAGCTGAAAAGATAATTTGAATAAGGGAAATCGTGCAAAAGTTCATCTAAAACCTTTTCCCAGTTCTCATTATCCTTATCCTTAAGCAATTCTTCTTCAAAATTTTTCAACCCGTTATCATTAGCAAATTGATATAAAAATAAAGTTGAATAATTATCACTAAAAAGATTTGAAAATTTATATTCTGCATTTATTGCTTCATCATACAGTAAACCCTGCCTTACAATATCAGATAATTTTTGATTTTTGCCGACAAATTTGAGCCACAAGTAAACCTCAATAGCTTCTTTTTGAGGTTGTCTCAAAACTCCCATTTTTTCTATCTGCATCAAAACATTAGAAATCAGAGATTGAGAATTTTCTTTTTCTTCCGCAAGCCATTTATTAGTTTTATTTTTGATTAAATTATAAACTGTGCTTAAACCTTTGCTCAAAACAAACTCCCAGAATCTTACTCCATTACTTATTATTTTAATATAAACATGAAATTTGCCTAAAATTATTAAGTTTTTTGATGTTTATTTCTTAATCATAAAATCAAAATAGCCAGATAGATATTAACGATTAGGGTATTTTAATTCTCTTGCTTCTTTAAACATTTTTATGTCCTTTTGTCTTTTCTTCTAATGCTTCTTGTTCTTTTACCACTTTAACAAGATGCTTTAAAAATCTTTCATACATTACTTTTTGCTCTTCAAGTGGAATATCCTTTTTCACATATTTAACTATGAATTTTGGTTCTGGTTTTCTTGGCATATTTTTCTCCTTTTTCTTCTAAAATTTTTGTGTAATATTTGTGTAGTCTTGTGTAATTTTGTGTAGTTTTATCGAGTTTTATAAAACTTATAAAATGCTCAAAAGTGCTATAAATATTAAATTCTATAAAGGTACATAAAACAAAAAGCTCACACTCATAACCCGAAGGTCGTTGGTTCAAATCCAGCTCCCGCAACCAATCACAGAGAGGGTTTCAGCTTTTGCTAAAACCCTCTTTTTTCGTTTTTACCCAATATTATACCCAATAACACGAAAAGACGTAATGGTACAAAACAGCACCAAATGGCACATTTAGCCACATAAAAATACCCTATAAAGATTTTAAGGCAATGCATATATTAGGATTATAATGAGGAATGCTTTTAAAGCGTTTGAAAAAAGTATTTACTTTTTTCAAGTCTTGTGCTATACTATACTTATCACAATAGGAGAAAATAATAATGCAAAACAAATTGGGTAGAGGTGGTTCAAGAACAGGAGCGGGGAGAAAAGCCAAACCGATTACTGAAAAAGCCTTAAATAGGACAATGAAACTCACTGAAAAAGATTTTAACGATTTTAAAGCTTTGGGCGGTGTTAAATGGTTACGTGAAAATATCGATACTTATGCTGAAGTGTTACCTTATATTACAGAACTGTGTGATGAGTTAAAAGATTTAAATGAAATTATCGACTTAAGGTATGGTTCATTCAATTCAACATACCATGAGGATTCTTGGTGTGAAATTACAAAGGCAATAATGTTAAAAATAATTTGCGAAAATGAAAATTATCTACAAAAATGTTCCAATCATGTTATTGAAAAATTCAACAGTCTAAATTTTCAAGTACAACATGTTAGTCACTCAACAGATATATTTAGTAAGCTACCTGTAGCCTTTTTTACTATTGAATGGGAATAAAGTCTAATTTAATGCTATAATTAAACGCATGGAATTTGATGAATCAAGTAAAATTAAAAAGGCTGCAATTTTCGCAATTGCTTCTGATTCTTATTTAATGAACAAGTTGGTTTTAAAAGGCGGAACTTGTTTAGAATTAGCTTATGAATTGAATCAGAGAGCATCAAAAGATATTGACTTTTCAATTGAAGATGAATTTTCCCAAGAGGAATTAATTTTACTGGCAGACAGAATGTTAAATATTTTTCGAGCCGAATTTGAAAAAATTGGTTATTATATCGTGGATTTAATGATTGAAAACAGACCTATGCCATTACCTGAAAATATTAAGATGTCAGGCTATAAAATGATTTTTAAATACCTTCCGCTTAGCTCATATCAAGACTGTAAAGACGATTCGTCCGCTATTCAAAGACGCTACAAGAAATTTTCCATTGATATAAGTAAGTATGAATATGTAAAAGGGAAAGAATTAAAGGAGCTTGATGGGCACAAGTTGTATATTTACCCTCTGGAGCTGATTGTTTGTGAAAAGCTTCGTGCAATTTGTCAGAAAATGAAAGAATATAGAGCACAGCCGGATTGCACAGACGAGCCAAGGGCACGAGATTTTTATGATATTTATAATATCTGTACATATATACAAAAAATCGATTTTAAAAATCCTGATAGTCGAGAAACCATAAAACAAGTTTTCAGTGCAAAAGACGTAGATCTAAATTTGTTGTCAAAAATTAAAGATAAAAGAGCTGTACATGAAGCCGATTTTAGAAACGTTATGCTTACAGACGTAAAAAATAAACGACTCCCTGAAATGTTTGATTTTTACTTTGAATACGTTCTTGATTTAGTAAGCGATTTAGAGGAATTCTGGGTAGTATAAATTCCATCTTTCACTAAATTTGCGGTCTTGCTCTCTCAGTTCTCTTTGCAAAAAGAATCTTAATTCCTTTCCCATCTGTTCAAACGGTTTTAAATCTGCTGCAGGGTAGTCTGCTTTTTCCAAGTAAAAACCGATACTCTGATGAACAGGATAAATGTAATTAAGCTTTTTTAACATTTTTACAAGTTTTTTTATGTCTACTTCGCCTTTTGCATTTTTAAAGACATTTAAAACTTCATAGCAACCGCCACAGTAGTAAGGACTAACCGCAATATCAATCAAAGTTCTTTCTATGTCTGCAACATTGATTTTCTGCCCATCAATTACTTGTTCAGACACCCCAAGGTTATTTGTGTATTTGCCTTGCAATAAGTTAATTGAATAAATTCCATAGCTAGTCAAATTAGCACTTTCTCTAGGAGGCATATAAAAGGCTTTATTTAACTCTTCTTGCGTTATTTCTTTTTTTAGGGATTCATTTGTCGGCTTTGGTTTTTCCACATTAAAAAAGATTGTTTTAGGAATATTATTGGTTAAATCATGGAACGCCACTGCCGAATAATGACTTAAATATCCTTTATTATTTATGCTTTGTAAAACCTCATACAAATTAGGCTTTTTAAAAAAATATTTTACATATTTTTTGTTTGGAAAATCAAGGATAATTTTCTCATTATAAAGCTCGTTTTCTTTTAAAAAATTGCTAAACATTTTAAATGTTGTAGTTGAATATATTAATTTGTTATCAATACAATAATGGTAAATATCAATAAAATCTTTCCGGGATAAAAATATTTTATTTTCAGATTTAATAATGCTAAATATATCCTTTTTACTTTTTAGCATTTTAAGTTTTACAATAGATGCAATCTTTTGGGTATTTTTAGACATTTTCCACCTAATGGGTATCATACATGATACCCATTATAACATATTATTTTGCAAATTTCAAGTGCCTTGCATTAATAGGTATCATGTATGATACCTATTATACGGACAAAATAAATAAATAAAATAGTTCTAAAGAATGATTTTTGTTATATCCGCATTTTTTGCGGAGATAAATGGTAATTATCTCCGCAAATTTATAAATAATCAAAACGCTTTACTTTCTGTTGATTAGGTTTAAAATAATAACAAGACACTCAGTACAAGGAGACGTTATGAAAAAAGCATTATTAATTTTAGCACTTGTTGCTACAACTCTATCTGCACAGGCAATACAGAGTTATGAATCCACTCAAGATGGTGGAAGTTCTTCATCCAGTCATCCTACCAAGGTTTACGACCAGTACGGAAGTTATCAAGGTAAATATGTTAAACAATCCAATGGGACAGTAAAACAATATGGCAAGACGGGCTCTTACGAGGGCTATTACAAGCAGACAAGTTCGGACAAGGTTAAATATTACCAAGCTAATTCTAAAAAGTGATGATTATATTTTTACTTTAAAATTTTTACTTAGAACTGAATTAATAACGTTTAAAGCGTGGTCAACTTTGTCAATTAAATCTTGCTTTTGTGGTTGTATAATATTAACAGGAATTTCAACTTTTTTCGTATTCGCATCTTCTACAATATCTGAAAAACCCCCCAGAATACCACCACTAGAATCTTTAGTGTTGTCAGATTTCTGTTGCAATTCTTCATATTTTTTTATCCGTTCAGGACTTGGTTTTAAGTTGTTTACATACTGTTGTTTTGCATATTGAACTTGTTGTTTTTCTTCTCGTCTTTGCTCCCATTCAGCACGAGTTATAGGTACTGCATCGTATAACGATTGTTTTGCAATTACGGGCATAGATAAAGTAGCCAAAAGTCCTATAAGTAATAATTTTTTCATATTTCACTAATCCTTTCTGAATTAATTTTTTAATTATTTTCCTAGTTTATTTAAAATTCTTTGATATCCATCATCTTTGCTCGAAACTTGAGCACTTGTAGCTCGTCCGTCTGGAACTATGGATGAAGAAACGGCACAATCATTAGCGGACATTACAATACCGCTTAAATTGTCCCCGTTAATTGTCCATAGGCAAGGTTTTATCTTATTTTTGTGCTTAACATTCGCACCTACAAAATATGCATTGTGGAAATTTGCAGATTTCGTATAAAAGAGTTCGTTATGGACAATAGCAACATCTGGCTTTAAAAATCTTTTCACCTTCTCTACTGACTCATCATTAGCTTTGTATATAGGTGGATTCTTTTTTGTGGATATTTTTTCTTTTTCACCCTCTGTAACTGATAAAATAACTGCTAAAAGTGTAAAAAGTATTATTATAATCGCACACCCGATTTTCCCAGCTTTTTCACTTTCAAGTACAGACTTACCTTCTGTTAAATTTTTATTATTGTCCATAATTAAGCTTCCCATATTAAGTATTATATTGAACAATTATACCCGAAAGATAGATAACGTATTACACGTTACGTATTTTTTAATAAAAATATACGTAACCTCCTGTTCTTTCCCTTTTATAAACAAGTATTGTTTAATAAGAGGTGATAAAAATGGAAAATGTAAATGTTAAAACCCTATTTGGACAAAGATTAAAAAATCTACGCAAGAAAAGAAATCTAACTCAGGCAAATGTCGCAGAGATGGTGGAAGTCGATGCTAAGCATATTTCCTGCATTGAGAGTGGTAAGAACTTTCCTTCTCCTGACCTATTAGCTAAGTTGGCTAAAGCATTTAAATTACATCCAAAAGAACTATTTGAGTTTGCCGATTTTCCAACACCTGTTGATTTAAAAAAAGAATTAATAAAAATGCTGGATACCGCAACAGATGAAGAAATTGAAAAAATCTTTGTGTATGCAAAATTTATTAGTGCTTAAATATCAGTTTTTATAATAGTTTTCTCCTTTAAAAGTCCTTTATAATAAAGGAATATATAGCAAATTAAAGGAATTCTTTAAAAAATGGTACTAAATTTGCCGGAGAAATTAAGCGGATATCCTCAAAAGCAATCGGATTTTCTGATTGCAATGCTCGACACTGGCATAATTTCCGAAGCAGCGAAAAGAGCACACATAACCGAAGCCACAGCACACAAGTGGTTAAATAACGGATTGGACAAGGTACTTAAGGAAATGCGAGCGGAATTAATCGATGAAGCATTGAACAAGTTACAGCTTGCCTGTACTTTTGCAGTTGATACGTTGTTGGAAATCTTAAGCAACAAAGAAAACCCTTTAAGTATAAGGCTTAAAGCAAGCACATTTGTGCTGGATGCAACGTTTAAAATCAGGGAGCAAGAACAGATTATTGACAGGCTTGATGCACTCGAAGAAAGGATTGATGAAGATGATTAGTCATAGAACGTTAAGTGAAAAAGTTAAAAAGTTAAAGAAAAAATTAGAGAAAAAAGAAAATCCTTACCCTCCGATGGGCTACTTTAACGAAGACCAAAAGGAAGAAATCGAAGCCTTCAGCAAAAAACATCCGAAGTCGATAATTTATCTCAATTCAGACAACCTTCTGGATTAACAGCACGCTTAATTCGCTTTAATAAGTAGCAGTAAAATTTTACACAAATCTTCATCCCTGTGGTTAAACCTAAACTCTGATTCTTTCAGGTGAATGTAAAAATCGTCCTTCTTTAAACCATAAAATTTACTAAGGCGATCTTTCGTGTATTCCCAAAATCTTTCAATGATTATATCGTATTTTACTTCCTGATATTCAATTTTAAAATCTTTTAACAAAAATTTTCCTTTGTCAAAAGCATTATATAGGGCTGTGCAATAATTTCTTTTATTTATTATACTCCAAATGTCAAGTTTATTTGGATTGAAAATTGGCTGAACATCAATTTTTCCGTTTTCATAGCCAATTTCAAAAACTGGAAAATCAGAATTAGTTTGTATTTCATGTATATATATTTCAGGGCTGGAGCTGTAAATTGAAGCAAGCATACTTCTAATCCTTTGATAGTAACGGCTGATTGTTTTCCGATCCATAGATGTTATTTCAAAAGCTTCAAAAACTGTTTTGTCTTCAGCAAAACAGTTTAAAATTTTTTTAAATTTATATTGGCTAATTTTTGAGTGTTTAAGCATATTACAAGCTTAATATAAAAAAATTATAGGGGCAAGAAGGCATGGTTAACTATAATAGTAAAATTTCAAAATCCTATGTTCTAATAGAGGTATGGAAGGAAAAAGATTCAAAGATGAATCGCCTTCAAAGCATTTACTTATTAAACATAACATAGGAGAACGCAAAATGCAAACAGACAAAGAAATTTTATCGGTGCCAGAGGCGGCAAAGTACTTAGGCATTAGCAAAAATGGAGCTTACGAGCTTTGCAGGTCAAAAAACTTTCCAGTATTGAGAATTGGAAAGAAAACCTTGAAGATCTCACGCAAAGAGCTTGAAAAGTGGGTGATAGACAACAGTTACAAAAACGGAGGACAATAAAATGGAAACATTTCAAGAACAAAATTACCAAATTGAAGAAGCTGGCAATCTTCAATACATTAGACAAGCGGAAAACAAAATCGAAATTTATTTATTTAAAAACAATGACGAATCTGGTGCTCAAATTACAACTCTTATTAATTACTTTCGTAATGATGATAATAAGTCAGTTGCGATTATTGACACGTCAGACACAAATAAATTTGAAGAAACTGTTCGCAACTTAACCGAAAATTATGACAAAGTAATTTTAGTAACAACCGACTACAACTTTACGTCAAGAGAAGTAACAGATTTGAGTTTAAATGTCGAGGCACTTCTTCATGAAGCTCGCATATGTAATGGCAAGAGAATTATTCATAATGTAACTGTTTCGGAAAATTTAATTTTGGAAGTGGCAAAAAAAATAAGTGAAAACGGAGACAACCCGATTGGAATAAAATGCAATTTAAAAAGTGTCCCAATAGAGTACTTGATTAATCCAGAAAATATCAAATATTTATGTTATAAAAATTGGCTGATTAAAATTTGGTACGAGCGTAAGAAAAATGTTTATTATTACTATTATTTTAAAGTTTTAACAAATTACTCTTTTAAAATCGTAAAAGCGTTGAACTGCGACGGTGAAATTAAAAAACAAGATATTGAACTAGAAATAATTGATGTAAACGGAGAAAAGTCATACCTAACAATCCCAGCAAAAGATAAATATAACCTTTCTGGATTCAGAAAGTTACTTTATCCCACGGGGCCATTTTTGGATTTTATGACAAACGCCGATTTCAGTGCCATTTTAAATTTACTTTATAACGAAGGTAATTATGAAACGGTCTACATACAAGAACGACCAGGATTAATTGAAGATAAAAACGTGTATTTAACAGCAAATGAAGTTATTAGTTTAGAAAATTAGGAGGAAAAAATCATGCAAAAACTATTATTAGACGCACAGGCAGAAATTAGACCAATCGTGAAAAGCTCAAACGAGCTTTCTGTAGAAGAGTTAAGCCACAGGCTCTTAAAAACCACCCACGAAGGATATAGCAATACCGTTGAACCGCTATTAGTTATGGGGCTCGCGGTTATGGCTCGTTACAAAAACGACTTTATTAAAGAAATAAAAGGTTTTCCCGTTGCCTATTTATACGGGGTAACAAGTGCCGGGAAAAGCAATTTGTTAGAAAACATAGCATTTTTATTAGGCTGTAATCCTGATGATTATATATTCAGCGGAGATTCTACCGTTTTAAGCATGTGGCAAAAACTTGATAGATGTAATTGTATGCCGATAATTTATGATGAAATCTCAAGAAGAGCCATAAATGACAATTATTTTGAAGGTTTTGTCAAGGCAGCTTTTCAAGGTATAAATCGAGATAAAATCGCAAAAATCAAACCAACAGTAAACGCCACCTTAATCATAAGCAGTAATTTTCAACCACCGCAAAGACCTGAGATTTTGAATCGCTTACTGTTGTGTAATTTTGAACAACAAAATTTTAAACTTGATGAAGTGGTCGGCTTTAACGAAGTTAGAGAAAAGTATCTTTCAAATCTCTTACCTTCAATTGTTAAACAAAAACCTAATGAAGTTATGAGAATGTTTCAAGAGCAGTGTGAAATTGTAAAGAGCCTGAACCCTGAACTGAAAGGCCGTTGTATAAATAATATTGCCATTGCTTATACAGGGTATCAAATTTTGTTAAATATTGCCAAAGAAACTGTACCAGACGAAGTAAGAAAAAACTATGAGCACTTTGTGGCAAATTATGAAGAAGCACTAAGAGTGCAAACTCCATGGGAGGAGTTTATATCTTCTTTGCCACTGCTTGCCAGAAATAATTCTATTTTCTGTGGCCGTGATTATGTATATATGTACGAAGAGCATGATAGAGTGGCGAATAATCGCCATGAAATAATAAAGACTCCCTACTTATTATGCATACATTTTGAAAAGGCTTATCAGGCATTCTCGGCATACTACAAGCAAGTTAATAAAAACATGCCGCCTACAAAAAAGGAACTTGAACTTTACGCCAAGAACGATAAGCGAATTGTTGCAGGAAAAGACCAAATAACAAAAGGCATAAACATTGGCGGCATCAAAAAGCGGTGTTTAGTTCTGGACATTAGAAATGATTATGATCTATGTGTTCTGGACAAAGTGTAACATAGTTTTGTAGTTCTGGTGCAGTTCCCATTTGTAATCGCTAAAATCCTGTCATATCAATAAAAATTAGCATCCGGGAACTGCAGAACTGCTAGAACTACAAAATTTAAGGAAATAAAAAATGAGCAATCGGGAAACGAAATTAATGACAATTTACTTTGAAAATAATAAAGGAATTCACGAAAGCCTTGAAGATATTATGAAATTTGCTGATGCCCTAAAGGCTAAAATTGAATATATCAGAGGGCATAACGAAAACTTTTTTGTAAATGTTTTTATCGGATTAAGCCACTTGAACCTGAGATATGGCTATTACGAATATCTTGATAACAAGAAACCTGGTAAAAATAAGCTTGTAAAACGACCTAAACCACGTAAGAACGCCCACATACTTCTTAATGAGCCTTGGCACTTACATATTCTAATAGAAGCCAATCCGGGTGAAACAATAGGCGAAGAAATTACAGATTACTTGAATAAAAAATTCAAAAAAGACATTGCCTATAAGCGAAGAGTCGATGAAGGATTTTTTAAGTATGCAATGAAACAGTGCCGATTTATTAGATACGTTGTAGAGGACAGACAAACGGATTTGGTTCAATATAACTTCAAAGAAATTTATGAAAAAAATTATAAACCACTAACCAAAGGAAAGCTTGCAAATGTTCAGAAAGCAGCAAAAAAAGAAGGCAAAAGGTTTAGGAAATTTGAGAACGATTTTCCACAAATAACAAGCAACAAAGGAAACGAAAATGGAACCACATGACTACAAACTATTTATTAATCGATGTTATACAAATAAGTTTTGATTGAGGTAAAGTCTTGAGGGAAACTCTGAAGATTCAAAAAAGCCATGAACTGCTATTTGTCTGAATTTGATTACGAAATATCAACTAATTATTTGGCAAACCTTTACTTCTGATAAATAATATATTATCGTATTTTTATAAAAACAAGCAGTCCAAGAAGGAGGTATGGTGATGGGTTCAGGCAAAAATATAGCATACATAAGGGTTAGTACAACGGAACAAAACGATATGAGACAAAAAGAAGCATTACAAAAATATGATATTGAAAAGTATTTTACGGAAAC
>Ga0182027_10009516_pt1 | contig 13955 bp, 14 predicted proteins | sample 712E1DmetaG_FD_121300 | JGI IMG/M metagenome (GOLD analysis project Ga0182027, IMG submission 121300) | Permafrost microbial communities from Stordalen Mire, Sweden - 712E1D metaG (Illumina Assembly) | ecosystem: Environmental > Terrestrial > Soil > Wetlands > Permafrost | place: Sweden...
AACCTGCAAGTATCATCGCAAGTCATTGATTAACAACAGTGGAGAGATGGCCGAGTGGCTGAAGGCGACGGTTTGCTAAACCGTTATACGGGTTAAACTGTATCGGGGGTTCGAATCCCCCTCTCTCCGCCAGTTTGAAATTTCGGATTTTTCGCCGCAGGCGGCGTGGGTTGCGAAGCGTTGGCCCGGATCATTTCCACCAGGTTCGGCCAGGAACCGTTTCCATCCAGATGGATTACGGTGACTTTGCCGCCCTCAAAGGATCTGATTTAGAACCTGACGCCAAAACCCACGGTCAGGTAGTAATCGCTTTTTTCGGGTATGCTGCCCCCGTCTCGGGTCTGGGGATTTTGGAGGTAATCCCAGATGAACGAGACATCGAGGTTGAGGTGCCGCTTGATTTCGAACTCCAGCGTGGTGACCGCGTGATGGGTGTACTGGCCGGCATCCCGCTTGGTGACTATGCTTTGCAGTGTCTGGATGAACGTGAGGCGGCTGGTGAGATCGTATTTGAAGCTGGATTCAAGCACCCCGGCCAACGTGGACGCGGTGTCGGGTTCGCCCGGATTGACCGTGTCAAACCGGGTGTATTGGTAGCCGGGGCCGACCGTCACCGTCCATTCCAGGTCGTTCTGGTCGAAGATGTAGTAGCCGGCGCTGACGCTGTCCGTCAGGCGGTACGAAATATTGGCCTGCGAATCGTGATAGTATTCAAATTGAACCGGGCGCACGAACCAGTTGCGGTTGAGCCGGACATCGTAGGACAGATTCACGCGGTCGTTGTTCGCGTTTTGGACATTGTTGACCTGGCTGTAATTGCCCAGGTAATCCAGCAAAAACGTGGTGTTGGGTGTGCGCCGGGCCAGTTCGGCGCTGGTGTTCACCGTGGTCTGGCTGTTGTTGCCGGATTGCAAAACGACTCCCACGACGGCCTTGCCCGACCAGTTGCGCATTCCCGTTTTTCCGCCGCTGGGCGTGATGCCCGTGAGCAGCTCCAGCGGCTGACTGACGCTTTCCGGCCCCATGACCATCACGATATCATTGCTGACCACGACGTTGCCAAGAACCGGCTTCTCACTCTCGAATTGGGTGTACATCCGGTGGGTCGTGTAAACCTGCCGGACGTCCTTCAACTTCAACGTTTGTTCATCGAGTTCATCGCTGTCAAACTCGACCTCCTTGTCCTGGATGTATTTGAGCTGGCCCCGCAGCCATTCACCCGACTTGAGCTGGACCCAGTCGGCGCCGTCGTGGCCGACGCCGGGCGGGACCCACGACAGGTTGGTGGATGCCGTCGGGGGGAGGCGGTTGGTGATAACTGCGATTGGTGACGGCGTCGCATTGGTTTCCTCGGGCACGGGCCGCTCGAGTTTGCGGATTTGCGCTTGATAAACGGTCATCCGACCGCCGAGATTGGACTCGAACACCACGAAGTTGGTCGTCTCCTCGATCACCGTACCGACGAACCGTTCGCCGTTCGTGGCAATCAACACATCGGCCCGGCCCGGCAACGCAAACGCCGCGAGGACCAGCGCCCACAACCATGATTTCAATTTTTCGCTCACGCACGAGCTTTCAAAATGACCCCGGTCATTTTGACGATGGCGGGGGTTTTGTCACCATGGTTTTCTCGCTTTGTACAGCGGCAAATTTCCGCCACCACTCGTCGGCCAGCTCGCGCGTCCAATCGGCGGCGCTTCGGCAGCGGGCCAGTGAGTCGTCCAGCTCGCGGGCATTGGCCGGACGCGATGCGGGATTTTTGGCCAGACAACGCATCAGGAGCTCCTCCAAATCGGGCGATATAAGTTTGCCGAGCCGTGCGGAGGGCCGCACGGGCAAATCCTTCACCTGGTGCATCAAGACTTCGCCCAATGTGAGGCAGTCGAACAGCGCCTCGCCGGTGACGAGGAAATATCCCACCGCCCCCAGCGAGTAGAGGTCGCTGCGCGCGTCCACGTCGTTGGCATGTTCCACGGCCTCGGGCGACATATAGAGCGGTGTGCCGAGCGTGGCTTCGGCCATGGTCAATTCGGCCCCGCCCGGAACGTCGCGCACCTTCACGAGGCCGAAGTCGAGCACCTTGACGAAGTCCGGCACGCCGCCGCGCTGCGTCAGGAACACGTTGGCCGGCTTGATGTCGCGATGCACCAGGCCGATGGCGTGCGCTTCGGCGAGCGAACCGCAGACCTGCCGCAGGATGGCAATGACCCGGCCCTCCGGTTGCGCGCCGTATTGTTTCACCAGCCGGTCAATGGTCAGGCCGTCCAGATATTCCATCGCGTAGTAGAAGATGCCTTCGGGGGTGCGGCCATAATCGTAGAGAGTGATCGTGTTGGGGTGCGTCAACTGACTGGTCAATTGCACTTCCCGCTCGAACCGCGCGGCGCTGGACTGGGTCAATTTTTCCGTCTGCAACAGTTTCACCGCAACCGGCCGGCGCATCAGTGCGTGATGCGCGCGATAGACCGCGCCGAAAGCGCCCTCGCCGATCTTGTCGTCCAGCGCGTACTGGCCGAGTTGTCTGGCTTTCAAAGCCGCCCTCCGGGCCGCCGCCTGCAACCGGTTGGCCAGCCGCATCAGCACATAAACCAGGACCGCCCCTACCAGCAGCAGTCCGAAGATGGACCAAAAACCCACCCGCAGGATGTGCAACGGACGAAACGCCTCGGCCCGGTCCATCTCCGTAACCAGGCCCAGGTTGAAATCGTCCAACCACGTCCACGCGCCCACCACCGGTACACCGCGGTAATCGCGGTAACCATCGGCATCCACGCCCGTGTGGCCAGCCAACGCCTCGCCTACCGCATGAGTGAATGGCAGTTCCGTGCGGCGCTTGGGCGACTGGCGTCCTTTGCCGAGGTCCACCAGCGGATCGCGCAACTCCAGGGTCAGAATCGAACGCGCGTCCGGTTCGTCCGGGATCAATCCCAGGCGTTTGAGATCGTTGTCGAAGCGGCTTTCGGAAAGCTGTTTGCCATCATGGCCAAAGGCATAGGTTTCGCCGGTCTGGCCGGCGCGCGCCGTGGCGAGGATGCGCGTGAAGTCCTTGTCCGGCTCGATGCGCAGTCCCAGTATGGCGATGACCTGCCCGTCTGCCGACCGGATGGGGGCAACGGCGAACATGGTGGGCACGCCGACGCGCAGGTTGCCCTTTTCGTCCGGCAGCATAGCCACGCTGGGGAAAGGCCGGGTGACCAAGCTCTTGCCGGCCAGGCACGGCGTCATCTGTTCCGCGTTGCCCGGCGGTCTTTGCATGCCCACAAGCTGGTCGCGCATCGAGGCGACCACCAGAAAGTTTGTGTCCAGCACCAAGAACCCATCAAAGCCGCGGCGCACGAGCATGGGACTCAGATGGGCGCGCAAGGCGGAAAGTTGAGGTGATATCAACAGCGCCGCCTGGACCTGCGTGGCGGATTTTGCCTGTCGAATGAGGCCAGCGGCAAGTTCGCGCACGCGGTCGTCATCCGCGATGTCCTCCGCCTCCGATTTCATGGTGACCGACCACGCGCGGAGCGCCTCGGTGTTGGCATTGAGGATGGTCTGGAGCGTGTCGGCGATCTGCTGTTTGGTGGCGCCCTCCATTTTCACGCGCAGCCAGACGCCGAGGAACACGAGCACCAGCGCGGCGACCAGCGGCCAGACCCACAACTGCGTGCGGAGAAATCCTTGCGTGCGCGTCAGGACGCTGGCCACGCTGGACGACCGGGAGTGGGACGGGTTGGATGGGTTCATGTTGGTTGCCGCGTGGCAGCGCCAATGTCAACCAAAACGGCGCTATAAATCCAGCCTAAATCACAGGCCGCAATGGACATGCGTTCGACCCGGAGCGCGGCCCTGCCCGTCGCGGGACCGTTTCGATGTGTGAAACGAAAGCTGGTTGGGCGTTTCCAGCTTCTCGTCATCGTGGAGAGTGAAACGGGCTGAAGCCCTTGCCCCGCTTCGCATTTTGCAAACCCCAGCAAATCAGGACGTGGTCTCATTTTCCTGCCCCGGCATTCAATCTTTCGGCGCGACGGCGTAAGGCATCTGCGCCTTGGGCTGGTAAGGCAACGGAGGTTGCGGTTCGGCGCTGACCTCGTAATTGACCGCCTTGGTGCTGCTGATTTTGGTGCGCCGGCCATAGCGGCCGTAATAGGTTCCGCCCGTCTGCGTTGTTTTCGTTTCGATGAGCACCGTGCCCGCCGGCACCAACGTCACCGTCACCGGCGTGACCATGCCGTCCCGGACTTCCACATCCGCCACGCCTGGCACGAGGATGGCATGGTTCAGGAAGGTGACGCGCAACTGGTAAGTTCCCGGCTTGAAAGCCAGCCGTAGAATTGGTTCCTGCACGGGACCGAATTCGTAAAAAACCTTTTTATTCCGTTTAACATCGGTGATGTCCCACCACAAATTGTCCGCATCGACGGCATAAAAGTCCGCATAACCGGTATGGGGCCGAGCGCTCGCGGGATTGACGTTGGGTGAGGCGCAACCACCCGCCAGCAAACCGAGCATGGCCAGGGCGAGAAATGATTTGGCCTTCATGCGCCGGGATATGGCCCGTCAATGGGCGATGTGCAACCCGGCCAGCGCCTGGTCCACCGCCGACTGGACCCGCTCGGCGCGCACATCGTCGGGGATGTTGCGCAGGACCTGACGCACCGCGTAATTGCGATAAAGCAGCTTGTAGGTTTTGGCATCAATGACGTCAACGACCAGCGTGCCGGCCACAAAGTGGTTTGGATTTTTGCTCTCGACGGCGAACTTCTCGTGCGCCTTGTCCAGGAGCGCTTCCGCATCCCGCCCATAACCGAAGTAGTCGTTCACGTCCGTGGTGGACACGTTGTCACCCAAAATGACGAGATAGGCCAGGAAGACATCGCCGCCCGCCGGTGCCCGGCTGAGGCCCTTGGCCGTCAGATTGGTGGTGATGGCGCTTTGGATGAGCCGGTGAATCTGGTCGCGTTTCTCGGCGTAATCCGGCGGCATGGGTCGGCCGGTCACAAAGCTGAACGTGCTGGCATGCACGTCGCCGGTGTTCACCTTGGTGGGAGTGGAGGAACAACCGGCCAGCAGCACAACGCCGGTGGCCAGCAAACATCTGATGATTGATTTCATGATTTCCATTGTAGTTTGAATGTCCCGGAAAAAACAACCATCCACTTCAAAATTTCATCGCCCCCTCTAGCCCGATGGAACAGCCGCCGAAAGCACCGTCCGCCAAAGGTTGGCCGGTCATTTTCAACCGCGTTCTTGACATTGTTGAGGGCGGTGCGAAGGCAATTTCGGCCACACGATGCAGTCTAGCTTGAACCCACCGGAGCAACCGGTGCCGCGTCCATCGATTTGACCGGGATGCGGGTTTTCAGGCTCAAGCCTTCGTACGAGGCAGCCACCGAAAGACCAATGGCGGCAATGCCGGCACCCGCCGCCACGTCCACGCAGTAATGATAACGCAGGTAAACGGTCGAAACCCACAAGGCCGAACAGGGAACGAGCAGTCGCCAGAAACGGCGGCGATAATGCCAGCGGTCAAAAACCAGCAGGTACATCGAGACCGCAATGTGTATGCTGGGAAAAGCATCCACACCATTGCTGCATTGGTCCAGGACCGGTTTCGCCAAGCGGGTGATCCAACCCCCGCCAGCGGATGCGCAAATTCAAGGTAGCGATGCGGTCCGCCGGCGGGCAAAAACGTGTAACCAATGAATCCCAACGCATAGACAACGAAAAGGCCGGCGAAGCATTGGCGGAACCGGGGCAGGTCGTGGATGCAATAATGCGCCGGCGGCGATCAGGTAATAAAAGACAAATACATACCAACGACCGGGCCGCCCCGCCCCCCTCCTGGAGCATGTTGTTCAGTTCCGTGTCCAGCACGGAGTTCGGTTCGATGAGCTTGTTGGCGCTGCCCAGCAGCTTGTCGGTGTTGGTGCGCGTCTGGTTGAGACTCTTGAGCAGGCCGGCGATACTCTTTTCGATTTCCTCAGCCTTGCCGGGCATGGTCGGCAGCTCCGCCGGGTTCTGCGACCAGTCCACCGATGCCGATCCATTGCACCTTCCAAAGCTGGCTCAGATAATCCAGCACGATGCGGCCATGAATTTCGTAGAGATGGTCAAGGCCCATCCCGGTATGAATGTCGCCATAAAACTCGGTCCGGCTGAAATAACCGCCCGGGCGCAATTCGTGGCCGAACAGTTCCTTCCCCAGGGAACATCCACGTCAATCTTGTTCATTCAGGTTTCCGAGTTCCCGTTGACGCTCACGTTCGGGTTGGAAGCGTTGAAACTTTCAGTGTGAAAATAAACCGGGTCCGAGTTGAGCGAGAAGATGGTGCGCCGCCCGGTATGGACGTATTGGAAGTCCGCGGCGGGCCGGATGGTCCAGGTGTCCACATCACTAGTCCACCAGGCCGAGCTGCCGGGTCTGGGTATGAACGGCTGGCGGCACGGTGCCATTGGGATAAAAACTATTTTCCGTGTGCCCATACATTCCCATGACCGTCGGCGCAATGCTGAAGTTGTTGTTGAACCATAAGCGCGGGCCGCCGCCGAACTGGATCGAGAAATCATGGAACTTGTTATCCGCGCCGTTTAGATCATAGGTTGTACCATGATAGGTATAGACATCTGCGGCAGTGAAATTTCTTTTGGCCGTGAGATAGCCCATCTCGCCCTGCAACTGCGGCTGCCAGGCGATGAGCAGGGTTTCCAGTTGTTGCGGGTCGCCAATGTCACCCCATCCCCGAACTTGGAAAGAGTGAGGTTTCCCCCGCTCCCTTTGTTGTAAGAGGCGCCGGTCATCCCGAAATCCCCGCCCAGAATCGTCGCCGCTTCAATGCGGTCGCCAATCGTATTTCTCAAATTGTTGATTTCGGCGGGTGTTGGCGCCCGGGCGGGCAGAACCGCCAGCAACAGTGACAGGAGTTCAACCGCAAAACCGGCGTGGGGCCGGTTCGAGAGAAATGTGGGTGTGCGTTCATAATTAGGCATGGTTCAGGGTGCTCCGGAATCCGGCTTGGATGACTTCCTTCCATCGCCGGTCAATTTGCTCGCCAGGATGCGATAGGTCAAGCCCGCCACAACCGAGCCAATCAACAACACCAGAATCAAAATCAATCCCCGCCGAAACGCATGGTCCACCACGCGGTTGGCGTCGGCGGTGGTCTGTTGTCCGAGTTGGGCCAGTTGGGACGTGCTTTGGTTCAGCGTGGTGAGCAACGCACTCAGGTCCCGGGCGGCGCTTCCTACCTGGCCGGCGGCCGTGCCGTAATCGAGCACGTTGAACGGCCGGCTGTTGGTTGAAACGGTGGTCTTGTTTGTATTCGGCGCTGAAACATAACGGACAAAGCCGTCGAGCGATTTAATGGCGGCATTGATGGCCGCTGCTGCCTCACCGCCCGCGTTGAGCGTCTGGCGCACATCCGTCTCCTGGGACCGCAGACCGTCGAGCAATTGCTGGATGGCAGCCTGGCGCTGGTCATTGATCAGTTGCGGCAATTGTTGGGCGGTTTTGGCGAAGATTTCGGCGGACGTGGCCAGCTGGTTCGCATTGGACAACACCTGCGCCGACTCGGGCTGGGCGGCGAGTTGATAGGCCAGCACCTCGGTCTGCCAGCTCAACAACTGGGGCATGCGCTGGGTGTAATACATGGCGCGTTCGCCCAAACGTTGGGTTTCCTCGATGGCGGCGGTGGTGGGATCCAGACCGGCCAGCGGGTCAAGATATAGCAGGCTGAAAACACTGGCAGGCGAGGTCGTTGCCGGCGTCTGGGGCTTGCCCAAGGCGGTGGCAAACTCACGAAACCGGATCGCGCCGACATAACGCTGGTGGGGATTCTTCTGCCGCCATTCCTGAATCAAGTCCCTCAATTCCTGCTGTTGCGCCGTTTTGAGCATGCCGTTCGCGAGCGACCAGGCGTTCGTTTCCTGCTGGCGCTGGGTTTCCAGCAGCGGCAGGGCCGCGTCACCAAAAGTCTCAACGTCATAATCCTCAATGACCATGCGGGACACAGTAACGAGGACCAGGATGTCCAGCGCATTGACGACCGGGCTCGGTCCGGTGGCGTCCGTGTAGGCGGATGTGGCCTGCCCCAGTTTCCATTTCAGGGCCGCGAGGCGGGCCTTGGGGGTCCCGACTTTCGCGCCGAACTCATCGGCGGCCTGGGCGATGGAGGCAACATAGCTGTCGGCAAAACGCATCACCTGGATTTGCAACACCCCGGTTGTGACTGCCGCCGCCGGCGCGTTCGTTGCCAATTGGAGCGACGTGACCTCGGCCTTCGGCGAGGAGCGGTGAATGCGGAGCAGCGAACAGCCCGTCAAGGTCAGGGCGAGGCAGGCCAGGTAGATCCAACCGAAGCCTTTGCCTCCGCTCCGATTTTTGCGGGTCTCGTTCACTGGGATTTGGGGTTGAGCAGAATGTCACCGGCATTGACCAGCGGTTCGCCTTCGGGTGAATGGCCACTGAGGTTGGCGCTGGTATAATTTGTTTGATAAAACCGGTAGCCATCGGCCGTGAAGGAGAGTGTGACCGACCACCACGCCGGATGGCGAAACAAGGCGATGTCGCGTTCGCCGTCGATGACAAACCGTCCGTCCGCATCCGTCTGCCGGGCGGAGGATTGCATCAGCAACTGGCCGCCTTTGGCCGGGGTATCCTCTCCCGCAATCGCCATTGGCACCACCCGCCTGACCCTCACACCCGCCAGTGGCTGGCCCGTGTCCGCAGCGAGCACGCGCCCCGTCACCTGCGGCGAGATGTAATGCGATAATTTTCCCGACTGGCACCCGGCCAGGGCCGCTGCGAACAGCAGCAGCACGAGCTGCCGGTTCACAGTTCCCGGGCCATTCGTTCGAGGTGCCGGTTTTCGGATGTTCATGTTTTGCAAACGCTACGCCGTTCGCGCCCCGCGACACGGTCACATTTCGGACTTATCATCCGAGTGGACACGCAATTGCTCCAGCTTGAAGGCGCACCGCGTCGCCCAGTAATCCATGCACAACTTCACATCGCCAAAGGTGCCGTCAAACTTCGTGCGCAGGGCCTTGGTGCCGGCCCGGCGGTCCATCGCTTCAGCGACGATTTGGCCGGTCCCACCATCCGTGAATTCGGCTTCGACCTGGCACTCACCCACGCCGAGACCCGTGCCGAAGACGACCCGCTTGACCAGGCTCAGTCCCATGCCCATGGGGACGACGCTGGAAACCAGATTGGAAACCGGCCGGCATTTCTTGGCCTCGGTCAGCGCGCCATGAAGCATCAACGTGTCCGGACCGGCCTGATCCACTATTGTATAATCCTTGCTCAAGGCATTGCTCAACGCGGTATGGAAAATATTGATCAGCAACTGTTGATCTGCCTTGTCCAGCTTGCCCAGCTTTGAGTCCGGTTCATCCGATTTCCAAAGTTCGACGGGTTCGATATAGACCCTGGTGAATATGGCCCCGTTTACATCTGGATTGATGTAGAGCATCTTGGCTTCATTGCCCTTGCGCGGTTTCATCAGGGAATAATCCTTCAGGAACCCCGATTCCTCCACGCTACCCCGCACTTGGTGCGTGGTGGGCAGGCGGTCAAGCCCAGCAGCAGGCCGCCGGCCAAAATTCCGGTCAGGAATTTCAGGCGGCGGGCACCGCTCGTTTCGTTCATGGTTGATGTGTTCATTTGCTTTACCTTTCGTTTTTTGTTCGGCTTTTTGTTTAATTTTCGTGTGATCTTCTCTTCCGCCGGGCCGGGCGGGAGAAATCATCAGAAGCGCCAGTGCAGGTTGACGCTGAGGAAGGAGAAAAAGGCATTGTTGAAGGAGCCCGACACCTCGCCGCGGTAAGCCATCGGCGAACCTTGGGTCACCGGCATGTTGCCGCCGGACGTTGTGGTTTTGGAATTGCCCTGGAACTGCACGTTGCCGTAAAGGACCTGGAGACTTGATTCCAATTGCGGCCCGGTCAACAGGCTCATACCGGCGGGATTCTTGAACAAGGTCGAGGCGTCCTGCGCTCCGGCCGCGTAACCGGCCGAGGCCAGGCCGACATCTGGTGTGGATATTTCATAAAGCGAGGCGCCGCCGGCCAGCGCGGATTGCTGCATGAACACGCCGCAGGCGAGTGCGGAGCTGATCAAGGTGAGGATTTTTGCGCGTTTCATATTCTGGGTTGGGTGTTTGACTTTGGTCGTTTAAATCGGTTGTCTCCGGCGTCAAGATTTTGGTTCGCGCAACCGCGAGCCCTGGGACGAATACAGCGCCACCAGCCGGGAGATGAGTACCGCCACATAGAGCGTACCGGTCATTGCCTCCATCGCCGCCAGCGCCCGCGCCCCGTTTGTCACCGGTGTGATGTCACCATAGCCAACGGTGGTAAGCGTTACAAAACTAAAATAATAGGCGGTGAAGCCGTCCATCGTCTGGCCGGATGCCGGCCCGGTGCTGAAAGCAAACGAGCCGGGAACCAACCGCGCCACGAGCTGATACGCAAACATCCACGACAACCCCAGCAGCAGATAGACGGAAATGCCGGCGTACATGACCTCGGCATTGACCCGGGGCGCGCGCAGGATGAAACGCAGGAACTGCCCCACCAAAAAAATGACAAACACCAGCCCGGCGACGAGAGAAATTTCCGCGGGAGCCAGCTCCGGCAAAAAGTGATTCATCCATCTGCCAACGACCGCCGGCGCCACCAGAATCGCCGCCCAGACCAATGTCCGGCGGCTCCGGCCCACCGCCAATACTCCCGACACCAGCACCAGCGTCAAGAGCGCGGTTTCGATGCTCCGGCCATGGGGCATTTTATCGACGATTGGCGCCCCGATGAGCAACAGGACGAGTGCCACCAGGAATTCCGCCGTCGAAAAGCGGCGAAACCCGATGTGCGCGGGCCGGGCTGCCGGCGGGTTGGTCGCGGCGGCTTCGGGTTTCGGTTGTTGCGGCTCAGTCATGGTTCAAGAACTCATTCCAATTCTGCGGGTCGAAGAAGACCAGTCAAATGCATCAAGATCGTTGCTTGCCGCGAGGATTTTGGACAGCGGTGGCAGAGCGCAGCGGCGACACCGCTTTAAGGACGCTGGCAACTGCTGCCAAAGCGGCGTGGCGCTTCGCTTCCCGCCGCACTCCAAAGAGTTTGTTTCCGTCTTCACGAATTTATTCTCCCAATTGCGTCTGGATGTCCTTGAGCAGTTGCTCGTATGGCCACTTCCGAAGCTGCCGGACCTTGTGAGCATCTTCAAAGACCGGGTCATTGTCCGCCTCGACCAGCCAGGCATTGCAGCCCACGAAGATTGAACTCGATCCGGTTGCCCATTCTGCAATGAACGCGGTGAACAAGGCAATCGCACATTGTTTGAGTCTTCCTGGCGTTGGCCTCATATCAATTTGCGTCAGTTTCGCGTAAAACAGCGCCCGACCGCTATTGGACCTTGGGCCAATGGGAGTGGAGAATAGTAATCAGTAGTCAGCGACCAGTAATCGGTAATCCATGAACTCCGAACGGTGGTCTGATTACTGATCACCGGCCAACCGCGTAAACCGCTCATTTCGCCATGCCCGTTGGGGCCAGATGCGCGAGTAAAATCCGCCGGACTTCTTCAATCGTCAGCGGGTTGCCCTGGCACGAGTGGCCGCTGCGCACGATGAATTCCGACTCCGCGTAATCTACGTGGGCGCTGGTATATTTCACGACCCCGTCGGCGCCGTTGGGCGGCTGGTCGTTGCCCTTGATGGCGATGATGGAGTGGGCCTTGATTCCGGGCGCGGTCGGAATCTCCGCCAGCGTGAGCATGAACGGATTGTCGGTGGCCATGCCGTTAAGGCTGGACGGCACGCCTTTGCGCACCGAAGCCGGAAGTTGGATCGTGTCCTTCAATTTCAGCAGACTGGCGGAGGCGTCCACCAGTTCGCCGGGCAAATCTATGAAGCGGTTCAGGAACCGCTGGACAAACCGGGTGTTCTGGTAGCTGCCCCGGTGCGGCGTGGCGATGAAGATGACCTCCGATACGCAGGGGAGCGGCTTGAAGAAGAAATTGCTCCGCAACAACTCGCGCGTTTTTTCGTCCACCTTCAACTCATCAATGTTCGTCTGGGAAACGAGATGCCAGAGTTTGTCGCCGGTGTCGGTCGCCGTCAGTTTCGCCAGCAGCCCGCCCTGGCTGTGGCCGATGATGACCATCTGTCGCAAGGCCGGGTCCTTCCCGTCCGGATCGAGGGTTTTCACCAGGCCCGTCAGATCGTTGCGCAGGATGCCCGCCGTGTAAGTGATGGGATTCCCGCTGGCGTAATTAAACGCCCAAAACTGGCAACGTTCGCGGAGGACCGGGTCGGCGCGCAGGGGGTTCCACATTTCGGCCCACCAGACCGGGCTGCTGGCGGTGCCATGCACAAACACCACCGGAATCCGGCCCGGCGAGTAAGGTTGCGCGAGACGGACGCCGGTCTTGTTGTTTCCTTCCGTAGAAAAGAACTGGGCCAGCCCCAGGTCCCAAACCGCGCTGTTGTTCAACCCCATGGCCATCGTCGCGGTGGTGTCGGTCTGGAGCGGGACCGGTTTGCCGTTCACTTCCACCTGCGTGGCGTCGTAGGCGGAATAGAGTTCGAGCGCGGCCTCCATTTTCCCGGCGCTCCACGCGCGCACGTCCCCGGACACACGGAGGAAAACCGTGGCGGGAACCCGCCGGCGCTCGTCGAACTTTCCCATTTTCCTGCTGACGGCAATCAGCGGCGCACCCAGGCCCGAGTCGCGGTTGCGCGTGCTCAGGCCGCGCACGATGAATTCATCGGCGGAATAGAACTCCTGAATCAGGTCCAGGCTCCAGGGAAACCCCGGGTGCGTAAACTGCACCTCCACCGGTCCCGGCGGGGTCTGGCGCAGGCCGCTGTCCAGTTCCACCAGCGCGTTGGTGTTCACCATCAATCCTTGGGCGAGGCCGCGGTTGTAGAAACTGCACGCCGCGCGGAAGCGGAGGTCATACGGATTGGGCGGCGCTTCGCGGCTGTCGCCGAACAGATAAAGCCAGGCGTAAATGGCCGAGGTGAAATAACTGTTGCGCGCCAGGCGCGGCACGCCCGGTTTGACGCTCCGGGCCTGGCGATCGGCGTTCAGGTAGTTCAACTCGCACAGCGCGTAGAGCACGTCCCGCCGGTCATCGGCGCAGGCGATGGCCTGGAGCTGTTTCAACGTTGCGTCCGGATTCTTTTTAAACGATGTCTCCAGGTTGTACCGATGCAGCACCACCAGCGCGTCATCGCTGCAATCACCGCTGTTGAGCGCGTTCCGGTGGAGGTTGAGGTAAGCCTGTCGCGGCGTCGCCAGGTCCGCCCCGATGGGTGTTGTGCAACCTGTCAGGGCGATGAGCGCCGCCAGCACGCAACCGTGTAGCAGCCATATTATGGAACGGAGCGCGGGTGTCCCACCCGCAGCAGCTTGGTTTGCCGGATGGGCGCACGAAATACCACAGGCTTTTGGATTGCCGGATGTGCTGCGGCTGGGACAGCCGCGCTCCGGTGGCAGATGATTTTTCATGGACGCCCGCCGTTGGTTGTGGGTGACGGGGTGGTGGCTTCACCGAAGCCGGGCAGACCTTTGCGAATCTGCTGCGAGAAATCAACCGCTTTGTCCGCCGCTTTGGCCCGGGGATTGATATGGGAGACTTGCTTCAACTCCGCGAACGGCAGGCTGGTGTCGATCACCCCGCGTTCGTAAAGCAATTCGTCGAGGTGTCCGTTGATCAGCATTCGCCAGTCCCACGGCGCGCGGTCGGCCGCGGCGCGCTGGGTTCGGATGGCGGTCGTGCAATTGTCGGTGACAGCGTTGTACCATTCCGCACGATCCCGCAGGCTGTTGATCAGGCGGAGATAGTCGAGCAAAAGCGACCGGCCCTGTGCTGGCGTCATCCGCACCCGATAGAGACACGCTTCTTCGTCCTGCCGGTAATTCGTCCGCAGCCGAACCAGGTCGCGTTCGTCGGCGACGATGCAGAT
>Ga0182027_10009517_pt1 | contig 13949 bp, 14 predicted proteins | sample 712E1DmetaG_FD_121300 | JGI IMG/M metagenome (GOLD analysis project Ga0182027, IMG submission 121300) | Permafrost microbial communities from Stordalen Mire, Sweden - 712E1D metaG (Illumina Assembly) | ecosystem: Environmental > Terrestrial > Soil > Wetlands > Permafrost | place: Sweden...
CAGACGCGCCCGCATGTCCCAGCTATCCTGGAAACCGCGGTACAAGACCAACTGATCGGGAAGAGTCTTGCCAAGGAGTGTATCGCCGCTTGGGCCGACCAGGCGGATGGTGATCTGATCATACGATCCATAGCGAACCCAGCGCACGATCCCCACGGCATCCAGATGTCGGGTGGCATGCCAGGTCACCCCTGCCGTGAACAGGTCGGGCAGGTGGTAGCGCATCTCGCCGGACACGCATGGACTAGGCCCGATGGTGGAACAGAGACCGCTTGTCGTCACGTTTGAGGGAGGCGTCACTTGGCTGCGTTCCAGGGCCAGCTTGACCGTCCCGCCGCTCCCCAGCGGCGCGCTGGCGTATGCCAGACCTGCTTCCCAGGCTCCCCGACGAAAGTGGATGCCGCCCGCCACGAAGTAGGATGGTGCCTGGGTTCCCTCCGTCGCCAGGTCGTAGCGTGCCGCTGCTTCGGGATTCTCGACGACGCACGGGCCGGTTGCACAGCTTGCCGAGCCCAATGCCGTGTCCTCGTCGAAAACCAGATGGCCATAGCTGAAGAGCAGCCCCGGCGCGACACCGACCTGCAGCGAATCCGTCAATTCGATGGCCAGTCCGGACACCAGTGCAAGTTGCCGCGAATCGACGCTCACCAGGTGATAGCGAGTGGGTGTTGTCACTTCGAAGCTGAGTTTCTGCGAAAATGGCGTGTAGGTAGCGATTGCCAGGGCGAATCGGCGTGCCACGCCGGCGCCCACGCCGAGAAAGCCACCGGGCCCGGGAGGCCAGGCGATCGGTTGTTCCAAGCCATGGCCGGATGCCGACGGGAAGCTGCTGGTTCCGCCCGGCTGCCCGGTCATCGGATCGATCGGGGCGCGATCGACCGTGACGCTTGTCGCGCGCAGCGAAGCTCCGAACATGAACTGATTCCCCTGGAGCATGCCCAAGGCAGCCGGATTCCAGTACACCGCTGTCAAGTCGCCGGTGGTGGGACCGGAGAAGCCTAGAGCACCCACGTGAGGATCGTCGAGAGGGCCGGCCAACGCCGGCGTCGCACCCATCAGCAAGGCCGTAGTCATGAGTGCTCTAGAGTTGTGCACGGCGTTTGAGTCTCCACACTATCGCGGAGGCCGGTCGCAGTCGACCGTCCCCATCTCGTATGCATTTCGTCGTGCGGCCAGGTTTCCTCTGAGCGCCGCGGCGTTGACCAACCACGGACGGTGTTTCCACTTGAACCAAAAGGAGCAGCAGCCATGGCAACCGGTCATCCCCACACGGAAGCCGAAAGAAAACCCGCGGAACGAGAGGCTGCCGACAGAATCGAGTTGGCCGGCAAACTCGACCGGCATCTCGCGCAGGCTGCCAAGTTGGCCTCGGAATACGGCGTGCCGCCCGACGCCTTTGCCGCCGCAGCATGGCACGCGTACCTGCACGCCTCACCTGCCTTGGCCGAGCACATCGAGCGACTGCAATTCATGGCCGGCATCGAGGAGCTGCGCAACACCGGCCGGCTGGCCAAGGCGTAGCTGGGCGCGTGGGGAGCCCGCCGGCCTTCGGGACGGACAGCCCACCCAGCTCGCGCGCTTCGCGCGCGCCCTCGCCGGCAGCGCCCATCGCCAGGAATTGTCGGAACCCCCACAGGGCTTCCAAGTGAATGGGAGATAATCGCTGGGTACCTGGTTGGCCCTGGCGCGCATCTGACCGACGCGACCCTGACCGGCGCGACCCTGGGTGGCGCATACCTGGGTGGCGCGAACCTGAACAACGCGTACATAAGTGGCGCGAACCTGAGCAGCGCGACCCTGGGTGGCGCGAACCTGAACAGCGCGATCCTGACCAAGGCGGCCCTGGGCCGTGCGACCCCTGGACGGCGCGAACCTGAGTGGCGCGAACCTGAGCAGCGCGACCCTGAATGGCGCGAACCTGACCAACGCGACCCTGACCAGCGCGACCCTGAGCGGCGCGACCCTGAATGGCGCGATGACCAGCGCGACCCTGACCAACGCGATCCTGAATGGCGCGAACCTGACCGACGCGACCCTGACCAGCGCGACCCTGACCAACGCGATCCTAAGTGGCACGAACCTGACCAACGCGATCCTGACCGGCGCCACCTGCCCGAACGATATCGTCTACGGAAGCGCGGGCGCAAACTGCAACTGAGCGCCCTACCCTCGCCTAAAGGCGCGGGGGGCGGTGCCATCGGTGTTTTCCTGACAAGCGGATGAACGGCGCCCAGGATCGCGTGTACTCGAACGGATAGCGAGCGAAGGTGGCGGTGGGCGCCGGAGGTGCCGAAGACCTCCTGCGGGGCCGGTGCTAGGTGCCAGACGCCTGAATGAGACTTGCGTCAATCCCGGAACCGACTACGAGAGGGAGGCTTCTGCCGTCAGCGATCCATCCATGAGGCAGGGTCGCGGCCGTGGTGGGCGACGGCCAGAATCTCGACGACGTCGGAGGCGAAGCGATAGGCGATGGTGTAGGGAAAGCGACGGAGAACATAGCGCCGCAGCCCGTTCTTCGTGGGCCAGCGTTCGGGCCCACTCGAGATTAGGTCTGCGGCGGCGCGCACGGCGCGCGCGAATTCGTCGCCCAGGCCAGGGCGTTCTTCCTCGTACCACAAGACGGCGTCTCGGAATTCGGCCTTGGCCGCGGCCGAGAAGCGAACCGGTGCCCTATCACCGAGCACGACGGGCCTGCAGTTCGGCTCCGACCTCCGCAAAGACGCGTTCGGCAGGTATGAATTCAGTCCGGCCGGCTTCAACTTCGCGCAGGCGACGCTGGATCTCGTCTTCCCACGCGGGACTTAGTTGCCCATACCGACTGTCCGCCAAACTCTCGAGGATCTCACTGGCAATTGCGGCGCGCTCCATCGGATCGAGCTTGAGCGCGGCTTCCAGGATCTCTCTCGGCTGCGTCATACCTTTAGTCTAGCGTGACGGTCGCCGCCTGTCGACTCGGTCAGGATAGCCGCCTTTCGACCATCCGAAGGTGCATCGACCCCATCGCAACCCGATGGAGGATCGTCGGCAAGCCACGGCCCGTTGTTGCTTCCGCTACTGGCGGTTCGCGGGCCGCTCACGCGACCCGCCCTCGCGGGCCGGGTTCCGCTGGTGGTAGCTACCGCGACTGCTCGCGCTGGCCCGTGGCTACCGCTTAGGCACGCCGGGGAGCACATCACGCGGGTCGACGGATTCGCGGTTGCGCCACAGCTCGAGTGAGACCACGGCGGCGCCATCCAGGTTCCGGCCGGCCAAGCCAAGGGCCTGTCCCGGTTCGACAGGTTCGCCGGGAGCAACCACCACGTCGCGCATGCCCGACAAGACGCTGACCCACCTCGACGGATGTTGTGTCACCAAGGCGTAACCGCCCTGGGGCAGGATTTCCACCCGCCGAATCACACCAGCCGCCACCGCCCGCACAGGTTCGTCGAGGCGGGCCAGTAGCTCGATTCCGTCGCGACGCAACTCGGTTCCCGTGGCGGCGTCACGCCGGATGCCGGGAACACCAACCACAGCCCCGCGCACCGGACGGGCGAATCGGCGGAGAGATTCGCCTGTGTCTGCCGGTGCGTTCGCGCGCTGGCTGCGTGCCCGGTCGAGCGCCCCCCGCTCGGCACGCACCTGCTCAAGCTCGCCTGCCAGGATGCGAGTTTCCGCAAGGCCTTTGCCCAGGGAAACCAAGGCCAAATCAGCCGCTTGCGCGTCGTCCAATCGTGACTTCGGGCTGCTCAGGAAGCCCAGCTCGCGTCGGCGTGTCAGGCGGTAGGCCAAGAGAGCCTGCTCGCGCAGCTTGGCTTCCGCCCGATCCTTCTGGCCTTCCAGGACCTCCTCCCGCGTTGCGAGACGTTGGGCAAGCCTTGCCCCCTGGTCGACTGGCTCGGCCCAAGCGAGCGAGGCTGGCGCCAGCAAGAACAACCAAATAGTGAGTCTACGCATCGACCCAGCCAGGCACAGGAGTGGAGAGATAGCCCAGCACCCAACCGAGCATGGGAGCGGCCAAGACACCGGCGGCTGACTCCCAGAAGCCCAGGAAAAACCCGGCTGGCGTCGGCACGATCCCCAGCGCCCTTTCCACTACGGTCAGCAGTGCGGGCCAAGCGAGCCGCAGAACCACCAGCGCAGCGAGCGCGCCGCTCAGCCCCGCAGCGGCAAGGGCGATGTTGGCGGGCAGACGGACGTTTCCCGAGGTCTCGCCGAGGAGCACCAGAACCTGCGCTTGCCGCCGGCGAGCTTCCCTCCCGCGCAAGACCGTGCTGACCAGAAACGAGAGGGCCGCGATGCCCGCGGCCAAAACCACGGCCCATCCCAGGCGTTGGCCGAAGCGAACCCATGCGGCAAGGCGGGCCACACCATTTGTCATGGCATCCACATCCGCTACTCCTGCCAGCCCACGCAGGCGTCGCGACAGTTCCGTCGCCCGCTGCGATAAGTCCGCCGAGGCCACCAGGGCGACTTCGATCGAACGCGGAAAGTAGCCAGGTTCCAGGTCGTCGAGCCACGAGCCTGTAGCTGGTAGCGGCCGCGCCGCATCCCGCAGCCGTGCGAGAGCTTCGGCCGGCTCGACTAGGCGTGCCCGAGCCACGCCGGGCCGCCGTTGCAGCAGGTCGACCAGTTGGGCAGCTTGGTCCGGCTGCATATCGTCCCGCAGGAAGGCGATCACGTGCACACTCTGGCCCACGGTGTTCATCCAGCCTCGCGTCGCGCGCAGCCCCAGGACGGTTGCGCCACTGACCAGACCAAGGACCAAGAACGAGCCGGCCGCGGCCCACAACGCACGGCGCGCAGAGACCGACTGCCGCCGCACCCGGCGCAGGATCCAGGCGACAGTCACGACGACTCCTCCCCCGACGAGCGACGGTCGGCTGGCTGAATCACTTCGGCCGAATCAGCCTTCTCGGGCTCGCGCACGCCGTCGCTGGTCGCGTAGGGAGTCGGCGAGCTTTGCTCGCCGCGGACCCCTTTCAGGGTTCCCATATCCATATCAGGAAATTGAACCGGTGTGGGCACCAGACCGATGGCTGGCGCGCCGGCAATGCGGCCACCTTCCAGGTGAACCTGCCTGCCACCCACATCCACCAGCGTCTGAGCGAAGCTGGGATCGGAAGTGGCGCACAAGACAGCGCAACCCCGCTCGCGGGCCCAGACCAGTGCCCGGGCGATGCCCTCGCGATCATCTCCGCCCATGCCCGACGCCGGCTCGTCGACGACGACCAATGGTGGGGGCCCCACCAGAGCGCGTGCGAGTGCGACCAGGCGCTGCTGTCCCGTGGACAGGGACCGAGCCAGACGGTTTTCCCAGGCCGAATCAGCCACCATGGCCAGAGTCTCGCGCGCGTCTGCCTCAGCCGAATCAATCGGCTGACCGCGGACGGCCAAGGCGAGCATGATGTTCTCCAACACGGTCTCGTCCGAGATGAGCATGGGTAGAGGCGGCAGATAGCCAACGTTGCGGCGAACATAGGGCAACGATGATGCCTGGAGGCCGACGATATTGTGATCCGCGATCCAGACAGCACCAGAGTCCGGTGCTTGAACTCCGGCCGCCACGGCCAGCAGGGAACTCTTGCCCGAACCGGTCGGGCCCTGCACAACTACCAACTCGCCACAAGACACTCCCAGCGTGATGTCGCCGAGAGCCGGGCTTCCCGCGCGCAGGTAGGAGACACCTTCGAGCCAGATCACAGGGCGATCTTAAACGAGAAGTATGAGCATCGATAGTTTGCTGCCCGGCCTCGTTCACCCAAGAAAGTATAGTGTAACGTATTGTCATTTCTGTCCACAGGCCGCTCTGGGACCAGAAGTGGGCGGACGCAAAGGCGAATCTTGATGAAAACCACAGACTATCAACACACAATATATAGTGTAGCCGTTTGTAGTATAGCACTATATCTTGTGTTTATTGTTGACATGAGAGTCGAATGGCGGCACTAATCTTCCCGTCCGCCGCACAGGGTTAGCGAACACTTCGCGAGGCTCTGTCGGTTGGCGGTTTCGCAAGTCTTTGGGTCATCAAGGTAAGATCAATAGTGCAGACAGCCGGCTCGGCGGCCCTGAAGCCGAGACGCAGCCGCGGAGGAGGAATGCTGATGCTTGACAAGCAAGATAGCCGACGCCAACGGAACCCTCGGCAAGGTGGGCTTGAGTTGCCGATCCCTGGCCCAGCGTTCTCCAAAGATGCCCGAGCCGGTCGCGGCAAGAGCCGCAAGCCGGCGCCTGGGATGCGCATCGAACGATCCTTCACCCGGGCCGGTGATGATGGCTACGCAAGTGTCATCTGGGAACAGCGCACGGCCAGCATCATCGGCGATGGCGGCAAAGTGGTGTTCGAGCAGCGCGATGTCGAGGTTCCGAGCGGCTGGAGCCAGACCGCAACCAACGTGGTCGTGCAGAAGTACTTCCGCGGCCAGTTGGGCACACCCGGGCGCGAACGCTCCGTGCGCCAGCTTATCGACCGCGTGGCCGACACCATCACCCGATGGGGCATGCAGGACGGATACTTTGCCGACCAGGCCTCGGCTGACAACTACCGCGCCGAGCTCAAGCACCTGCTGGTCGAGCAGAAAATGGCCTTCAACTCGCCCGTCTGGTTCAACGTGGGCATCGAGCCGGAACCACAGTGCTCGGCCTGTTTCATCAACAGCGTCGAAGACACCATGGAGTCCATCCTAGGCCTGGCCAAGACCGAGGGCATGCTGTTCAAGTACGGCTCAGGCACAGGCACGAATCTGTCACCCATTCGCTCGTCGAAGGAACTGCTCCACGGCGGCGGCACGGCGTCGGGCCCGGTCAGTTTCATGAAGGGCTTCGATGCGTTCGCGGGCGTGATCAAGTCGGGCGGCAAGACGCGACGAGCGGCCAAGATGGTGATCCTCAACATTGATCACCCGGACATCGAGGAGTTCATCCGCTGCAAGGCCAAGGAAGAGAAGAAGGCGTGGACCCTCATCGACGCAGGCTACGATGGCTCGTTCGACGGCGAGGCCTACAAGTCTGTCTTCTTCCAGAATTCCAACAACTCGGTACGCGTGACTGACGACTTCATGGAGGCCGTGCAAAAGGACCGCGAGTGGTCCACCCGAGCGGTGCTCGGCGGAAGGACGGTGACCACCTACAAGGCGCGGGAGCTTTGGCGCACCATCGCGCAAGCGGCCTGGGATTGCGGTGACCCCGGCCTGCAGTTCGACACCACGATCAACTCCTGGCACACCTGCCCGAACACGGCGCGCATCAACGCCTCCAACCCCTGCTCCGAGTACATGTTTCTCGACAACTCGGCGTGCAACCTCGCATCGCTGAACCTACGCAAGTACCTGCGGCCCGACGGCAGCTTCGCCACCGATGCCTTCAAGCACGCGATCGAGATCACCATCTTGGCGCAAGAGATCATCGTAGGCAACGCGCGCTACCCGACGCCCGAGATCGAAGCCAACTCGCTGCGCTTCCGGCCGCTCGGCCTGGGCTACGCCAACCTCGGCTCGCTTATCATGTCGCTAGGCCTGCCCTACGACTCGGCACCCGCGCGCGCCTGGTGCGGTGCCGTCACCGCCCTCATGACCGGCTGGGCCTACCGGACCAGCGCGACCATCGCGCGCGACGTGACCGGCCCCTTCCCAGGCTACGCCCAAAACGAGCAGCCCTTCCTGGCGGTACTGAAGAAGCATCGCTACCACGTGGACAAGATCGAGGCAGCGAATCTGCCCAAGGATCTGGTGACTGCGGCCCGTGAGGCGTGGGACGACGCGATTCGCCTGGCTACTGAGCACGGCTCCCGCAACTCCCAGGCCAGCGTGCTGGCGCCCACGGGTACCATCGGCTTCATGATGGATTGCGATACCACTGGCATCGAGCCCGACATTGCGCTCATCAAGTACAAACGGCTGGTGGGGGGTGGAACCATCAAGATCGTCAACAACACGGTCGACGAAGCCCTGCAACACCTGGGCTACAACGAAGGACAACGCAAGACCATTGCCGACTACGTGGATCGTGAAGAGACTATCGAGGGCGCTCCCGGCTTGGACTGCGACCATCTGCCGGTCTTCGATTGTGCCTTCCGCGCGGCCAATGGCACCCGCTCAATCAGTGCCATGGGTCACGTCCGCATGATGGCGGCAGCCCAGCCCTTCATCTCGGGCGCAATTTCCAAGACGGTAAACCAGCCCGCAGACGCCAGCGTGGAGGAGTTCGAGACGGCATACATGGAGGCTTGGAAGGCGGGGCTTAAGGCCATCGCCCTTTACCGCGAGGGTTGCAAACGCACCCAGCCGGTCACCACCAGCAAGACTGATCCGGGCGCGCAGCGGGCGGCGGCGCCGCTGGCGGGGCCGCCCAGCATCATCCGGCGCAAGCTGCCTGATGAGAGGCGATCGGTGACGCACAAGTTTTCAGTGGCGGGGCACGAGGGATATATCCACGCGGGCCTCTACGAAAACGGCGAGCCCGGTGAGATCTTCGTGCGCATGGCCAAGGAGGGCTCGACCATCTCGGGCCTCATGGACAGCTTTGCTACCGCCATTTCGCTGGCCCTGCAATACGGCGTGCCCCTCAAGCTCTTTGTGGACAAGTTCTCGCGCACGCGCTTCGAGCCTTCGGGCTTCACGGGGAATCCGGCGCTGCCCCGGGCTTCGTCGATCATGGACTACCTCTTCCGCTGGCTGGGTTCCAAGTTCGTGCGAGACGAATCTACCAGCGAGAGCCCAGGGGAAAGCCGGCCGGCGAGCCAGGCGCCTGCCCCTGCCGAACCGGCTGGAACGCCGACCGTGGGGGCCGAGGCCGCGCCCGCACCAGCCGAGAGCAACAACGGCCACAACGGCAAGAATGGTAACGGCCACGGCCAGAATGGAAGTGAGATGTATAGCTTCCTGGTGCGCAGCGACGCGCCCACCTGTCCCGAGTGCGGCTCGATCACGGTGCCCAACGGAAACTGCCACAAGTGTGTCAACTGCGGCACCACCACCGGCTGCTCGTAGACTTTCTATTATCGCGTGACAACCTTGGATCATGCTACGCAACAGCCTTTCGGTGGGGCCGGTGGGATGCAACTGCACGGTGGTGGTTTGCCCGGTCACGCGTGAGGCCCTGATCGTCGACCCGGGCGGCGATGCGGGGAAGATTCTGGCTCTCTTGCCCAAGATGGGGGCACGGGTGGTCGGGATAGTGCACACGCACGGCCACTTTGATCACATTCTCGGCACGCGCGAGGTGGCGGCGGCGACCGGCGCCCCGATATCCATCCACGGCGGCGACCTGGACCTGTATCGGGGGTTGGCGCGCCACGCGCGCTATTTCGATCTGGTCGCGGAAAGGCCGCCCGAGCCCGCTCAGATCCTTGCCGGCGGCGAAACCCTGCGTTTCGGTCAGCTCCAAGCTCGCGTGCTGCACACGCCGGGACACACGCCCGGCTCAGTGGGTTTGTTCATCGAAGCGACCGGTGGCGCGCCGCTCCTGTTGGCCGGCGATACCCTGTTTGCGGGCGGCATCGGCCGCACGGATCTTCCCGGCGGCTCCTCCAAGCGGATCCTGCGCTCGATCCGCGAAACGCTGTTTGCCCTGCCCGACGAGACCGTGGTTGTTCCCGGCCACGGCGACGAGACCACCATTGGTGAAGAGCGCGAGCACAACCCGTACGTCGGGCGTCTCGCTAGTGGCGGATCAGACTGAGCACAGCACAATGGCCGCTTCCAGCAGGACCAGGCGGCGGTCACGCGCCACATCGGTGATGAGCTCCAGCGCGTCCCGCACACTGCGCAATTTGAGTTCAAGCGCCTGGTAGCGATCGACCAGGTCGAATTCCGCACGCAGCTCACCGTAGATGTGGTCCGCGCCGGGGTCGTCCCAGAGGGCTTCAGGCTTGTCGAGCAGGTGCAGGATGGAAAAGCACCTCGTTCCGCGTCCCCAGGGCCGCGCCGATGAACTTGTGCAAGTGCCGGGTCCGCAGGGGCACTGAACCCAGCTTCTCCAGCCGATCCACCAGCTTGTCGGTGCCACTGAACATCTGGTCGACGATGCGATCGTAGTAGTCCATGGCCGCGCTTGTTTTATCTTAATCCAGCGCCTGACTATTGCTTCCGCGCTGCTCTCGGATTATGACCGCAGTCGTTGTTCTTCCGAATCCCTGCGACGCGGAGGGCTATGAGATGAAGGCGACCTACATCCTGTTCGCGATTGGAACCTGTTTTTCCCTCGGGGCCTGCGCCTCGGCAACCTCGGCCCCACGGGACATGGACGACCGCCCGCGTGCCGTGATCGTGCGGGACGACACCCAGATCGTCATTGACACTGGCGGCGTCCCACCGGACAAGGAGGCGGAGATCAAGCTGCTCTTGCAGGAGCGTGATTCCTCGGCGCGGCGGTGCTACCAAGACGTGCTCAACGAGAAGCACACCCGGGAGTTCAAGGGGACAGTGAAGGTTATCATCACTATCGACACCAACGGACACGGCCGGCCGCGCGTGGCGGGGGGTACGTTGGGGAACCAGGACGTTGAGAACTGCCTGGTTGGGGTGTTGCGGGACTTTGAATATCCCAAGCTCGAGAAGGGCGGGGATGTCCAATACGAGTACAAGTTCGAGCCGCAGTACTAGATACGGCTTGTCGGGAAATTCCGGGCCGCCCAGCAGGCCGGGCCGGGGGTCGCGAGGGATAGAGAGTTCGCGAGCGCGGAAGGCGCAAAGCGTGCCGCGGGCCGCTCGCGCAAACCGCACCACGTTGATCTCTCACGCTGCCGCTACCGCTCACGTGCACGCTGGCCGACCTGCGCTGGCCCGGAGGGAAGGTCGCGATCGCCGACATGTAGGCGGGCCCGGTTTGCGCGATCTGGTACAGATCGTCGCGTCGAAGAGCCTCGGAAAGCTGGACCGAATCCAGAATGTTTGGCTACTGCTCTTCGATGAGTCCCACATACTCTAGTCGTACCTCTGGCCAGGCCAGCGAACGGGACGCTACAGGTTCAGCGAAACAAACCGATAGTTTTCCAGCAGAATAAATGTACAATACCTCACGAAGTATGCGAGGTCAGACATCCAAGCTCGCTTGTATCTTGTGCGCGCTAGCTCTTGCCTGCGCTTCCGAGCCAGAAACCAGGGAGTCGCACCTGTCCAACAAGGCGCACCCCCGGCAAAAGGGTTGGGCCCATGGCGCGGTCAACGGCGACGACGGGTCGATGGACATGCAAATGTCCATCGGATTCCTCGACGAGCGCGCAGTGGACAGGGCCATGGCGCCCCATGTACCCGCCATGGTCGACTGCTTCGAACGCGCTGGGGACGCACGCCGGTACCTATCAGGCCGGGTCGTTCTCCGCTTCGTGGTCGAGGCCTGCGGATCGGTTTCCGAAATTCACGTCATCAAGAACGAGTTGGGAAACTACCCGGTCGAGCGATGCCTAATCGGCGTTGGCAGGCGCATCGAGTTCCCTGCACCCGAAGGCAACCGCAGAACTGATTTCGAGTATTCCTTGCGTTTTCGATCCACCGGCGAGATGCGCGTGCTGGATTGGAAGGGCAACGACGTGGCCATTCGAGTCGCCTCGACCAGCGATCTCTCCAGTTGCGGAGCGTTGGGGCCGCAGAGCGTAGAAGCGATAGCGTACGTCGAGCCGGAGGGCACCATCGGCTCGGTGGGCTTCGTCTCGCAGGGGCCCATCAATCCTGTCGCGGCCTCCTGCGCAGAGGAACAGATGTACAAGCTGAGGATCAGCGACGGCCGTCCCAATGTGGTACTGCGCACGGTGTTTCCGCTGGTCATCGCCGCCCAGCGCGCCAGCAGGGCTGACCTGTCGCGCCGGTCAAGCAAGCGCTCCCGACATCGCTAGTGAGGACGGCCGACTATGCCGCGAGCCGCGTTGGTCGCCACCGCCAGAAGGCGCTGCAACTCCTCTGCCGTCGTGCTCGCGCGCAGAAACAGGGTTCGCTCTTCCCGCGACAGCTCGGCGCGATCGACCAGGGGGGCAAACCCCGACAAAAGCAGCACCGGGTTCAACATCAGGCGGCGCTTCCACGACGGAAGATCACGCTCCCAGGCCCGCGCCTCCGATTCGTCTTCGAACTCGCCCACCACCTCCAAGTAGGGTTCTGGATCGATTCCAGCCACCAGGGTTAGCGCCTGCGGCGCGGGCCCGTACGGCCCCGTCGCGCGCACGTCGTCGTCGACCACACCGCGCGTTCCAGGAACGACGAGCGGCGCTGCCGGCAAGACAAAGAGATTGACGGCCGTTATCATGAAAACCGCATCATCTGGCAAAGCGCTGTCCTCAGCATCGATGCGAGCGACGAGATCACGCCAGGCGACACGCGTGCGATTCTTGCCGGGGGATGTGGGCCCGGTATCCGCCATGCGGGTGTCGCTGGTCCCCGCGTCGACATTTGGCTCGCGAGTGCCAGCAGGCTTACGCACGGGCCGCCCGAGCAACTGTTCGGCGTAAGCTGGGGGTGCGATCACGGCCAACGCTGGTTGGGGCAGCACGAAGATACGATCGTCCAGCTCGAACCCGGTGGCCTGTCCGGGCGCGGCCGCGCGCAGCCTCCGCACGCCCACTGGCCGGCCGTCCTCCGCACGCCATTCGATGGTGTGGCCGGTGGCAGCGGCGCCGCGATCAAGCGCCGCCTGCAGGGCCGCGTCCTTCAGACGGTGCCGGGCAGCAAGGAAGGTGACTTTGTCATTCCGTGGCTCAGGGGAGGCGATGAGCAAGGCATCGAAGTCGCGATAGAGATCGAGGCCAGTTCCGTCGAGCAGCCGGCGTCGATCGGGCAGCAGCACGAGAAGCTGATCGATGGCCGCCTGGTAGCCCGACCCGCGGGGCGAGGCGCGCAAGCGATCCAGGCGAAGCAGTGCCGTAAGGCGTGAGCCTTCGGGGCCGTAGTTGCGCAGGTCACCGGGCCGGCGGCGGCCGCTCCCTGCATCGTGGCCTCCATCCGGCGCGGCCTGGCCGGCCTCGGCAGAGGCGTCGGGTGAACCAGCATCGGGCGCGATGGTAACCGCCACTCCCGTGTGCGAAACGTGCACGCGCGCGGGCTTGGTTCGACGCACCGGATGCGCCGGGCCTTCACCATCGGTTTTGGCCCCAGTCGAGCGGCCGCCACCCAAGGGCAGCTCTCTGACGTCTATGGCGATGGCCGCCAATCGAACCGGTGGCACGAGGGCAAGCCCGCGCCAAGCCGCAATAGCCAACGTGGTGGCGACGAACCCGGCGTGCACGGCCAGGGACAGGGTGAAGGCAAGCAGTGTCCGACGCATGCCTATCGAAAGATGGACCGGCGGCGGATCATTCACGCGGTTCGCCTGGCAAGGCTAGGGTCCGCGCCGCTCGAACAGCCGTCACCGCCTGCGGTGGAGCCGACCCGATGGTGAGCAACGCACCTTCGCGCGGGCGAACCTGCGCGACACCGGTCAGGGCCGCCGCCAAGAACAAGCCAGCCAGTCGCGCCTCGGTTTCCTGGTGTTTGGTCGCGTCCAGGGATGCCACCACCCCGTCGGGCCGCAGCGCCGGAAGCAAGCCAACCAGCAGGTCTTCAGCCGCGGCCTGGTCTTCCACATCCATCAGATTCTCGACGAGGATGGCCCCGACCACCCCGCGTCTCAGCGGCACGTCTTCCCCTGCGGACACGACCAGCAGCCGATGTGCCGACCTGCTTGCCCTTCTCGCCGCACGTAGGGCCGCCGATCGCTTGTCTTCCTCGACGAGTGCGAGCACCGGGAAGCTGCCGGCCAATGTCTCGGCCAGCCAGAGCGCGCTCAGTACCACGGTGGGCTGGTGCCCCTGCAGCAAGCGACAGACGCGGTCCAGGGTAGCCGCACTGCCCAAGGGACCGGAGAGAAGAGGACCGCGCATTGTCGAAGACTATAGGAGGCCGCACGAGGTCACGGCAAGCCGCGGGCGTCACGCATGAGAAAACGTCACCTGACCCCGGGCGCGGGCGGCGGAGGGGGAGGCGGTGGCGGTGGGGGCGGTGGCG
>Ga0182027_10009518_pt1 | contig 13949 bp, 11 predicted proteins | sample 712E1DmetaG_FD_121300 | JGI IMG/M metagenome (GOLD analysis project Ga0182027, IMG submission 121300) | Permafrost microbial communities from Stordalen Mire, Sweden - 712E1D metaG (Illumina Assembly) | ecosystem: Environmental > Terrestrial > Soil > Wetlands > Permafrost | place: Sweden...
CAGATGGCGGTCCGCCTCATCCGCGCCCAGGAAATCAGCCGCTACGTCGCCCACGGCTATCTGGATTGCGGCATCACCGGACACGATTGGGTGGTGGAAAACGGCTCCGACGTGCGCGAAGTGGCGGAATTTCTCTTCAGCAAGGCCACCCGCCAACCCGCCCGCTGGGTGCTCGCCGTGCCGGAGGAATCCCCAATCAAGACGCCCCGGGATTTGCAGGGCAAACGCATCGCCACCGAGGTCGTCCACATCACCAAGCGCTGGCTCCGCCAGCAAGGCGTCAAGGCCCAGGTCGAGTTCTCCTGGGGCGCCACCGAGGTCAAGGCCCACGAATTGGTGGACGCCATCGTCGAAATCACCGAGACCGGCTCCTCCCTGCGCGCCAACCGCCTGCGGATCGTGGACACCCTGCTCGTCTCCACCCCGCGCCTTATTGTCAATCATATCGCCTGGAAGGACCCCTGGAAACGCCAGAAGATCGAAACCCTGGCCCTGCTCCTGCGCGGCGCCCTGGAGGCCGAAAGCAAAGTCGGCCTGAAAATGAATTTGGAGCAAAAAAACCTGGACCGCCTCCTCCGCTCCCTTCCCGCCTTGCGCAATCCGACCGTCTCCCATTTGAGCCAGCCGGGCTGGGTGGCGGTGGAAACCATCATTGATGAAAAAATCGTCCGGGAATTGATCCCCCAGCTCAAAGCCGCGGGAGCGGAAGGAATTATTGAATATCCGCTCAACAAGGTGGTATATTAAGTCCGAATCACAAAATCAAAGTATGGGTTCACTAAAAAAACGCCGGAAAAGCAAAATCAATAAACACAAGCGGCGCAAGAAGCTGCGCGCCAACCGCCACAAGAAGCGCACCTGGCAGAAATAGCCGGAAGCGGTTATAGTATGGGCATGCCCGGCCCGCCGGGCGCAGTCCGCCCGCAAGCGGAGCCGCCCGGCTTTGGCCCGGCATCAACGCATGAAAATCTGTCCGTCAGCTTTTTCCCTGGCTTGCGCCGGGGCGCTTTTGTGCGGTTGCGCCGACGCCCCGCCGCGCCAGACCGCCTCCGCCCCAACCAACGCCCCGCCCGCCGCCTCCACCAATGCCGCCGCCGCCTCCCAACCCGCGGAACAGGAGGACGACATCACGGAGGCCTTGCCGTCCGGCAAAGGCAACCCCGAGGCCCTGGCCCATTTCGCCGCCGGGGAAAGCCTCGAGGCCAGCGGCCGGCACGAACAGGCGATGGAAGAATTTTACAGCTCCGTCATGGCGGATCCGGGCAACGAAAAAACCGCCTGGAGTGTCGCCGAGTGGCTTCTCGACTCGCACTTTCCCGAGAGGGCCGTCACCCTTCTGTCCACTGTCGCCCGCCGTCCCGACGTCTCCGCCCCCATCCTCAGCTTGCTGGCCCGGGCCGATTTGCAGGCCGGCAAGACCAATGCCGCGATGCAAGCCAGCCTCAAGGCCATTGCCCGGGCCCCGGATTCCCTGCAAAGCTACGAAGGCGAACTGGAAGTTTTTGTGCAGGCCGGAGAATTGAAGGAGGCCCTCAGGACTCTGGATCAAGCGGCCAAACATATCCGCAAAGCCCCGGCCGACCTGATCGCCCTGGCCGATCTCTATGCCGCCTGCCGGGGACCGCGGGAAAAAGAGAGCGATTCCGTCCGCCTGCGAGCCGTGGCGCTGCTCGACCGCGCCGCCGGCATGAAATTCTCCGCCCCCGCCCTCTGGCAGCGCCTGGCCGACGGTTACGCCAACGTCGGCGAACTGAAAAAGGCGGCCGACATCTACTACCGGCTGCTGACAGAAGCCGCTGACTCCGCCACCTTGCGCGATCTCCTCCGCCAGAGACTGGGAGAAATCCTCCTGGACGCCCACGACGCGACCAACGCCGCCGCCCAATTCCAAGCCATCGTGCAGGACGACCCCGCCCGCTTCCCGCAGGCTTCCGTGGCCTGGTACTACCTCGCCATCCTGGCCCACTCGCAAGGCCGGCTTGCCGAGGCCGTGGAGGACCTGCAAAAAGCCCTCCGTTCCGCCCCGGGACTGGAACGCGCCTACTACCGTCTGGCCCTGGTCCTGGCGGACCAGCGCCGCGGCGACGAGGCCTTGCAAGTCCTGGACCGCGCGCGCCAGGCCTTCCCGGACAGCTTCGACGCCCAATTCTATAACGCCCTGGTCCACTTCCAACTCAACGATTTCGACCAAGCCGTCAGCCGCTTCACCGCCGCCGAAACCCTGGCCCGCTCCAACAATCCCGCCCGCCTCGACCGTCAATTCTATTTCCAAATCGGCGCCGCCTGCGAGCGCGACCACCTTTACCAGCGGGCCCAGGACTACTTGCAAAAGTGCATTGACCTGGGGCCGGACGACGCCGAAGCCCTCAACTACCTCGGCTTCATGTGGGCCGACCGCGGCGAACATCTCCCCAAGGCCCGCGCCTACATCGAAAAAGCCTGCAAGCTGGAACCCGCCAACGCCGCCTACCTGGACAGCATGGGCTGGGTCCTCTTCAAGCTCAAGCAGTCCCAGGCCGCCCTGCCCTGGCTCGTCAAGGCCGTCCAACTCTCCCCAGAGCCGGACGCCACCGTTCTCGACCACCTGGGCGATGTCTACCTCTCCCTCCGCCAGCCGGGCCAGGCCATGGAAAACTGGAAAAAATCCCTCGCCATCGAACCCAGCAATGAAGTCAAGAAGAAACTCCGGGCGCTGGACGGCGGCCCCGCTTGACCCCCCCATGCCCGCCCAGTTCTCCAAACATTACACCGTCGAGGAAGCCCGCGCCCTTCTCCCCGATGTCCGCCTCTGGCTGGACGGCCTGGACCAATGCGCCGGACGCCTCAAGACCCTCGACAAGAAAGTCGGCGCCCTGCTGGACCAGGGCTGCGACGCCGGCGGCAAGAGCGTCAACGACCTGATGAAGACCCTGGCCGAATGCCGCGACGTCCTCCTGGAATTCCACCGCCGCCAAATCCAGGTCAAGGACCTCAAGCGCGGCCTGATTGATTTCCCCTCCTACCGCGACGGCCGCGAGATATTCCTCTGCTGGGAGCGCGACGAAGAGGACATCGAATTCTGGCACGACCTGGAAACCGGCTACTCCGGCCGCGAGCGCCTTTAGGGCCGGTTCTGCGGCCCGCCCGAAAAGGAAATCAAACTGGTCGAAGGCGGCCAGGAATGATTCAGAATGGACAGCTTCTGTTCATCCGTCAAAAACTGTTCAGCACGTCTATCAACTGCCGCAGCCGCCCGTACTGGCGGCGGTCAAATCCAAACGCGATCCGCGCCAGGCCCGGGCAATCGCCGTCCTCCCGCTCCTGCGCCGTCGCCTCAATCGCCCCAAACTTCTCCCCGCTGATGATGTCCGCAAAATCCTCGTTCAACCCGCGCAGCGCCGGCGGCGGCGGCGCGCGCTGCAACCGGATCACCAGCAGGTCCTTGACAAAGCGGCTGGAATGATAGTTGCGATAAAACCGCGTGATGATGCGCACCGCGTGGCTGGGCGAACCGGCGATCTGGTATAGATGCAGGTCTTCCGGCGAAATCAGGTCCGCCCGCAAAAGTTGCTCGCGCACGTTCTTGTCCCATGCCTTCCAATAATTTCCCCCCGGCCCGTCCAGCAACACCAGCGGCACCAGCCGCCCCTTGCCCGTTTGCATCAGCGTCAGCGCCTCGTAACCCTCGTCCAGTGTGCCGAATCCCCCCGGAAACAGCGCCAGCGCGTCCGAATGCCGGACAAACGTCAGCTTGCGCGTGAAGAAATACTTGAAGTGAATCAGCTTCTCGTCCTTGTCAATTATCGGATTCGCCGCCTGCTCCCACGGCAGCCGGATGTTGGCCCCAAAACTCCTCTCCGGCCCGGCCCCTTCGTGGCCCGCCTGCATGATCCCCGGCCCCGCCCCGGTGATGACCATGAAACCGGCCGCCGCCATCTGCCGCGCGAATTCCACCGCCGCCCGGTATTCCGCCTTGGCCGGCTCGGTCCGGGCCGACCCGAAGATCGTCACCTTGCGCGTGTCCCGATACGGCGCGAAAAGCCGGAAGGCGTAGCGCAGCTCCCGCACCGCCGTGCGGATCACCCGCGCGTCGCCCCGGTCCTTCACATCCGTCAACAATTTGAGAGCATTGACGATGATGTCCTCCACCAGGTCCGGGTTGGCCCCCGCGCCCCCGCCCTGCATCGCGATCAATTCCTGGATGCGTTTCTTCAGCGCCGGATCCAGCCGGCTTTTCTCGGTTCTTTCCACCACGCCAGCCTATCCTCCGCCGCCCTAAAAGCAACCCCGCTTCCGGCTGGTTCTTTGCCCGCCTCCCTTCTCCATCTCCTAATCTTAATCTTAATCTTAACGCGCCTATTTGAGCAATGGCGGGGCGCTAGTTTCCGCCTGGAAGCTGCGGGTGAAAGGCGGGGCCGGTGTCTCCTGGCCTCTGGCAATCAATTCACGCCACGACTGGTCGTCCAGCAACTGGACGTCCGACCTGACAAATTCCCGATACGCCATCACCGCCCCGCGATAAAGCTGCGAGGATTCTCCGTGCCGGACAATCACATATAGCGCCTGTGGCCGGGCCAGCCCGGCATAGAGCATGGAACTGGTCAGCGGGTTGGAATAGATGCGCGTCACAATTGGGAAATCATCCCGTGGCACCTCGTAAGAATTGCCGTAATAACGGCTCTCAAATTGATTGAGCTGCACCATGTGTGGTTCGGAACGCCGATTTTCAAGCGGCTTTCAGCGTGATAGCGAGCGCAAAGCCGACTGCAAGCCGGCGCTCCAGAATGTTGGCGCGGCGAGTCTCCGAGCTGATCGCCAAGGATTCAGGCAAAGTGACAAGAGGCGCAACCCGCAATGCCCGGCGCCCACACCACGGCGGAAGTTTTGGCAAGGGAGGGGTGCAAAAAACCAAGAAAAGGTTTGGCAAGGCCCGCCCCTCGTGGCCATAGTTCCCCCCATTATGTTTATGAAGAAACCATCACTTTGGGCGGCTGTCTCAGCCGCAGCACTTACATTTTCGCCGCGCGTTCTGGCCGGCGAGGCCGACATCAAAATTCCTGATCTGACCGAGGTGCAATTTAGCGGTTTGGGCGGCATCCATGGCACGACGCTGATGTACCTGGGGCTGGGGGTCTGCCTCATCGGCGCGATCTTCGGCCTGGTGCAGTATTTTCAGACCAAGGCCCTGCCGGTGCATCAAAGCATGGCCCAGGTCTCGGAGTCCATCTGGGAAACCTGCAAGACCTACCTCTTCACCCAGGGCAAATTCCTGGCCATCCTCTGGGTGCTGATTGCCGCTTGCATGGTTTATTATTTCGGCTTCCTGACGGACCATAAGGATGAAGCCGGAAACATTATCCCAACTTCCACAGTGGCCTTTAACGTCGCGGTCATCCTTTGCGCCTCCGTGCTTGGGATTCTCGGTTCCTACGGTGTGGCCTGGTTCGGCATCCGCATCAACACGGTGTCCAATTCCCGCACGGCCTTCTCCGCGCTCAAAGGCGATCCGCTCCGCACGCTGAGCATCCCGCTGCGTTCGGGGATGAGCGTCGGGTTGTTGCTGGTGGCGGTGGAATTGTTCTTCATGATCTGCATCTTGATCTTCTTGCCGCGCGACCTGGCCGGCCCCTGCTTTATCGGCTTCGCCATCGGCGAATCGCTCGGCGCGTCGGTGCTGCGCATTTGCGGCGGCATTTTCACCAAGATCGCCGACATCGGGTCGGACCTGATGAAGATCGTCTTCAAGCTGCCGGAGGATGATCCCAAGAATCCAGGCGTCATCGCCGACTGCACCGGGGACAACGCGGGGGACAGCGTGGGGCCGACGGCGGACGGATTTGAGACTTACGGGGTGACGGGCGTGGCGTTGATTGCTTTCCTGGCGCTGGCCCTGGCGGACAAGAGCAATCAACTGACTTGCGCGACGCTGATAATCTGGCTGTTCGTCATGCGGGCGCTGATGATCGTTACGTCGCTGTTTTCCTACTTTGCCAACCAATGCTTGAGCAAGAACATGTTCGGCGGGAAGAAGGACTTTGATTTTGAAGCGCCGTTGACCCATCTGGTGTGGATGACCTCGGCCGTATCCATCGCCGTCACCTTCATCGCGAGCAAACTGCTGCTGGGCGATTTCAAGGACAGCGCGGGAGAGGCGCAGCCCAATTTGTGGTGGGTGCTGTCCATCATCATCAGTTGCGGCACGGTGGCTGGGGCGCTGATCCCGGAATTCACCAAGGTTTTTGTCAGCACCAATTCGCGGCATGTCAAGGAAGTGACGAACTGCTCCAAACACGGCGGGGCGTCGCTGAACATCCTTTCCGGGTTCGTGGCGGGCAATTTTTCGGCCTTCTGGATGGGGCTTTGCATCATGGTCCTGATGGCCGCCTCTTACTACTTCTCGCAGAACCCGGCGTTGCACGCTTTTCTGCCGGAGAAGTTCTCGTTCGCGCAGCCGATCTTTGCCTTTGGCCTGGTCGCCTTCGGCTTCCTGGGCATGGGACCGGTCACCATCGCGGTGGACAGCTACGGCCCGGTGACGGACAACGCCCAATCGGTCTATGAACTGAGCCAGATCGAAGGGCGCAAAGACATCAAAGGGGAACTGAAGCGCGACTTTGGATTCGACGCGGACCTTGAGAACGCGAAGTACCAGCTCGAAAAAGGCGACGGGGCCGGCAACACCTTCAAAGCGACGGCCAAACCGGTGCTCATTGGCACGGCGGTCGTGGGGGCCACCACGATGGTCTTCGGCATCATCATGTTGTTGCAGAAGATGTATGACCTACAGGTGGCCTCGGGCGTGGCCGGGCCGTTCAAGCCCGTGATTGACGCCTTGAGCGTGGTCCAGCCGGAAATCATCCTGGGCCTGATCATGGGCGGCGCGGTCATTTATTGGTTCACCGGCGCCTCCTGCCAGGCGGTGGTGACCGGGGCGTATCGCGCGGTGGTCTATATCAAGGAACATATAAAACTGGATTCCACCACCGCCTCGATGAAGGACAGCAAGGAAGTGGTCCGCATCTGCACGGTTTATGCGCAGAAAGGGATGTGGAACATCTTCATTGTCGTATTTTGCTTCGCGCTCGCGCTGCCCTTTTTCAATCCTTACTTCTTCATCGGCTACCTGATTGGCATCGCCTTTTTCGGCCTCTTTCAGGCCATCTTCATGGCCAATGCCGGCGGGGCGTGGGACAACGCCAAGAAAATCGTCGAGGTGGATCTGCGCCAGAAAGGCACCGAGCTCCATGCGGCCACCGTGGTGGGCGACACCGTGGGCGATCCGTTCAAGGACACCTCCTCCGTGGCGATGAACCCGGTGATCAAGTTCACGACCCTCTTTGGCCTCCTGGCCACCGAGATCGCCGTCACCATGAAAGACCAGGACATCAAGACGGGCATTGGCGTCTTTTTCTTTGTCGTCGCCCTGGTCTTCGTCTATCGCTCGTTCTACTGCATGCGCATTCCCGAGGAGAAGGGCGCGGCGTAAGGCGGGCGGATGACAACAGGACGGCTTGGCGCAGGGGTATCAAGACTCGGTCACACAATCCCGGCAGCCCGCCAGTGCAGTCAACATTAATCAGGCGCCATCCAACCGCCATTCATTTCGCGGGCAAGAACTCCTGCTTTAGCCACTGCGCGGGAATAGCCGCGAAATGCGGGTCCCGATGAACCAGTGTCGCGTTTCGCAGAGATGCGCTGGCCGCGATCAAAACATCCACTGAGGCAACACGAGCGGAGGCACTGATTCGCAAACCCACCGCCTTGCTTCGCACGGCCTCATCCACGTTGACAACTTCGTGCAACAAGGCACGGTAACCGTTCAGTTGCACTGCGCGGGCCGGGTCATCCATTCCAAGTTGATGCAAGCGCATATCAAACTCGAACAGCACCAGCACGGAGGTTCCGGCCAGGACGGTTTCATCCTCGAACAGAGCTTGGACGCGCGCGGCACCCGGTTCCGCCAAGTAATGCGCCAACAACGCCGACGTGTCCAGCAAATGGGTCATCAGCATCCGTCTTCTTGGGCAAGTGTGTCGTCCTCTTCCCGTTCTCGAACCAAGTCGCCGATGGGGTCGGCTCCCGGTTTCAGCCAGCGCTTGCCCGCCCCCATGAGTTGCCGCGCCAATTCGCCCCGGCTCCGCAACGGCTTGACGATGATGGCCCCTTCCCCACCCTTGGCCCAATCCAGCCGCGTTCCAGGGTGAATGTCAAATTCCCGGACGATGTCCGGCGGGATACTCACCTGGTTGCTCTTGGTTACGGTCGTTGTCATGGGCCTATTCTACACCGCCGCCCCTCACGGAACAAGCCCGCAAAACACCCCGGTTGAAAGCGGGTGTCCAAAAGTTCTTTTCGAGACTGCCGCAGATCTTATCCGGGCATCGAGCTTCCAACCAAGCGCCCTTCATTTCCAGGTGACGATTTGCGGCGGCTTGCGGGGCACGGGCGGTGTTTGGCCGGCGGGCGCGCCCACAATGATCGGCGCGATGGCCGTCATTTCGGCGGGGATGGATAGTGCAGCCTTCCACTCCGGCGTGTTCAGCGCCGAGACGGCAAAGCCAATGACGCAGGTGCCAAGCCCTTTTGCGCAGGCGGCCAGCATCAGGTTTTCCGCCGCCAGCCAGCAATCCGCCGCGACAAATGGCCCGTGGAATTTGCCGTAAATGACGATCAGCGTGCCGGCGTTGTAAAATACATGGAAATCCGGCTTGTTCACAAGCTCCAGCGAATGCCTGGCGTGGCGGGAACCGGAACCCTGCGCCTCGCGGCGCACGCTTTCCTTGGCGCTGTCCGACAGGCGGTTGAGCAGGCTCCTATCCTGAACGACGGCAAATGACCAGGGCTGCTCGTTCATGGCGGTGGGGGCGCGGACGGCGGCATCGAGCAGCGCGCGGATGACGGCCCGGCCGATGGCGCGGGGCGCATAGTCGCGGACGGCGCGGCGATGATGGATGGCATCCATCGCGCTCATGGAAGCATCAGGCTTGGCTGCTTTCGCTGGGTTGGTCATTGGTTTGTTCCTTTCTGTTTAAACCGGCTTGTTGAGCGCGTCGCTCTTGGATGCGATCACCGCCATCAATTCGTTCCAGGATTTGACGAATGACTTCGCGCCCTCGTCCTGAAGTTGGGCGGCCAGGGCATCCACATGGATGCCGGCCCGGGCAAACTGAGCCAGGACCGATTCGCAATCGCCGCCGTCCGGCGCCATGATCGGGCCGGGGACGCCATGATCTGCAAAGGCCTTCAATGTTCCCTCGGGCATGGTGTTGACCGTGAAAGGAGAGGCGAGGGCCTTGATGTAGAGAATGTCGGAGGCTTTCGGGTCCTTTGTGCCGGTGCTGGCCCATAGCAGGCGTTGCGGCCGGGCGCCGGCATTGCAGGCGCGGAGCCAGCGCGGATTGCGCAACAGGTCAACATAAGCCTTGTAGATGCGCCCGGCAACGGCGATGCCAAGCCGGTTGCGCAACGCCTCCGGAACCTTGCCCGCGACGGCGGTGTCCCAACGGCTGATGAACACCGAGGCCACGGAACCAACCTGGGGATTCAGCCCGGCGGCGATGCGCCGTTCGAGGCCCCGCAGGCACGCCTCGGCCGCCGCCAGATAGTGCTCGCGTGAGAACAGGAGCGTCACATTGACGGCCACACCCGCGAAGATGGCCTCCTCGATGGCCGGCAACCCTTCCCGGGTGCCTGGAATCTTGATGAACAGGTTGGGCCGTCCGGCTCGCGCGGCAAGTTCCCTGGCGGCGGCGATGGTGCGGGCTGTGTCATGAGCCAGCAGTGGCGACACCTCCAGCGACACCCATCCGTCCACACCGTTTGTGCGGTTGTGGACCGGACGGAACAGGTCGGCGGCACGGGTGAGATCGTCCAGGGCCAGATCGAAGAAAAGGTCCTCGCCGGTTTTTCCTTGCGCCAGCTCCTGGCGGATCGCCCCGTCGTAAGCGGCGCTGTTCTTCATGGCCTGATCAAAGATCGTCGGGTTGGAGGTCAGCCCGGTCACAGACAGTTCATCCACGTAGCGCTGAAGTGTGCCGCTGTTGAGCAGGTCGCGCGTGATGTTGTCCAGCCAGAGGCTCTGGCCCAGGTTGTGCAGCATTTGGGTCGGTTTCATACGGTTCGGTGGATCATGGTTGAATCATCGTTGCCATAGAATATGCGCGTCTTCCAGCGGGATGGAAACCCCGTCGCAGCGTGGAATCACCCGCGCGGTGTAGTCGCCCGGCGGCCGGTCCGCGGGCGCCGATGCGCTGTAAAGATAGCCGCCCGGCGCGCCGGCCAGCGGGCGCACATTCTTCATCTCCTGCCGCGCCGGGCCGCCTCCGTTGATTCCATCGGCATAAAGCTCGATTTGCACCGCCTTGGGGTCAAGGTCATTGAGATAGACTTGAACGTCAAAGACGTGCTGCTGCCCCTGGGTTTGCACTTTTACCTCGCCGAAGCGCAAGGCGCGCCAATTCTGTTCCAGATTATGCCGCCAATTGACAATTTGCCTGCCGAGCGCGCCTTTATCGGCAACGCGCGAACGCACGGCGGCGGCGGCCGGAAGGTAATGTTGCCCGGTGTATTCGCGCACCGCGCGCTCGGCGGAGAAGCGTGGGGTCAACCGCGCCATGCTTTCCCGCATCCGCGCCACCCAGGCCGCGGGAATGCCATGATCGTTGCGCGCGTAAAATTCCGGGATCACCTCCCGTTCGAGCCGCTCGTAAAGCGTGACGGCCTCGGCGGCGTCCCAGGCTGGATCCTCGCCATGCTCCTGGCCGCCCCCTAACTCCCATCCCAGATCCGGCGCGTAAGCTTCGGCCCACCAGCCGTCCAATTCCGAGAGATTGATGCCTCCGTTGACGAGCGCCTTCATGCCGCTGGTACCGCAAGCCTCCCAAGGCCGCCGCGGTGTGTTGAGCCAGACATCCACCCCCTGCACAAGACGCTCCGTCAATTGCATGTCGTAGTCACTGAGGAAGATCGAGTGGGGGCGGACCTCGGGCCGGCGAATGAACTGTATCCATTTCTGGATCAGGGCCTGTCCGTCCCGGTCTGCCGGATGGGCTTTGCCCGCGAGGATGAGCTGCACCGGGCGCTGAGGATTGGATAACAGGCGCAGCAGCCGGTCCGGATCGTGCAGCAGCAGGTTCGGCCGTTTGTAGGCGGCAAAGCGCCGGGCAAAGCCCAGGGTCAACGCGTTGGGGTCGAACAGATGCCGTGCCTGCTCAACCGTTTCGGGCGGCGCCCCGGCGGCGGCCATGTGCCGGGCCAGGCGCTGGCGTGCGTAGTCAATCAGCGCCGTGGCGGTGGCCGTGCGGAACTGCCAGAGATCGGCGTCGGAGACGCGGCGCATGTCCTGTTCCAGGTTTTTCCCCGTCCCCAGCCAGCGGTCTTTTCCACAGGCCTTGGTCCAGAGACCGTCGGCCGCCGCGGAGTCCCAGGTTGGCATGTGAACTCCGTTGGTGACATGTCCGATGGGCACTTCCTCCGCCGGCCATTGCGGAAAGAGCGGCTCAAAGAGGCGGCGGCTGACTTTCCCATGCAAGCGGCTCACGCCATTGACCGCCCCGCTGCCCCGGATGGCCAGGCAGGCCATGTTGAAACTTTCCGACGAGTCGTCCGGGTTGCGGCGGCCCAGGGCCAGCAAATCGCGGATTGAAATGCCAATCTTCTCCCTGGCGTACCGGCCGAGGTATTGTTCGATGAGCGCCGGAGAGAAACGATCAAAGCCGGCGGCCACGGCCGTGTGGGTGGTGAAGAGGTTTCCCGCCCGCGTGGCGGCCAGGGCGGCCGCGAAGGGCTGCCCGTTCTCCTGCATGAAGCTACGGGCGCGCTCCAACACGGCGAAGGCCGCATGGCCTTCGTTCAAGTGGCAGATTTCCGGATGGATGCCCAGCGCCTGGAGAAGCCGCCATCCGCCAAAACCGAGGACCATCTCCTGCGCCAGGCGCAACTCCGGGCCGCCCCCATACAGTTCGCTCGTGATCCCCCGATGCGCGGGAAAGTTGGCCGCGTCATTGCTGTCCAGGAGATAAAGTTTGACTCTCCCGACCTGGACCTGCCAGGCGCGCAGCCAGACGGAGTAGCCGGGCAGGGCCATCTCCAACCGCAACCACTCGCCGTTCGGCTGGCGCAACGGGGTGATGGGCAACTGCCCCGGGTCGTTGTAAGGGTGCAGAGCCTGTTGCGCTCCGTCCTTGTCAATCACCTGGCGAAAGTAGCCCTGCTGGTAGAGCAGCCCCACGCCGGCCACCGGCACGCCCAGGTCGCTGGCGGCTTTGAGTTGATCGCCAGCCACGTTGCCCAGGCCGCCGGAGTAGATCGGCAGCGCTTCGCTCAACATGAATTCCATGCTGAAATACGCGACGCAGGTCAAGGGAGGATGGGGATAGTTTTGCTGGAACCACGCGGGCGTCTCCGCCGACTTCCGCTTGTCGCGAAGAAGGTCGTCCACTTTCCCGCGAAAGGCAGGATCGGCCAGCGCGCGCTGAAGTTGGTCCCGGGAGACCGTCTGGAGGACAACCCAGGGGTTCTGTGTCAGTTCCCACAGCGCAGGATCCAACCGCCGCCACACCTCGTCGCCGCAATGACTCCACGACCAGCGCATATCCAGGGCCAGCTCCGCCAGGCAATCGAAGCCCTCGATGTCGGTGGGCAGACAACTGTTGATCGGCTTGCTGACGGGTGTTGGGTTGCTCATAGTGGGTGGTTCTGTATTGGCCCGGACGGATTCCCCGCCTTCCGCGAGGAAGCCGCCAGGGCAGCGCCGACAATTTTCCGGGCTTCCTCCAATATGCGGCCCAGATGGTCCGCTCCCCGGAAGCTCTCCGCATAAATCTTGTAAATATCCTCGGTGCCGGACGGACGCGCCGCGAACCAGCCGCTCGCCGCCCCCACTTTCAACCCGCCGATGGGAGCGCCGTTGCCCGGCGCCTGGGTGAGGACCGTCAGGATTTTTTCGCCCGCCAACTCGGTGATCTTGACCTGCCTGGGCGAGAGTTTCGCCAAGAGCGCCTTTTGCTCCGGCGTGGCCGGCGCTTCAACGCGGTCATAGCAAGGCTCTCCGAACTCGCGGGTGAGGCCGCGGTAAATATCGCCGGGATCATGCCCCATCCGGGCGGTCATCTCCACCGCCAGCAGGGCGGGGACCATGCCATCCTTGTCCGTCGTCCAAACGCTGCCATCCAGACGGAGGAACGAGGCTCCCGCGCTTTCCTCTCCGCCAAAACCCAGCGAGCCGTCGAGCAAGCCATCCACGAACCACTTGAAACCAACCGGCACCTCGAGGAGTTTGCGGCCGAGCTTCGCGGTGACGCGGTCAATCATTTGGCTGCTCACCACGGTTTTGCCGACCGCCGCTTCCTTGCGCCACTTGGGCCGGTGTTGGAAAAGGTAGGAGATGGCGGCGGAAAGATAATGGTTGGGCGGCAGCAATCCATGGCTTTTGGTGACGATCCCGTGCCGGTCATGGTCTGGGTCGCAGGCGAAGGAAAGATCAAAGCGGTCCTTCATCCCGATCAATCGCTGCATGGCATAAGCCGAGGAAGGGTCCATCCGTATCTGGCCATCCCAATCCACGGTCATGAACCGGAAGGTGGGGTCAACCGTTTCGTTGACGACGGTGAGATTCAGGCCATAGCGCTCAGCGATGCGCGCCCAATAATGGACGCCGGCGCCCCCCAGGGGATCAACCCCCAGCCTGAGTTTGGAATCGCGGATGACCTCCATATCAACCACACCGCCCAGATCGGCAACGTAGGCGCTGAGATAGTCGCGCCGGTGCGTTGTCGGGGCGCGCAAAGCCTGCTCGAGGGGAATCCGTTTCACCCCTTCGAGCCGGGCTTCGAGCAGCGCATTCGCCTTCGCCTCAATCCATCGGGTGACGATGTTGTCCGCCGGGCCGCCATTGGGCGTATTATATTTGAAGCCGCCGTCCTGGGGCGGATTGTGCGAGGGTGTGACCACAATGCCGTCGGCCAGCCCGG
>Ga0182027_10009519_pt1 | contig 13949 bp, 17 predicted proteins | sample 712E1DmetaG_FD_121300 | JGI IMG/M metagenome (GOLD analysis project Ga0182027, IMG submission 121300) | Permafrost microbial communities from Stordalen Mire, Sweden - 712E1D metaG (Illumina Assembly) | ecosystem: Environmental > Terrestrial > Soil > Wetlands > Permafrost | place: Sweden...
AAGTAATTCCAAGAGGTAATCCATCGCGGTTGCAAGAAATAGCCCCAGAAAACCCCATAGTATCGAAGCATGAACGAACCACTTTTGTTTATACCAACGTTGTTCTTGTGAGTATGCTTCGCATGAAATCCGTCGAAGGGTCGGCAATGCATCATGCCGATGCTTCCCCCGCGACAAAACATGAAACCTGCTACGCTTGCCATGGAACAGAAGTGGAGGTACGGGGAGTGAAGACCGTGACAACAAGTGTCGGGGATATCGAAGTCCCCAATCTCATCAACTGGCCCAATCAGGGCGTGGGACGGCAGAATCCGGACGGAAGCCTCGGTGCCTGCACGGCATGCCACCCTCGCCATAGTTTCTCGATCGAAATTGCGCGAAAGCCGTTCACGTGTTCGCAGTGTCATCTTAAGCCCGATGTGCCTGCCTGGGATGTTTACGCGGAGAGCAAACATGGGAATATTATTCTGTCACGGGAAAAAGAACAGACATGGGATGCGGTCCCGTGGAGAGTAGGGAGAGCCTTCGGGGCACCGACGTGCGCAACTTGTCACAATAGCCTCATCGCAACGCCAGACGGAGAAGTTGTTGCGCAACGATCTCACAATTTTGGAAGCCGGCTATGGGTCCGGATTTTCGGGTCGGCATATTCGCACCCGCAACCGAAGAGTGGGAACACCTCAATCATCAAAAACAATGACGGCTTGCCTCTGGCGACTACATTTACGGGAGAACCTGCATCTGAATTTCTCATCGACAAGGCAGAGCAAGAACGGCGACAAACAGAAATGAAAAAAGTGTGCCTGACATGCCATAGCACGAGTTGGGCAAACGGTCATTTTGCGAAGTTCGAGAAATCCAATGCCGAAACAGACTCGATGGTGCTTGCAGCGACAAAACTGCTTCTCCAGGCGTGGCAGAAGAAGCTCGCTGACAAGTCGAACCCTTTTGATGAAGCTTTCGAACAGATGTGGATCAAGGAGTGGTTGTTCTATGCGAACTCAGTGAGATACGGCTCGGCAATGGCCGGACCCGATTATGCGACGTTTGAGAATGGATGGTGGAATCTCACGCACAACCTCGAAGAAATGCGGTACCAGCTGGAACACAACTCGGCCAAAAGGTAGGTATCTTGCCAAGGTTGTGATTGTCAAATTTTCTTTACCAATATTTTCGCCATCGGGCAGAGTGGAAAGTTTTATTTTGCTACGTCGAACTCCACATCGCGCCGACATGACAATGCACTGTTCGTATCGCTATCGCATTTAAAGCGTTAAACGGAAAACCTACTCCCTGTGTCAAACGTACGAGAACGTCTAACGAGACCAAAGGTTTGATTGTCAATTGCGTTCAGCCGACAATCGGTATCGCTCTTCGTTCTGGAAGTCCCCCCCCACTCACTATGTAAGGAGTCACAAAGTCAGCCTGAATTGATACTATTATTCACGATCAATACCTAAATTCAGCAGGGACTTTGTGCTATTACAGTCAATTCTTATTATTCCCTCATTTCTTGGGCAATCTCTCATTGTGGCTTTGGCTGCAGTGCAGTGGTTGGCAGAAAACCCCCATGTGGACGGCCGCTCCGTTCTGAATTTTGACACGTCTAAGATTGAACGGCCGTTCCTTGTGATATTTCCCGTGAACGATCGGTTGCGGACTATCGTAACTGCAGGGATTCGGGTCGAAATGAGGTGTGAGAATGGATATGGCTAGGCAATGCCATTCCTTGCTCTGAATACTGTCAATTGAAGCTTTTGAAAAGTCATCCGTTGCAGATTGCCAATCCGGCGGATTCATCCAGGCGGAAATCTTGTAGGCCGCCATTAATTTTTTTATGAAAATATTAAACCATCACATTTCATTTTTGCAGCTTCTATTTTTCGTCATCTACGTGATTCTGTCTTCTGTTATGATTTTTACTCCTATACTCATCACAGGATCCGTTCATATAACAAACAAATTCATCATCGATGAAGACGTTATGGAGGTGATCCTTCTCAGCATCCTGTTTGCTCTGAATTTTTTGACATTTAAATTATACAAACAAGAAGCTTCCAAACAAGATGAACTCATTAGCACAATCAAGAATGATAAAAAGAAGGCTGACGAAAAGCTTTTTGATTCAATAGATTATATCGGCAAAGTAAACGTCCAAATTGAAGAAATTAAATCAATCTTCAACACGACGAACACGTATCCGGAAACAAAAAACGATTTTAAGAAAAGCGTTCGTTTCTTGAGCGGACGTGTCCTTGGAATTGTTAACACCAATTGGGCTCTCTTTAGAATAATTAGCAGCGATACCCATAGAACGATGTATGAGTGCTATGAAGCACGGCAAGGCTTTTCTTGTCGATATCCTCATGTCAGCAACAAAATGATTGTTGAAAAACAACACATTTCCCCCTTTAGCACAGTAATTTCACATCCGAACAATTTAAACATCCTTATCTGTTGTGTTATGCCGGTCGATACAATCAATAATGATCAGCGTGTTTTTATCCAAGCTATTATGAATGAGATTACAATGCTATTTATTATTATAAATTCCTCGTACGGCAAAGACGAGAATAGAGTATTCGTCGAAAATAGGTCTAAGAAAAAAACTGAGGCCGTAAGACCTTCGTTGCCTTTATGAAAAGGAGGACTTACTAAATGCCGGTAACATATCGGTTCGACTCTACCATCATTGTCGTAGAAATGTTCGGCGAATACTCGATGAACGATCTTCGTACGGCTATTCTCAACTCGTTAACCGATTCCACGAGCCCGTTCAACTCATTCCTGCTATTCAATTTCGGTGAATCTCGAAGCATGGGTATTAGATCTTCACAAGATATCGAAATCATGGTAAACTTTATCGCGTCGTTAGCTAACCGTTTTAATAATCGTTTTGCATTTGTCTCTTCATACGATTTGCCGTATGGCTTAATGCGTTTTGTGTCCGTTAGGTCGGGATCCTGTGGAATTGAGTCGGAGGTTTTTCGTACATATGATGAAGCTCGGGAATGGCTACTCTCATAGGATCTCCTTACCGACCGCTCAAACCGATACCGCAATTGCATTGACATTCCAATCAGCAATCATAGCCCTGGACATTCATCATCTGGGGCATTATTATTCCCCCTTCCGGTTTAATGATAAACGCGCAGCATAATTTCCATTCCGATCCAAGATCGAACTCTCCCAACTTATTCCGGACATCCCTGCCTTCCCAAAAGAGATCGTCACCGATTTCCTGTTTTGGGGCGTGCATTTTTTTTAATCACGACATTGTGATTACTGTTTTATCATAGAATTTGAGCTTTGCGAATAGTATCTTATTTCCGTTCTGTTCCAAACAGATCAATTCTCTAAACAGCAGCCTGCGGAAAATGCTTAAGAATATCTCTCCCCTCGTTTTGCTCACCATAGTATTGTCAGGCTGCGCCCTTTCGTCTCTTTCTGCACAGGCAAACTTGGATGACCGTGCTCGTCTTCCAATGGTTCATTGAGATAAGCCCTGCATCAATCCAGAAAATTAATTCTATAAAAGAAACCGTAGATAAATTATTCTCTTCTCAGGGAGGCTTTTTGTCTTTACGGTTACTCAACACTTCTCGTAAAGTGTTGAGTGAAAACTTCTACTGGCTGCCGGATTCAACCGGCAATTACACCGACCTGCAAAAAATGCTGAAGGCAGATGTGAAGGTGGAGACCGAAAAAACAAGTGAGGGAAAAATTGAAGTCAAGATAGAAAATAAAGCGCAAGGTCCAATCGCATTTTTCAATCGCATTTCGTTGGTCGACTCCAAGACGAAGAAAAGGATGTTGCCGGTGTTCTATAGCGACAATTATGTTTCAATACTGCCGGCGAAGAAAAGAGTATTTTCATTGACTATACACCCGATGCAAACAATGTTGACGCAATGGTATCTGGCAACGGCTGGAACGTGGATAAACGGTAGGTAGACATAAAATAAAAACCACCTTTTCCACTAACGCAGCCACGACAAGTCGGCACCCGACAAAATCGGGTTATAGGTTCTTCGCCAAAGGCGGATGCGCGTCGCGCCCAAAGCCCTCTCCCCGCTACTTAAAAGTAATGCCCGACCAAAGGGGAGTTGGGCATTACTTTTTATTTGGTAACGGAAAGATTTGATTCAAGCTGAGGAGTGGCGTACAAGCGCCACGGCGAAGTGCCGCCGAATCTATCCCAGTTCAACAACTGACCGATCCAAGCTGGCTTCGATTTCAGCCACCCGCAGCAGGCGTTTACCGAGAACCGATACCTGCTCAGCGACGGTTGATTCATTTTCGATTCTACGCCGCAACGCATCGTCTAGAATTCGATTGATATCTCCAATAGCAAGTTTTAAATCTGATTCAAAGTGATGCTGAAGATAGCGTTTATTGTTTTCGATCACTGTTACAAAATCAGACAGAACACGACCGCTGTTGATATTGACTTTTTCAGCGGTCTTTTTCATCACGTGTCGAATGACCTTTCGGCGAGCTAACGCCCGGGGAAGCAGCCAGGAAGAAAGCTTTTCAGTGTCGACGTCTATGAAGAGAGGGTCGTCCTTCGTTCTATAGGAAAACTCATCTTTTAACGGGAGGAGCTCAACCGAAGGAAATTCTTTCACGGAAATCCCGAAGAGTTCTGCTGTGTGCTGGTTTATTTTTCTTGATAGCTCGTTGACCTCTTCCGCCGCCCGCCCAAAGATGGAACGCAGACTTTCCAATATCTCGGTTTGAACTGGCATCCGCCATTTCTCAAAATCGGATATTAACATTGCCGTCACTTCCTGATCAAGAGACATCAACAGATCATTGCTTGGCATGTCGCTGTGCTTCGAAGAAAAATTTTCAATCGCGTTCTGTAACTTTGAAGCCTCCTCGTGTAACTTCAAATCAACTTTATCCGACAATCGCTGGCGTAATAACGTAATCTCTCCGTCAATAATATAGATATGCCGACGGCCATCGGTCTCAAGCGAGGTTGCATATTGATTGAACAATCCAATTTTTGTTTGAAGTTCATTCAAAGGGGTCTCAATGGCCTTCAGCTGAAGCTCAATACTAAAGCGCAGTTCTTCGATAAAACGATGAAACCTCTTTTCTGAAGATCGGAGGAGATGGTGTAGCTTTTCTTTCTGAAGAAATGACTCAATTGTCCGCTTTACTTTTTCAATCGCACTTCCGTATGGCCCCGTGACGTTTGCTCCCTTCCGCTCCTTCAGAGCCGCGAGAGCGGATACAGGGTAGACTTCTGAGTTAGATCCGAGTTTGCTTTTCAGCGCAGATGCGGTGTACGCTAATGCATCTGCAAGATCCGATTCAGAGAGTACGTCGGACTTGTTGAGAAGAAAGAAAGCCTTCTCTACGGTTGAGAAAAGTTCGTCAATGAATTGAAATTCGACTTGGGTCACCGGTGGATCTGCGCCGAGAAGGACAACTGCCGCCTCAATGCGAGGAAGGAATCCCTGTGTTGTTTCGGTGTTGTGGAGCGCGATCGATCCAACTCCTGGAGTATCGATCAATACGATTCCGTTCTTCAGAAAAGAAGACGGGTACGCCAGCTCTACATGATGAACCTTCTTTTCATTTTTTGCATTTTCACTTTCCGACACATATTGCCTTAATTCAGTAGGGTCGATCGTACATCGCCGGTTGTCTAAAAAAACAACCTCGGCTTTCTTTCTCTCGCCGAATCGAATCAGCGTGATGATTGACGTAAGTGGGAGAATACCGGTCGGGAGTATTTCCTCACCGAGCAGCGCATTGATAAATGTCGTCTTTCCGCGCTTGAACTGGCCAAGCACTGCCAGATAAAAAGAGCTTGTTTCAAGCTTATCGATTTCATCATCAATCTGGGGCAATAGTGTTCGAGAAGTGGATTCTGATGCGAGGGACTCTAATTCCTTAAGAGCAGCGATGAGTTGATTTTGTTCTTTCATCTGGAGCTATATCCGATATCCGTTTTTATCCTACTACCTGATGTTACGCAAAAATCCTTTTTGGCACACATCTCTGATACGGTCATGCCGTGTGCAAAGAGAATCCGTTGAGAACCCGTGTTAAGCCTTCTTTGCTCATTTTAGAAACTGGACTATCCCACAGTGCTTTGATTGTCTCTTCAACATTGTATGGAATTCGATGGAGCGTGATTTCCCGGTTTTCGAGCACAGCATAACATGCCTTACCGCCATCCCGCGCAAGACCAACGCTGCCTGGATTGACCGCCCAAACATCGCCTGCCCGTTTTTTGAATTGAATGTGCGTATGTCCTAAAAAGACGATTTGTTCAGTCACATTTTCAATTGCTTTATCGATGTCCGACTCTTGAAGGTATTGAAAGAGATCCCCATTAGGTGTTGCGTGTGCGAGCAGGATTGACAGCCCATCGACTTCAATTCTGCGGAGTGGCTGCAAGGAGCGAAGAAATTCGATTTCTTCTTTGTCGAGCAATGTTTTGTGCCAGGCGCGTGTTTCTTCGGAAAATTCTTTGAAGTCCCCCCGGCAGCCGCAATCAACATCATAAGCGAGTGCATTGTCATGATTGCCAATGACGCCGTAGGACATGTTCTTCCTCAGAAACGCGATGCATTCTTTCGGAAATGGTCCGTAGTCCACAACATCGCCCAAAAACACACATTGGTCGTAGTTTCTTTCGCAATCAAGAATTGCCTCCAGCGCGGGGAGGTTTCCGTGAATATCGGAAAGAATCAATGTTTTCATCGTACAATCAAAACACTGCAATGCGCGTTTTCGCTGACCTTATCCGGTGTATGGCCAAGCAGGTTCCCCCACAAACCGGAATGTCCTTTATGACCGACGACGATAAGATCAAAATTGCCTTGCTTCGCATAATCGACAATCGTCTTGGCAGCGTGTCCGGACTTGGAATCGGCATGGATCTCAAAAGCGTATTGCCTGGAGTATTCCACTATTTCTTTCGTGAGTTTCTGAAGAAAAGCACTCGCTGCTTCCCGTTCCTCGTCAACTTCATCTACCGTTTCCGGATAATGCGGCAAAGAACTCCGTGACCAGAGGGCGTGCAGTTCAGCGCCGATTGCCTTAGCAAGTTGAATGGCCTGAACAAGCGCCTGTTTCGAACCGTCCGAACCATCATATCCTACAAGAATTTTTTTATACATGGGCAGACTCCTTATCCTGTTGCACGTGTTCAACGTTCGTCCTATTGTTTTTCCCCCAAGCGTTCATATCTTCTTCACTTGGCTGAAAGAATTGCTGCGCAATCATCGTGGGGATTATTGCACTGAGGATAACAACGGTTACCAAAATGGTATATTGTGTTTGGTCAATAATTTTATTGTTGAGACCAAATAGCGCAGAGATTGTTCCAAAGGTTAGACCGGTAGCCATCAAGAGCGTCGTGTAGTACGCTTCGCGCGGCCTTAAGTGAAACGATCGGGAAGCAGGCCATACGCCAATGACTTTGGAGCCAATTTTAATAAACAGGAGAACTGCGATGACTCCTATACTCGTCCAGAGCGCCGGCAGTGAGACAAATAACCCGGCCTTGATAAAATAGAACGGTGTGAACATCACGAAAGCAATGCTGCGCATTCTGTTGACAAGTGTTTTATCGCGTAAAAATACTCCTGCAACGACAAGTCCGACCAGATATGCGGGAAGCACGGCCTCGCTCTTCGCCGTGGTAGCCAGTCCACCGAGGAAAAACAAAACAAGGAGGATAAATTTTACCTCCGGCTCGCTCACGCGGGTGGCTCCCATCTTGACGATGATATACTTTGTCCATCGCGGCATATACCAGAGCATAATGCACATGATCACAACGAAGACCAATAGCCATATATTGAAATCCGCGAACAATATTCCCAATGCCAAGACAGTTCCAAAGTCAGTGATAAAACAGGCGGCCAAAATCATTTTGCCCAATGCCGTCTGACTCAATCCCCGTTCAATCATAACAGCGTAAACAACAGCAACGGAGGTTGTCGAAAGCGATATGCCCGCGATTTGTGCTTGATGCAGTTCCCAACCGAGAATATATTGAGCAAACATCCATGCACCAATAAATGGAAGAGTAAACGAGAGTGCACCAATCGTGAGACTTATTTTCAGATTCTGACGCAGCGAAGCAGGATCGATTTCAGCTCCTGCAAGGAAGGTGAGGACACCGCTGCCGAGCATCGCCAGAAAATTGATCCATTCGGTTGTCTTGTGAATTCCGAGAAAGTTGCCAGCCAGCACACCGATGAGAATTTCAACGAGTGCTACGGAAATTCCTAATCGAATAGAGATAAGGCTTGCAAGGAATGCAAGCCCCATCCAGATTGCCGCAACAAACCAAATATTTTCTAACATGGTTTCGTTTTTATTTTTCTAAAAGATGTCTTTGGATACATTATGGGTTTTGAATGTGGATTTTCCTGCGAAGTGAGCTTGTTTGCCGAGTTGTTCTTCAATCCGCATTAATTGGTTGAATTTCGCAATGCGTTCGCTGCGGCAGCCGGAACCGGTTTTCAAATGTCCGGCACCAACCGCAACCGTCAAATCGGCTATGGTCGTGTCTTCTGTTTCGCCTGAACGGTGAGAGATGAAGCAGGCATAGTTATTTCGTTTGGCCAGCTCAATAGTGTCAAGCGTTTCGGTGACTGTGCCTATCTGGTTCAGCTTGATGAGAATTGAATTTGCTATTCCTTTTTCGATTCCCTTTTGCAGGATGGCCGGGTTGGTACAAAAGACATCATCGCCCACGAGTTCAATTTTCCCTCCGAGTTCTTTCGTGAGCAATTTCCAACCCTCCCAATCGTTTTCCGCCATTCCGTCTTCGAGTAGAACGATGGGATATTTTTTTGCCCAATCGACCCAATGTTTCACCATCTGTTCGGACGATACTTTCTTCTTGTCCGATTTGTAGAAAACATATTTTCCGTCTTCCCACATTTCGCTTGCTGCGGGGTCGAGACAAATGGAAATCTCTTCGCCCGGTTTATAGCCTGCTTTTGTGATCGCTTCGAGGATGATTTCTACGGCCTCTTCGTTGGATTTCAAGCTGGGAGCGAAGCCTCCCTCATCACCCACGGCAGTGTTGTATCCTTTCTTTGAAAGCACACCTTTCAGCGTGTGAAATGTTTCAATTCCCATCCGAATCGCTTCGGTGAAATTTGGAGCTTTGTGCGGCGCGATCATGAACTCCTGGAAGTCGACATTATTATCCGCATGTTTTCCGCCGTTGATGATGTTCATACAGGGGACCGGAAGGAGTGAGGCATTTGCACCGCCGAGATAGCGATACAGCGGAACGCCGAGTGAATTTGCTGCCGCTCGAGCCGATGCCATGGAGACCGCGAGAATGGCATTTGCCCCTAACTTCGCTTTGTTTGGAGTGCCATCGAGATCTATCATCGCGCGGTCGATCGACCGCTGGTCGGTAACGGTCATGCCGATTACTTTCGAAGCAATCTTTGTTTTTACGTTGTCGACAGCTTTCAGCACGCCTTTTCCCAAGTAGCGCTTTTTGTCTCCATCTCGGAGTTCGACGGCTTCTTTTTCTCCGGTCGAAGCTCCTGAAGGGACGATCGCTCGTCCTTGCCTGCCGTTGTCGACTGAAACTTCGACCTCGACGGTTGGATTACCGCGTGAATCTAAAACTTCTCGTGCGTTGATTGTTGTAATTGTCATAGTAAAGTACCTTTCTATAGAAGAATGAGTTATTGATGGTGATCCCACAAGCGATCGACGCCTGGCTTAGAGGAGAAATGTTCCAACACTTGAAGCCATGATGTCCATTCTTTGCCGTGAGGCTCGTGTTGATGCTGTACATCATGTTTTTCTAGAAACAGTTTAAGTTGTTCATAGAGCCGGTGGAGTTTTTTGGTTTGTTGATGAAGAAAATAATCGATAGCGGCCGGATCATAGGCTTCACGCATGATTGATAAGAAATGCGGCCTGCACAAAAGGAGGCTTTCTGCCTCGAACAAAGTTCGGAATTCCTCGTCGGAATACATGAGGACGAACTGGGAGGCGTAAAATTCTTCGGTATGCCGGCTACTTGCACAAAGGAGGCATTCGCCCTCCGGCTCGACCGTTTTCAGAAGCTGTTGAACGACAGGATCCACTGTTTTCTTCTTTGTCGTGTTTTGCTTTGTCGTTCTGGTGATTGCTGACGCTTCTCCCAACAATCTGAGTTCGCCGTGAAGAACGCTTTCATGCAGCGTGCCGAAATGCTGGCCGTCGCTGTTCAATTCGTGCTCGACTTCTTTTGCCAGCCATGCATGATGATTGCAGAATCCTAACGAAGCATGAAGTTTAATGCGGACGGAGACATCATTCACATACTCATAGAGAAGGCTGTTGAGGTGTTTGCGGCACGACTTCAGAACGATCTCGCACAAAGGGCATCCACTTGCGCGCAAACCCTCCTCCAAACGCACCCACGGAATACTTCTCTTGTTGCGGATGACCTCGTTTTCCTCAACGTCAAACAAGGATACTTTCTAACCGATGTTCTTTTCGCTGTGTGGGGTTTTACTTGCACTGCTCATAATTGTCCTATCGATAGCGGGGATCATCGCACATCGTTAAACGCCATCATAAATTTCCCCCGGCTTTAGTTTTAGCCATTTCCTCTTCATCTTATCCAGGATATCATATGTGTAAAGAACGGTGAGCGAAATCGAGGAACTCAGCGCAGGGCTTGCCGGAGATACGTTATATTTCGATAGCACACCGGAATCCCGAACACTCGCAATATGACAAACAAGTTCTTTCTCTGAAAAAAAAACTTCATTGCAGTGACGACAGCGGAACTGTTTCCCGCTAAGCTGCTCTATCGCGTAAGGTATTCCATAGCGTTTGCGAAATCTCGCATGAATCTTTGGAAGCATATTCCTCCTGAGATCGCAGTGTGGCTTTTGAAATTCCGATTTTCATCAAGGTCGTTTGCCATGCGTGTATTTAATAATATCCGCTTTTTCTATCGTCAACATTCCTCCGCATCCGGTTTCTTCGAATAGTTGATCAACAATTGGAATAAATGATTTGATTTTTTCTTCCGTGTCAACTATCTCAATGACAAAGGGTAGATCCTCGGAGAGCTGTAAAATCTTTGCTGTGTGAATAACGCGGCTTGCTGCCCCATAACCCATTACGCCGCGCAGGACGGTCGCTCCCGCCAATCCCTCCTCGCGTGCCTTTCGGACAATAACTTCGAAAAGAGATTGATGTTTGTAGTGGTCAAGTTCTCCGATGAAAATCCTTAAAAGTTTTCCCTCGCCCGAGAGTTTCATGAAAGGCTCCTTCTAGATTAGAAAATTTTTCCTAGCAGCGTGCCGAGATACGTGCCGCCCAGACAACTGCAGAGCGTTAATCCGATGTTACCGATCGCACGATAATATTCTGCGTCCTGAATCAGGGAAATCGTTTCAAAGCTGAACGTCGAGAATGTCGTAAATCCCCCGAGAATGCCGATCGTAAGAAATATGCGCAAAGACGGAGTCACAAGAAAGCGCTCCTCAAATGCCGTCATCAGAAAACCGATGATGATACAACCGAGTGCATTGACTGCCAGGGTTCCGTATGGAAAAGTAGCGCCGCTCGACCTATAAATTGCACCGGACATCCAATAGCGCGCCGTTGCCCCAATTCCACCGCCGAGAAATACATACACAAAATTCATCGATGTTGCATCCTCCGTAAGTTGTCATCTTTAAAACCTCTGTAAACGAAAAAACTCCTACAACGTCAGCATAAAGCTTCCGTGTAGGAGTCATTAATTCCGTTCCCGGAATGGTCGTCGGCGAACTCCATCGCCGTGTGTAATATAATTAAGGACAACGTGAGTGTCAACTTCTGCTGCATGAGGCAGGGCGTTTTTGTTTTGGCTGTCATGCACGGTATTGCTCATGATCTATCTTTTCAACGCCGCCTTCGAGAAGAGATAATCCGGGATGTCGGCATCAAGAACAATGGAGTCAACAAGAAACTCCGTTCCCTCTCCATCTTTGAGGACGTCTTTATACAAAACCGACTTTGCCAGCCACCGTCCCTGAACCCTCATCACTTCGCGCACATCCATGGTTTTCAACAGTTTTCCGCTTTCCGCGTAGAGATTCTCTCGCAGCAAAACATACCGGTCTTTATCGACCCACACACGGCGATGGTGATAGGCAATATCCTCCTTCTTCGCCATGAGGTCGAGTATCCAGCAATCGCGTCCGAAGAGGGTGTCTTCGGACATCACTTTGGCCGAGTAGATATTGGGGAGGTGCGGGTCCTCCATCATATCTTCGTATGACAGATCGGAGCCCATCACCGATTGCCGAAGCAGGCTGCCTGAAATCATTATCGTTCGGTCGGTGGAGGGTGAGTAGTCCCACAACATGTCCTTGAGCTTTAGCATCTTCGTCCCCTTTTCCCTCGCCGGTGCCAGGAACTCCGTGTACGATTCGCTGGTGCCGCGCTGCCACGACTTCGATTCCACCGTCCTGGTATCGCGGCGCCCATGAATGATCATGCGCGATACGACAATCTTGTTTTCCGAGAACATGTTTTGATCGACCTTTTTGAGGATATCATCTCCGGACGGCGGCTGCAAGGCGAAAGAAAATGCCAACAGAGTGACGAGCAGGGAAAGTAAACGAATCATGTTTCAAGCTCCTTAAACAATTCCGATGTTTGTCGTTTGTAAATGCCGATGCCGGAAATGGCGGTTCCGAAAAACGTTGCGAGCATGCCCGGCACAAAACCAATCACGAACGTGAACGGCGTTATTTGTGCGCGCACAACATTGGGCAGCATCATCGAACTATCTTTCAACACCGATCCGATGTCGAATCCCTGCACCTGGCCATAGTATGCGATAGCCAGCCCAACCGCCGTGCCGAGCACAGAACCGATGAAACCGATCATCAGCGACTCGGCAAGCAATGAGAGATAGATGTGTCTTTTGTCTTCCCCTACTGCCAGACGAACGCCGATCTCTCCGTACCGGCGCAGACTTCCCGTCAACCCCGCGTTCCAGAGAACGATGGACATCGCGAACACGAAAACTCCAATAATTACGTTAGAGAACACTCCAACTAAATTGAGATATTCATCGAGCCCGCTTGTAGTACGAAGCGTTCCCATAACGGGCAAAAATTGATCGCCGTCTTTTGCCGCGGACTCAGTTGGAGTCTTACTGCGGAGATTGAAATCCGCGGCCACCGCGTCTGCCCGTTCTTCATGATAAACATCGTCCGCGAAGAATCCCAGAATTTCTCCGGCACCCTTCTGAATATCCAACGCCTGTTGAATGTCCGAGACATCCGCAATCACCATCCCCTTGTCCATTGCGACGATTCCAAATCGAACCATGCCGACGACGACAAAGTTGGTGATGCTCATACTCCCGTACATCGTCGAGCTGATCAGGGTTGCGGTATCGCCCGGCTGAATTCGGAGCTTGTCGGCAAGTTCTTCGCCCACCAGCATCTCCCCGGATTTTTGCGGCACGCGTCCTTTCACGATCGCTTTTCTGACGTTGAGAATTTTCTGTTCGGGGCTGTCGGCAGTGAGAAGATCAACCGCCAGTCCGCTGACCGGGGCCTGATCCCTGGTTTCCCCTTTCTCGTCCGGAATATCAAGGAGTCCTCCGAACCTGATGCGGGGTGTCCAGAGAAGATCGGGATAATCATGCTTCAGTTCGGCTATAAGCGAATCGACCCCCAGGAGCGCCAGATCGTTGGGGATTTGATCGGCTTCTTTCGCATATGCCCGCGTCGTCACGCAGACATGTCCCGTGCTGTAGTGCGCCGTCGATTGAATCATCGATGAGACCATCCCGTTTAACCAGGCGTGGAGAAATACGGTGAGGACGACACCGGCGAAAACTGTTACAAACGGGAACAGGGATCGGGAACGATCACGCAAGAGACCTTTGAAGAGAAAGGAAATCATGAGAGCTTCCCCCGCAGAGCGTCAGTCGGTTTAAG
>Ga0182027_10009520_pt1 | contig 13948 bp, 14 predicted proteins | sample 712E1DmetaG_FD_121300 | JGI IMG/M metagenome (GOLD analysis project Ga0182027, IMG submission 121300) | Permafrost microbial communities from Stordalen Mire, Sweden - 712E1D metaG (Illumina Assembly) | ecosystem: Environmental > Terrestrial > Soil > Wetlands > Permafrost | place: Sweden...
CGCTTCGCAGCACCTTGTAAACTGGCTTTTATCATTTATAGGGAAAAAACAAAATATTGGTTTAGTTGATTACGCAGTACTTTGTAGAACCTGGCGGTTGGAGGGGCCTATACTATATAAGTACATTTTTCATCATCGAGATTTGGATTTAGCTCGATTTATTCGTATCTCATCAAAAAAGGGTGTCCGTCTTTCTTCAACACATTTTGCTGCGTAAAGAAAGAGAGCCGCTGACCAGGTCTGCCAATCCTGCCCCATAGGCTTGCCGTTCTGGGCCTTAAACCATTCATTGAAACCGAAAGGGAGGCTTGTATTTCGAGAATTCCTTAAGAGCCCGGTAAGAACGGAAAGTTTTTCTTCTGCGAGCCCGAACCTTTTTGCTGCAACAAGAGCTGCAATATAAAACCCACAGATAAACGGCCAAATGCCGCCATTATGATATTCTCCGGGCATGTTGAATTTTTTATAGCGGGGGAGCCAGTCGGGATCTTCGGGCTGAATAAAACGGAAAAAATTGGGCGGCAGGTCAACGGCCAGTTCACCGTTTTGTCTCATATGGATGCACTCTGCTTCGATCCAGGCGATCATTTTCCTGGCTCGCGCCGGCGAGGCTATGCCGGAGAGTATGGCCAGGCTGTTCCCCAGCAGGTCGAACCGTTCACTGCTGTAGATTTTGTAGGACCAGAAAGCATAGTAGGGCTTGTGCCTTATCGCAAGGCCCTCGGGGATATACCGATTTGTTCGACCGCCGGTGACGGTATACCGGCCTATCTCTTGCCGCAACCTGTCTGCCCTTTCATGCTGGTCCAAAAGTCGGAGGTAACTATAAACAATGGTATTCACAAACAGACCATAGCCGATCACCCATTGTTCGTCGCGCCAGTCGCTGGTCGGCTGCTGGGCAACCAGGGTTCGGTCCGAAGGACTCTGATACTCCATCCAGGTGAGGGCTTTCCGAACAGCATGTTGAAGGAAACCATGTTCCCCCGTTGCGTTCCGGTAAATACCAACCGCCAACAAGAAAAGAGGAGTCGTATCACTCGACCCCCTGTCTTCTTTTTCATGCACCAGCGAAGGGATATGACCGTGCTCTGTCTGGTTCTTTGCCAGAGTTTCCAAAACATTTCGAATCACTGTGATGAGCTGCTGATCATCGGAAACAACGATCCCCAATATGGAAATCATCAGGTCCCTGGTGTAGGGCTCGGGGTAACCCCAACCGGCAGTGCGTGGAAGTCCCTGGTATGGACCCTGCGCATTATGCAATAACACTGCAAGTGCTGCCTGCTTCGCTGCGTCGATCTGTTGTTTCTTGAAAGCATCCATGCGTCAATCGATTCCGAATTTATTCCGGATGATCGCAACGAACTGTTTCGCAACGACGCGGTAGTCGAAGTGTTGAACGACATGTGCTCTGGCGGCTTTGCCCATATTTTCGCGCAAGGCCGAATCAGTCATCAGGTCTGTCAAGTAGCCGGCGATATCTTGAACGCTGGCACGATAATCCACAGTCCGTGGCGTCTCAAATACCACCTTGTGATTGTCTTCAAAGCCCGATTCGATGCCCAGGATCTCTTCGCGTACAACGATTTCCCGTTCCACACCTGCCAGGAATGCGGTTTTATTATGAACCAGCGTATCGAGCATTCCCATGGCTTTGATCCCAATGACCGGTTTCTCACAGGCTCCGGCCTCCACTTGCGGCATTCCAAACCCTTCAAGATGCGAGGGCGCCGCATAGATATCACACGCACCGATCAGATACGGCATGAAATTGTGTGAAGTCGTGTGGGATAGATAGGTCACCTTCTTTTCAATACCCAATTGGGTGGCTAATTCCAGATCAGCGAGATTCTGAGCCTTCGTCCGCGGCTGAGGCCATACTTTGCAAACATACCTCCAGGCAGGGACCTGGCTGTCAATCATGGCCAGGGCCTGCATGACCTCCTGTGCACCTTTCGAGGCGGCATCGCCGCCAACCGTCAGGATCATTAACTGATCCGGAGAAATACCAAGTTCTTCACGAACCGCGACGATCCGTTCATCATTTTTGTTATGAGGTGAGAATAGGTCAGTGTTGCAGCCGACCGGCAGCACTTCAATATTGTCAGCACGAATCCCATCACGGACATACACCTCCTTCACCCAGTTGGATGTCACCAGGATCAGCGGAAGTGCATTAAGGACTTCATGGTAGTTGGCAATATAACCATCGGCAACCAGCCAGGGCACAGGCTGAACCCCGTGGCGTTGGGGATGGAGAACAAGGTCGGGTGTATAGCCCCAATAACCGACGCCGACAACAATATCGGGCTTAAACCAGCGATAGTACCATTCCTTCTCCTCGGCCGATGTGAGATTAACTGCATGGGTGTCAACACCTGTTTCAAGCAACCCCTGGTACAGTAGATCTCCCTGGGTTGCAAGGCCGGCCGGAGGGGGCGGATATTCATATAAGACAAGCACTTTCATGTTACACCCCCGCCATGATCAAGCCATTCTTGTGCATCAGACGAACTGGAAAATTGCCAGAACGATTCTGCCCGCGGCGTTGTTTTTGCTTCAAAACTATCTTGATCAAAACCATAGGTCCTGGTGATTATTCCATATTTCTTCCGCCAGGTTTGTTCCGGGATGAGGTGGTAAATCGGTGCCGTTATTATGGGCCTTGGGAGGTAGCGCTTACCGCCATCTTCATAAGCAAAAGTCCAGAGTTCATCAGTGGATAGCTGCCCGGCATGCCAAAGTGTTATTACCGCCCTACCTGTCTCTTCATGCCTGACATGTCTTGTATACTCTCCGGTCGGATTGTGGGAAATAACCAGATCAAAATGCCGTTGCGGCAACAATTTTTGGATCATTCCCTGAACCTCAGTTTCGTCCAGAGGCTTTTGCTCCGGACCATCGTCCAAATCGCCCATTTTACCGGTGGCGCCTAGAACCTGTTGTGCCTGGAAGAACCTAGGGGCCCGGTCTCCATCGCCAGCCCTGCAGAGAGTTACTACACACCAATTCCATGAGGGATGGCTGAGAATGGTCCCGCCTGCCCATAAGGTTTCATCGTCTGGGTGGGCTACTATAACAGCAACTATTTTAGATCCATCTTTATCCATGGCATTTGCCTGTTGGAAAATAATGTCTGACGTCCGGGGCAGAAGACATGGCAGCGTCAACGGCACTAAGTAGATAGAACCACCCGAACGTCTTCAAACCAACGTTGGAGTACGAGTTAGAACCATAGGGTTTGGGATAAATCTCCGGGAGTTGCATATCCTTGGATTTTAATGGGAATTGCCCTTAGTTCCGAAGGGAGATTCAATCAATTGGAAGTATCCTCCATTGAAAAAAAATACAACGCCCGGGCTGATTTTTACACGTTTCAATCCCGGGCTTTATTGTCTCCTGACTAATTCATTCTACTCAGACTGGTCCCCCTTTCATCTGATATTCTTCTATTTATTGGCGGATAATCGTCATCGGTTTGAACATGTGGATTGTAATCAAAACCTCTCACCGAGGACAAGAGCCCCCTCTGGCCTAGCGGCTTCCCTAAAAGCAAAAACGGGGACGTTATGCTACGCGAAAAACACATTGCAAGCAGCACAGGCAAATACTCGACAATTTTTTGATTGAGAAAGTTATTTTGGATCTCGGATTTGGGGGAGAAAATAAGAAGATGCAAAGTCCGAGCGGTGTTGGGCGGCTTTACAGCAATTTCATCAAACAGCGCTCCATAAAGACCAGCGCCTTTTCTCTTGTTCAAGGGTTTTGGGGCTGTCCTTCACTTGTTCTGTAAATCGACAAAGCCAGGCCACTATTTTTTTACCAAAACCGTGCCAGGAATTGCCATAGTCCGACTCTGGATGACTTTATTCTTATCGCCTAACCCTCCCGAACCGCGGCTATGGCTTCCGGAATAAGAACCGCGGGAACGGACCGCCCTGGTATACCACCTCACTCTCGCCGATCGGTATTAATCCGGAACCTTTCGGTGGGAGCATGCGAATCGTGACCTGGGCCTCGATGACGCCTCCCGGCACAAAAACAAAGCCGCAGCCATCGGAATGGGTTAGATCTCCCAACGCAAAGGCTTGTCCCTCGTGGATTCTGACCCCCATTTGCGCGCCCTCAAGCGGCGTGTCGGATTTGTCCCACACCCCGTTGCCGTTAACATCCAGGTAGGCACACGCGGAGAAGGAAAAATCCCCCATAATCACGTGTGTGAGAGCTGGCGTTGGGCGTGGCATTAAAGTTTGAGTTGGTGGAGGGGTGGAGGGAAAAGTTTGAGTCGGTGCCGGGCGTGGCGTAAAAGTTTGAGGCGGTGCAGGGGTGGGGGAAAAAGTTTGAGTCGGTACAGCGGTCTGTGTCTGTGCGTATGCCATGACGACGGTTGCGGTGAGCAGTCCAGAAGATGGTTGACAAGCAACCAATACGAAGGCAAGGAATACCAAGCAGATGTATTTGGACATACGATACCTCTTAACGACAAACAAATAATTTCAAAGCGGCCCAACCAAGAATACAGCCATCGTTTGGTGGTTCAACAGCTTATAGACCTCTACGACCTAATCACCGAAATTAATTTAAGGCATTCGGTCACGAGTTATAAGTAGTATAGAACGGATGCTGTTTCAATTCAATACTCTGAGGTTTGTACCCCTTCGGCTCATCCTCTTAGCAAAACCGGGGATGTTATCCCCCAGGAGCAAAACCGGGGACGTTGTCCCCAAAGGGGATGCTATGCTGCGCGACCCCACTAGCCTGGCGGCCACCTTCGCGGCGCATTCTCGTAGAAAACCTTCTCTACATAGTTTTGGGTGGCGTTTGCATTCGGCAAGAGAACAACCTGCCTGCACCAATCTATCAAGGCCAGATTATTCGCAAGCATGATCCTCTCCAAAAATACCGTGACCCCCCGGCTGGGTATAGACTTCTCTCCATATTCATGCAGACAAAGTGTTCCGACCAGGCCGTTATCGCACAGCCCAAAAACCGTCACTGGCCCTACTTGAAACGCAAATCCATTTTCAATAAGACCGTCGGCTTCCATCGAACCTGCGCCCCCAAATCCAATGCCAATATATTGGCGAGACTCTTCTGGCATTATGGATAGCAGGGAATCAAATTGAAATGGTCGTGCCATTGGCCTACATATCCGCTTCCGAATATGAATTTTCGTAAACCCCATGATGCCCCGCTTGTTATCACTATGGTCACGAACTACCAATGCGATCTCATTCATCTCGGCTTCAATATCGTCCTGATAGCTGAGAGATGCGAACTCAATCTGTCGCCAATAGTCTTCGTGGATCCTGTAAATATTGCCTTCGGGGCGGGCGGTTTTAGGTCTGATATATCCGGCTCCGTCCGGCTGGGTTTGATCGGCTGGAACAGCTACAACCGGTAATGCATCGGTCCGCTCCCGGTTTACCGACTTCACACTCGGTATGGTGTCACAAATTGTCGGCAAGGAATAAAGAATATTCCGTGCGGGTAAACGCTTTACCTTCTCAAGGGTAACAGTTACCTTTCCTGTTTGTTTATACTCGTCTGCTGTGGAAGGCTCGGCTTTAACTACGACCCAGAGCGCACCCTGCAAATTCAGGGTAGTCTCTCCGGGTTCAAAGACCTCCGGCATTTTGCCAATCGGAGAATCCATTTCTCCAAAGGCATTACCGGTCTCGGCATCCACAAGTGTGATTTGAATATGTGACGGCTCCATTCAGACAAATGCCTTCCCGTGTAGTGTATGCCTGCGTCGTTTGGTAGCCCAACAGCTTATGGGCCCTTACGGTCTACTGCTTCTTGGTAAGGCAAGAACTTACCACTTTGCATAAATCTCTACTGCTCCGCATATCGCTTCGCAGTACGTTGTAATTACGCAGTACTCTGTAATCAACAAAATTATTATAAGCATTAGGCTGTGAATTTTTCGTATTATAGAGCAGGTCCCATTTCAATTCAATACTTTGCGCTTTTAGAGGGCAGGGATTCTTAAGCTGGGGGTTGCGATTGACCCCACCGGCCATCCCCTATGGTGCGACAATCTTCCCCTCCGGTCCCCCGGGGACCTTCGGCGCGCCGAGGCAATCTCCAGCCCAGAAGTACACAAGGCCTCCGAGAACACTTGGCATCTGCGCGCCGAGAAAAGCACTCAGCATCTTCGAGAACAACACTCGGCATCTGCGACCTACGGCTAGCACTGAAGAGCTCAGGGCATTGGGCTTTGCCCCTCCGACTGATCTGATTTTTACATCCCATACCTGGACACTGCCGCAATCAGAACCGGCCCTCAAGCACTTCGATAAGCCAGCAGTCCAATCGACAGGGCGATCAGCCATTGGCCAGCAAAGTAACTCCCGAGAACCGCAGCATGCGACAGGTGAAACGGCCGGCGGAAGCGGTCAATGGCTAAAATAAGGTCCGATGCCAGGAAAAGCAAGGCACCGATCGCGGCAGACAGTGTGTCCATGGAAAAGCGGGCCATAGCACGACCTACGGCCAAAGCAGCCATCACCACGATGACAGCAACATACAGGCTGACTGCCCCCTTCAAGCCGTCAGGCAATGCCGGCCAGAGATACACCAAAATAATTACGCCGATAAGCGAGAGTGGAAGCACCTGCCATGGAAAGCCGTATACCGAAGCGCCGGTGAGAAAGGCGATTATATAACATATGTGGGCAAGCAGGAAACTGACGAGGCCGTATAAGAAGCGATTGCCGGGCAACATGAGCCAGATGTCGCCAAACAGAGAGAAGAGCAGACCGAGGCCGATGGCGCCAACATACCGGTCGGTAAGGAAGGTGCATGGCAGAAGGGCGACGGCCAAGATCAGGATCGTAGTGAGCGGCTTGAAGACATAGATAAGCATAGGGCGAGGCGGGTGAAGGTAGTGTGCAATAATGGTCAGGCTCGCCGACAGAATGACAGCGAGGCTGGTGACCGGCAGGAGCGAATTTAATTCCAAACTACACCTCGTGTGGACATTTAGAAGCGCAAGTCGGCTGGCAGTGACGGATCCCGGAGGGCGTCCTCCAGGCGCTTGACACCTTTCGCGTACAACGCATAGCCGCTCACTTTCATCCGTTCGCGCGCCTGATGCAAACAATCTTGCGCGGCGCGTAAATCTCCGCGGGCGCGACCCAGCCAACCCCCAACCAGATTCTGCTCGATGTAGTGCCTGGGGTCGTTTGATCGGGAGAGCAGGACCCATTCGCGTTGGGCCGCATCCACTTGACTCAGCGCGAGCGGGGATGTGTTCGTATCACGTTGCGCCAGAATTGGCACGACTTGTTCGCGCCCCTGCGTCAGCGCAAATAGTGCGAGTTGGCGGATAACAATTTCGACGGTGGTGGTTACACCGATGGTAAAGGTGAGCCAGAAAACGGGCTGTGCCTTCGCCCAGTCATGAGCGAGGGCGGCAGCAAGCGTCGTTTTACCGATCCCCGCCATCCCGCACAGGACGAGGCCGCGCTGGAAGGCAAGCTGCTCGCCCAACTAGGCCAAGACAACGCGGGGGACGAAATACGGCGGAAGCGGTGGGATCGATTCTATCGTCCCGACGATGTCGAACGTTTCGGTCGTCGTATGTGCGGTCTTGATGGGAGGGATGGTTTTGCCGCGCGTGCGCGCGGCGAGCTCCAGCAATCGTGCGGCGAACTCGGGTTGGTCTTGCAGATCGAGTTCGGGAACGAATAACGCCGCCAGCGATGCCAGGTCGGGCAGGCGCTGCCCGTTCTCCAGACGCGAGATGTGTGCTTCGTTATAACCGACGGCGATGCCAAGTTCCATCTGCGTGAGTCGTGCATGACGGCGCAAGAATTTCAGCATCGCCCCAAATGTGTCAATCGTCTGATGCGGTTGCATATGCCACCTTTGCCCAATGACGGCCGGTTGAAACCTGCCGTGCGATCCCTACTTCATTTTGGCAGGAAAAGTCATATTTGGCAAGTGTGCTCGTGGTATCTTCAGTAAGTGAAGAAGATTGTCGCTCACATTCAACGCACTGTCACGATCACAACCATCGATACAGCAATGGATGTGTCGGTGAGTGAGGACGACACGGACGCGCCGGCGATTCGGCCGCGCGATCCACCGATTTCCATAACCATTCCTGAAGGAGGAAAAGGTGAAAACATTAAAATCGATTCAATTCATGGTCATTCTGCTAAGCACAAGCCTGATCATGGCGTGCGGCCTGGGCGCCGCTCCAAACGCAAATCCAAGCGCGCCAGCGGTAGCACCAGTTGCAACCAATAATTCACAATCTTCTGGCGCGAATTCCATACCCGCTATAGCAGGTAACTGTACTCTGCTTTCAAAGGACGAGGTGGGCAAGGTTTTAGCGCAAGCTGTTGATGAGGTCAGGGATCCATCACCAAACCACACTCTTTGTGTGTACCAAACCAAGAATTTGATTCTCGAACTGACGTTCCTTCATCAGTTTGGCGGCTTCCTCAACAGCGTCAAGTACATGCAAGAAACCCGGTCGAACAACATTGGCGATAGCCCGTTAGATGTTCCGGGGTTAGGCGATGAGGCGTTCTACCATGGCGCTTCGGCATATAGAATGCTTTTCGTCCGCAAGGGCGATACCGTGTATACCTTCGGCGTAAGGAACGTCACCGCGGATCAATCAATTTCATCCCCAGAAAACGCCCAAGCCATGGAAAAGGCATTAGCCGAGCTGTTACTCAGTCGCCTGCCTTAAGCGAAAAGGGTCAAGTCAGGATTAGAGGAATATCAAATTTGAAGGCGGTTGTCCCTGGCACATTGCGATTTAGTACACAAAGAGCTTACCTGAGGGGCATAGTTGTAACTGCCCGGCACACGCTATGATATTTCCCAGATATATCCTTTTAGTTCGCACCCTGATCTTCCATTTGATGAAAGAAGCTAAAGCATGAAAACCAAGTCCATTCTCGTCATAACCCTCGCCCTGATCCTGGCGATTTCGCTTGTCACTCCGGCATACGCGTTTTTTGCGCCCAGCAATGGGCAACCTGCCACGCTGGTGCTCGGACAGCCAGACTTCACGAGTCATGCGGCACAAACCAACCAAATCAGAATGCAAGTTCCCTCCGGCGTGGCGGTGGACTCGAAGAGTGGCAAGGTTTTCGTAGCCGATACCTATAATAACCGTGTGCTGCGCTTTGCCGATGTCGCCGCGCTGAGCAATGGGGCACCCGCCGAAGCGGTGCTCGGCCAGCCAGACTTCACGAGCAACGCACCTCAAACCTCTCAAAGCGGGATGAAACTTCCCATAGGTTTGGCCGTGGATTCCAATGGACGACTGTGGGTCGCTGATAGTGTTAACAGCCGGGTCCTACGTTTTGACAATGCGGCATCCAAGGCCAACGGCGCCAATGCAGATGGCGTGCTCGGCCAGCCGGACTTCACAAGTAACACCGAACAGACCACGCAGGACGGGATGGCCCTCCCTCAAGGCGTAGCGGTGGATTCGAGCGGACATCTGTGGGTGGCTGAAATTTACAACATGCGCGTCCTGCGTTTTGACAATGCGGCATCCAAGGCCAATGGCGCCAACGCAGATGGCGTACTCGGTCAGCCCGATTTCACAAGCAAGGCGCTTCAAACCTCTCAAAGCGGGATGGGTGGTCCATCCGGCAAGGGCGGTCCCTCAGGCCTGTCTGTGGATGGCAATGGACGGTTGTGGGTTGCCGACACTTTTAATCACCGCGTCCTGCGCTTCGATAATGCGGCCGCCAAGACCAACGGCGCCAATGCAGATGGCGTACTCGGACAGCCAGACTTCACAAGCAGCGCCAGTCATACTTCCCGAAGTGGGATGAACACTCCCCGCAGCGTCACGGTGGATACGAGCGGACGGCTGTATGTGAGCGATCACGACAATAACCGTATTTTAGTCTTCAGTGGCGCGGCCAATCTCGCAAACGGCGCCAACGCCAGTAACGTGCTTGGACAGTCGACCTTCACTACCAGCGGCAACAGCACATCCGACGCATCTTTATTCTTCCCAGAAGGCATATTTTACGATCGGGCTTCGAATGTCCTATGGGTGGCTGACAGCTATAACAACCGCGCCCTGATGTATGGCGTCCTTGACTTCCAACTTCTCCCGATCTTTGGCCTGATCAATTTTTACCTGCCACCCGGCACAATCAACACCGGCACAATCTCAATTCAAACTCGAGATGGCTCAACCCGTACTTTCGACATATTGGGAAATACCAAGATCCTCCCGGTCGGGCGAGCCGGTCAGATCGGGATCGGTTCGACCGTAACACTTCTCGCCCGACATGATCCCTACTCCAATAAGTGGATCGCATTGGTTATCGTTATCAATTCGGTGGGTACCGGCACCGACACTGCCACCCCGACCTCCACACCCACGCTAGCTTCTGTTCCCACGGATACTCCGACAGATACACCGGTGGGAATCCCAACTTCCACGCCCACGGTAGCTCCTGTTCCTACAGATACTCCAACAGATACCCCGGCAGGAATCCCGACTTCTACTCCATGAAGTTTGCGTCCATTACCCCAACGCCAATATGAGCAATGCACGGGCCTAAAAGTCATGAGGTGTTTACCTCCGAAGCCTTCAATAAGGCTTCGGAGGTTTTATATTAAAAACCCCTTCGACGCGGCAGCAGGAAGCGAAGCGGTCGATTGCCTGCGCTTGTCAAGCCGCCAGCGAAGCAACTTAAGGGACGGATTGAAATCGTTCCATCAAGGCCTGTATTGCCCTTTGATCGTGCATTCGACGGCACCGATCAGCTCCGTATCAGACATCTCCTTAATCGTCCCCCTACTAATGGGATCGTGGATTAAAACACCCAAATCCGTGTCGGGGTCCAAATATATCCTGTTGGCGGGTTTCAATTTGTAGAATCCATTCAGCGTTACAGGCAGCAAATCCAAGTCGCTGCACCTCAGTATATGTACAAAGCCTCGCTTGAAATGATGTACTTCCCCATCCGGCGAGCGCCGTCCTTCGGGCAATATAATCAAGTCAGAAGACACACCTCTTTCAAGCGCCAAGTCAATTTCACAATATGCCTTTATGGGGTATTTTCCATTAACAAAAATGGTCCCGCTTTGCCTCATGACCTGTCCCAGCAGCGGTATGCGCGAGATGAACTCATGGGCAACGAAAGATGCATTGGGGAATAGCATGATCAGCGCAAAAAGTGCATAGCCGCTTGGGTAATTGGAGACTATCAAATAGCGAGCCTGCGGATCCAGGTGCTGGAGACCTGAAACACGACTTTTCTGCCCCACGATCCAAAAAACCGTCTTTGCAAACCCGAGCTTGAGTCGTTGTAATTCACTCATTCGACCCAATGCACCCAGTATCAGTCCGACTGGAAGGATGGAGAAAGCCACAATATGAGTCACCACGTATAGCGATGCAGTAAACATTACAATTCGAAGAAAACGCTTCATCGCTTTACCTTCAACGGTTGGCGTCAGATACGCCATCGCCTGCGCGCAATGTCGGGCCGACATCCCTTTGAACACGGTTATGTTTGTGCAAGCGGTAACGCCGAATGATCCCAATGCCTCCATAAATCATAGCACTATAAAAGAGAACGTCCAGCAAGAAAGGTACAATCCTGAAATTATCTTCCACGCCCAATTCATACATTACCGAAACGCCCGGCTGATCCAAAACGTATTGCATGGGCAACCCGGCACCGAGCAACCGACCATAGCAATAGCCGTGAGGCTGATCGTCACACATATTCCCATAAACGCCGATCTCGGGTCCCATTTGCTGATAGGCAAAGGAAGCGCAGGCGATAGCGAAACCGATGACTATCGTGATGATAAACAGTTTGATTTTCAGATAAACGGCCATCAAGACCACGATGACGAAGGATAAGATGAGACCCATCCAAACAATGGGACCTCCGCCCCGATAAACCAGGAAAGGTATCAGGAGCAGTTGCTGGACCAAAGAAAGCAAATGAACGTACACCCCCCATGACTTAAGGCACCAATAGCCAATAGCGGCCACAACGGACAACACCCCAATCAGAATAGAGTACGCCGGCAGAAATATTAATGATACTGAAGGGGGATCACCAAACAAAATTATTCCACTGACAAAAAAGGAAATACCCACAAGAGATAATATGCTTGAACACACAACTACCTTGAAGGGAGGCCTATCGGCAGTGGGGCACAAATCTTCTTCCATCCTATACAAATATCCCCGGGCGGCCAACGAGTTCAAATACGGTTTGTATAATTCATTCACCCGGGTGGTTCTCCCAGTACAGAATGTCAATTCACCGGATTAAAAAAAGCAGCAAGGGACCAAGTATAAAATCAGCAAAGTCATCCAGGGTGGCAGCAAGTCATCTGGCGGATATGAATATCATGGTTTCCAGGTAAAGTCGGTTTCGGGGCCGAGGATCTCATCCCCATGTTGAACATCCTGTTTGGATAAATCCTTTAACAAAAGTCCCACCGGATCCCCGGGATTCGCCTGCTCCTGAGCTTTTCGAAAAGACTCGATCCCGGTAACGGTCGTCGCCTTTTCCCCGTTCACACCGCGGATCACGACCTGATCACCGACTTTCAATGTACCGGTTTCGATCTTTCCGGTCACGACCGTGCCGCGATTGCGAATACTGAAGACATCTTCGACGATCATATGGAAGGTTGGATCAGTGGTCATTCGGTATTTCCTCTCCGTGAAAACCCAATCATAGTCTGTAGCTCAACAGCTCAAACACCGAAAAAATTCAGGCATTTGGCCGCGATTTAGCAGAGGGCAGAGGCTCGAACCTTCCGGGCAAGGCAGTCAATGTGACTTGTCGAAGTGCCGCAACAGCCGCCCATAAATCGCGTGCCGAATTTTTTATGGACTTCAATCATCAGATCGGCAAGCCTCTCAGGCTGCTCGGTTTCCAGTTCAGAAAGATTATCGAGTTCTTCCGGCCTTTTTGAAGAAGTATTGGCTTGATAGCTCAACACCCTTTTCAGGAGCGCAGGCTTTCGGTTCATCAGAACCATCAGTCCATCTTGAAATACTTCCGGATGCACGCAATTAACGGCATATCCCGCCGGGGGCCTGGGAGAAGTCATGTCTATCATCTCAATCGCCTCGTCCAGGGCTGTACCATCCAGCAGGGTACCTTCCCGGCGAATGACAAAACTCAACATGTAGGGCAACCCCGTTTTCGCCATGACCGAGGCAATACCTTGAGCTTCGTCGAATGACGGAAGCGTCGAAGCGCAGAGGAAATCCACCCCTGATCGGGCTAGAGCTTCAATTTGAGGAGCATGATAGCTTTCAGCCTCCTGGCGCGATGGAGCTTCTTCCGGTCGATACGCATCACCTTTGGGACCGATCGACCCTCCGATAAAAATTGGGGATGCAGTTCCACCGTAACTCGAGCGCAACTTAGAAAGAAAGGCAGCATTGTCCTGGTTGACCTGCTTGTGGTGGAATCCGGATTGATCAATACGCTCCTGGCTGGATCTCCAAGTATCGGTCAGCATGAAGATAGGGAGTTCGTACCTTTGCGCCACATCCAGATAGTCACGATGGACCTGCTCGAGTATCGGCGCTGCGCCCTGATCATAGATCAGGGCACCATGTGCGAGAAAGGGATCAAATGATATGGAAGGATCCCTGCGCAGTCGTTCATACACAGATCCCTCTGTAAGACAAAACGATCCGGTCGCCAGGAAATCATCAAACCGCACCAATTTTCTCCTTTACCCTTAACCCCCAATCAAGTGTCCAGCGACAGCACGGTTTTTTTTCAAATTTTTATTGCCTTCTGAATTTCCTCGATATGCAAGCGCCGATGTATATATCTTTCCAACCGAACATTCTGCCCGATCGTTTTAATTTTCTCCATAAATTCAGGATCGAGATCCCTGATTATTCGATCCAGGACCCGTGATTTTTCAATTGTAAAATTGGCAGCAACCCGGGGTGGTA
>Ga0182027_10009521_pt1 | contig 13948 bp, 10 predicted proteins | sample 712E1DmetaG_FD_121300 | JGI IMG/M metagenome (GOLD analysis project Ga0182027, IMG submission 121300) | Permafrost microbial communities from Stordalen Mire, Sweden - 712E1D metaG (Illumina Assembly) | ecosystem: Environmental > Terrestrial > Soil > Wetlands > Permafrost | place: Sweden...
CCGATATTTTTTAATGAATAAAGAGGATTTATTAAAAGAATTTGATCCGTATTTAAAAAAATTAAACAAAGAATACAAAACAAATCTCATTGACTATAAATTATTTAAAACACCTTTTGCTCAGCCTGTAATGCCGGCTAATTACGGCGGCAGAATTCCTCCATTTAAAACTCCTTTTAAAAATGTTTTCCTTGCCAATATTGACCGGGTTTATCCCTGGGACAGAGGCACAAATTATGCAGTTGAATTGGGAGAAAAGGTGGCCAACTATATCTTAGATGAAAATTAAAAAATTAAAAGAAATTTTTATAAAAAATTCAACAGAAATAATTCTTTTTATCTTTGCATTAGGTTTTAGCATTTGGCTAATGTTTTCCACTTTTTCATATTCCAACGGATCAATGCTGATCGCATCGAAAGCCTGGAGCGATTTCGCAAGCCAAATTCCGCTAATACGATCTTTTTCTTTTGGTCATAATTTTCCTCCCCAACACCCTTTATTCCCCGGGCCGCCTATCCATTATCACTTCCTTTTTTATGCATTCGTGGGGTTACTGGAAAAACTCGGCGTAAGAATTGATTATGCTTTGAATATTCCCTCTGCGATCGGTTTTTTCGGACTTATTTTAATGATCTATTTTTTTTCAAAAGCAATATTTAAATCAAAAGCGGTATCTATTTTAAGTGTTATTTTTTTTCTATTTAATGGCAGTTTAAGCTTTATTTATTTTTTTACAGATCATCCAATGCTTCAAAATTTTTTTACCTCGCTTATTCAGAATAACAAATTTTCATCCTTTGGCCCCTATGACAACAGGATTGTATCTGCGTTTTGGAATTTGAACATTTACACAAACCAGAGGCATCTTGCTCTTTCCTTTGCCTTATCGCTTTTAATAATTATTATTTTCCTTACACCGGTAATTAAAAAGACAAAGCCGAAAATTAAGATAAGTCTATTGCTGGGTGCCGTTTTAGGGCTATCTTTTTTTCTGCATTTTGCGGTTTTTTTAATGACAATTATTGTCTTGATTATGCTTTCAGTTTTTTACCCAAAACTAAGAACGTCGGGTCTGGTGCTTTTATTTACCGCCGCCGTTATTTCTTTTCCGCAGTATTCCTATCTTCAGCATTCAGGAGGAACGTTTAAATCCGTCTTTAACCCGGGATATTTAATCAGCAATAACTTAAGTTTTGCCTCATTTTTTAATTACTGGTCCGCAAATTTAGGGCTTAATATTATTCTTATCCCCTTAGGCTTTATAGTTGCCCCTAAAAATGCCAGGAAAATACTTATCGCCTTTTTACCCCTGTTTATCGTTGGCAATCTAATTCAGTTCTCTCCCGAAATAGCGGCAAATCATAAATTCTTTAATTACTTCTTAATTATCGGTAATATGTTTTCCGCCTTTTTTATTGTGTATTTTTGGCAGAAAAAATTTTATTTAAGGCCGTTACTTATCGTCTTAATTTTTCTGTTAATATTTTCGGGAATAATAGATTTTTTCCCGATTTCCAATGACTCAAAAATTGCGCTTGCCGATTATCCGCAAAATAAAGATATTGCGTGGATAATGAAAAACACATTGCCCAATTCTATTTTTTTAAATTCTCAGTTTTTATATGATCCCGCATCAATGGCCGGTAGAAAAATTTTTCTTGGTTGGCCATATTTTGCCTGGTCTGAAGGATATGACACAAATACCAGGGGCGACATTATGAAACTGATAATGACCGAGAATGATCAGGGGAAGGCTTGTCTGCTACTTAAAAATAACAACATTCGGTACGTTGAAGTAAATTCCCTGCAGGCGGATCCTAATCTTCCAACCTATTCCAATTTATATCTTTCTGTTTTATCTAAAGAGTACGTCAGCAATAACGGAACATATTTTATAATTAACGTTAAAGATAACTGTAAGAAATAATTTTCGGAACAATTTACTTATATTAAGTAACCAATTATAATTAGTATTCCATGCAAGACTTTATTTTTATTTTTCAATGGTATTCGGTTTTTCTATTAATTGGCTTGATCTTCTTGCCCTTAACCTTTTTTATCCTCTCTGAATTTATTGACAGAGGATATATTTTTTCAAAAATACTGGGAATTATTTTAATTTCTTATTTAGTTTTCTTCTTCTCCAGCTTAAAAATCTTTACTTTTAATATCTCGATTGTTTTCGCATTATTTATTTCTCTTGTTTCCAATTATTTTATAGCCAGAAAAGCGGGCATAAAAAGAATTTTTCAGGGAAAAATAAGATTTTTTGTTATTGAAGAAATCCTGTTTGCGGTATGTCTTGCCTTTTGGTCATTTGTTAAGGGCAACCAACCGGATATTCATGGTCTTGAAAAATATATGGATTTTGGTTTTGTTAATTCAATTCTAAGATCTACATATTTACCCCCAAAAGATATCTGGTTTACTCCGTTTTCTATAAATTATTATTATTTTGGACATCTAATGACCGCCGTACTTACAAGAATCTCGGGCATTCCTTCAAATATCACATTTAATTTAATGATTGCGGTTTTATTTGCATTAACTTTTGTTTCCGCTTTTTCAATTGCAATAAATCTATTGAAATCTACAAATATGAAAAAGGGGCTAAAATTTTTTATACCGACAGGTATCCTAACCGCTTTTATCGTCACGCTGGGAGGAAACTTGCAAACGATTTATACCTTTTTTAAAGCTTATCCAAATGATAGTCCCGTACCGTTTTGGCAATTGCCGTTTCAGCCCTTAAACTTTCCTAATTCGTACTGGTATCCTAATGCGACACGATTTATCTATCACACCATCCATGAATTTCCAAGTTATTCCTGGGTCGTTTCCGATCTTCACGGACATGTTCTGGACATACCGGTAGTTTTACTGACAATTGCTTTACTGCTTACCATATTTTTAAAAAAACAGATTAAACTTTTATATTTCCCGTTAATCGGATTTCTTCTATCGGTAATGTATATGACGAATGCGTGGGATGGAGTAATTTATTTACTTCTTTCAGCCGCCATTTTTTTAGCACTAAGTATAAAATATAAAACTAAAAAATTATTTTTTTCTCTACGAAAATTCGCTACCTATCTTCTTCTTGTTTTAATTTCCTACTTTATTTTTTCACTTCCTTTTAACTTATCTTTTAAACCTTTTGTTTCCGGCATCGGGGTCTTATGTGCTCCTCAATTTTTAGTTTCAATCGGAAAATTTGGTCCCTTTTTATTTGAAGCCGATCATTGCCAATTGTCTCCTCCCTGGCAATTGGGAATTCTCTACGGATTTTTCTATTTTATGGTTATTTCCTATGCTCTTTTTCTTAAAAAAATTAAAGAGGTAAAAAAAGAAGACATCTTTATAATCATTTTAATCGTTGTCTCCTCAATACTGATTCTTTTGCCCGAATTTGTTTACGTAAAGGATATTTACCCTACTTATTATCGTGCCAATACAATGTTTAAGCTGGTCTACCAAGCTTTTATAATGCTTTCTCTCTCATCCGGCTATATAATAATTAAAATTTTTTCACAGATTAAAAAAGTTAAAATAAATAAAAGTATTTTTATTGCCTGGACCGTTGTATTGTTTTTTTTACTTTTTCTCGCTTGCAGCTATCCGTTTTTCTCGATTCAGTCATATTACAATAATTTACAAAATTATGTCGGACTTGACGGAACTAAATATTTAAAAACTCTTTATCCCTCGGATTATAAAGCAATAATTTGGTTAAATAAAAATATTGAGGGACAGCCTGTCATTTTGGAAGCCCAAGGAGATTCATATACCGATTATGCAAGAATCTCTTCAAACACCGGCCTTCCGACAGTGCTGGGATGGACAGTTCATGAATGGCTCTGGCGGGGAACGTATGATATTCCTGCTCCAAGAATCGCCGATGTTACAACCTTATATGAAACACCAAGTATAGAGAAAGCAAGATCACTGATTAAAAAATACAATGTTTCCCTGGTGTTTGTTGGAACACTGGAAAGACAGAAATATCCAAACTTTAATGAAGAAAAGTTTAAAAAACTGGGAAAACTTATATACCAAAACGGAGACACCAGAATATATAAAATTAATCCGCTTTCAATTTAGAAATAGCACATTTTCCCTTAGTTATCTCACAGTTAATGTAAGACTGAATCTCGCTAAAATCATTTTCACCTTTCCTCGGAGTTAACACCCACTGATATCCGAATTCCTGGCTAATCGGGGGATTCAAAAGCAATCCGGCTCTGTTTTGCGTAGCATCTCCCGTATCAAGAACTCCTGATTCAATTTTTGCATTTTTCATTTTATCGACAAGTCTAATAAAATCATCAAATTCCGTATCTTTAATATCCGTATTAATACTGGCTTTAACTATCCCAGACAGATTAACCAACTTTTCAGGATCGGCTAAAACCTGCAGGGAAAAAATTTTATTCTTAAAAGCCTGTATAACTTTTTCCTGCCTTTTACTTCTTGCAAAATCCGATCCCTCAGGACCCTGAGAATGCCTTGACCTAACAAATTCAAGCGCTGTTTTTCCGTCCATATGATTTAGCCCTTTGTCGAAATGAACATGTGCATATCTGCAGGCAAATTTTTGCTGAATATCCGTGTCTGCCGAATCGGTCGCACTGAATTGGGCAATATCAGAAGAACTATACCCGCAAGTATCATCCTCCTTGCCGCTTATCGGATATGCATAATCATCAAAAGTATTATCTACATTTATATCTAAACCCCCGAGCAAGTCGACTGCTTTTACAAATCCGTCAAAATCAATTACCACACCGTAATCGATATTTTGACCTGTTATTTTTTGGACAACTGCTTCTGCCAAATGAAGTCCTCCGCCTTTTTTCACCGCTTCTCCGCTTGAATAAGCGCTGTTTATTTTTCCTTTTAAATCCGAAATCCATAAATCCCTTGGAATAGATATCATCGTAATTTTATTCACTGTCGGATTAAGGCTTGTAAAAATTATAGTATCCGTAAGATTTGGCCCGTCATGATTTCCTCCGCCTATCCCCATAAGTAAAATGTTAAATTTATCATCCGAATGTTTTAACTCGATATTGCGGTTAAAAAGAAGTTGAAAGAAAAACGGAAGATAACCGGCGACTGAAAGAACTATTTTACCTAGGATTAAAACAAGGATTACTCCTATGATTAAATAAATTTTATTTTTTCTTTTTCTTGCCATTTAATAAATATAAAAAGCTTAGGCTTCTAAAATCTTACTAAATTCCGCGGGATTAAGACTTGCCCCTCCAACCAAAACTCCGTCTATGCCGGGCATTTGAATAAAACTTTTAACATTTTGCGAAGTAACGCTTCCGCCATATAAAACAGTCTTAACATCATTTTTTTTCTTTATTTCTTCGGCCATCTTTTGCGCATTTTCGGGGCTATCCGGAGTTCCCGTACCGATTGCAAAAACAGGTTCATATGCAATGATCTTGACCTCTTCGGGGATTTGCTGACTTAGACTGCTTATACAGTAAATCACTTTTAGATCATTCAGGTTTGCCATTTTTACTTTCTCTTCTAGAATATTTTCCGCTTCTCCCATCTGTCTTCTTTCGGAATGTCCGATTATAACGTAGTCGGCAAACTCTTTTAATTGCTTTGCGTTTATTTCTCCCGTATGCGCTCCGCTATCAAATAAGGAAACGTCTTGACCGCCGATTTTAAGGTTTAAATTATTGTCCAAAACCAACTTTTTGCAAATAGCTAATAACGTAAACGGAGGGCAAACTACTCCGGTATTTTGAGGATTATAAACTGTTTTTGGGAAATTTTTAAACCACTCTAAGGCTTCTTTTTCAGTCTTATTAGATTTCCAGTTAGCCACCGTTAAAAGCTGTTTCATGTGATATTATTATACGGTATGAATGGCGATTTTCTCAAGGAGTTGAATAAGGAGCAAAAACAGGCTGTTTTAGAGACAGAAGGACCAATGATAATCTTAGCCGGCGCCGGCAGCGGAAAAACTAAAGTTATTACCAGTAAAGTTATTTATTTAATTGCAAAAGACGTTGCTCCGGATAATATTTTATGTGTAACTTTTACAAATAAAGCTGCAAACGAAATGAAGGAAAGAATTCAAAAAGCTTTAATAAAATTAGACAAAAAAAATTCTTCAAAACCCTTGGTAACTACCTTTCACTCTCTTTGCGCAAAAATCCTAAGAATTGATGGGAAACATATTGGAATTTCCAACCGTTTCTTAATTTACGACCAACAGGAACAGATTGACGTAATTAAAGAAGCAATTAACAAATTAGGGCTGTCGCCAAAGGAATATAAACCCAATTCTATTTTATCAAGCATTTCGGGGGCAAAAAATGAGTTAATTGATGAGAATGACTATGCAAGTTTTGCAAGGGGAAATTTTCAAACAAAAGTCGCTCAAATTTATCCTCTTTATCAAAAACTTTTAAAAGAAAATGAGGCACTGGATTTTGACGATTTACTTAACAAAACGGTTTTTCTGTTTAAAACAGTACCTGAGATTTTAGAAAAATACCAAAATAAATTTAAATATATTTTAATTGATGAATATCAGGATACGAACAGGGCCCAGTATCTTTTGACTAAATTATTGGCAGAAAAGAATAACAACATCTGTGTTGTCGGGGATTTTTCGCAAAGCATATACAGCTGGCGGGGAGCGGATTTTCAAAATTTAATAAGATTCAAGGATGATTTTAACAACGTAAAAACATTTAAATTATCACAAAACTACCGCTCGACTCAAAAAATTTTAGACGCAGCCTCTTCGATTATTTCTAAAAATACAACACACCCGGTTTTGGAACTTTGGACCGAAAACCCAAACGGAGAAGATATTGCGCTTTATGAAGCAAGAAACGAGCAAAACGAAGCCGAATTCATAGTTTCCCAGATAGTCAAACTCAAAGAAGAAAATAGTGAATCAAAATTTTCTGATTTTGCGGTTCTTTACCGGACTAATGCTCAATCAAGGGCGATTGAAGAAGTTTTCCTTCATCTTGGACTACCCTATGTGCTAATCGGAGGAACAAGATTTTATGAAAGAAAAGAAGTAAAAGACATTTTGGCCTACTTAAAGGTTTTAGCAAACGAAAAAGACACGATTTCGTTTAAAAGAATTATGAAACTTGGCAAAGGAAGACTTAATAAATTTTTAGATTTTCAAGAATCTTTTAAAGAAAATCAAACGACTATCGAAATTTTAGACCAAATAACAAAAGCGACAGATTACCTTTCTTTTTATGATGAGAAGGACGAAGAAGACAGACAACGACTTGAAAACATAAAAGAATTACGGTCGGTAGCGATTGAATTTCCAAATATCAGCGACTTTTTGGAAAATGTCTCCCTGGTCGAACAGGAATATTTACCCGATCATCCAAAACAAGATTCAGAAAAAAAAGATGCGGTTGCCTTAATGACTCTTCACGCGGCCAAAGGACTTGAATTTCCGGTCGTATTTATGGTCGGGATGGAAGAAGGCCTTTTTCCTCACAGCAGATCCTTAATGGATAAAAACGAATTAGAAGAAGAAAGAAGATTGTGTTATGTTGGAATTACAAGAGCAAAGCAAAAACTTTATCTGACATATGCCCAAAGAAGATTGTTCTTTGGGCAACGAACAAACAATATGATTTCAAGATTTATATTGGAACTTCCCGAGATGATTCTTGCTCAAAACATGCATCTGTTAGAAAATAAAGATGTACCTGATTTTTTATGAAAATAGTAAAACCTAATCACCCTTTACAATCTGAAAAATGGGGAGAGTTTAGAGAAAAAACCGGAGTAAAAGTTATTCGGGACGATTCTTTTGTGCTAACTGTTCACAAAATTCCACACTCGAATTGGACAGTCGGCTATATTCCAAAAGGACCCCTGCCAAATCAAGAGATGCTGGAAAAACTGCTAAAGGTAGGCAAGGAGCAAAATTGTATCTTTATCCAACTGGAGCCAAAGATTGAAAACGACAAAAATATAAATTTAAAAAAGTTAGGACTTAAGTCCTCGGCGCATCCTTTGTTTACCCGTTTTAATTTTGAGCTAGACTTAACTAAAAACGAAGAAGACTTATTAAAAAATATGCATCCCAAAACCAGATATAACATTAAAGTAGCGCAAAAGCACGGGGTTCAAATTATTGAGGATAATTCAGATAAAGCATTTAACGAATATTTAAAACTTACGAAAGAAACGACTGCCCGACAAAATTTTTTCGCCCATACTCAAAACTACCATCGCTTAATGTGGGAAACGTTAAAAGCAAATTCGGACATAATTGATAAAGAAAAATTATCCGCTCACCTTTTTTTAGCAAAATTTAAAGAAAAAGTTTTAGTTGCATGGATTTTGTTTGTTTATAAAGATACTCTTTATTATCCTTACGGTGCATCTAGTAACGAGCATCGGGAAACTATGGCTTCAAACTTAATGATGTGGGAAGCAATAAAATATGGCAAAAAATTAGGACTTGAAAAATTTGATATGTGGGGGTCGCTGGGTCCCGATGCCAGCGAAAAAGACGAATGGTATGGGTTCCATAGATTTAAACAAGGTTATGGACCAAGATTAGTCGAATATATAGGAAGTTATGATTTAGTTATTAAACCTTTTTTATATAATCTATATGTCCTGACAAATAAAATAAGGTGGGCGATTTTAAAAAAAGGCCTCTTATGATATTTAAGAAAATCGCTGAAAAAATTGAAAAAACAAATCTTCTTTATCTGTTTACCTTTTTATTCTTAATTACTTTTGCTCTTTATTTCTTCTCACTTTTTAATGGTTTCGTTTGGGATGATGAAGAACAAATCCTAAAAAATTTTATTATTCAAAATATTTCTAATCTCCCCTATTTTTTTACATCAAGCACTTTTAATACCGGAGGCGCCGGTCTATCCGGCTGGTATTATAAACCCTTAATGCCGGTTACCTTCTCTCTTATAAATTTTGTCTTTGGATTAAGTCCTTTTTTTTATCATCTTTTTGACTTAATAATTCATTTCGTAAACGGCATTTTAATCTTTTTGCTTTTTAAAAAACTATTTGATTTTTCAAAATACAAATTTTCTAAAACTGTTGCTTTTCTTCTATCTTTATTATTTATCGTACATCCCGTAAATGTTGAGTCGGTTGCCTATATTTCAAGCACGCAGGAAGTACTTTATGTTTTGTTTCTTCTCTTAGCTTTATTTTGTAGTTTTAAATTTTTAACCGGAAAAGAAAACTCCTGGTTAAAATTACTAATTATAAATTTTTTTATTCTTTGCTCTTTGCTTTCGAAAGAATCAGGCATAGTCAGTATTCCAATTATTATTTTACTTACTTATCTTATTAATAAAAGTAAGATTAAGATAGTTTCAATTGCGTCTTTTTTAACTTTTATTTTTTATCTTATTTTAAGATTTCCTATTGCCAAAACTCCTTTTTCGCAGCATTCTCAAATTATTCCGATCTCAGAGGCGACTTTAACGCAGCGGTTTATGACAATCCCATTTGAATTGTTTTCCTACGTCAGACTTACTTTTTTCCCCCTGAATCTTTTTGTTGCCCAACACACGGTAATAAAAACTCTTTCAGATTCGAGGTTTTATTTGGATTTCCTATTTTTACTGATTTTATTATCTATTTTGATCTTGGTTCTTAAAAAATTTTGGACAAAAAATTTAATATTTTTCATCGGCTGGGTAGTGTTCACTTTTGCAATTCTTTTGAATATTTATCCTCTTGACATGACGATTGCCGAAAGATGGATGTACGGACCATTGATTGGACTCTTAGGAATACTCGGTTTTGTTTGTCTTGAAGCAGTGAAAAAAAATATTAAATACCTGGGGGTTTTTATTTTTGTTATTATTTTATTTTCTGCGGTATTTTTTGTGAGAAGTTTTATTAGAACCTTTGACTGGAAAGATGATTTATCCCTTTTTTCTCATGATATTAAATACAACTTCGACTCATTTGACGCGCAAAATAACCTGGGAGTGGCTCTTTTTGAAGAAGGGAAAATTTTACAATCCGAACCCTATTTTAAAAAATCAATTAAGCTTTCTCCAAAATGGTGGACTCCCTATAACAATCTTGGAGTAATTTATCAAAGACAGGGGAAAATTAAAGAAGCGAAAATAATGTATCAAAAATCAATCGATAATGGCAATTATTATTTAGCTTATGAAAATCTCGCCCAGCTTAAAGCCTCTACGGAAAATCCAAAACAAGTACTTCCTTTTATAGAAAGCTCTTTAAAAGTTTTGCCCGACAACGAAGCACTTAATAAAGTTGCTGCATTTTTATACGTAAAAACCGGTGAAGTTCAAAAAGCAAAATTTTACGCTACCAGAACTTATCAGCTAGACCAATCTGAAGCAAATTATCTCTTCCTTAAAGAGATACTTAATGAAAAATAAAAGATTAAACATCGCCATAGTAGTTATCCTTTTTTCGCTTTCGGCAATTTTTAGAATTTTTTTCCTAAATTTAATGGAATTTAAGGCCGATCAGGCAATTTCGTTTTTCCAAACTTTTGAATTTTTTCAAAATCCGCAATTAATCCAGACGGGGCTTATCAGCAGTATCGGAACGTATAATTTTCCTCTTTTTAATTACATCCTAATTATTCTTTCGCTTTTTTACAGGAGCCCTCAATTCTTAAGTTTTCTAATTGCGCTTACAAATAGTTTTTTAATCTGTCTGTTTTATGTTTTTATAAAAAAATTTTATGACCTTAAAACATCAATCATTGCCTCATTAATTATTGCCTTTTCTCCCTGGGCTATTCTTTTTTCAAGATCAATTTGGGCGCAGGATTTAATTTTACTTTTTGTTTTTCCTATCATTTTTTTTGTACATCAAATAATTTTAAATAAAAAAGGGCAATACGTCCTTCCTTTATTTACATTATTAACATTTTTTTCAGAGCTTCATTCTTCGGGTTTTTTCTTTTTTTTAGCTACCTTAATTGTGTTTCTAATTTTAAAAATTAAGATTAAAATCAAAAAAGCACTACAGGGAGTTGGGATCGGCTTGATCTTTGCAATCCCCTATTTTTTCTTTGAATTATTTTCAACTCCATTTTGCCGAGATTGCCATTCTTTTTTATTTTACTTACAAAGTTACCCAAAATCATTTGATTTTTCTAATTTCTTAAGACCCTTTCAAATTCTAAACGGGTCGTTCTTTCAATATGAATTAGGCAAGGATTTTGGAGCGTTTCTTAATTTCTCTAAAGTCTTAAATTTTTTAAACTTATTCTTTTTTGCTGAATTTATATTCACTCTTGCCGGTATTCTTTTAATTCTTAGGTATGCAAAAAAATACAACTTTTTAGTTATTTATTTTTTTATAATTACTCTTTTATTTTTTTTGACAAAGACTTCTTCGTACCCACATTATTATGTGAGCTTAATCCCAATTTCTGCTTTAATAACGTCGGTATTTTTTTCTTTTTTAATCAGTAAAAATAAAGTTTTAGGTTTTTTAATAATTTTTATATTTCTTTTTTCAAATATTTTCTTTGAAACAAATTTCTATTTATACTTAAGCCAAAAACAAAACATTAACGGAGATTATGGACCGGTTTATTCCTTAACCGATAATTATATTAATAAACAAACCGAAAATTATATTTTTCTTCCTTACTACGAAGAATTAAAAAACTATGCCGCAATTTTTTCTCAGAGTAATTTATTGCATCAAAACCTGGGGAGTTACTTTTTGAACAAAAACAATACTGAACAAGCAAAGATTGAATTTGAAAAACAATTAACTATAGCTCCAAATTCTTCTTTTTCCCTTGCTAATCTTGCCTATATTTTTATTTTAGAAAAAGACTACGTAACTGCAAATAAAATTATTGGCAACTTAGAAAAGTTAGATAAAAAAACTGCCGACCGGCTTAGAGAACTAATGAAATAGCTAAACCTTATAGAGAAATAGCTTTCTTTTTTTATCTTCCGCAACTTTTTTAAAACTTGCTTCGTATCTATACGATACTATCTTTGTTCCCGGAGATAATTCTTTTAAAAATTTAGGTTTTAATTTTTCCAAGGTTTTAGGGACAAGATACACGTTTACAATTGTAGCCTTGGTAAGATCCTGTTTGAAAAAATTACCTCTTTTTATTTTTAACAGAGGACTCATTTTTTCTTTTAGGACTCTTATTCTTGCAATTACATAACGCAGTAAATCTATTTCAATTCCAACTCCCTTTGCCCCATAATTTTTTGCAGCCATCAACAGTACTTCGCCGTCTCCGCATCCCAAATCATAAATTACATCTTTTTTATTCACTTTTGCTAATTTACAAATTGCCCGGGCTGTTTCTTTGTCCGTTCTCCACCAAGGAGCCCAAGGACTATCCGGCGGCCAAAACATAGAAAAAGCAAAAAAAAGAAATAAAAGAAGTACTAATAAAAATAAATTGAAAATAATGAATAAAATCATTTAGCCTCTGTGAAAACATTTATTATTGTACCAATAAATAAATAAAAATGCTCTAAACATAATATTTTAGCCTCAAATATAAACGGTTATGGTATAATATATTATATGACTTCGTCCATTTTAATTATTGAGGACGACAAGGAATTTCAGAAATACTTAAAAGACTTATTAATAAAAAACGGTTATTCTGCTCAAGTAGCTAGCAAAGGAATCTCTGGCTTAAGCATGATGGATAAGCTGGAACCTGATTTAGTAATACTTGACCTAAATCTTCCTGATATGCATGGAGAAAGTGTTTGCTCTGAGTTAAGAAAAAACCATCCAAATCTTCCTATAATAATGCTAACTTCAAAAACATCAACGTCGGAGAAAGTTCAAGGATTAAGCATGGGAGCCGATGATTACATAACTAAACCCTTTGACCCCGAAGAATTTTTAGCGCGGTTAAAAGCGAGATTAAGACTGCATACGGACACTAATTTTAAAGTAAAAATAGCCGATCTTGAATTAGATAGTAAGAAAATTCAGGTAAAAAGAGACGGAAAATTAATAAGCTTGACTCCTCACGAATTTAAATTGCTTGAGTATCTGATGCACAATAAGGGGGTAGTTTTAACCAGGGAAATGATACTTAACAGAATTTGGGCTTATTCACTAAATGTTGAAAGCCGGGTCGTAGACGTATATATGGGCTATCTTAGAAAAAAAATAGATTCCGGGTCAAAGAAAAAACTTATTTACTGCATCCGGGGGTTTGGATATACCATAAAAGAATAATTCTAAGAAACAAGGCCATAAAGCCACATTAAAAAAACCACAATAAACGGAGCTGTTAAAAGCCACATAATAAAATATAATAATGGCAACTTTTCTTCCATTTTTTTAAAAAACAGGATGATTAATTTTTTGAGGCAGGTTTTAAAGGAATACTAATCGCAACCAACTTTTTATCTATTTTCACTTTTCCCTTATGTAGTTCAATGATTTTTTTTGCAATAAATAAATTTAAAGCTTTATCATCTTTTTCATCAAATATTTTTTTTGCATCAAGTGCCTCTATGCTAACCTCCCCGCTTATTCTAAATTCTATTTTTTTATTCTCTTTAGCAACGTTTATTTTTTTAACTTTAATAAAACTTTTTAAAAAGGACAATAAAGCAAACTCTATTTTTTCCTTATCGGCAACTATTAACTGATTTATTGTCTTTATTTTAAGGTTATTATTTTTTCTTTTTAGAAAAGTTATTACCTCCGCTATATCAAACAATTCATACAAAAAATCGACTTTCTCTTTTTCATATTCCAAAAATAAAATAAACTGATTAATCCTTTTATTTAAGATTTCAGTTTTAGTTTCTATTTCCGTAATGTGTTTTATGGCTGTTTTATCTTTTTTGTTTATTTCTTTTTTTAGAATAAACAATAACGCATTTATTGAAGCCAGAGGACTCTTGAGTTTATGACCCGCCAATCCAAAATCTACGTCCGACATTTTAG
>Ga0182027_10009522_pt1 | contig 13947 bp, 13 predicted proteins | sample 712E1DmetaG_FD_121300 | JGI IMG/M metagenome (GOLD analysis project Ga0182027, IMG submission 121300) | Permafrost microbial communities from Stordalen Mire, Sweden - 712E1D metaG (Illumina Assembly) | ecosystem: Environmental > Terrestrial > Soil > Wetlands > Permafrost | place: Sweden...
CTGTGGGCAGTTCTGGAAACGCCAAGGCTTAACCAATTTGTTAAGGCTGAGTGTCCTCTACAAAAACCGGGACGCAGACTTTCTATGGAATTAAACCCTCCAACAAATCGGAGATGCACGGCATTCCGCGGCGAAATGAATTCCGTGCTTCCCAAACGGCGGGGACTGTGTATAATCAAGGAACAGACACTGCTTGTTGCAAAGAAATTGAACAAACATCGCGAGAAATCAGTCGGAGGTACTTATGAAGAAACTGAATCATTTATGGGCGATTGGCGGCGTCGCTCTGGCGCTGGCTTTTTCCGGGACCAACAGTCTGGCGCAAGGCGGCGGCGGTTTTGGCAACGGCGGTTTTGACGGCGGCGGAGTCGTGCTGTCTTCCCCGGCACAGTTGCAACGGCGGCTGGAGGGCATGCGCTTGGCCCTTGGGGTGACCAACGATTCGGAATGGGTGGTCATTTTGCCAAGGCTGGTCAAGGTGATGCAATTGCAGGCGGAGATGCGGCTGATCGGAATGGCCAGCATGGGTGGCGGGGGGGCCGCGCTGCGCACCCTGGCGGCCATGGGGGTCACGCCGGATCCTTCCGCGGACGCGTTGTCCAAGGCGATTGACGACGGCGCGCCGATTGCTGAAATCAAGGTGGCGATGAACCGGGTGCGGCAGGCGCGCAAAGCCAAACAAGCCGATCTGGTCCGGGCGCAGGGCGACCTACAGTCCGTCGTGAGCATCCGCCAGGAGGCCATCCTTTTGAGCGATGGCATGTTGGATTAGGCCGGCTTTTTGATGCTTCGCGCGAAATGCTGACAGTCCGGAGCGCCGGCTTGCAGCCGGCTTTAGGGTCGCGAAGACGTTGAAAGCCGATTGAAAATCGGCGCTCCGAACCCGGAGGTATGAATGTCCGGGTTAAGCCGCGCCAATTCTCCCGTTGCCCCTACCCACCTGCCCAGTTTTCGGCGCACAGCGCCGACGCTACACCCTTTCATTGCTTCCATCCCCCTTCCAGATCGCCCTTCTTCGTTGCCGCGCATTTTTTGCGCAACTTTGCGCAAGGTTTGCGCGTCTAGGTCATTGCGTTCAGCGGAAAACATCGTCTTTTGCTGGTAAAACGGCCTTTGACTCACTTGGCACGCGAATTGCCTTGGAGAAAAGGTGTTCCGCATTCGGCGGCGGGAATTGACCGCTTCCGAATCGAGCAGAACCTTAAACTAATGGAAATTATGAGCATATTGAAGAGGACATTGATCCTGGCCGGCTGCGTGGCCGCGTTGGGGCTGGGAACGGCCACAGTGATGGCAGGTCGCGGCGGCGGCGGCGCCGGCGGTGGCATGGGAGCCGGCGGCGGCGGATTTAACCCCCAGGCGCAACTGGACACGTATCGCCAGGCCATGGCGGTAACGGATGATGCGGAATGGGCCGCCATTTCAGCGGCCATCACCAAGGTCACGACAGCGCGGACAGCCACAATGGGCGGCTTTGGCGGTCGTGGCGGCCGTGGCGGCCGTGGCGGCCGTGGCGGCGCTGCCGGCGCTCCCGCCGCAGCCCCCGCTGCGACTCCCTTGAGCGAAGCCATTGCAGCCTTGCAAACGGCTCTGGACAACAAAGCGCCCGCGGCGGACATCAAGGCGGCGATCGCCAAGGTGCAAGGCATCCGCAAGACCAATCAAGCCGCGTACGAAAAAGCGCAGGATGACTTGCGCAGCCTGTTGAAGGCCCCGCAGGAGGGCTATCTGGTCACGCAAGGCGTGTTATAGCAACGAACCAGTGATCGAATTGATTAACATCTGCGTCGGCGGCTTGGGCCGCCGGCCGGTTTAAGCAGCCCGGCGGCGCTCCCCAGCGGGCGCCGCCGCGAGCCCAATCAGAAAGTCCAGGCAACGCAAATATGAACGAGAGTCAGACAGCACAGCCCGCCGAAACGCCCCCGGCCAAATTGCTCGATCGCATGGTCGAAGCCAAACAATTGTCCGTCGCCGACGCCAGCATCCTTGCCGCCCAGGCCGCCAAAGGCCGGCCCGATCTGGTCAAATCCGAGGACACCGTCCTCCGCTGGCTGGCCAATGAATATCATTTGAGTTTCACCACATTGGACAACATCGAGCCGGACCGCGAACTGCTTTCCCTCTTTCCCGCCCGCGTTCTGACCAAGGAAGAACTGCTTCCCTTGCAGCGTCTCAACGGCGTCGTTCAAGTCGCCACCAGCCGCCTCTTCGCCACCCAGGGCCTGGACACCCTCAAGACCTTGACGGGCCTGAAAATCCAGCCCGTCCTCGCCCCCGCCGAAGCCATCCGCCGCGAGATGAAGACCCGCCTCGGCGTCGGCGCCGACACGATTGACACTTTGGACGAAGACGCCCCGCTGCAGGTTTTGGACGAAGTCGGCGATGAGAATGCCGACCTGGAGGCCGCCGCCGAGGACGCATCCATCATCAAGTTCGTCAACCAGGTATTTACCGACGCCATTGAATTGCGCGCGTCGGACATCCACCTCGAGCCGTTCGAGGAGGAATTCCGCATCCGCTACCGCATAGACGGCGTGTTGCAGGAGATCCCCGTGCCGGCGCAAATCAAGCGGTTTCAGCCCGCGATTGTTTCGCGCATCAAGATTCTGAGCCATCTCAACATCGCCGAAAAGCGCCTGCCGCAGGACGGCGCCATCAAGCTCCTGCTGGCCAACAACGAAGTGGACGTGCGCGTTTCCATCATCCCCATGCTCCACGGCGAAGCGGTCGTGCTGCGTTTGCTGCGCCAGAAGGGGACGTTGTTGGGCATGGCCGAATTGGGGATGGGCGCCAACGAAGTCGCCTCATTCAGGCGCATCCTGGCCCTGCCGCACGGCATCATTCTGGTGACCGGGCCAACCGGCAGCGGCAAGACGACCACTCTTTATACGGCGTTGAACGAAATCAACACCGTGGAGAACAAGATCATCACCATTGAAGACCCCGTGGAGTACCAGATGAAGGGGGTCAACCAGATTCAAGTCAACGAAAAGGCCGGGCTGACCTTCGCCCGCGGCCTGCGCTCGATTTTGCGGCATGACCCGGACGTGGTGCTGGTGGGGGAAATTCGCGACGCGGAAACCGCGCAGATTGCCGTGCAGGCCTCCCTGACCGGCCACCTGGTCTTTTCCACCTTGCACACCAACGACGCCCCCGGCGCCCTCAACCGCCTGGTGGACATGAACGTCGAACCTTATTTGGTCGCCTCTTCCCTTGAAGCCGTTCTGGCGCAACGCCTCGTCCGCGTGCTGTGCCCAGCCTGCAAGGTGGAGGATAAATCGGACCTGGCCGCAGCCCTGAAGAGAAGACTGGGTTATGAGCAGAGTGAAGTATTTTACAAGGGCGTCGGCTGCCCGGCCTGCCGCATGGCCGGGTTTCAGGGCCGGCAAGCCATCTTTGAGTGGATGGACATCAACAACGAGATCATCGAGTTGCTATTGAAGAACTCGTCCGCCATCATCATCCGCGGGGCCGCGATCCGCAACGGCATGAAGAGCTTAAGCGACGACGGCTGGCGCCTGGTGCGCCTGGGCGTCACCACGCCGGAAGAAGTCATGCGCGTGACCAAGGATCAGACGCTCGACGCCTCCAAGCAGAAAGCGCTGGAAACGCAGAAGGACGACATAGATGTCATCTCTGAAACCGAGGCCAAGCCGAAAATCGCGGTGGCCAAAGCTTAATTCAAGGCCGTATGCCAGTTTTTCAATACAAAGCGTTTCAAGCCTCCGGCGGCGTCGCCGAGGGCCAGATCGAGGCGGGCGGCCGCCAGGAAGCCTTCCGGCAAATGGAGGAAAAGGGCCTCAAGCCGATCAGCCTTTCCGAAAAAGCGGCTCCCAAGGCAGGCTCCAAAGGCGCGGCCCCCAAGAACGCGGCCCCCGACCCCACCGCGCCCGCGGGCGCGGGCCAGGGACTGAATATCAGCTTCGGAACAAAGAAGGTATCGTCCAAGGCGCTGGAGACCTTCACCCGGCTCCTTTCCAGCTTGCTGGCGGCGGGCGTGCCGTTGAGCCGCGCGCTGGTCATTCTCTGCAAGGAAGCCTCCAATCCGGTCGCCCAGGGTAAATGGAAGGCGATTTACGATTCCGTGGTGGAAGGCGTGACGCTGGCCGACGCCATGGCCACCATGCCCGAGACATTTCCCCGCGTTTATGTGGCGATGGTGTCGGCGGGCGAAACCGGCGGATTTCTGGATGTGGTGCTGGCGCAGATTGCCGATTTCCAGATGCGGGAAAGAGATTTGCGCGGCAAAGTGCTGGCGGCGGTGCTGTATCCCACCATTTTGTTCTTCCTGGCCGTCTGTGTGCTGATATTCCTGATGACGTTCTTTATTCCGCGTTTCCAAAAGATGTTCGAGGGATTCAACGCGCAATTGCCGCTGATCACCCGCATCATTATTGGCATCAGCCATGCCGTTCGTTCTTACGGGCTGTACATCCTCGCCGGCGGCGCCCTCATCGCCTACTCGGTGCGGACCTGGGTGAAGTCGGAAGAAGGCAAGCGCAAGTGGGAGGGCCTCCTGTTGCGCGCCCCGGTGCTCGGCCCGCTGACCAGCCAGTTCGCGATGGCCCGATTCTGCCGCATGTTGGGAACGCTGCTCAACGCGGGCGTGCCTTTGGTGCAGGCGCTCAATGTGGCCCGCAGGTCCATTGGCAACCAGATTCTGGTGGATGCCGTTTCCAAGTCCATTGACCGCGTCAAGGAGGGGGCGCAGTTGGGCGCGAGCCTGGCCGATTGCCGCAACCTCTTCCCGGGTTCGGTGCTGGAAATGATTTCCGTGGGGGAGGAAAGCGGGAAACTGGACGCCGAATTGGTGCGCATCGCGGTGGTGACGGAAGCGGACCTGGACCGGAACCTGAAAACGGCGGTGGCGCTGGCCGAGCCGGCGTTGCTTCTGTGCATCGCGGCATTTGTCGGGACGATTTTCATCGGGATGCTCCTTCCGATCTTCAGCTTGCAGGAGTATATTAAATAATCAACCAAAAGGCTGCTTTATGAATACAAAGAACATTCACTCGAGAACAAGCCGGACGAATTCATGGCGCCGGCGCGGATTCACCCTGGTGGAACTATTGCTGGTGTTGACCATTCTGGCCATTCTGGCCGGCATCGTGCTGCCCAAGTTCAGCGGGACGACGGACAAGGCCAAGAGGTCCGCCGCCTTGACCACGATTGCAACCTTCAAGACCGCGTTGGCCATGTTTGAAATAGACAACGGCGGTTTTCCCAAGGGGCGCGACGGTTTGCAGTCCTTGATCACCAAGCCGAGCGGCGCCAAGTCCACCTGGCACAAGTATTTGGATTCGGACAAGATCCCGCTGGACCCGTGGGAAAAACCGTATGTCTATGAATGCCCTGGCAGGCACAACCCGGACAGCTACGATGTGTATTCCATGGGACCGACCGGAAACGGAGGCAATGATGCGATTGGCAACTGGACAGCCACAGACCAGCGATAAGCCCGCCCCGCGCGCGGCGTTCACCCTGGTCGAGTTGGTCATCGTCATGTCGCTCATGGTGATTACCGTCGGCGTGGCGGCGCCGTCGCTCAAGGGGTTTTTGAAGGGACGCAACCTCGAAAACGAGGCCGAGCAGTTTTTGTCCCTGACCCGCTATGGCTCCAGCCGCGCCGTGTCCGAAGGGTTGCCCATGGATTTGTGGATCAACGTCAAGCTGAACAAATATGGAATGACCGCCGCCGGCGGCTATACCGAAACGAGAACCAATGCCACCGCCTTGAATTTTACCCTGGATGAGGATGTGACCGTGCTGGTCTCCCAGCCCCCCGGCGTGCTGACCACCGTTTCCAACTGGTGGACGCCCTCCACCATACGCCGCGGGGCCATGCCCGTCCTGCGCTTTCAGCCCGACGGCTTCATCAGCGACACCAGCCCGAAAATCGTCAAGTTCCAGCAGGGAACGGATCCCGAAATTTGGATTGTGGAAAATGCGCAACACACAAGATATGAGATTCAACTCAACCATGCCAAATCGTCGCGCTACTAAGCTCCGCCGCGCCGCCTTCACGCTGGTCGAGGTGCTGGTCGCGACGGTCTTTATGGTCGTCGTCATTCCGGTCGCCCTGGACGGGATGCGCGTGGCCAGCCTGGCTGGGGAAAGCGCCCAGCGCAAGCTGGTCGCCGCCCGCATTGCCAACACCAAGCTCAATTATCTGCGCGTGGAAAACCTGTTGCTCAACGGCGGACAACGCGGAGTCGTCCAGGAAAACGGCGTCGCTTACAACTGGTCCCAACAAACCGAATTCTGGAACGGGGACCCCCTCAGCCGCCTTTACGTGGCCACCATCACGGTGAATTACAACGTGGCCGGCCGCAATTGCGACGTCCAACTGAGCGTCCTCGTGCCGCCCGCCTTGCAATGAAAACCGCGCCGCCCACCACCCCCGTTGCCGCCCGCCCGGCCGGCGCGTTCACGCTCATTGAGTTGCTGCTGGCCATTTCCATCATGTCCATGATTCTCGCCGCCATGAGCGGCATCCTTTACATTGCCTTCCGGTTGCAGAGCGGCGTGACCGACGCCCTGGAGCAAAGCATGCCGGTCGAGCAGGCCCTGACCTTCATCCAGCGCGACCTGGCCAATCTCGTCTGCAACAATGCCAGCAACAACGTCATGCTCATCGGCTCCTTCCAAACCATCAACCAAACCAACGTCCTGCCCGGCCAGATCGGTCCCGACTTCTACACCACCGGCGGCGAACCCGACGGCCTGGTTCCGTGGGGGGATATCGAGAAGGTTGATTATTTGCTGGCCGCTTCCACCAACCGCGCGCTGGCAGGCAGGGACCTGGTGCGCGCCGTCACCCGCAACCTGCTGCCCGTCATCAGCCCCGCGCCGCCGGACCAGAAGACCGTCCTTTTAAGCGGCGTGGATAATGTCCTGTTGATGTACTACGACGGCCAATCGTGGGACGAGAACTGGGATTCGACCCAGCAAACCAATTTGCCCTGCGGCATCAAGATGCAAATCATCATGGCCTCCCAAGGCTATGGCCGGGGGACGGGCGCGCCCATGATATATGAACTGTACATTCCGGTGGATGTCCAGATGAGCACCAACCCCACCATCGCGCTGCAATGAAACTTCACCCCGCCCATTCGATCCCGGAGACCAGGCTGCTTTGGAGCGCGGCGGCTTGCCGCCGCTTTTTCCAGGCAGGCTGCCTTCCATCGGAAAGCGGGAGCAAGCTCCCGCACTCCAAATTTGCCTGGCGCGGGGTTTCCGGCTCGGTACTCATCGTCGTCATGTGGATAGCTTTTGGGGTGGTCGGCATGGCGCTTTATTTCGCCCATTCGATGGAGATGAACATGATCGCGGCCGACAACCAGTTGGCCAGCTATCAGGCGGACCAGGCCATAGAATCCGCGGCCCTTTACTACAGCAATGTCCTGGCCAATGTCATGCAAATGAACATGCAGGGCAACGTGCAGATGAACATGGCGCCCTATATGCTGCCGAACACCAATTTTTACAAAACCGCCGGGGTCAAGGTTGGCGAGGGCATGTGGTGGGCCATCGGGCGCGATACCAACGCCACCCTGTTCTCGCGCCAAACGCCCAACCCGACCTTTTGCCTGGTGGACGAAGCTTCCAAGGCGAATTTGAACAACAAGAAGCTCTATGGCAGCCCCGACAGCACCACCAGCACCAATTTGCTGCAAGGCCTCCCCCAAATGACCCTGCAACTCCTCTCCGCGATGTATGACTGGTCCAACACCAACACCACCGGCACCATGAACGGCGCCAAGAATACAACCTACGAGAGCCTCAATCCTCCCTACCAGTGCAAATTGACCAATTTCGACACCGTCGGCGAATTGCGCATGGTCTTTGGCATGGGCCTGGATTACCTCTACTGGGAAGACGCCAACCTGAACGGCGCCCTGGACCCCAACGAAAATGACGGCCCGGCCCTGCCTCCGAAGGATAATGCCAATGGCGTCCTGGAACCCGGCCTTCTCGAATACCTCACCGTCTATACCCACGAACCGACCAATCTGGCCGGAGGCACCAACCGCGTCTCGGTCACCTCCCTCTCCGGCTTGACGAACTTCCTGGCCACCAATTCTCCCTCCGTTTACAGCACGATCGGTCCCAAACTCCGCGCCATGACAGCCGCCCCCACCAGCGTGCTGGATTTCATCCTGAAAAGCGGCATCACCGAACAGGACTTCATCCCCATCGAGCCGTACCTGATAGGCTCCAACACGGTGGGATTGATCAACGTCAACACCGCCACCGCCACCACCCTCGGCTGCATCCCCGGCATCGGCACCGACAGCGTCCTGGGCTTTGGCTCGGTCAACGCCCAAAACATCAGCGCCTTTCGCCAGGGCGTTCCCACCCGCTGCAATTCCGTCTATTGGCTCATTGACGCCATGGCCAACCTGGGCACCAACGCCATCCTCGCCGCCGGCCCGTGGGTCACTTCCCATTCCTGGCAATACACCGCCGACATCGCGGCCGTCGGCCACTATGGCCGCGGCTACCGGCGCGTCAGATTTGTCTTCGATTGCAGCGGTGGCACGCCGATGATTGTGTACCGGCAGGACCTCACCTATTTGGGCTGGGCTTTGGGCAAAAATATACATGACCAGTTTCTGGCAGGAACCTTACGATAATGAATCTCTTTTCCAAACAACGCCCCTCGTCCGTCTTGGGCATCGCCATTGACGGCAACCGCTTCGAAGCCGTCCTGGTGCGCCGCAGCGGCAGCTCGCTCCAAGTCCGCCAACATGTCTCCGCCGAGATGGCGCTCTCGCCCCTGACCGGCGATCCCGAATTGGTGGGCCGCGAAATCCGCAATCACCTGGAAACCGCCGGCCTGCGCGAAAAGCGGTGCGTGGTCTGCCTGCCCCTGACTTGGATTCTGACCCTCCAGGCCAAGGTGCCCGAAATCACCGGGGCCGACCTGGACAGCTACCTGCAAATCGAAGCCGAACGCGGTTTTTCCTCCGGCTACGAATCGCTTTTCATCACCCGTTCCCAGTTTAAAGCGCCGAGCGGCGAGGAGTACGCCACGCTGCTGGCCGTGCCTCGCAACCATCTGGACCTGCTGGAGCGGGCGTTGCGGGCGGCCAAACTCAAGCCGCTCGCCTTTGCCATGGGCATCAGCGCCGCCCAATGCCCCTCGCAACAGGCCGATCAGCGCGTTCTCACCCTGGCGTTGAGCAATCACGGCCTGGAGTTGCAGGTGTCCGGCGGCGGCGGCATTATCGCCTTGCGTTCCCTGGATGCCGCGGTTGAATCCGAAGGGGCGCACCGCAAGGTCTCGGCGGATTTGGTGGCGCGCGAAATCCGCATCACCCTCGGCCAGTTGCCCGGCGGATTTTCCGACGGCCCTGGCCCCATCAAAATTCTTGGCCAGGGCGAAGTCACCCGCCAGTTCATCACCGACATTTCGCCCCGTTTGAACCTGCTCGGCTTGAGAGTCGAGCCGATGGACCGCCCGGCCTCCGTCACTTTCGACACCGCCCCCGCGCCCGAAATCGCCGCCTCGCCCGTGCTGGCTTTGGCCTCCGCCTACGTCCAGAGCGGTGATGTCGGCCCTGATTTTCTTCCCCCAAAAGTCTCCCCCTGGCGCCAGTTTGTGGCCACCAAGCTGTCCACCCAGAAGCTGGCCTACGCGGGCGGCGCCGCGGCCTTCGTGGGCGTCATCGTGGGCGGCTTGTTTGGCTGGCAGCAAATCCAGCTCCACCTCTTGAACAGCCAGTGGGACGCCATCAAGGACCGGGTGACCGAACTGCAAAAGGACACCGCCAACATCGAGAAATACCGCCCGTGGTTTGACCAGTCCTATGGCGCCTTGAGAATCCTGGCCAAATTGACCTCCGCCTTTCCCGATGTCGGGAATACGGTTTCGGTCAAGACGATTGAAATCCGCGACCTGACCTCCGTTACCGCCCACGGCGCTGCCACCACCCTGGTCGCCTTCAATGCCATGCGCGAGGCCTTGGGCAAAATCCCGGGCGTTGCCGACCTCCATTCCGAGACCGCCGGCAACCCCCAGATCCAATACAATTTGTCTTATACATGGAAACCCGTAGCCGAGGAAGGAGCCAACAATGGAAACTAAGAATCGCGAAAAAATGCTGCTGATCGCCGTCGGCGTCTGCGTCGGCCTTTTGGTGCTCAATTGGGTCGTCATCACCCCGCTCTGCGAGGGCTGGAGGGCCCGGCAGGACCGGATTAATCAGTTGCGAACCACCATTCGAGAAGGCCGTGCCACACAGGCCAGTGCCAAGTCCATCGAGGATCGGTGGAACTCCATGTACACCAACACGCTCCCGCCCAACCCCACCCTCGCCGAAAGCCGCCTCTTCAAGGCCTTTCAGAGCTGGGCCACCTCCAGCCAGGTCGTGCTCGTCGGCCAAAGACCCCAGGCCAAGGACAGCGAGGACCCGGCCTATTCCAACGAGGAATGGCACGCCGACGTCACCGGAAGCCTCCCCCAGATTTTTGCCTTTCTCTCCAGCGTCGAAAGCAGCCCGATGGGCTTGAAAGTGGATTCCATCGAGCTGGCCTCCCGCGATGACCGGGGAACCCAGCTCGCCCTCGGCTTGACCGTCAGCGGCTTGATCCTGAATCCTCCGACGAACAATCCCTCCAACTAACAACGCCCCATGAAAAAGCACCTCTTTGTCTTCGCAATTCTGCCTCTTCTTGCCGCCGCCGCCCTGCTCGCCGCGGCGCAGGACACCAGCCCCGCCGACCAGATGGCCGCCCAACTCGCCGCCCGCCGCGCCGCCGAGGACGGCGGCGCGCCTGCCGCGCCCGCCATCCCGGCGGAGACGGCCGCAACCCATGACGCCGCCGCCAGCCCAACCAATAGCGCCGACACCGGCGCAACCAATGCTGCCAACCCGGTCGCGACCAACAGCGCCAGCAGCGACGACGAGGACAATCCGGGACGCAAGGCCGCCCTCGCCGCCGCCCTCAAGGCCCTCCAGGCCAGCAATAACCTGCCCAACAACCTGGCTTCGTTCCAAATCATCACCCAGCGAAATATATTTGATCCCAATCGCGTGCCCTATATCCCAGGGGGGCGGATCGTGCAGACCATCGAGACTTTCACTCTTCGCGGTGTGACGGAGGATGCCGGGAAGTTGAGGGCTACCTTTGTCGGCGACGGCATCAAGGATTACCCCCCAAGCCGCGCCGTGGGCGAAACGGTCGGCATGTTCAACGGCGCGACGGTCGGCGAATTCAAGATCATTGGCATCACTCTGTCCAACGTGACGCTGTTAGACACAAAATTCACCCCCAAGCCCGCCGTGGCCGCGACCAACAGCGCCACCAACGAGAGTGGCAAGACCGTCCTGGCTCTGGGTTCCAGCGCCGCCGCCACCAACAGCGCCACCAACGGCTTGATTGTTCTGACGCCCTTCCATGGATTGACCCGCAGCGATGGCGGCGCGTGGAGACCGGCTACCTACACTCCGGTCTATGCTGTCGTGGTCCCTCGCGCCCCCATGCCCACTGCCGGATCCATGCTCGGCGCAGCCGCGATGTTCCAGACCATGCCAACGCTTACGGTGGATCCCAACGGCCTTCTTTCGTTCACCGCGCCCGATGAGAACCCACAATTCAACCTCGCCAATCCGCGAGGAAGAGGACGCGGTGGCCGAGGCGGCGGCGGCGGCGGTGGCCGTGGTGGTGGAGGACGGGGCGGTTTTGGAGGCGGCGCTGGTGGTGTCGTTGGCGGCGGTTTCGGCGGTGTTGTTGGCGGCGGCGGCTTTGGCGGCGGCGGTGCGGTCGTGGCTGCTCCCGCAGCAGCCGCGTCCACGGCTGCTCCGGACCCGGCCGTGCTGGCAAGACTCCAGGCACAGCGCGCCCAGGAACAATAACCATGAATCACTTTTTCCCAAATTTACATTCCACAACCTTTGAAATGGGCGTTCCGGCATACGCCGGCCGCGCCCAGGAGAATCCAAAACTATGAAGAAAATGTCACCTGTATTGTTGGCCGGCTTCGTCGCCGGATGGCTTGTCACCGCCTTGTTGGCCGGCTTTATCGTCGTGCGCCTCGCCACTCCCGCCCAATCCGCCGCGGCGCAGCCGCCGGCTCCAGCGGCGGCCCAACCCGTGGCTCAGGCCGCGGCCCCGGCGGCTCCCACTCCTGCCGTCCCGGCGCCGACGGCCCCGGCACCGGTGATCCCGACACCGGCGGCCCCATCCCCTGGGGGAACGATGTCTGCGGCCCAGATGTCTGCGACCCCGATAGCGGCCGCCCCGGCGCCAGCGGCCCCGCCGCCGGTGACCGTGTTGGCGGCAGCCCCGGCCCCGGCAGCCCCGGCAGCGACAGCCCCGGCGCCAGCGGCCCCTGCGCCAGCGGCCCCGGCAGTGGCAGCCAGTCCGGCCAGCGCCACGCCGGCCGCGCCTGCGCCGCCCGCCGCCAATGCCGAACCGACGACCTCCGGCACGGCGGATGAGGGCTTGATCCTGAATTGGCGCGGCGTGACCGTGGACCAAGCCTTGACGATGTTGAGCGAGTACGCGGGCCTTACCATCAACCGCATGACCGCCACCGGCAGCGCGGGAATTGTGGATTTGGTCAGCGTCAAGCCGGTAAAGAGGGACGAAATTGTGGCCCTTTTCAACAAGGTCCTTGCCGACCACGACTTGGCGGCCATTCAAGACGGGAAGGTTCTGAACATCATGACCTCCGAGGCAGCCTCGGATAACGCGGCCACCCCGGTCGGCGTCGTCACCAACTGGTACGATATTGCCAATGACGCCCAGGAGGTGACATGGGTGATTCCGGTTCACACCCTCAATCCAAAGCAGGTGCTCACGGACCTCTACACCCTGATTCCGCCCGGCGCCAGAATGAACTCCAGCGACGCCGGCACTTCCGTGATCATGACGGGCCGCCAGATGGATGTCCGCCGTTTCGCGCAGATTATCGCCGCGCTGGACAGCACGGGCAATGGCGACCTGGAGGTGTTTCTGCTCAAGTTCGCCGATTCCAAGGCCCTCGCCACTGAGTTGAAGGATGTTTTCTCGGCGGACTCCTCCGGCCCTCAAGGCGCCGGCAACCCGTTCGCTGCCTTCCTGGGCCGTGGCGGCCGCGGCGGCTTCGGCGGAGGCGGCGCCGCCAATGCCGCCACCGATGAAAGCAGGCGGACGGGCATTCATGTCAATGCCGTTTCCGACGACCAGAACAACGCCGTGCTGGTCAGCGCGCCGGCGGACTTCATGCCGGGTATCTCCAACATCATTACCGCGCTGGATATACCGCAGGAAGACACCGTGCAAATCCGGCTGTTCTTCCTCACCAACGCCGATTGCACCGATGTGGCCAACGAACTGCTCGCCCTGTTCCCGGATCCAAACCAGTCCAGCCAGGGCCAAAACGGCGGACGCCGCGGCGCAGCCCAATTCGGCGGCGGCTTCGGCGGCAGAGGCGGCGGCGGCGGGGGGGCGGCCACGGGCATGAGCGACCGCCTCAAGAAGCAAGTCACCGTCAATGCCGTGCCCGATCCGCGCACTCAATCCGTCCTGGTCACCGCCTCCAAAGATACCATGGACCAGATCGAGGGGATGATTGCTTCATTGGACGCGGACACGCGGGGCCATGTGGAGGTCTATGTGTATAAGCCGGTGCATGCCAACGTTTTGGACTTCCAGGCCCCGCTGACGGACCTGTTCCAGCAGAATGGAAGGGCCAACAGCACTTCCAGCCAGCTCAATGCCTTGCAGCAGCGGATGCAAACCTCCGCGCAACAAGGAAGCGTCAACGCCCAAACCACCATCGGCAGCAGCGGCAGCGGCGGCGCCCGTGGGAACTAATCTCAATCCTTGGACAAACAGACAAACAATATGATGACGACCACTAAACAACTCCCGATCACTCTCTGGCTCACGACCCTTGTGTGCTTCTCTCTGGTTCTGCCGGCTCTGGCGGGCGGCGGCGGGCGCGGCGGCGGCGGC
>Ga0182027_10009523_pt1 | contig 13947 bp, 16 predicted proteins | sample 712E1DmetaG_FD_121300 | JGI IMG/M metagenome (GOLD analysis project Ga0182027, IMG submission 121300) | Permafrost microbial communities from Stordalen Mire, Sweden - 712E1D metaG (Illumina Assembly) | ecosystem: Environmental > Terrestrial > Soil > Wetlands > Permafrost | place: Sweden...
AACTATTCTTATTTTTTTCAAGAGACTTGCGATAAGATACCTCAGCATCTTTGTATTTTCCATTTTTATAAAGATCATTACCATTCCTGATTAATTTTGCTTCACTCTGGGCATGAAGGTTTGCAGAGATGATAAATAAAACGAATATGATTAATAAATTCTTCATGGTCAACTAACTATTCAGTTTTGGTTTATCTCCAAAGAGATCCAGTTTCCTTACCCATTTGCTCCGGCGTTCAATGATGAAAAATTCAACGAGCAAAAGTAAAAGTCCAAACCCCAGGAAATACTGGTATCTAGATTCATATTCAGAATAAATTTTACTATCAAAATCTTTTTTCTCCATTTTTTCAATTTCATCAAACAATGGATTTAATCCTGCTTCTGTATTATTTGCACGAATATATTTTCCTTTACCGGCTGAGGCAATTTTTTGCAATTGTGTTTCATCAAGCTTTGTAATAACCGTATTTCCATCTCTGTCTTTTTTATAAGTGATTTGGCCATTGTTATAACTCATCGGAATAGGCCCGCCTTCTGGAAGTCCCATGCCGAGTGTGTGAACGATAATTCCATTATCCTGTGCTTCTTTAGCTGCTTCCACTGCATCATCTTCATGATTTTCTCCATCGGTAATAATGATGATCGCTTTATTTTTTCGTTCATCTTTCTTGAAAGATTTTTCTGCCATTTTTATGGCATCACCTATTGCAGTTCCCTGTGTGGGCACAATACCGGTAGTGATTAATGATAAGTACATTTTTGCAGCAGCATAATCCGAAGTGATGGGCAATTGTGTATAAGCTTTACCAGCAAAAACTATGATGCCTATCCTGTCGTTTTCCAAACGGTCGATCAGTTTGGAAAGTGCTTGCTTAGCTCGCTCCAGGCGATTGGGTTTTATGTCCTCAGCAAGCATGCTGTTTGAAACATCAAGTGCAATCATCAGATCAACACCCTTGCGCTGTATTTTATCAAGTTTAGAACCTATCTGGGGATTTGCCCCAGCTAAAATCAGAAATACAAAGGCAAGCATTAGAAAAACAAACTTAGTAACAGGCCTGCTTTCCGATTTATCCGGCATAAGTTGATCGATAATCGCTGCATCACCAAAAGAATTCAGGGCTTTCTTCTTCCATCGCAACATCATGATAAAAATCAAGGTGCATAGCGGTATCAGCAGTAATCCGAATAATATATATGAATGTTCAAACCTAAACATTTATTCCTTTATTTATGGTATTCTTTTTAAAATCGTGTTTCTTAAAATAAATTCTAATAACAGTAATCCAAAAGCTACAAAGAGAAGTAATAAAAATTCTTCCCTTTTGTGTCTGTATTCAGCTACATCAATTTTTGATTTTTCTAGTTTGTCAATTTCTTTGTATATCTCTGAAAGCTTTTCTTTATTGGTAGCTCTGAAATATTTTCCGTTAGTAGTGGCTGCAATTTCTTTAAGCAATGGCTCATCAATCTGTACTTCTATATTCTGATACTGTATGCCGAATGGTGTATCGAAAGGGTAAGGGGCCATGCCCAAAGAACCAACGCCAATAGTATAAACCCGAACGCCATATAATTTTGCGATCTCTGCAGCAGTCATTGGATCAATGGATCCTCTATTGTTAATACCATCGGTGAGAAGTATGACTACTTTGCTGATAGCTTTGCTGTAACTCAAGCGATTGACAGCCGTGGCCAGACCATCACCCAATGCAGTTCCGTCATCTATCATTCCACTCTTCAAAGATTGAAGAAAATTGATTAATGAAGCGTGATTAGTAGTTAAGGGGCACATGGTAAATGCTTCTCCGCTAAAAGCTACCAGCCCTATTCTGTCATTGGACCGTTCATTAATAAACTCAACTGCTACGTCTTTCGCTGCTTCCAGGCGATCTGGCCGAAAATCTTCAGCCAACATACTACCTGAAATATCCTGAGCAATAACAATATCAATACCTTCAACAGAAATGTCCTGAGTACTGTTGCTTCGCTGTGGCCTCGCAAATGCAATAATGATAACTGTTATAGCAAGTAATCGAAGAACTATCAGGCTATGAATAATATTTTGACGGAATGTCTTTTTTGCTTTTTCAAATGAATCAGTTCTTGAAACATTGATTTCAGGATATAATCCATTATGCTTCAAACCATACCAAACAGCGATCAATGGTATGATAACCAATAGCAAAAGTAAAAACGGATATGCAAAAACAATTCCTGAAAACATTTTATTCCTTTATGACAATTTCATTATTATTACTATGATTATCTTCTTCATTAATTATTACTGGTATTGTTGCTTTCACAAATTCAAAAGCATAATTTAAACTTAAATCATGATCCTGTGGCAGTGGATTCTCTTTTGCGAATTTTACAAGGTCAGCCAACAGTAGGATTTGACGAAGCTTTCCAATAATGTCATCTTCAATATCCTTATATTTTATGGCAGATAATATTTCATCCGAAGTCATTTCCATCGCCTCAACATTGAATTGTTGCAACAGATAGATCCGAAGGATTTCAGTTAATTCCGTGTGATATTCTTTTACTTTTCCTGCTTGCCATAGTTTTTTTACACGAAGTTTTTCCAATGCCTCCAAAGCCGTTTCATGTGGTGGGATAGTTGGTTTTCCAGCTATTCTGATCAGGGGAATTCCTTTTTTTCTCAAATGAAAATAATAAATAATAAAAAATGCAATAAGACAAACGGCTAATGCTATCAATATATATGGCAATATTTCCATGAATGTTAATCCTTGTTCAAATGGTGCTTTTATATCTTTAAAATCTTTGGTAGTATCAACAGCTATAGTAATAACATTAAACAGAAGTGAATCTGTGTAAGAAACATAATTAGTAGTATCATTAGGCTTATTGTAAGGAAAAGCAAATGGAGGAACAAACCAGGAACCCGAATCAAATGATGTAATTTTTAGCGTTTGGCTTAACGTGAATTGTTTTTTATCCGAAGTAATTACCGTATCCACTTTTGATCTGTCAACAATTTCCACATTTTTACTTAGCGAATCAGTAAATTTCGGCCAGGTAAATTTGTATTCAGAAGGATAGGTAAATTCAAGTTTTAATTCTTTTTGATCACCTATCAGTATTGGCTTATCTCCAATTTTAGCACTTGCTTTTTGACCATAAGAAATCTGTGCCGATAAGCAGAGACTAAGCGAAACAATTATGTAAGATATTTTTTTCATAAAATATTATTCCCCTAATTTACCTGCTTCCTCTTTGTTTGAACATATTTATCAACGGTCTCACATAATCTTCATCAGGCCTGATACTCACAAGATCAACACCGTTCTTCTTACAGAAATCTTTAAGGTAGACCTCGTGGTTTACCCATGATTTATAATAATTATTTCGTGTTTGCATATCTGAAGTATCTGCCCAAACTATTCTCCCGGTTTCTGCATTCTTTACTTGTATCAATCCAACTTCAGGTAATTTTATTTCACGGTCGTCATAAATTTTCATTGCAATCAGATCGTGTTTCCTGTGAGCAATTTTTAACGCATCATCAAACCCGCTATCAAAAAAATCTGAGATAAGGAAAGCTACACTTCTTTTTTTTATCACATTGGTGAAGTAACGCAATGCCTCTGTAATATTTGTTTTCCGGTGTTGTGGTTTAAATGTAAGCAACTCACGAATGATTCTCAAAATATGAGAGGTTCCTTTTTTAGGTGGAATAAATTTTTCAATGATATCACTGAAAAAAATCACACCTACTTTATCATTATTCTGAATGGCAGAAAAAGCAAGTACTGCAGCAAGTTCAGTGATCAGTTCTTCTTTCAGTTGTTTTCTTGTCCCGAACTCATTCGATCCGCTGACATCAATCAGCAACATCACTGTCAATTCACGTTCCTCATCAAATATTTTCACATAAGGATGGTTGAACCGTGCTGTTACATTCCAGTCTATAGAGCGAATGTCATCACCGATTTGATATTCCCGCACCTCGCTAAAAGCCATACCACGACCCTTGAAGGCGCTGTGAAATTGTCCCGTGAAAATATCATGTGACAGGCTTCGCGTCTTTATTTCAATCTTCCTGACTTTTTTTAATAATTCTGTTGAATCCATTTTAGTGATCGGGGAATAAGGATTAAGGATTAGTGTTTGGGTTTAATTTGTTTTTAGTTTTAGGGACAAAGTGCTTAATGTTTTTGTTTCCATTTTTATTATTGATTCAAGAATATCTATCCTGCTTTTTATTATTTCTTTCGGAAGTAAAAATTTTGAACGAATATACCACCCTTTACTTTCTCTTGCTGATCCACGCGATATTCTGATAAATTGTGGATATTCTTTTCCATAGCCTCTTCCATAACCCTCTTCAATATTGGCTGAGATTGATCCGACACTCCTTATTAATTGTTTTGCAATTTCTTTACCTCTATAATCTTTTATTAATATTTCAGTATCCTTCCAACAATCATCCCATAACTGCATTGCCATTTGATAGAATTGCAAATTTTCTAATGAGTCCTCCATAACGACATTTTTAGTATTTTGTTTTTCAGTCTCCAATCCCCAGTCTCCAATCCCCAATCCCCGTGATTAAGGAACTTCGATCGAATTTAAAATCTCATTGATGATTTCTTCCGAAGTGATATTCTCTGCTTCTGCTTCGTAAGTCAGGCCAATCCTATGGCGCAGGACATCATTACATACTGCACGCACATCTTCAGGTATTACATAACCCCTGCGTTTTATAAATGCAAATGCTTTGGCTGCCATAGCCAAATAAATACTTGCCCTTGGTGAACCTCCGTAGCTGATCATGCTTGAGAATTTTGACAAATTATATTGAGCCGGATATCTTGTGGCAAAAACAATATCTGTAATATAATTCTCAATTTTTTCATCAAGATAAACTTCACGTACTATACCTCTTGCTTTAGAAATATCCTCGGGCTTTAATATGGTATTGGTTGTAGGGTAAACATCCTGAATGTTCTGCCGCATGATCGCTTTTTCTTCTTCCTTATTGGGATAACTGATTACCACCTTCAGCATGAAACGGTCCACCTGAGCCTCTGGTAGTGGATATGTTCCTTCTTGCTCTATGGGGTTCTCTGTCGCCAATACTAAAAAAGGTTCTTCCAGTTTATATGTACTAGCTCCGATCGTTACCTGTCGTTCCTGCATTGCTTCAAGTAATGCACTTTGCACTTTTGCCGGAGCTCTGTTGATTTCATCAGCCAAAATGAAGTTTGCAAAAATGGGCCCTTTACGCACCAGAAATTCTTCCTTCTTCTGACTGTAGATCATCGTACCTATTAAGTCTGCAGGTAGAAGGTCAGGGGTGAATTGTATTCGGCTAAACTTTGCATCAATAGTATTGGCCAGTGATTTTATCGCTAGTGTTTTAGCGAGTCCGGGCACACCCTCTAGCAGTATATGCCCGTTAGATAATAAACCGATCAGCAATCGTTCTACCATCTGTTTCTGCCCAACAATCACTTTATGCATTTCTAGTGTGATAAGGTCCACGAAGGAACTTTCCCTCTGTATTCGCTCGTTCAATTCTTTGATGTCAATTATATCTGCCATAATTCTTTATTTTTATGTGGTGCAAAAATAGAAAATTGCAGGTCGCTATTTCAAGCTATTTTCGTTAAAAAATGTTAAGTACATTTGTTAAAAATTGTTAACCACTAATCCTTTGATATATGACTAATGCTGTTATTACAGATTTTGTAGATGCAATAAACAATCACGATGTGCTTGCGATTCTTGGTGTCTTATCTGATGATCATGTTTTTATTGATGCTTATGGTGATGAAATGTCGGGACATAAAGCATTGGCTGAAGCCTGGTACACTTATTTCAAATGGTTTCCCGATTACATCATTGAAATTAAAGAAATGATCTGCGGTAATGATGTGTATGCTCTTTTTGGTTTTGCTTCCGGGACTTATCAGGGTTTAGTAGATGAAAATAAAACAAGATTCTGGCGTTTGCCTGCTGCATGGAAAGCAATTATTTCGGAAGACAAAATTAGCCTATGGCAGGTATATTGCGATACGAAGATTCCGTCTAATAAAATGGTAGTAAAATGATGGTTTGTTTACTTGACTTTTGCAGGAAAATTTCGTATATTTGTTCATCATATCGGTTCGGGGGAAATATTATTCTTAATTAAATCTTTATATCATGAAAAGATTTTTACTTTTTTTTATTCTGCTTTTATCTGTAATTCAGTTAAGAGCTTCGCACCTGATGGGTGGAGAAATCACTGCCAGGCATTTGGGCGGTTTTGATTATGAAGTGACCCTTACTCTTTATCGTGATGCAAATGGTATTATGGTCGAAAATCCCGTAACCATAAACATAATGAATGATTCAGGGGTTTATTTAAATTCCATTCAAGCTCCAATGGATACTTCTATTTCCGGAATGCTCATGCCGGGTTTCCCTTATCCAATAGAAATATATGTGTATAAGCAGACTTTTTCTGTTCCGGGAACAGGTACGTACATTTTATCTTATGAAAATTGTTGCCGGAATGCTGCCATTTTAAACCTGCCAAATCCCAGCGGCAACGGTATGATGCTTCCCACAAAGCTTTTCGTTGATACTATTTCCAATTCAACACCTGTATTCTTAGCACCTCCTGTTTTTTTCTGTCAGGTAAATACTCCGTGGCAATACAATCCTCTTCCTTTTGATGCAGATGGCGATTCTTTGAAATGGTCACTATCCATACCATTGGATATGGACGGACTTCCGGTAGTTGGATATACTTTACCCCCAGCCGATACATCCGGGCCATTTAAAATCGATTCGATCACAGGAGCTATCAACTGGACTCCTAACACGCTTGGTAATTTTGTTACTTCAGTTTTAGTGCAGGAATATCGAAACGGAGTCTTAATAGGATATATAATTCGTGATATGCAAATGATTGTGGTGGCTGATACAAGTCAGGTGGCTAAAATCTCTAACATGGGTTTATTCCCATTAAATACACAGGGTTATCCCTCAGTGGAACTGCCGGCAAATCAATTGTATCATGTAACCTTGCTTGCTTCAGATCCTGATCCTGCTGAAGATGTAACTATCGAAGCATATGGAGAACCTTTCCTTTTTGTAAATAATTTTGCCACTTTTACTACACATGCTAAATCAAAAGGAAACGGCATGTACGGAGATTTCACCTGGACGCCCGTTCCTTCAATGGTAAGAGATAAACCTTACCTTGTAATGTTCCGCGTGTGGGGTGGTTATTATTCATATGATGAAACCATACTGATAAAGGTGGTACAACCTCTTGGTATTACTGAAAAACCTAATGTATTCTCCATTGGAAATGTGTATCCAAATCCTGTGAATTCAACTTTGTTCATTCCGGTAAACCTTGATAAAAACGCGGAAATCAGTATTGGGATTTATAATATTATTGGCGTACAGATACAACAGATACCTGCTACATTTCTGGAAGCAGGCAACCGCTTGTTGTCAGCAAATATAAATCTGAAGAGCGGTCAGTATTTCGTTCGTGTCGAACGTGATGGTATTACTGTGAAAACGCAAAAGATTACTGTTATCAGATAATTAGAAAGAAATATTTAATAATTATAAAACCCGTTTAGATTATTCAAGCGGGTTTTCTTTTGTAAAAAAGTTTTAAAATTTAGAGATCAAAGTACATTGCTCAACTTTCCGGCAAAGATTATCAGATAGACTAACCCAAAAGTAAAACAGAACATCTGTACAATCAGTAGGGTATTAATGAACCATTTCTTTGTAAAAAAACACTTGCAACATTCCATGCTGCTGTTCAATGTGAGGAACATTATCTTCAATCCCACTATCACTGCTATTCCAAAACCAATCCATGCGTATGCCAGATTATTTGTAGTGCATGGGCACATTGCTTTAAAATATTCCAGTTTCAGCATCAGTCCGAACACAGTGATTAAAATAATCAGACTGCTTAGCCAGGTAAGATTCTTAGCTATTTTAGCTGCCATTGCATGAAATGAATTTTTTTCAGTTTCCATTTATGATTAATTTTTACACACAAAAATAATCAAATTCCAAAGCACGAATCCAAAAACCCAAACTTAAACTTGTGAAAAGCGAAGACCGACCATCTCAGATTCCTAAATCCCCATTTACTAATCTTCAATTTATTTTTCTACTTTTACAAAAAAAATAATGAAGAAAATATATGTCACATTCATTGTAATGCTTTGTATTAGCATGGTCATCAGTTGTCAGAACAAAAATAATAAAAATAATTCCTGTAGCAAGTCCAAAATTGAGGATGGGCTTTACTTATTGACAGGAGAATCCAATGATACTTCAGTGTTCGGTCACTTAGATACAAATCATAGAATCATCAGGTTTAATAAAAAGTTTGCTGATTCAGTAGATCAGAAAGTATATTTGTTGATTGACCGGTCAGATTTTGTTCCGCTATTACTTGCATCCGAACCGGATAGTGTTCAAATGCCAGATAAAAAGACAAAACTCCTACTCAACCTTACAAATCCTGCCGGAGAAAAATTAAAAACATTTACTGCAAAGCATTTAAACCAGAAGGTAGTATTGGTAATGAATGGTGAAGCACTCACAAAACATAAAGTGCGGAGTGTGATCAGCGATGGGAAAATTCAGATTACTCGCTGCACCGATAATGCCTGCGAATATCTTTATTATGAAATCAAAGAGAAGATGAAAAAGAAATAATGCTAGTATAAAAGGTATTTCTTAGCATCGTTTTTCCATCCTGCCTGATAATCGCTGCTTACAAAATATATTTTCAGGTCAGCCTTATAATCTGCATCCACAAAATATATTTTCTTCTTAGCCTGATAATCGGAATCAGTAAAGAACCATTTTCCGTCATTATCACCGGCTTTGTAATCGGCATCCACTTTATAAACTAAGAGATCAGCTTGATAGTCGGAACTAACAACGAAAACTTTTATATCTGCTTTGTAATCAGCATCAGTTGAATAAACTTTTTGTGCATTTGTTTTTAAAGCAAAAACAATTAAAACGGCAATAAGTAAACCTGCTATTTTCATGATTTGTTTTTTAGATTAGTAAATTATGAATTGTGAGCCAAACACAGAAAAAATCATGCCAAGAAACAGCTTAAATAAAGAATGAATTAACCGTATACAGGAACCGCTTGTTTTTTTGCTGCTTCGAAATTGTATTCAGCAATAAGTTCCTCAAATACTTCTGCAACGTGTTGTATTTTTGTGGCCTTGAATGCATTGGAGCCAGCAAAGGCAAATCCTTCATCCATTTTTCCGATGGCAGAATTATATAAAACCTGTGCTATACAATAAGGTGCTTCCTGGTAGTTACATGATGTCAGGCATTTCCAAGGGCATTTAAAAGGTTTGGTATTCCCTTTTAAAATTTCTTCCACAAATTGATTTTTAATCACTCGTCCAGGCAGACCCACTGGACTATCAATAATGATAATATCTTCTTCTTTGCTAGTCAGATAACTTTCTTTGAAAATGTCTGATGCATCACATTCAAAAGTAGTCACAAAGCGGGTTCCCATTTTAACACCTTTAGCTCCTGCCTCCATGATGTCGAACATGTCTTTACCAGTATAGATACCGCCACCAGCTATTACAGGAATTTCTTTTCCGAAAATATCTTCAAAAGGCTTGATAACAGCAACAACTTCGCGGGTTAGTTTTGATAAAGGTTGGATTTGATCTGTTAATTCTGTTTTTTTAAATCCTAAGTGTCCACCTGCAAGAGGTCCTTCAAGTGCCACAGCATCGGGTACATAGTTAAATTTATTTGCCCAATGCTGGAAAATTAATTTAGCAGCTTTTGCAGAAGATATTTTTGCAACTAATTTTGTTTGATGATTTTCCATTCCTGAATGAGCAATGAGGCTGGGAATCCTTAACGGCAATCCGGCACCCATAAAAATCACATCAATTTTTTCTTCAATAGCAGTCAGAATAAGGTCTTCATGATCGGTCAATGCAAGCATGACATTCAGACCGATAGCTCCATCAGTGAGACTGCGTGCTTTCTGAATCTCATTTCTTAAGCCTCTACGGTTTGCTTCCCGAAAGTTTTTGATATAATCAGGCTCCCTCATACCGATACCGGCAGCAGAAATAACACCAATACCTCCTTCATTTGCTACAGCGGATGCAAGACCTGATAAAGAAACTGCAACTCCCATCCCTCCTTGAACTATCGGTAATCTTACCTCAAGGTTCCCTATTTTTAATGGATTCATTTATTCTTTTTATTAAAAACCGATGCAAAAATAATAAAATTAAATGTTGCTAAATATTAACAGGGATATAATAGGATTCTAAAGGGTTGAAAATAATAATTAGGTGCGGTTGATGTCTTTTTAGGTGCGAGATAATTGCAGATAGGTTTAAAATTAAATTAATTCTTTAAGTTTTTTTGCAAAATTTTTCGAAACAGGCACAGAGAAACCAACATTATCGAAAAATAATCTATAGCCTTCAGAGTTTCCTTTCACTTTTTCAATGTAATTGATATTTACCATATACGATCTGTGACACCTGAAAATGAATTTGTCATCTTTCAACATCTCTTCAGCTTTTGTCAAAGAGCATCTTACTAACTGGCTTTTAACTGTATCGCTTTCTTTCCAGAAAACTTCAATATAGTTGTTTGCAGAACGGATAAATAATATCAGGCTCACTTTAAGCACTAAACTGTCCTTTTGATAATCAGAGTCAAATAAAACCGTCTTCTCAGGAATCTGCTTATTTTCTTTGAGTTTTTTATTTAGATCATTGGCAAAATGCAAATGAGACCGAATGATTCTGTTACGGTTAACAATGATTAATGCTGTTATTGGAATTACAGCGATAAATAACAAGGTAAGAACAATATGATATTCAAATTCAAGAATGCCGAGTGATTTACAATAAAAATAATAACCAGATGAGATGGAAAACAATATCCAGACATTCCATAGAATTTCCTTTTTAATGTTCCATTTAAGGTTAGAGAACAATCTGGTGAACATACTTTGCAAAAACAACAAACTAAAGCTCAGCGATAAAAAAGTAATCAGCGCTAAACCTACTATAAGATTAAACTTATCCTTATTCTCGAGGGAACTGATATCAAATGGTTGGAAAAGATATAAAAAACCAAAAACACCAATACTGATAAAGAAAACAATCTTTGAATTATATTTCAGATCATCATTAAAAGGGTGGGGTTTTTTCAGAAACTTGAGCATGTCGCAAAAATACAATATTTTTTTATTTTTCCTTGCCTATTGTATGGTATAGTTTATTATCAGGGGGTTAGTTGATGCTCTACTCAGTAATATAGCTTTCAACAGTATACCACGGGTGAATATAATCATCACTGTGTTGTCCCGGATAGAGAAAAAGTTTTTTATCTTCTGTCACTACTTTAAATCCCAGTTTGTGAACCCAGCCACGATCTTTTCCCCAGATCTTTGCAAATACAATGCAAGGTTCTTTATCAAAGCCGATGATATCAAAATCAACAGGATAATAGGTGTTGATATTGTATTTAGAAATATCAAGATTGTTTTCCTTTAAATAGGCCGGTGAAATATATTTTTTTAAACCATCATTGTCTTTGTGAGCGATCATCTCCTTTAAAAACTGGGTAACAAATTTTTTAGCCCTGGATTCATTGATATTGGCATTAGCGATAAAACTTGTGGTGGCAATGATCAAAATTAATAATAACACTCTCTTCATTGTATGAAATTATTTTAGTTTAGGTATAGAGTATAAAGGTATAGAGTAAAAACCTTCTCCTTTATTCCTTTATACCTCTATTCCATATACCTCTACCATTTACAATTCTTTAATTTTTACAACATAGTTGCCTGAAAAAGCCTCTGTACCTTCTGTCTTGGAAGCCGGATCAAAAAAGTATTCATAATACACTTTGAATTTTTTACCTTTCTTGGCTTTATTGGTGGTGCATTCATAATTATCATAATCTGTCTTCACATAATTGATCAATCCCTGCTTTACTCCTTCGAATTTCTTGTAATTATTCTCAACAGCATCGTCTCTTTCCATCAGTTGCATTTGTTTTCCATGTTCATCCTGAAATGTATAAGTGACTATGCAGTATGGTCCGCCACCTTCGCCCTTGATGAAACTTCCTTCGAACACTTCATAGGAAAGATCCATGATTTCTTCCTTATCATAGGGCTTTACTTCAATGCCTTTGGCTTTATTTTTTGTGTTATCATTCATAAATTTTACTTCTGAGATGCAGAGGTCGTGCCATTTGGAACCGGGATAAACCACTTCGATCCTGAGGGTTGCATATAGTGCACTCACTTTAGGAAAAGTAACATGCTGCATTTCATCTTCATCATTGAGAACAAAATAATATTTTTCTCCTCCGGAAAATTCCAATGACGCCACTTTCACACGATTGTTCAGTTTGAAGATATCACCATACTGCGGGTAATTTGGATCATGCGATCCACCCAGAATATCCATACAATTCATTTCGATTTCCTTTTCGAAATAAAAAGTAATATGTGTGCCTTTTCCTTGTCTGTTAGGTGAAGGTGTCCACCAGGTTTTGATGTTGTTGTCAATTAAATTTTCAGCTTTGTACTCATCCTTACCTGACTTTAAAAACCCTGATGATTCAAGCTTTTTGACTTTTATGTTTACCAGCTTATTTTCGTTTTTTAAGCTGTCCTTTTTTTGATTATCCTTCTTCTCTCCGCCCCCGCAGGATGAAAGAATGAATGCCAGGAAACTAATGCTGATGATGAATGGTATAAGCTTTTTCATATTATGCAGATTATAATGTAATAATGTCAAAATTATAAAAATTTTTGAATGAGATTCCTCATTTTGTTTCACTTTATTCGGAATGACATTTTATTTATTGGTGGGGGAAAGGATGAGGCGCTTCGTGCTTCGACAAGCTCAGCATGACAAGCGAAGCGCCTCAATGATTTTTTTTGTTTTTATTTTAAATATAAGATTTCGTCCTGTCAGTTCTTCTTCCGATTTCGCTGGCATAATGCTTCCCAAGTGTCTGGGCATTTTCCATGATCCACTCGGTGAGTTTTGTTTTTCCGGTGGGTTCGGAGTTTGTGAAAAGCAGATTACTTTTTAATCCTTCAATTTCTTCACGGGTAATAATTTTATCACCTACCATTTTCCCGATGATCCTTGTGACAAACAAACCGAAGCCATTACTAACCTTCAGAATAAGTCGATCACGTCCGATAATATTTCCTATCATTTCCACCAGTTCCTTATAAGTATAGGTTTCCGGGCCTATGGCATCAATGATTTTGTTTTCTCTGTTTTTTCCTTCTGCCACGGCAATCTCCGCAAAGTCATCCACGAAAATAGGTTGTAATTTATATGTTCCGTCTCCGAATATTCCAAACACAAGCAACTTGCGTAATGTCCATGCAATATTATTTATTAAAATGTCTTCATTGCCGAACAGCACTGCCGGACGAAGAATAGAGTAAGGGATTCCCAGATTTATTAGTTCTTTTTCCAGTTTTGCTTTTCCTGAAAAATATTCCAGGGGTGAATCTTCCGAAGGATTGGTAATGCTGGTGTGAACAATCTTTTTAACACCGGCCTTTTTTGCTGCATCAAATAATAAGCAGGTATTTTCCACGGCGATGGAATGTTTAAAATCCGTATGATTAAAGCGAACCCAGTAAGTATTATAAAGTACATCAATTCCTTCGAGTGATTTGGCAAGCTTTTCAGGTTCATCGAAATTAAAAGGTATGACTTCAATTTTTCCGTCAAAATCATTCTTCCTGTTACCTGAATTGGTAAGGGTTTTAACCGTATATCCTTCGTTTAATAAGCGGCGTGCAATGTATTTACCGGAAAATCCGAATGCTCCCGTAACACAATGTGTTTCCATGTTTGATTAATTTGGGGTAAATGTAAG
>Ga0182027_10009524_pt1 | contig 13947 bp, 15 predicted proteins | sample 712E1DmetaG_FD_121300 | JGI IMG/M metagenome (GOLD analysis project Ga0182027, IMG submission 121300) | Permafrost microbial communities from Stordalen Mire, Sweden - 712E1D metaG (Illumina Assembly) | ecosystem: Environmental > Terrestrial > Soil > Wetlands > Permafrost | place: Sweden...
CTGACTTGCCCCGACGTTGCCGCTCTTCGCGATGGTTAGGTCTGCCTTGCTGTCGCTCAGCCCGCAGTTGTACATCCTAACGCTCAGACCAGAGCAGTTCTCGACCAGACATGCGAAGCTCTCGGGCTGCGGCTCGAATGCATGAACCAACTCGGCCTTGGTGGCGTACAGGGCCGCGTGGTCGCCCAGACTGGCGCCGGCGTCCACGACGGTCGAGCCCTCGGGTATGAGCTTCAGCACCAACTCTGCCAGACCCGCGCGGTCGGCGTCGAGCCGCTTGTCTTCTTCGATCCACCGACTCAGGTGCGTGTCGTCTTTCAGGATTGCGATCTGCTGCTCACCTTCCTTGCCGGGAATTGTGCCGGGGGTGTGGATGATCACGAGTTCATCTCGCTTGGCATAGGCATAGCGACATGATACGCTTCGCGTATGGAAAAGCACCTACTAAGTTTCTCCAAACCGGCCGACGCGTGGTTGCGCAAGGAGGCCGCCCGCCTAGGAATACCGCTGACGGAGCTGGTGCGAAGGCTCGTGGATGAAAAGCGAGTGGCTAGCCGATGAGGATCTGCATCTGCGATAACGAATCCGTGCGTCTCTCGAAAATCAGGCAGCGTTTCTTTGCGAAGACGAAGCTTGCCGATTCCATCAGACCGGGCATGACGACTCCGTGCCTGGAATGGCAGGCGGCGCTGGATCATCATGGGTATGGGAGACTCAGCAGCCGTCTAGGACGCGTCGGCAGCTGGGAAAGTGCCCACCGCGTAGCATGGGAGTTGGCTCACGGTCCAATCCCCGAGGGGCTGAAGGTGCTGCACAAATGCGACAACCCGCCCTGTGTTGCCGATGAGCACTTGTTTCTCGGAACGATGAAGGACAATACCAGGGACATGATGGCGAAGGGCCGGCAAAGTGCTCCGCCTCATTTCTGCGGCGAAGAGCACTGGTCACGTCGGCGCCCGGATCGCATAGTGCGCGGCGATGCGCATTGGTCCCACTTACACCCAGAGCGCATGGCGCGCGGAGAACACAGCGGCTCACGCTTGCATCCGGAGTCTCGCCCACGCGGAGAAGGGCACAGTAGATCCAAACTGACCGATGAGAAGGTGCGCTCTGTCTTCCAGCTTCGCGCCCAAGGATGGACCGTACTTCGACTTGCCGCCGACTTCGGGGTGTGTGTTAGGAACATCTACGACATCCTCGCTCGCAAGACGTGGAAACACGTGGAATTGGAGGTGCAATCTTGAAAATTTTCTGTGTGGGTTTCCCACACACTCAGACCATTGACCCGACCGACGAGAGCCTCGTGAACCTGTGCCCGTTCACTGAACAGGTCTGGTACTTCGCCAAGATGATGGTCGACCGGGGACACGAGGTCATTCACATTGGGAACCCTGGGAGTCATCCGCCGAAGGGCTGCGAACACGTCGACGCCATCACGGAAGACTACTGGCGCGTCCTGTACGGCTGGCGGAAGCCCGAGGAGCCGTTCGTCACCGCCCGCGACAACGCCTACGGGCACCAGTGGAACCTGTATCAGGACAACGTCAAGAAGATCATCCAGGAGCGCGGTGGTGATCCGTACACTTCGATCGTCTCGTGTCTGTGGGGCCACAATGGGTGCGTGAAGGACGTCCCGCAGATTGTCGTCGAGTGCGGCATCGGCTCGCCCTATGCGTTCGCGGCCTTCAGGATCTACTTGTCGCACGCCTGGAGGCACTACCACGAGGGGCTGGAGCAGAACTGGGGCGGCGACAAGTGGTATCGCCAGGTCATCCCCCTGGGCATCAACATGGACATGTTCGGGCCCGTGACCGAGAAGAAAGACAACTTCTTCCTGGTGCAGACCCGCATGCTGGAACCGAAGGGCGTGCGGATCGCGGTGCAGGTGGCGCGCGAGCTGCAAACGCCCATCGTGTTGACGGGCCGCGGAGATGCGTCGTCGTTCGTGGCCGAGTGGCCCGTGGGGGTCATCGCCGCCGGGATGTCGTCCAGCAGGGTGCGGCGCGACCTGATGAGGCGGGCAAGGGCGCTGTTCTCTCCCTCGAGGTACGTCGAACCCTACGGGGCCGTCGCGCTCGAAGCGATGGCGAGCGGCTGCCCGGTGATCTCAACTGACCTCGGCGGGTACGTCGATACCGTGGTCGATGGCTACACCGGCTACCGCTGCAACACGTTCGCGGAGTTCGTCCGGGCGGCTAAGCACGTGGACAAGATCAACCCGCATGTGTGTCGCGAGTGGGTCGCGAAGAACAACAGCCTCGCGGTGATAGGCGAGCGCTACGAGCGGTACTTTGAATCGCTCTTGCGGCTCAGGGAGCGCAAGACCTGGGTGGATTGCCCGGAGGGATTCGCCGATGTGCCACCGAGCCCGCGCGCCGACTACTCGATGTTCAAAACCCCATGACATGACTCGTAATATAAGACGCATCATCGCTCGCGCACGGATAGCTTCTTCCCCCACCTCAGCACCTGTCTGCACGAACGCGAACACGTTTTGGACGTATGCTCCCCGCGAAACCTGCACTCGAAAGCCTTCGCGCAAACGGAGCAAACCCGCCCGACCATTCGGTACTTCAAATCGGTACTCTCCTGCCCGCCTTGTATCTCCACCCCCGGCCGCCCCATTCCTTTTTCCACGGTAGGATCGTGGCGCGATCGTTTGGACGGTTGGGGGGGAACTCCCACGACTTGCCCACCAGGGACTCGCTCACGTTCACGTTTCCTTTCGCGTCGGGGTAGGGAGCGGTCGGCGGCATGAAAAACAACCCTCCCGGCTTCGCCACCTGCCCCGCTAGACTGATGCTATCAACTCCTACGCGATCGTCAAGTGGTTGCCCATCGGGCCCGCAAAACTCGGTCCACTGCTGTTCGAGAGCAACGTCCTCTTTCGCGATTTCCTTGATACCCTCCGCGTGCGTCGAATTGCATGCCCACGCCGACTCCGTTCTCGCTACCATCTCGGCTCTCCAGAACTCTCCTCCGATGACCTCATGCACGCGTCCGATCGCTCCGTCGAGTGTCTCGCCCGATGCAGCCGACAGCGCCATGGCGTCCTGGGCCTTGTCGATCACGATCGCGCCATACCGCTTGATGCTGGTCTTGTGCTGGCGCAGGAGCGAGCTTCGGCTCTTGTCGATGACCCCCGCGAACCGCGCAGCCTCCTCGATTGGCAGCACCGGCGCGTGGCCCGTGAAATGGCGCTCGAGGCGCTTGTAGTTGCGCACCAGCGTGTGTAGTGATTCGACCTGCGCTTCCCGGGTGGCGGCGTTGAGCTCGCCCAGCATCGCGTCGTCGATGTAGATCTGCCCCGACTTCAACTGCGCCAGCGCCATGTGGAGGTGATGGGCTGTGAAGCTCGACGAGCCCCGGCCCAGTCGCTCCAGCTTGGCCAGCACCTCAGCCGAGGCCTTCTCGTAGAGGTTCCGCAGTCGCTCTACCGACCCACGATCAATCAGCCGGTCGAGTGTTTTCCGGTGCGCTGAAACGACCTGATCGTACAGGGTCTCCGCCACGCATCACCGCCCGATGCTGGTGGCGTACGCCTTCTCTGCGGCCTCGACGACGTCGTGGCAGCGCTGCAGCGCCTTTCGTTCGATCTGACGGATCCGCTCTTTCGTGAGACTCACCAGCCGGCCCACGACCGACAGGCTGTGAGAGCCGCGCTCCGCCACGTCGAGCACGCATGTTTCCGGCATCTGCCAAACTTCGACGCCCGGGCAGTTATCCATGAGACCCCCCCACGTGGTGACGTCGAGCTTGAGGTGAAACTTGCAGCTCACGAATGGGCAGGGCCGCTGACCACCGGTGCAGTCGGACCGGCTGAGCGGCCGCATGACGCCGCGGGGATACGCGCACTCAGGATCTTGTGCCGCCTCATTGACCGAGCGCCGAAGCTGTCGGAGTGAGACGGTCTTCAGCATGCGCCGGCCAGCCTGCGCGTGAACGCGAGTCCACATTCTGGATTGGCGCAAACGATTTTCATTCATCCCCGGGCATAGGTTGTGGCCGCTCACCGTCGTCGATGGCCCGTTCCCTTTGATGACATGCGTCATGACATGCACTGCATAAAACGTGCATTGCCTCGGGCTTGTTCACGTGACCCAGGGCGATCCCTTTCTTAAGGTCCTTCCGTCGACGCGCGCCGGGGTTGGCTGCGATTTCCTCTGCGTGACCCGAGATGTGATCGAGCGTGATTAGCTTCTGCGGCGCCGGGCAATCCTCGTTGTCGCATCGCCATTTTCCCTTGCGGAAGATTCCCAAGCAAAATGAAGGCGGAAGATTCCCCTCGCCGTTGTTGTCCAACGTGGCGCCAGCCGCCTTGGCCTCGCGCCGCATCTTCTTGAGCGCCAATCGCTCTTGCGCGTTCCAACGTGGCTTGTCGTCGCGTGGCTGCTGGTCTTGTTTGCTCTTGGCGTACTGGACGGAGGCTTGTCCCATGGCGGCTAGTGTACACCCGGGCCCGTGTGCCAGTCCAACACCGATGCCGGCACCGCGTGGATTTCCTGGCCGCAGGACCACATCCTGCCCGGTACAGACCAATCTTTCTCTTGAGCGCCGCCATCGTCGCTTGGCCGCTCGGACTAGCTCAAGGTGCCGTTTGCGAACCCCCACTGGTGCCATCTCCATAGCCACCGACCTACCGAAGTACGCAGCCATGACGAAAAGTGTTCGGGGGGAACCGACGGGTGCCCACACTTTGCGCGCGTGGCTCTCGCGTCGCTTGTTGGCCTCGCGTGTCTCGCCGCGGGTGCGCTTGCTCATGAGGTCGCTCCCGGCAGACCCAGCCCCGCAAGCCTCAGTAGTCGGTCAGGATCCACCGGGCGGAACGTGTCCGAACATGAGACACAGTCGTCGCCACCCCAAACGATCCGCCAAGAGCTTGGATTGCGGCTTCGATAGATGGCGTACCCGAGAATAATGGCCTCGATGATCATGGCTTGGCTCCGAGAATGATCTTCGCCGCAATCTCATGAATAAGTTTGCGTGAGGCCCATGAGGCGAAATCGCCAGTGGTCATGCGAGAGCGAACGGGGTCGGGGTATTCCTCCTCGAAATCCTTCTGCAACTTCTTGCGAAGATTCTTCTCCACCTCTTCCTGTGTCATGGCCCGACTCCATATTTACGAAAGAAGGATCCTGGAGTTGCCAGGTAGCATTGGCTGATGGGACCGAGCACCCCTTGGAACACTTCCCGCTTCCGCACGAACGTCCCACTCGGGACCGGCGGCATGCGGGGCGAAACCGGCCGGCGGTGGACGGGGCATCCAGAAAGTATTTCTATCCCCTCCCACTGCACCCCCGGCAACCGCCAGCGCACACACGTACAGGTGACGGTGCTCACGATACCGCCCTCAGCGAAGACGACGGTGGCGCCGTAACTCCCACCGGCAAGGGAGCGAGCTTCGCCCCGAGCGGTGGAACCACGCCGAAGCGCGCGCAAACCTCCACCATCGTCCGGCAGCGGTGCTCGTCGATGTCCTGGTCGCCCAACACCCACCTGCACAGCATGTTGTCGCTCACGTGCGAATCCGCACGCACGCGCAACCGAAACTCCATGCTGTCGAACGGCGCCGGTAGCGGCACGCGCCGCGGCCTACTCACGCCGCGACCTCGTGCACCTCGACGTCTCCCACGACGTCCGCATTGCCCTCCCGCTTGACCGCCACGCGCGCTTTGCCGGGAACCGGGCACCCGGCTGGCAACTGAATCACCACGTCGGCCTGTGTGTCTCCTGGCTCGATTGGAATGGTCATCGTGAATTGCTTCCCGGCTGTTCCCATGATGTCACCTCACGGGATAGATTAAGCCATGCCGAATGGCTAGCGTCAAGGGTTATCGAATGAGTTACGCTATCGCCTTGCCCTTGCTATCCAGCACCTTCGGCCCGCCGACCTGACCGATGATGCGGTCTGGGTGCGGCCCGGTCCTGACCTCGCTCACCACGTAGCTGGGGGCGTGTGCGGCCCACACCTCCATGTCCTTCTGGCACTGCTCGCAGAAGTACATGACCGGCATGGCGATGAAGTTGCGCTCTTCCTTGCCGACGCGGAACTTCACCAGGGGAATCGCTCCCCCGCACTCTGTCGCGTACTGGACCGCCAACTTGGGCTGGTCCTTCTCGAAGTCGGCCGCGGGCCAGAACATGTTGATGGTCCCGATGGCCCGGTTAGTCTGGCAGTGGTTGCAAAGAGCGCCGTTCAGCACGTGCTGGCGCCAAATCGAGATGGCGTCCGTCTGGCCACCGAAGAGCTTTTCCCGGTGGATGCGTTCAGCCTGGTTGATCTTCGCTTCACGTCCCATGGTGCCAATCGTCGCGCCAAAAACTACTTCGTGTCAACGGGAATCGCCAACGCCTGTCCTACAGTCTGGCCTTTATAGGCCTCACGCCACTTGGTCGGGCGGCCCGGATCGTGGTTGCTCGGGTATCCGACCAGCACGGGCTTGAGGCCGTCGATGTAGTCGAGCTTCGCACGGGCGCCAGTCCCGGGCCGGTATTGCCCGCGCCAGTCGCTCGCCGGATCCAACCAAGCGGCGAAGGCCTCGGCCCACGCTTCGTCGGGGTGGCGAGCGCTGTACCCGAACTCGACGCCCGGCACGTAGTTGACCCAGTCGGTGCTGGCCGGGTCGACGGGCTTCGGCTGCGACTTGGGGTAGGGGATCGTGAAGTCGCCGAACACCGCCGTCCAGTCGGGGCGCTGCCAGAGCTCGAAGGCGTAGTTGACCGAGTGCCCGACCTCGTGCCGGATGCTCTTCGCGACGTCGTCCCATGTCCACGGGTAGCGCGGCTGCGCCAGCTCCCGCAGCTCGTCGTTCGCGAGAAACCACGGGATGTTCACGGTGGTGGCGCGGTCGGCGGCCCAGAACCCCGCCTGCCCGAGTTCGTAGTTGGGCTCGTAGTGCGGGACGCCGGCTGCCATCAGCTCGATTCGAATCTGGGCCAGGATGCCGCGCAGTGTGCCCGCGGGAACGAGATTCAGGCTCTCGACGGGCCGGTCCAGCAGACTGACCAGCGCCTCCTCGCCGAACAGCGGCTCGGTCTCGCCATAGACACGAGCGATGCGGGCCCACGTTGCCGGCCCGCGCATCACCATCGTCTTGTCGTCGATGAACAGATCCACGCTGGGCTTGCCCGCCAGGCCATCGTCGATGGCATCGAAGACGCCGGGGAGTTCGCGCTCGACGAACTCGATCATTTGCTCGTATCGAGCGCGGTGGATCGCCCTGGACGCCAGCCAGTGGGCGCGGTCCACTTGCGTGACGCCGGCCCGCACGAAGGGGTCGAGCGTCGGGTCCACCAGCAGGGCACGGGAAGCGCGGCCGCTCCACAGCAAAAGCAGGTGACCGGCTCTCTTGAGCGACAGCAGCGCATCTCGCGCACCGTCGACGAACTCCATCGGCGTCGTCGTGTCGGCGTAGGGACGGTCTTGTGTTATGACCGTGCCGTCCCAGTCGATGGCAATCCGCACCCTCAACGTCCTTCGTTCAGTTCCCGCAATGACTGCTCGGCCAGGTCGGCACCGGGCTGCGGTTCCTTCTTGAGCGCTTCGATTTCAGCCTTAGGATTGTCGATGTTGAAGTCGCTCGCGACGTGCCGCACGGCCGTGTCGAGCGTGATGATCTTGGCGAGCCGCGCCTGCGACGTCCCCTGCACCTTCTGCAACGTATCGGCGGCGCTCGCCTGAGAGAAGGGTGGCCACACCAGCTCGAGCATGACACACGGCACGGTCCCCAGCGCCTCGGCCACCAGCTTGCCATCGTCGGACTTCTTCGGCGGCAGTTCGATCTCGGACTTCACGATGGTGCCGGCCAGGATGCGCTGGCCGCTCGCCGTCACGATGTCCTCGCCAATCTGAGACCCCTTGGCCATCTTGCGCGCGACCGTCACGAGCTTCTGCATCAGCAGCACGACGCCGCGATTTCCGTACTGTTGGCGCAGCATCGACGCCTTGGCGTACATGCTGGCGGTTCGCTTGTTGATCTCGGTAGCGGTGACGGCGGCCCCATCTGCGTCCTCTTCGTCTGGGAGCACGCAACTCGCGAGCTGCAGCGCCTTCTTCTGGAATCGGTCGGACTGCTTGGCCGCGATGTCGATGCTGCTGCCGGTGCTCTCGGCGTACGCGAGAGACCCGCCCTTCTCGGTCTTGACGGCGCTCTGGCTGCCCAGCTTGACCTGGCTGAAGTCTCCGTCACTGGCCAGCACGGGTGTCGGGTCGGCATTCCGGGCCGAGCCCGTGTGGCACTGCGAATCCAGCTCGCCGACGCGATCGAAGTAGTCGTAGCATCCCAGGCAATCCGGATCCCCGTCCATGTCGTCCGTCACCGGCTTGTTCTGGATCCACTCGATGGGCACGAACCCGTAGTCGTGACGGACCAGCTCTTCAACGGTCTCCGGGTTCTCCCAGTTGGGTTCCGTCGAGCCGTCTCCCACTTCCTGGGGTTTCCAGAGACAATCCGCCTCGTGGTCCACCGTGCGCCGGTACCAGAACTTCTTCTCTTCCCACGTGCCCGTGTCCGGGTTGCGGACTTCCTTCGGGTACATGTAGCGGACTTCCAGCTTGGCCAGTTGACCGGGCTTCTTCGGATCCCAGGTCGGGAAGCACCACCGCCGATCGAAGCTCTCGAACAGAACCTTGCTGGCGATGATCTTGAAGCCCACGATCGCGGTCCCCATGGCGCCGCCCATGTCTCGCGCCAGCATCATGGTGGCCCACAGACCCGCCGCCTTCGTGACCGACTGAACCCACGACTCGGTCAGTGGGTCGCCCGCCGCCTTCCACGCCGGTGCCTGCTGCTCCGTGAACAGCAGGTCAGTGAAGCGCGACACGATCACGTGGCACAGGTGGCACGGCACAGACGGTCGCCGATACTTCAGGGGAAGATTGCTGAGGTTCTTGCCCACGTCCTCGTAGCCGGCCGGCAGCACTTGCGACGACGCCACCCCTTCGCGCGACACCGCGTCCAGGTGTGGATCGCCGTCCCACCCGATCACACAAGCGTCGTGCTGAGCCGTGCGAAAGTAGGCATACAGCCGGTTGAGCTCCACTTGTGTGGGCGACAGACCGAGCCGCCGCATCCGCTCGTTGACGAGCTGCTGATCGGCTACTGCGCCGACCACTTGGGCCGCTGCCCCAATATCCCTTGTTATTCCAGACGCCATCATGTCACCGCGCGGGGACTGTCGCCTTTAGGCGACAGAGGAAGCGCGTCCCCTCTTCCTCTTGGTTGACACCGCATATCTGTGTGATATGCTTTGTGTGTGGAAAAGATGCTCCTGAGTTTCTCTAAACCCGCGAATGAATGGCTCCGCAGGGAAGCCACACGCCTCGGGATTCCCGTGACCGAGTTGGTTCGGCGAATTATCGACGAAAAACGCAAAGCGGGCTGAACATGCGCCGGGCCTTCAAGTTCCGCTTGTATCCGACCGCCAACCAAGCGCGCGAGCTTGGCATCATGGTGGAGACGCACAGGCGGCTCTACAACGCCGCCCTGGAGCAGCGCAAGCTGGCCTATGAGACGCGCGGGTTGAGCCTCAACTACTACGCTCAATCGAATCAGCTCAAGGAGTTGCGAGCGTCCGATCCGTACCAGGCACGCACCAACTTCTCCTCGGAGCAAGCGACACTGCGACGGCTCGATAAGGCGTACCAGAACTTCTTCCGACGCTGCCAGCAGGGTAGCAAGGCGCCGGGTTTTCCACGCTTCAAGGGACGCGAGCACTACGACAGCGTGACCTTCCCGGCCTACGGTGATGGCATCCGCCTCGCCGACAATCGGCTGCGCGTCCAGCACGTGGGCACGGTTCGCACGAAGATCCACCGCTCCGTCGATGGCACGGTCAAGACTGCCACTCTCAAGCGCGAGGCCGACAAGTGGTTCGTGGTTCTGTCCTGCGACTTGGGCGACGTTGTCGTTGCTCCGAGCACGCTCCCCGCTGGTGGCATCGACGTTGGCCTGGAGGCATTCCTCACCACAAGCGACGGTCAACGCATCGGGAATCCCCGCTACCAGAAGGCCGAGTTGCCGAAGCTGCGCCGACTCCAGCGCGCAACCTCGCGCAAAAAGAAGGGCGGTCGCAACCGCAGAAAGGCATCGCGCCGAGTCCGCGTCCTGCATGCACGCGTCCGCAACCTGCGGCACGAACATCACCACCAAGTAGCTTTGAAACTGATCCGGTTGTACGGCTTGATCGGAGTGGAAAGCTTGAGCGTGTCCAACATGCTCAAGAACCACTCGCTCGCTCGTGCAATCTCCGACGCCGGCTGGGCCGGCTTCGTGAACGTCCTCCGCTGCAAGGCCGAAAGAGCCGGTGCGGAAGTCGTGGCTGTGAATCCGCGCGGGACATCCCAGGAATGCAGCGGGTGTGGCGTCGTGGTAGCCAAGACCTTGGCTGACCGCTGGCACACCTGCCCAGACTGTGGGCTGTCTCTGCACAGAGACGAGAACGCCGCCCGCAATGTGCTGGCGCGCGCACTCCAGGCCCGGACGGGGCCTGCGGGCCTCAAGAGCAACCCTGCTCTGGTCCGAGAAGCTGTCTGCTTTAGCTGACAGAGTCGTCACGTGTTCACCGTATCATAGTGGGTTGAGCCGCAGCCGTACAGTTCCGACTTGTGGCTTGGGAGGCTGAATGCCGAGACGCTCGCCTTCCTTGGCGAACCACGAACTTATGAGCGAGTCACCCGTGTGCGCGTCGGGGTGATACGCCCGGATCTCATCGAGCCATATCTCGACCTCTGGATCGCATTGGCCGTTGTCGTTCGGGATGATCCATTTGCCGTTCGCGAACTCCACCCCCATGGCCTCGACGCCGAATGAGGGGTCGGCTTTGTTCTTCCCGGTCGTAAACGGGATGATCGGTACCGACGTCCACTTGACGAGCAACTGGCACAAATAATCCTGCGCTTGGACGTTCTCCACTACGAAGATTCCGTGGAAGCGCTGGTGCAGTGCCACCACCTTCTCCATGATCTCGTCTGCCATGAAACGCCCGGCTTCGATCCACAGCACCTGCCGATCGCCATTCGGGTGGATCAGCAGCACGAAATAGACCGTCCGCGCGTTCTGCTTCTTGCGCCCTACCGCCAAGTCCACGCCGATGTAGACCTTGCACCCTGGAGGAATCGCGCGAATCGCGTACGCCAAACGCGTGCCCTCGCCGCGGGCTTTGCACTTCTCGATCCAGTCCTTCTTGAACCGCGACGTGGCGTCGTCGAGTGCCTCGCACATCAACTGGCTCTTCGATTCCAGCGGCCCCAACTCCTGCTTGCGTGCCTCGATGCGAGCCAGCGGCCAGCGCTCCGGCCAGGCGCTCGTCCCGTCGCGCTTCACGATCGGGAACTTGAAGCCGCGCCAGCGCCGGTTCTTGACCAGCCGATGGTACAGGTCGTCGGGGTTCCACGCGTTGCCCACCCCGATGATGCGGCCACGGCCAGTCATGCGGCCCGGGATGGTTTTGAGGTACCAGTCCTGCGTCTCGTCCCGCATGTACTTGGTCCGCGTGTTCTCGCGGTTCAGCACGTCGTCCAGAATGGCGCGGTCGATGCGGGCGCCCTGGGTATTGCTCCCGATGCCCAGTGTGTTGACCGATGGATCCTTCGACAGCGTGGGCCGCTTGACCGTGAGCTGCTCGCTGTTCCAGGGCATCGAGGTGTCGGGCTGCAGGTGGGGAAACACCCGGTGCAGCTCCTCGGACTCCCGGATGTACTTCCCGATCTGATTCGCGATCTTGACTGCCATGCCACTGGTGTTCGACACGATGGCGAACCGTAACGTCGGGTCGCGTCCCAGCTCCCAAAGGGTGCGCGCAACACTAACACTCTGCGACTTTCCACTTTCCATGAAGCCCCACAGCATCAGCCGGTCGTACTGGTCGGCCAGCCTGTGCCACGACTCGTGGACTGGGCTCATCTCGACGGGCTTTCCCGTCTCTTCGTCGCGCATGACGAAGTCAAAGAACGCCCGCATGTCGGTGCGGGCCAGCGCGCACAGGTTCTCCTCGGCCGCGTAGTAAGCGCCGGCCAGATCCTGTTGCTCCGCTGTGCTCAGCATCACCGCCTCGTCGCGATCATACCGACCGCGGGCGGCGCCGTCTTGCTTTCGGCCGGCTTCACCACCTGCAGCGCGTCCTGTCTCATTGCGCCGATGGGCGGCGTCGCCGATGGTTCGATAGTGACGGGCCCGGTCGGTATCTGCGGCTCGGGCTGGGCGTTCGCCCCTACCTCAATGGCGTCCACCGGGATGGCGTGGTCGTCCTTGGCCTTGTCGGCTATCTCTTGAGCGATGCGGGCGGCCCGAACGAACCGCGCCGCCATCTCTTCGGGCGACAGCGTGGCCGTGATGCTCTCCGAGCGGATGGGCCCGCCGTTGGGGCCGCTCACCTCGACACGTTCGGGCGGCGCTCCCTTCAGGTACTTGAGCAGCATCTCGGCAAACTCGAACTGCTTCGGGTGATTCGAGTTCACGGCCGCCGCCACCGACGCATACAAGATCTGGTTGTCCATCGACATCGTCGAGACCTTGCCGGACTTGTCGACCAGCGGGTTCCCGAAGATGTCCTTGAGCGACTCGGTACCGCACAGAATGCGCATCATCCGCACGGCCGGCTTCCCGACCAAGCTCGGATCTGCCTCGACCTGCTCCACGATTTCCTGTAACCGCTTCGCCCCTGCCGTGAGGGCCGGCTTCGATGGCTCGTCCTTGAGCTTCACCGGCGGGTCGCCCCGGTCGGCGTAGGTCTTCTCACCTGGATGGGGACGCCGTCGCTTGGGCCGGTTGTCCTTTCGCCCCACTCCATGGGACATCTCGCCCACGGGCTAGCTCCCCATCGCCGGCTGCTTTTCCTCGCGCAGTGCCTGTGCCGCCGCCAGTGCCCGCCGGTCGATGATGGCCTCAAGACCGTTGTCCAATGTGCGCGCGGTCGACCGGGCAGGGAAAGCGGCGCCGCTCTCAAACGCGCTCAGTGACTGCCGGCTCAGGCCAGTCTCAGCACAAAGAGTCTCCTGACTGATGCCTAGAATCTGCCGCAAAATGCGAATACTTTTCATGGGGCCTTACCTTACAAAGGTAAAGCCATTGGCCCCCCGTCGTCAACTTCTAGGCGGGCCGACGAAGGCGCGATGTAAGGTTGAGCTTACGCCCAAAGGCGCAGCGCAAGCGAACGATCCTCGCACGCCGGGCCAGCGTATTCGAACGAGGCCACCTTGCGGCCAAGCGAGCCGGCGCTTGTGTGGTTCATTCCGGTGATGGAACCGGAATGAACCACACCCATTTTCGGCGCCAGGGTCATCCGCCACGCCTGCGATTTGGCCCACGCGGCGATGAGGGCAGGGTGAGACGTCGTGACGGTCAGCCGCTTGCCCACCGCCCGCGTGATGGCTCCCAGAGCACCAGGGAACGAATGCGCGCCAAGACCCAGCCCCTGATAGTCAGGCAGCACTACGAGCCGGTGGATCCGCTGGATTGCGTTCGTGCGCGGGTGCGGGAAGTGCAGGAGAGCCCCGAATGCCACCGGCTGTCCGTCGATGAGACCGACGAAACACTTGGAGGCCTTGTGCAGATCCGCACTCAGGTAGTGATGTGGAGCGAACCAGCGCCACGCCTCACGAGAACATCGAACGATCTCCAGTTCGACCGTTGGCCTTCGTTGAAGCGACCTCCATGAGAACTTGCCGATGTGAGGTTCCAGCACCCAGTCGGGCTGCAACCAAACGAGCACGTCCTCGTGGCACGTCACGGCGACGAAGCGCTTTCCCGGCCGTGCCCTAACGGCCTTGGCGCTTGCGTGCGCTCCAATGCGTCCCACCTGTCGATCGACCACGGAAGAAAACTCATCCATCGCCACCAGCGGGCGTTCGTCCACGATGGCCCTGGCCAGGTTCACGCGGAACCGCTCGCCGTTGGACAGCACCCGATATGGCTTGAGCCACCCCGGCGGGCTCGCGAATCCGACCGA
>Ga0182027_10009525_pt1 | contig 13946 bp, 12 predicted proteins | sample 712E1DmetaG_FD_121300 | JGI IMG/M metagenome (GOLD analysis project Ga0182027, IMG submission 121300) | Permafrost microbial communities from Stordalen Mire, Sweden - 712E1D metaG (Illumina Assembly) | ecosystem: Environmental > Terrestrial > Soil > Wetlands > Permafrost | place: Sweden...
CCGGCCGCTGCGGGGGGCGGTGGCTGGGCGCGGTATCCTGTCCCCGCGACGCGGGAGTAGCTCAGTTGGTAGAGCGCTAGCCTTCCAAGCTGGATGTCGCGAGTTCGAGTCTCGTCTCCCGCTGTCCTGAACCGACTCCGAACTCGTTCCGAATACGCAACAAGGGTTGCGGGAGACCCCCCGGAGGGGGCCAGGATGAGGCTGGTAAAGGGGTCAGGAAAGGCGCCAAAGAGGGGCCCTTGACGCACTTCCTGAAACTTTCGCGTCAAGGAGCTGCCATGCCTCAGAAACCGGTCCGGTGCCGCGCCGGCAATCGCTACACCCCGACCACCCGGCCGGTCTTCAAACCCCGGCTCATCGCCGACTGGGCGGGCTGGGACGCCGCCGTCAACGCCCTGATCGACGAGCGCGGGCCTCAGGGCAAGCGCGTCTTCGGCCAGAGCCAGGCCGACAACCACCGCTGGATACTCCAGGGCGCCCGCTGCCGCCAGTGGCGCGAGGAGAACCAGATCCGGGTCCCGGAGGACGTGACGCTGGAACGCATCGAGCGTCTCAAACAGGATCTGCTGGGCGAGGCGGAGATGCAGCCGGCGTCCGTGCAGACCTACGTGAAGCTGCTCAAGACCTTCTTGCGCTTCTGCCGGGCGAGCGGGTTCGGCATCGACGGTGAGGCCCTGGAGGTTCCCAACGTCGACCTCGGCGACGGGGAGCCCCCGGATCCGTTCTCCGAGGAGGAGATCGCCGCGCTCGAGGCGGCGGCGCCGACCCCGGCACGCAAACTCTTCGTGCGGTTCGCCTGGAGGACCGGGCTGAGGGTCTCCGAAATCGAGCGGGTCAATATCGATGACGTGGGGAACGACAGCCACGGTCCAGTCCTCCAGGTGCCCCAGGCGGCGGCCAAGCCCAGCCGGCGCTGGCGGGTGGTGCCGCTCGACACCAAGACCACCCGCTTCAGCCTGGAGATCCGCCGCTACCTCCTCCATGACCGCGGCACCCCCTACAGCGACCCCGACGACCCGGAAGGCACCGCCGACGCGGCCCGGGCACTCTTCCTCAACGAAGACGGCAAGAGGTGGAGGGCAGAGGGCATCCAGTCCTTCGTGCGGCGCCTGGGAGTGACGGCTGGTTTGGAACAGGCGGCGCATGTGCATCGTTTCCGGCACACGTTTGGCTCCTGGTGTGCCCGCCGGGGGATGAACGTCCCCCAGATCATGTCGGTCGGGGGTTGGAGCAGCCCCGCCGCGGCTTTGAGATACATCAAGCTCGTGGCCCAGGACGCGATCCGCTTCTTCCGGGAAACCGGGGACTAGCTAGAAGTCCATTCCGTGACGGCAGATGCGGAGCCGGTGTTGACCAAGAAGCTGACCAACGAGAGCGAGACATCCTGGGGCACACGGGCCACTGCGCACGCGGGAGGCGTCTCTTACCGGCACAGCTGCCCGACCCGGGCGTCGGCGAGGAGCGCCATCTTCGAGTACATCGAGGGCCTTGCGATCGCCTGCCACTTCTATGCTCGGGCGGCTGCCAGTTCCATGCACCTTCACACCTATACCAGCGCCGCGCGGGCTCAGCGGCTGTTCCAGCCAGGTGGGCGCGCTCGGGTTCGTCGCACATGGGCAGGGACGACCCCTCGTTTCCCAGCGCGTGGCGTCGAGCTGGCGGGAACCATGCCCGACCCGTCAGTGCCCAACGTCGCTCTTGGCCGCTGGTGGTGTCGGTAATGGGACTGGGCCGTCGGTCGTCCGCCAGCCGTGGCAATGCGGGTAGTCATCGCAGCCCCAGAAAGCACCGTGGCGCTGGCTGCGCCGGATCAGCATCGGTGAGCCGCACGTTGGACAGGTCGGGGCCGGAATCTCCGGCTCCGTCGAAGGAGCCGCGGCGGCAGGCAGCATCCGCACCAGGGCGGGGCCGGTGATCAACTCCATCCCCCGCCGGGTGGCGAAGTCGTGGGCCTCCTGCGTGAAATCGCCAAGGGTGACGAAGATCCCTCTCAGGGCACCGAAGTCGGCAAGCGCGCCCTGGAGTTCACGGACCTTCTCCACCCCGACACGCCCCCGGACCCGCTTGCACTGGACGGCCACAGCCTCGCCCGGTCGCCGAAGGATGAGGTCCACGCCCCCATCGCCTCGCCCTCTGGCGCTCGTTCCCACCACGCTCACCGCCCAGCCGTCCAGCTTGAAGACCTCGGCCATGAGCCTCTCGAAGTCCTGCCAGGGGCGCTGGGCGATGTCGTCGAGGGTGTGAGTTGAGGCGACGAGGCGGCGACGAGCCACCTTACCCACCTGGGCGCCGGCGCCGATGATGAGAATAAGCGCAGCCAGGATCCAGCCAAGCTGCTCCCACCCGCCGGTGTAGATGTGAAGCGAGGCGGGGAGGACGAGGGCGCAGATAGCGAATACGGCGGCGGCGACCACCATGGGGGCGAACACCGGCACATCGAGGAACCAGCGGTAGAGGTCCTCGAAGGCGGACACCTTCTTCTTGCGCTTGTAGCGGCGGCCGGCCACGATGCGACACTACCGCGCCGTGATTACAGCGATTGGGTCGTTGCCGTTCTGCGACCCTTGAACGAGTAGAGGCGGGTGTCCACGTTTGGTCGATTGCGCCGAACCGTGCGCTAGGTGCCTCTCACACTCGTGTCTCCGGGCGGGTACCATTCTGGGCGTGGATCGAACGGCCGTTCCCACCCGAGCGTGGAGACCCTTTCTGAAGAAATTCCTCACCGCACGCGGGACCCCGCCACTTTCTGACCCAGGGCTATACGCCAACGCTGACGACAGGGATCTGTCGTTGGTGGTGCGCAGGCTGCTCTAGCATGAACAGCTGGCCGGTGGCGTCCCACCCGTACCTGCGCGCGTCCAGCCCAGGGTGGACGTCGGGGCACCCACCGGACGGGTGGCCGACTGTCCTCCACGTTACCGACGAAGCTGAAATGGCTGCCGCCATGTGGCGGTGTCGCAACCGCGTGTAGGAGTTGGCAATGAACCTTTCTGCTGATCGGCTGGTGGCGGCGTGCGGTGACAAGGGCTCCGACGGGGGAATCACCATCCGGACAGTTCTGGAGCCGCTCGCTGGCCCTCTCGCCCCCGTCAAGCCGGCGATCTACGCGGGTGGGGGATTCCAGGAGGACATGCGGTGGTGGGGCACCCCGCCCGAGCGGGTTTCTGCGATCCTCATCGACAATGTGCCGAGCGAGGCCAACCGGCTTGAAGCGGCGCTCAGCGAACTGCGCTCAGACCTCGGCTTGCCAGAGGTCGTCCTCGACCTATCCCACATCCCTGGTCTGCCGCCGCACCTGCCTCGCCAGCTGTCGGGCTTCCGCTTCCCGCACCGGCAGGCCGACGCCTACCTGCGCGACGCCGTCGACGAGAAGGGGCAGCCGTTTGCCCGCACGGCCGTGGGCCGGGCGCTTCTCGACGCGACCGCCGACAATCCCGGTGCGATCCTCCAATGGTTTCCCCAGGCCCTGCTGTTTGGGTACTGGCAGTCGCACCTCGGCAGCAAGCGGTCTCAGGCCAAGCTGGCGCGCTCTTGGGTTTCCGAGATCGTCGGCTACGCCCCGGCGACCGAGGCCGAGGGAAGGACTCTCGTTCTCGGCGTGAAGGGGGACGTGCTCAACCTCTCCGTGTCAGAGCAGGCGGACTTCGACGAGGTCGATTTCCTCGACACACCATGGTCCCTCGTCGAAGGCTCCAAGAAGGAGAAGCCAGCCCCCGGACAGAGCCGAAAGGCCCTGAGTGAAATCGGCCACGGGCAGATCGTGGTCGGTGGCAACGCCCGGAGCGCCGTCTCCTTCCTCGCCATCGAACAAACGGCCACCGTCTCGTTCGCTGGCCTTCGACGGATTCATGCTGCCACCGCGGAGGCCAGCGCGGCCGCTAGGGCTCTGCTGGTCGCCCTCGGTCTGCGCGCCCACGTCGCCGCCTTCGGTCGGCCGTTCACGCTCCGCAGCGGTTGCGACCTGCGCCCGGCTGAGACGACGTGGACGTGGCGCGGCGCAGAAACCGACGAGGCTCTCGATGCCCTCGATGGTGAAACGGCGGACCGACTCTTCAAGGCTTGCCGCGCGGCCGCGGTGGCGGCAGGGCTACTCACCGACGGTGGGTGGGGGGCAGCCCCGCTCGTCCTGCAGCCGTCAAAGGCGCTCACCTCGGCGATCTCGAAGACCTGGCCCTTGGCACCAGTAGGCGACTGACATGCTGGTGATCACCGTGGAACTGCTCCACGGAACGATCCGGGCGACCTCTTCGGACGATCTTGCCGTCACCGGGGCCGAGGACCACGGAGACTGGCCGCCTAGTCCTGCGCGGCTCTTCTCGGCGCTGGTCGCCGCCGATGGGACCCGGGATCGGTGCCGGGTGACCGACGGTCGAGAGCTGCTGCTCTTTGAAGCCGCGGCTCCTCCGCGAATCCATGCCGACGACCGCGACCAGGTGCTGGAATCCCCGCTGCGTGAGCGGTACGTGACCCCGAACTCCACCTCGGACGGCACGGTGCAGGAGTACCCAGGGCGCACGGCAACACTGGTGCGCTTGGGCGTCCGGCTCGCGCCACGCGATCCTCGAGTCGCCTACGTGTGGCAGGACATCAACCCGACACAGGAGGAGTTGGAGGCGCTTCGGCTGAGGGCCTGGCGCGTCGGCTACCTCGGTTGTGCTGACAGCCCGGTGCGGCTTTGCGTAGCTGACCACCTTGAGCCGGGCGCGGCTCCGGAATCCCTCTGGGTTCCCGATGTCGGCGGCGATGTGAATGTACCCGTGCCGTTCCCCGGGATCCTGGAGACCCTCGATGGGGCATTCGATGCGTGGTCGTCTGGGGTTCCGGTGCGCCGCTCGTGGTCCCGTGTGGAGCTGGCCCGGTATCGCTCACCTTCGGCGCCGCATGCAACGGCGCTCCAGTCGCCCTGGGCTACCACTCTCTGGCTGCGCCTCGACCCCTCCGTGTCAGGACGTTGGGCCCTTCGGGTGGCCGAGACGCTCAAGGCTGCTGTCCTGGATCGCCTGACCAACAGCCTGGGCGTGGCGCCAGAGGCGATGTCGCCGCTCCTCCACGGCCATGTGGACGAGACCACCGGCTACCACGCTGTCCAGTGGATCACCCTCCCGAACGTCGGGGGAAGCCATGCCGACGGCCGGCTCCACGGCGCGGCGATCATGCTGCCCAAGGAGGGCGGACCCGAGATGGTGGCGAGCGTCCGGTCCGCTATCCGCGGCCTCCACGAGCTTCATCTGCCGGGAGGAGAGGCGATCACGGTGCGGGTGCATGCCGGTGAGCGCTCTCCCTGGGCAGCCAATCCTCACCGCTGGACCGGTCCATCGCGGCGCTGGGTCTCCGCGCTGCCCGTGGTGCACGAGCGGCGCTGCCGCGGTGAGCCCACCCGCGACGAGGTGGCGCTGTGGTGTTCCCATGCCGGGTTGCCGCCGCCCGTCTGGGTGTGGACGTCGGCGGTCCCGCTTCTCGCCGGGGCCGTCCAGCTCGCGCCGAGCGAGATCTTTCGCGACCGTGAGGGGTCCCGGCGTCCCTATTCCCACCTGGTCATCGAGTTCGCCGAGCCTGTCGCCGGACCGGTGGTCCTGGGAAGGGCCCGACAGTTCGGGATCGGACTGATGGCCCCGGATCGAGAAGGCGCCTCATGACGGTCATGCCCAGTTTCGACGACTTCTTCCGTGCCGTTCATCGCGGGCGTGCCCCCTTCCCCTGGCAATCGGCGCTGGCTCAGCGAGTCGTGACGGATGGGTGGCCCGAGGCAATTGGCGTACCTACGGGACTCGGCAAGACCGCGTGTATCGACATCGCCGTGTGGGCTCTGGCCGCTCAGGCAGATCGCCCCCCCGGTGAGCGCACGGCGCCGACTCGGACATGGTATGTCGTCGACCGTCGCCTCCTGGTCGACGCTGCTTATGAGCATGGCTGCCACCTGGCCGCCCTGCTTCAGACGCCGGAGAGACTGGCCGGTGATTCGGAGGTGGCCAAGGAGGTCGAAGGGGACGCGGCACGGGTGGTCCTCCGGGCCATGGGCGTGCGTCTCCGTGGGATCGCCGCCTTGGGCACCGAGACGTCCCCTCTCCACATCGCTCGGCTGCGTGGCGCCGCGGAGTTGGGGCAGCGCTCTCCGGACCCATCTCAGCCTGCGGTGATCTTCGCCACCGTCTCCATGTTCGCCAGTCGGCTCCTCTTTCGAGGCTACGGCTCGAGCCGCTCGATGCGACCCGTGGATGCGGCGCTCGCCGGTATCGATTCGCTGATTCTGCTCGACGAGGCGCACATCTCTCGACCTCTCATGACCATGTGCGCCTCAGCAGCGCAATGCGACGTCGGCAACCCGACGGCGCTGCTTCCCCTGGCGCGAGCGCGTCCGCGGCTGGTGGCGCTGACGGCGAGCGGCGAGAGATCTGGCGACCGCTTCGATCTCGGTCCGGCGGACCTCGCCTGTGACATCGTCCGAGAGCGAATCCGGGCGCCGAAGCCCACCACACTGGTGGCGACGACACGCAAGGATCTGGTGCGCGACCTGGCAAGGGAGGCGCTTGCCCGGCACGACGCTCGCCCTCTCGATGCGGGAGTCGTCTTCTGCAACACTGTAGCCACGGCGCGCGGGGTCCTTGACGAGTTGACCACCCGGCTGAGTGGGAGTGGGGCCGCAGACCTCGTCCTTCTCACCGGACGCATGCGCACCCGCGAGGCCTCAGCCTCGATCCAGCGTGTTCTCGACCGCGAGACCGGGGCTCCCTCTGACCGATCACGAGAGCTGGTTCGGCCTCGCGGGCTGATCGTCGTTGCTACCCAGACCCTGGAGGTCGGCGCCGACCTCGACTTCGATTGGCTGGTGACCGAGACACCGGGGGCACGGGCTCTTATCCAGCGCTTCGGTCGGCTGAACCGCCTGGGGCGCGCCGATGCGCCCAGTGCGGCCGTCTGCCACGCCGAGGGCGTGTCAGCCTATCCGCCGTACGGCGACGAGCCGGCAAACGTCTGGCTCCGGCTTCAGGCGGCCGCTCAGATCGGCATTGAGAGCGCCTCGTCGACGGCGGAGACCGCTCAGGAGCCTACGCTTCCCCTCCTCGAGCTGGACCTATCACCGGTGCTCATCACCGCGGCTGTGGGGGAGCCATCCGACACGCCCAAGCGGGTCGGCGAACTCCTGCCCGCCCATCTCTGGGAGTACGCCAAGACCAGCTCCCCGGAACCGGACGAGCCGCCGGTGGAACTGTTCTTCGCCGGGTTCGACGACGACGTCCGCAGGGTCAGCGTGATCTGGCGGTCGCATCTGCCCGGTCGTGCCCCGGCCGAGGATACGGTGCTGGCGGGGGTCCTATTTCCCCGAGTGCGCAGCGCCGAGGCGATCGATCTGCCCATCGCCGCCCTCAAGGAGTTCCTCGGTGCTCGCGGCATCGCACAGGTCAGGCGTCTGGGAGACGATCAGACCTCCATCGAGCCCCAGGAGATCCCTGTTAATCGGATCCGGCCCGGGGATACCGTCGTCCTGAACGTCGCAGACGGAGGTTACGACCAGGGCGGCTGGGCGGCGACCGCGACCGGCACGGTCCTTGACGTTGCCGCACTAGACGACCGCATTCTCTGGCTTGACGGTGAGGCAGCCAGCGTGACTTGCGGCGAATCCATCGCCGGCGAGGTGCCGCGTTTCTTGAGGGAGCTGCGCGCCGCGGCCGCGAATGAAGACGAGATCCTCCGTGCCGAGCTGGAGGAGGAGCTGAAGGTCGCCATCACAGCGGCCCTGGACGCGATGCCCGGGCATCCCTGGCTCACGGAGAGGGAGTGGGAGGAGTATCGCCTCGCCTTCCGCAATCTTCCGAAGGTCCGCCTCGAGTTGGGATCGGACGGCTCGGCCTTCCTGATCGGCTTTCGCCCCGTGCACGATACCAGCCGTCCGGAGGTGCGATCGGACGCCTTCGACGATCTGAGCTTCGACGTCGAGTCCGTCGTGCTGGCGGACCATCTCGGTGCGGCCGCGGAGACCGCGACGCGAGTCAGCGAGCGCATCGGCCTCCCCGCCGCGGTTGGCGCATCCGTTGATCACGCCGCCCGCTACCACGACTGCGGAAAGGCCGACGAGCGATTCCAGGCTCTCCTGGATCCGGGAGGAGCGAGCGGGCAGCCGCTGGCGAAATCAGTGGAGGCGGGCAATCGCCGTGGCGGCGCTTATCTCGCCGCGGGGTGGCCGCGCGGCGGCCGCCACGAAGCTCTCAGCGCTCGCCTCGTCCAGTCATGGCTGGAGCGGAGTCCCGGAGCGTGGGATGAGGATCTGGTACTCCACCTCATCGCTGCCCATCATGGACATGGCCGTCCGCTCGTTCCTGGACCGTTCGCTGACTCCGAGGGGGTGGTGGCGGCCGAGGTCGAGGGGGAGACGGTGCGAGTGCCCTCCGATCTCTCGGTCGTCGACTGGGACCAGCCGCGGCGGTTCCACGACGTCTCGGCCCGCTTTGGGTACTGGGGGGCGGCGTTGCTGGAGGCAATCGTGAGGCAGTCCGATCACGCTGTCTCGCACGCCACCGACCGGTCTCCTCTGGAGGCTGTCTGATGGCCGAGCTCCGAGCTCCAGGGCTGACGGCTGATTCGCTCAACGGCTGGCTGGCCGCGGTGGGGGCGACCGTTCTTGTTCAGGGCTGTCGCCTGGCTTGGTCCGATTCCCCCCGGCCGGTGGCCGTCCTTACCACGAGCGGCGACGACGACCTCCCTACGTGCCTATCGGCAGCCATCCCGTCGTTGTCCGCGCTCGAGGGGCTCGCCATCGCCAACCGGGCGGCCTTTCCGCGGACGGTGTCCATCGCCCACTTCGCCGAAGCGGCACGAAGGGCGCGGGCGACGGTGGACGATGGGTCGCTCGCCCTCTCAGTCACTGACCTCGTGCCCGACGATCAGGCGGACAAGCTCCCTCACAGTCGCTTTGACGTGGGTGCTCCTCATGGGGAGACGCTCTGGACCCGCCTTCGCGCCTGCCGAGCGCTGCTCCCTGAATCACCCGAGGACTTGGCGGCCGCAATCCGCGCCACCCTTCAAGGGTGGGCTGTGCGTCAAGACACCAATGGGCTTGGTTTCGACGTGCGGCGGCTCGAGGCTGGTGATCCACCCCTCGGCGGCAAGTTCGTCGACCCGCTGGCCGAGATCTTGGCCTTCTACGGCCTGTACCTGTTCCCGGTCCGTGGGGACGGCCACAGGGTAACGACCCGCGGCTGGGCTGAGCAACCAGTACGCGGGCGCCGCTACCCGGCGACCCGCTTCCTGTGGCCGGCGTGGTCAGCCTCCCTCGATCGCTGGGGAATCGATGCCCTTCTGGGCCGGTTCTTCGCTGACGCCGCGCCCAGGTCCCGCCGCGCTTTCGGCATCGTCGGCGTCTACGAGGCCGTGGTCTACCAGAAGACCGGGGACATGGATCAAACCGCCGGCTTCGGGTCGCGCCGAGTGTAGATGGATACCGTCGTCCCCATTGCCGCACTGGAGCACCACGTGTACTGCCCTCGGCAGTGCGCCCTGATCCACGTCGACGGTGTGTGGGACGACAATCCGTACACCGTACGGGGCATTGCCGGTCACGCCCGCGTGGATTCCGGCGCCAGCCGTCGGGAGCGGGGTGTCACGGTGCTGCGCAGCGTGCCACTCTGGTCAGAGACGCTCGGGCTCAGCGGTCGTTCGGATGTCATCGAGGTCAGCGTTCGAGGCGATGCGACGCCGGTTGAGTACAAGATGGGTGCCCGTCACGGTCATGCTGGCGATGTTCAGCTCTGCGCCCAAGCCCTCTGCCTCGAGGAGATGCTGGGACGTCCTATCTCCTGCGGTTACCTGTGGGTTTCCGCCCATCGCCGGCGGCTGTGCGTGGTCTTCGACGCAGAACTGAGAGAGCTGACGATCCGGACCATCGCCGAGGTGCGCCGCTGGCTCACCTCCAACGCGCTGCCGCCCGCGGTCAGCGACGCCCGTTGCTCTCGGTGTCAGCTGCTGGACCACTGTCAACCCGAGTTGTCGTCGCGGCCCGATGTGGTGATGCAGTACCTTCGCGAGGTCGTTATGTGCGCCTCCTGACGACCCTCTATATCACCGACCATCGGGCTCGGGTCGGGGTCCAGAGCTCGGCGCTCATGGTCGCACAGGGTGACGGTGCGCGCATGCGCGTACCCCTCGAGGCGCTCCAGACCGTGGTGCTGGCCTGTAACGCACAGATCACAAGCGAGGCGATGGCCGCCTGCGTCCGGCATCACGTGGGTGTGACGTCGGTCCGCCGCAACGGGGCGATCCGGTTTGCCCTCCGTGGCGGCATATCGGGGAATGTGCATCTGCGGGTAGCGCAGGTCCGGGCCGCCGATGATCCCGACCGGGTGAGCCAGATCGCCCGTTGGCTCGTCGCCGGCAAGCTGCAAAACCTTCGGCTGATGCTACAACGCTGGTCTTGGGATGCCGACACGCCGACGAAGCGAGCGCTGCGCCGGATCGCCAGGATGATTGAGGACCGGGTTGCCGCGCTTGCGGCGGCGGGCGATACCAACGCGATCCGGGGTTACGAGGGAGACGGCACCCGCATCTACTTCCGTGGGCTGCGGCTCCATCTGGCTGCCTCGGGATCAGCGCTGATGTTCGACCGTCGAAATCGCCGACCGCCCCGAGACCCCATCAACGCCCTTCTCAGCTTCGCCTACGGGGTCGTCCTCAGCGAGGTGGCCGGGGCGCTGGAGTCGGTCGGGCTGGACCCCCAGATCGGGTTCCTTCACGGCATCCGTGCTGGACGGCCCTCGCTGGCCCTCGACCTGGTCGAGGAACTCCGGCCAGCCGTGGCTGACCGCTTTGTTGTCGGCCTTGCTACGCGCGGGGTGCTGAGCGATGCAGACTTCCTGCACACGACGGGAGGTGCCTGCTATCTCACCGATGACGGCCGAGCAAAGTTCTTCGAGGCGTACGAGCAGTTCAAGTCGGCAGAAGTGCCGCACCGGTTGCTCGGTCGCAGCCTGCCCCGGGCTTCGCTGCCGGTCGTTCAAGCGACGCTCTTGGCTCGGTACCTCCGGGGCGACCTGCCGGCGTATCCCCCATACGTCATGGTCAGCTGATGGATGCTGTCGTGGCTTACGACATCGACACGACAACACCCGAAGGGGAGCACCGCCTGGTCAAGGTCGCGAGGATATGCGAGGGATTCGGCGTCCGCGTCCAGTATTCCGTCTTCGAGTGCAGGCTCAGTTCGACGGCAATCGCGCGCCTAGAGCTGAGCCTGCGATCTGTCATCGACCCGGGCCACGACCGGGTCCACATCTACCGTTTCGATGGGGCGCTCGCCGCCGCCCGGACCACCCTGGGCCGTCAACCCGAACACGAATGGGGACGGCCATGGGTGGTGCGGCCACGCCCCCGAACCCCCGGTGATCCGGGGCAGGACCTTCCCACTCGAACAGAGAAGTAATCTCAACGCCGCGTGCCTATCCCACCTCGGGCGCCGCTGTGGGACTATTGCGGCCGCCAGCCGAGATCGATAGGGCATCGCCGGGGTCATCACCCCGGCCTTCGTTGAGCGGCCGCTGGAGGGCGGCTTGAGGGGTTGGGCCAGGCGCAGCATCGCCGGGGTCATCACCCCGGCCTTCGTTGAGCGGACGTCGAGGAGGCCGTCCGGCAGCCACTCGCCGACGCATCGCCGGGGTCATCACCCCGGCCTTCGTTGAGCGCAGGTGGACGATCCGCCGCCCGCCGACGCCAGCCCGGCATCGCCGGGGTCATCACCCCGGCCTTCGTTGAGCGGACTTCGCCGTGGACCGCAAGGGGCGACTGACCGTCCGCATCGCCGGGGTCATCACCCCGGCCTTCGTTGAGCGGTGTTGGATTTCCAGCGGATCAAGGACTCGACCCGCGGCATCGCCGGGGTCATCACCCCGGCCTTCGTTGAGCGGGCGCCTTCGGGCCCCTCTCCCTGGTGCAGGTGAGCGTGCATCGCCGGGGTCATCACCCCGGCCTTCGTTGAGCGAACGCCAACGGCGACCTGATCGGCGTGGTCGATCCGGAGCATCGCCGGGGTCATCACCCCGGCCTTCGTTGAGCGGCGATGGGCGACGCCCCGTCGGGGCCCGTCGGAGTGCAGCATCGCCGGGGTCATCACCCCGGCCTTCGTTGAGCCTCGATCACGCTGCCCGAGGTCGCCGTGATCCAGCCATGCATCGCCGGGGTCATCACCCCGGCCTTCGTTGAGCGGCCTCCGGGAACGACGTCTACGTCAGTTTCACGGACAGCATCGCCGGGGTCATCACCCCGGCCTTCGTTGAGCGACGTAGCCGGCGCCTTCTACGGTGCGCTCGATGGGCGCATCGCCGGGGTCATCACCCCGGCCTTCGTTGAGCGGCGATTGACCTGGGTGACCCCATCCTGTACCCCTCCGAGCATCGCCGGGGTCATCACCCCGGCCTTCGTTGAGCGACCTCGATCTCGGTGGCCATGGCCGGGCTGAGGGCCACGCATCGCCGGGGTCATCACCCCGGCCTTCGTTGAGCGCTGGAGAATCTGGGATACCAGCCCTTCGACGCCTGGGTGCATCGCCGGGGTCATCACCCCGGCCTTCGTTGAGCGTCCGTGGTGGTGATCGCGGTGTCCGACCACACCCCGGCGCATCGCCGGGGTCATCACCCCGGCCTTCGTTGAGCGCCGATCACCCGTCGCCCTCGCCACTGGGCGGGATGGCGCATCGCCGGGGTCATCACCCCGGCCTTCGTTGAGCGCCGCCAGAGGCAGAGGACCGTTTAGGGAGGCTCCCTAAGCATCGCCGGGGTCATCACCCCGGCCTTCGTTGAGCGGCACAGGCATTGAGCGGTTGCTGGAGGACGGTGGAGCGCATCGCCGGGGTCATCACCCCGGCCTTCGTTGAGCGGAGGTCGTGCCCTACACCAACGCGGGCGACGGTGTCCCCGCATCGCCGGGGTCATCACCCCGGCCTTCGTTGAGCGAAGCAGGTGGCCGCGGTCCTCCACTGCTCGGGGGTCACGCATCGCCGGGGTCATCACCCCGGCCTTCGTTGAGCGCTGTGGACCTTCGCTGACGATGCGGGCAGGTTCAGGGCGCATCGCCGGGGTCATCACCCCGGCCTTCGTTGAGCGGTTCTGGACTTCCAGCGGATCAAGGACTCGACCCGCGGCATCGCCGGGGTCATCACCCCGGCCTTCGTTGAGCGTGATGCGGCTGGCGCTCGCCTTCACCGCACGCGACGAGCATCGCCGGGGTCATCACCCCGGCCTTCGTTGAGCGAGCCAGCAGCTGTACAACCAGGCGGTCGCCCAGGCGGCTGCATCGCCGGGGTCATCACCCCGGCCTTCGTTGAGCGATCCAGGAGCACCCGAAAGCCGACCCGATGCTGGAGCATCGCCGGGGTCATCACCCCGGCCTTCGTTGAGCGGCTCGACCCGCCTCGCTGGTGTCGGAGTTCTGTTCGGGCATCGCCGGGGTCATCACCCCGGCCTTCGTTGAGCGCAACGCGGTGGCCGGTTCGTACATCGGGCGCATCGTCAGCATCGCCGGGGTCATCACCCCGGCCTTCGTTGAGCGACGATTCGTGTATATGCACGCCCGAGGGCTGTGGCGCATCGCCGGGGTCATCACCCCGGCCTTCGTTGAGCGGGCTACACCAGCCCGGAGATTCTCCGGGGCTGGAAGGCATCGCCGGGGTCATCACCCCGGCCTTCGTTGAGCGACGCCACTGGTAATGACGGCGTGGCTGCCCTGGGCTGGCATCGCCGGGGTCATCACCCCGGCCTTCGTTGAGCGCAGCGAATCTTCATTAACGTCTACTCGGGTAACGACGCATCGCCGGGGTCATCACCCCGGCCTTCGTTGAGCGAAGCTCCCCGTCGCCTACAAGGTCGGCCCTGACGGGTGCATCGCCGGGGTCATCACCCCGGCCTTCGTTGAGCGGTCCGAGACCGCCTGGGCAAGCTGATCGACCAGTTCACCGCATCGCCGGGGTC
>Ga0182027_10009526_pt1 | contig 13945 bp, 14 predicted proteins | sample 712E1DmetaG_FD_121300 | JGI IMG/M metagenome (GOLD analysis project Ga0182027, IMG submission 121300) | Permafrost microbial communities from Stordalen Mire, Sweden - 712E1D metaG (Illumina Assembly) | ecosystem: Environmental > Terrestrial > Soil > Wetlands > Permafrost | place: Sweden...
CCGTAGGCTAACGTATAATCATTTGTGCGCTCATATATACCATCCAAACTCAACCAATCAAAGAAATCATAATTAAGCCCTATAGAACCAGTCTTAATTGAAGGATTCTCTCCATCAGGGACAGCGGCATTTGTAAAAAAATCCCCTGTTGCCCCATCATAGATATACGGATCAATCCCGCCTACAGTTTTAGGCATTTTCTGATAAATACCCAAGGCCTTGGCGGTTAATTTATCAGTTATTTTTACCGTTGCTTCATCGCGTACCACATTCTCCACAAATTTACCGTTAACATTATGCACATTGCGCATATCAAAAAGGTTATAGAATCTATCCTCCAGGAAGGTTTCGATGCGAAAACCCAAAGTATTTCTGCCTACATCAATACCATCACCGATACGGGTAGAATTAAGCTCATCCCAGTTGGTATTAGATCCTTCTAAGCCTTGAGAGAAATAATCCATAGGCTTACGGAAATGTATATGTCTTGACCAGAAAACATCCTGGCGGCTGTTATGAAAATCAGAAAGCGCAGAATCAAAACCTTTATCCATGCGGCTGGCATAAAACTTACTCTTCACCAAAAATGACTCGTCTTTCTGCAATGCTATTTCGTCATAGCCATATTTTAAGTCCATAATGCTTTGCTGTGGATAACGGGTAATAAAAGAAAAATAATACGCGTTGCCGCGCGACTCTGTTTTATAAGTTGAATCGGTCATGTCGTAATTTGACTTAGAAGTAAGAACTTCAGCCTGGGCTTTTATACCATCAACAATCTCATACCCTAAATCAACGCCACCTACGAAATTCTGGCTATCCAGTTTTTGAGGATCAATTTTATAGCCTAAGCGAGAGGTAAAAGTACCGGCAAGCTCAAAATTATCCGCAAAATGATGTTTAAGCCTGCTTGCAGTTATCAGGTTATCTACTACATCATAATTCTGCCAAAGAGTCTTAGGTGTAGCCACAGTAGTATCAAAGGTTGTAGATTCCTGAGGCTGTAAGCTGAAGGAAAAACCACGCAAAGCGGTAAGATATTTTCCTGTGCTATCCTTGGAAATAAAGGAAAGAGAATCATCCCAATAGCCCTTGGTAAAGGTGGCTGGATTTGAAAAATCACCTGCATGAAACGCTCCTGGAGTATAAGAACGCAACCATTTACTATCCTTCCACCATATTCCGTGGTTACTTATATTTAACGGATCATCGGAAGTATAAGCCTGGTTTTGATAAGCCATTGGGAAGGCGCGAAACTTGACCATATCATTAGCATAATCCAGCCATAACTCGCGGATGGGTTGAAACTGCATATCAATGTAAGATTCCGGGATAGTATATCCTGAAGCGTTAGTGGCCACCGCCTTACCGTTTATGACTTTTATTTCCGGAAGGTTAAGCGCGGCGCCATAAATACTGCTATGATAAGTATGGTTTAAGGTATAGCCCGTATTTGACCAATACAATAACTGGATATCCGCGGTATCCGCACCACTGCCCACAGTCATCTTGCTGCTTTTACCGGTAAAACTCCAGGGGTCTACAGCAATATTCGCATGGAAGTTAAATCCTTCTTTATTTTCAGTATCTAAATTAATATTAAGTGAATCATATATGGCAGGATCGTAAGTATTAAAGCCCCGGTTATATACAGAGTTGGACAACATGCGCCAGCTAAAGAATTTTTCATTTAAATCAAAGTTGGCGCGCTTCCAAATAAAATCATTAGAAGTAACCCCGAAACTAACTTGCATATCTCCACTTACTCTTAATGGGCCCACTTTTATGCCTTCTTTTTTTTCCTTTTCGTTTAGCATATCTTTATCCTTGGAAGGAGTATACGGAGGAATCCAGATGGGTTCTGTGCTTTTTGAATTATTATTAAGCGCCTGATCCATGGCTTCTTCTTTTGTCAGCGCCGGCTTCTGCGCTTGCGCAGCTACAGGCGTTTCTTGCGCTTTCTGGATTTTGCGTTCCTGAATTACCACGGAAGGTTTAGGCTTTACCGGTTCTTCCCTATAGCGTAACTCACCATTAAATATTTTATTGATATAGTCTTTGGCTAGTGGATTGTTAGGTTCAAGTACGAGAACTTTAGTGAACTCTGAGAGCGCATCATCAGTTTTACCCTGGATATAAAAAGTCTTGCCCAGTTCACAGAGATAATCTACTTCCATGCTTTGACTAAAAGCGGGAATGACAGATAAAAATAAAAGCGCTAAAGAAGCTAGCGCTATAGTTTTATATATAAATTTTTTCTTTAACATAATTACAAATATTATATATAAAACTTAGATTATGTCAATAAAAAAACCAGGAGAAGAAATTCGCCTGGTTAAAATAATAAACTGTTTAAAACTAACCGATTTGCTCGCTTAATTTCTCATTAGCAGTAAGCTGAATACTTAAAGTGTGTATAAAGACAACAAGAAAGATCTTGTTTTTATTTGTCGCCAGTAAACTCCCTTTGATCTTACAGAAGAAATGCTCCCTTTTTTCCCGGGTATTTCTCTCTTTCAAAACATAAAGATAGGGGGCAGGCTTTACTACATCGGATTTTTCAACCTGCTTTATCATGCAGGAAAAATGCCGACGCACGACGCTGTGAACCCCTTCCTTATCCGTTATCTCAGAGCTGGCGATAACCCTGCGCTTCCTGTCAGCAGAGGTTAAATTTTTATAAAGTAGGTCTCGCATATTTTCCTTAGAAATCGCTGGATTGCTCATCAGCAATCCAGCTTCCCCTTCATGGCTAGCGGGGTGATTATGATTATTTACCTTGTACATATCAATTATGCTACCAAAAGAAGGCCATTTCAATAGGAAATGGCCTTAAAAAGAAAGCGTTTGCTTTAATTATCGGCGCAAAGATTAATTTAAGTGTTTTTTAAAATACAGACGAGGTTCTTTGCCTTGAGCTATCCTAATAAGGTTGGATTTATGCCGGATAAGCACAAAAACGCAGAGCATTACACTGACAAAAATCAGAATAACAGGTTGTTTAAAGAATAAGATTGAAACAGGCAGGGTTATCGCGGCAACAATTGAAGCCAAGGAAACTATCCGCCAAATCAAAAAGACAACTAGCCAAGCCAATACCAATATACCGATTATCGTGCCTAGCCCCGGTAATTTCACCGCCAGGCCTAACAATACACCGAAGGTGGTCGCGATCCCCTTGCCTCCTTTAAACCTAAGGAAGATAGTCCAGTTATGACCACAAATACAACATAACCCCATGATAATACGTAAGTTTTGAACCTGCAAAAATATAGGTTTATTGCCAAAGTAATCCCCCAGAAAAACAACTACAATAAAACCTTTTAAAATATCCAACAATAAAACCGTGATTCCCGCACCTTTCCCCAGAGCACGCATAGCATTAGTTGCGCCTACATTGCCGGAACCTATCTTACGGATATCAATGCCTTTAAGTACCCTGCCAAAAATATAGGCTGTAGGTATCGATCCTAATAAATAACTAATTATTAACGCGGCGATTGTCCAAAGCATATAAAATTTTAAACCCCCTCTTTACATAATCAATCCCGGAAATAATGGTAAAGATTACCGCAATCCACCAAATAAAAGCAGCTAATTTACATTGCAACAAGACGCAGATCACCGAAAGCATTTGAAATATAGTGGTAAGTTTTCCCCATTTAGTAGGATGCACATCTAAAGACTGCTTCACCATGTATATAACCACAGCTCCTATAATAATAATCACATCCCGCGATATTATAATAAAACTTACCCAAAGCGGGAATTTTAATGTCAGTCTGCTCATAGGTGACAAGAATATAAAAGCGCTCATCAGTAAAAGTTTATCTCCCAAGGGATCCAATATCAATCCTGCTTTTGACTGCAACTTAGCTTTCCTGGCTATAAAGCCATCCAGGCCATCAGAAATAACACCCAGAATAAATATAACTAGAGCCAAGTTTATTAAAAATTGCTTTCCAGGGGTATAGTATACAAGGCAGGCAATAAAAAATGGGACACTTAAAATACGGAATGTTGAAATCTTATTTGCTATATTCACTTTATCACCCTCATCCGATGTACCGGCCAATAAATAACCATCGCCTGACCAAGTAGATTATCTTTAGGTACAAACCCCCAGTAACGGCTATCCTTGGAAGAAGCAGAATTATCCCCTAAAACAAAATAAGAGTCTTTCGGTACAATAATTTTTTGACCTTCTGTGCCAAAATCCCCCCTATTATAATAGTATATCTGTTTAAAAATTGGCTCCTCAGTCGGTTTATCATTAACATAGATTGAACCGCCTTTGATCTCTATGGTTTCTCCGGGTAAACCGACCAATCTTTTAATAAAATCCTTCTTTTTATCCTCCGGGTAAACAAAAACCACCACATCTCCTCTTTTTGGCCCTCTTAGCGCTGGCAAAGAAAAATTAGAAAACGGCACTTTGGCGCCATAAACAAACTTATTTACCAGTATCAGATCCCCCTCCTGCAAAGTCATGCGCATTGAGCCGGTGGGAATCTTAAAAGCCTGAACCGCAAATGTACGAATGACCATAGCCAATAAAAAAGCTATAATAATAGATTCAACCCAATCACGTAACACAGATTTCTTTTTTATACTCATATTTTTAATACCTCCAAAAATGCTTCTTGCGGGATCTCTACCTTGCCAAACTGTTTTAATCGCTTCTTCCCTTTTTTCTGTATATCCCAGAGTTTACGTTTACGGGTAATGTCCCCTCCGGAACACTTGCTTGTAGCGTGTTTTCCAACCGGCCTCACTTTTTCAGAAGCTAAAATCTGGCTGCCTATAGCCGCCTGAATAACTACCTCAAACAATTGCCGGGGAATCAACTCTTTTAATTTACCAACTAAAAGATGGGCGCGCGAAGTAGCCTTTTCCTTAAACATCAGCGAAGAAAAGGCATCGCAGACCTGGCCATTCAACAATATATCCAGTTTTACCAATTTTGTCGGCAGGTACTCTTTGAATTCATAATCCATTGAGCCGTAACCGCGGGTAATTGATTTAATCCGGTCATAAAAATCAACGATTATTTCAGAAAGGGGAATTTGGAAAATAACTTTTACGCGGTCTTCGCTCAAGTACTCATTCGAAACAAATACTCCCCTGCGGGATTTAGTAAAATCGCATACCGCTTCTATGGCATCAACCGGAACAATCATCAAAAGACTCGCATATGGCTCCTGCGCTTCCTCAATATCTTGCGCGGCGCAAAGTTTAACCGGGGTATCTACTTCAATGAGCTGGCCATCTTTAGTTTTTATACGGTAAACTACATTCGGTACGGTAAGGATGAGGTTTAAATTATATTCACGCTCAAGCCTTTCCTGGACAATCTCCATATGTAAAAGCCCTAAGAAACCACAACGAAAACCTGTACCGAAAGACTGGGAATTCTCAGGCTCAAATACAAAAGATGCGTCAGAAAGTTTTAACTTATCCATAGCATCGCGTAATTCCGGAAAATCCGCCGGGTTTACCGGGTAAATTCCGCAAAAAACCAAAGGTTTAACCTTGCGATAACCCGGCAAAGCTTCAGTGCAGGGATTTTTAGGATCAGTAATCGTGTCTCCAATAATTACCTCCCGGGGATCCCGCATGTTAGCGGTAAAATAACCAACTTCCCCACAGGTCAAAGAATCTACGGTAGAATATTTTAAATCCTTAAAAACACCCAATTCCTCAATTTTATAAACCTTTCCCGCATGAAACATTTTTAATTGAGTTTTAGGGGAGATCTGACCATCTATAACCTTCACAAAGACGACTACCCCCTTAAAAGCATCAAAGCGGCAGTCAAAAATCAGTGCCTTAAGTGGCGCTTCAATTTCTCCTGTGGGGCTGGGAATTATTTCAATGATCCTATCTAAGATATCAATAACTCCTTTACCTTCTTTTGCTGAAGCCAGAATAATCTCTTCTTCCTTAAAGCCCAGCACAGTTTCTACCTGCGCTTTAACCCGCGAAACATCTGCGGAAATCAAATCAATTTTATTAATTACCGGAATAACATGGAGATTATTTTCTAAGGCCAGGTAATAATTGCCTACAGTTTGCGCTTCTATTCCCTGTCCGGCATCCACTACAAGCACGGCGCCCTCACAGGCAGCCAGTGATTTAGATACTTCATAAGTAAAATCTACATGCCCCGGAGTATCAATAAGATTCAGGATATATTCTTTATTGAATTTTTTGGAGAAATAATTCAACCTGACCATAGAAGCCTTGATGGTTATCCCGCGTTCCTTCTCCAGATCCATATCATCAAGCAGTTGATCACCTTTATGCCGGATATCAACAGCTCCGGTTATCTCCAATATCCGGTCAGCTAAAGTAGATTTACCGTGATCAATATGCGCGATAATAGAAAAATTCCTAAGTAGAGACTTATCCATTTAATTTACATAGCTCCAGCATTTTCTCTACAACTCCTTCTATAGAAAGCTCAGTAGTATCAATATAAATCGCATCCTCCGCCTTACGCAAAGGAGAAACCTCACGTGTAGAATCAATCTTGTCCCGGTTAGACAAATCCTTCGCCACATCAACTTCGGCGACATTCTGGTTTAGTCCTTTTAATTCTTTAAACCGCCGGCTCACCCGCACCTCTGCGGAAGCGTCAATGAAAAACTTCTTTTCAGCATGCGGGAAAACTACTGTTCCGATATCCCTACCCTCTAAAACACAATTCCCTTTGTTTCCCAATTCCCTTTGCATCTTAACCAGTACTTGGCGTACACCTTTAATCTTGGAAACATCGGAAACTACCCGTGTAATCCGTGGTTGGCGTATCTCCAAAGATACATCCCTGCCATCAAGAATGACCTTTAATGGTCCGTCAGGATTGTTAAGTAAATCTATACGGGTATTTAAAGCCAGCGCATTAATTTTACGCTCATCATTGACATTAATATCATTTTCCAATGCTTTCAAGGTCAACGCCCTATACATTGCGCCGGTATCTATGTAAAGAAAGCTTAGTCTTTTAGCTAAGATTTTGGCTACAGTACTTTTTCCCGCACCAGCTGGACCATCAATGGCAACAATCATCCCAGTTTCTCTCTTTTTCCTTTAGCGGCTGAAAGGATTTTTATTAAAAGTTTCTTGTCTCTTCTTTCTATGGCAAGTTTTAAAACGGCAAGCTTTGTTTGGAAGGCTGATAGAGAAGCCAGCAGGTTTCTGCGGTTACTTAAGAACACCTCGCACCAGAGATTGGCATCTGAAGCTGAAATGCGCGTAGAATCCCTTAAACCTCCGGAACTTAAGCTTAATAATTCCGTAGGGATGCAACCCATCAAAGAAAAAGCAACTGCATGCGGCAGGTGGCTGGTAAACGCTAAAATCCGATCATGTTCTTTTGGAGGAAGGATAATTATCTTACAGCCCAGTTTACGCCAAAGAAGAATGATTTTATTCAAAGGTTTCTTGCTAGTTCTAACAGTAGGGGTAATAATACAAATGGAATTTCTAAAAATATCCGCCTGGAGGTTTACTGCCCCTCTTTTCTCCGAACCTGACAATGGATGGCAGCCGACAAAATTAGGGATAACCTGGCTTACTTTGGAGACAATCGCTTCCTTAGTACTGCCTACATCGATAACCACGCAGTCTTTTTTTATTTTCTTTGCAATCTTAAGTGCAATCCCAATAATCGACTCAACCGGCGTCGCCAATATAATAAGGTCAGCGTCTTTAACTACCTCTAAAGAAACAGCTGCGTAATCAATAGCTCCGGATTTCTTAGCTAAGATGGCATTTCTTTTGTGCCGGCTTAAACCGGTAATTTGAGAAACTAGATGCTCTTTCTTTAAAGCCAAACCCAAGGAACCCCCGATTAAGCCTGTGCCGATAATTACTGTTTTTTTAAACAGCTTCATAAAATTTTTCTCCCCACAGAAGCAGCAATCCCCCTAAGATCAACCATAAGACGGGAGAATTTATCCGGGATAAGTGATTGCTCGCCATCGGAAACAGCATCTTCGGGATGATTATGCACTTCAATAATTAAACCGTCGCAACCAGAAGCAACCCCCGCTTTAGCCAAAGCCGGAACCAGCCCCCACTTACCAGCGGCATGTGATGGATCAACAATAATCGGCAGATGTGATAACTGTTTGGTAACCGGAACCGCGCTTACATCCAAAGTATTACGCGTAGAATCTTCAAAAGTGCGGATACCCCTTTCACAAAGAATAACCGAAAAATTTCCACCGCTTAATATATATTCGGCAGACATAAGCATATCTTTAACAGTAGAAGCCATCCCGCGTTTTAAAACCACGGGTTTTTTGGTGGCACCCACCTCTTTCAGGAGATTAAAATTCTGCATATTACGGCAACCCACCTGTAAAACATCCACATAGTCGGCGACTAACCCTACATCACGCGTATCCATTACTTCGCTTACCGTAACTAAGCCTAATTCATTACCTACCTCCCTGAGCATCTGCAGTCCTTCTTTACCTAAGCCCTGAAAACTATATGGAGAGGTTCTGGGTTTAAAAGCCCCTCCACGCAGAACAGTTGCGCCGGCTTTCTTTACCTCTCTGCCGATTTCAAACAACCTGTCGATATTTTCAATTGTGCAAGGGCCCGCCATTATCACTAATTCCTTCCCGCCAATTTTTACCCCCTTACCTAAATCAATTATTGAATCTTCTTTTTTAAATTCCCGGGAAACCAACCTGAACGGGGAAAGGACCGGTATAACTTTCTCAACTCCCGGGAAAACCTCAAGAGGGGTAACACGCAAAACATCTTCCGGGCCGATAACGCCAATAATCGTTCTCTCTGAACCCTTAGAAACATGCGGGGTCAAGCCTAATATTTTAACCTTGTCAATAATATGATTAATTTCCGCTTCGCTTGCATCTGGCCTTAAAACAATAATCATCAGATCTTCTCCTAGCCCACAAAAGCACACTCGCGCAATTTTCGCCACCAGGCGAACACTGGCCCAATTCCTGTCTGGGCCAGGCGCCTCGCTAAGCGTGGGGCGTTAACACCTTTTTTAAAACCCGGATAAATCTTTTGTTTTCTTTCTGAGTACCTATTGTTACGCGAATAAAATTTTTTAAACCATATTGCTTCATTTCGCGTACAATTACTCCAAATTTAAGCATGGCCTTAAAAACCTCCATACTATCCCTGCCTGCATCGACCAGGACAAAATTCGCAACTGAAGGCACAAAGCCTATGGCCATTTTAGAGAGCTCTTGATAAATAAAATCTTTACCCTCTAGAACTAAACGGCGAGTTTTCTTAAGGAACTCTTCATCATCTAAAGCGGCCAAACCGCCAGCTTGCGCCAACATATTAACATTAAACGGTTGCCTGATTCTCTCCATATAAGAAGCAAACTCGCATTCGGCAATAGCATAACCTAAACGCAAACCCGCTAAACCATACGCCTTAGATAACGTCTTAAGGATAATAACCTTCTTTTTCTTTCTCAGGTAAGTTAAGGAATCCGGATAATCGTCGACATCGACAAAGGTATCATAGGCCTCATCAAAAACAACTATCACCGACTCAGGCAAAGCGTTTAGAAAATCCGCAACTTCGTATTTAGTTACATAAGTGCCAGTTGGATTATTGGGATTAGCGATAAAAACTAACTTTGTTTTCTTATCCACCAGCTTGAGTATCGCACCCAGATCATATTTAAAATAGCGCAAAGGCGCCTTTTTGACTTTACGGTCGTTGACTTGAGCAACTATTTCATATTCCAGGAAAGTCGTATCGGCGGTGACAATATTCTCATCCGGCTCCACAAAAGTTTTAATTACTACATCAATAAGCTCATCAGAGCCATTACCAAGAATGAAGTTTTCCGGCTCTAGAGAAAAATACCTGGCCAGGCGTTTTTTTAGATAAAATCCCTGCGAATCCGGGTAACGGTTAATTCCGGATAAACATTTTTTTATCGCGCTGGCTGCTTTAGGTGAAGGTCCCAACGGATTTTCATTAGAGGCCAGTTTAATAACCTCACGCAGCCCTAACTGCCTCTTAGTTTCCTCAATAGGCTTTCCGGCAACATAAGGATTTACATTTAAAACACTTCTACGTACTAATTCTTTCACTTTTAATTACTCTCCTATAGGATAAGAACCTAATATTTTTAAATATGTGCACCTGCGCTCTAACTCGTTTAATGCCTTTTTAATTTTGTAGTCATCCTGGTGTCCTAATATATCAACAAAAAAATAATATTCCCAGGCCTTCTTTTTTGACGGACGGGATTCAATCTTTGTAAGATTAACTCCGTATTTACGAAAGGGTAAAAGCATTTCATACAAAGCTCCTACGCGGTCTTTAATTGAAAACAGCAACGAAGTCTTATCATGCCCGGAACGCTTTGCCACATTTTTTCCCACCACCAGGAAACGTGTAATATTTTGCAAAGAATCCTGGATACCGTAGGCTAGCACCTTTAACCCGTAAACCTTGGAAGCTAAAAGAGAGGCAATGGCCGCGCTATTTTTTTCTTTTTTAGCCAGTTCAGCTGCCCTGGTAGTGCTGGATACATCCACTAACTCAGCGTTAGGTAGGTTCTTTTGCAGCCAGATGCGGCATTGGCCAAAAACCTGGGGATTAGAATAAATCTTACGGATTTTTTCTTTTGAACAACTAGCCAGCAAATTATGTGATACATTCAGGATTACCTGCGAACAAATCTTAAGATCCGAATCCACCAACATATCTAAAGTATGTGTAACCGCGCCTTCAATAGAATTTTCCACCGGCACAACCCCGTAATCCGCAGCACCTCTTTCTACTTCCAAGAATACTTCAGGAATACCCCCACATGCAACATAACTCATCTGTGAACCAAACCTCTTTAAAGCTGCCAGATTACTGAAAGAGGCTTGTGGCCCCATATAGGCAACCTTTAAAAGTTTTTCCAAAGCAAGGCTTGCTGACATAATTTCACGGTATATTGCCTCAAGCGCACTCGTTTTTAAAGGTCCTTTATTTAAAGAGGAAGCTCTACGTAAAACTTGCATCTCTCTTTCAGGGGAATAAATACTTTTACCAGTACTGATCTTTTCCCTGCCAATCTCTTTGGTTATTTCGGCACGCAGATTCAACAAGCTAATAAGCTCACGGTCAAGCATATCAATTTTCTTACGCATTTTATCCAAGGTCATCTTCAAGCCTCCTGATTAGTACTTTCTTGAGGAGACTCGGAATTTATTCCGAGAGACTCCTTTTCAGGTAAAGGTTCAATATCGGTTTTTTCTTCCACTTCTTTTGCCATGGCGTTAAATTCATCCATTTTAGGAAGTTCATCCAAAGATTTTAAACCGAAATGTTCTAAAAACTGCCGGGTTGTACCGTAAACAAAAGGTCTGCCGGGAATTTTCTTTCTCCCGCAAATACGAATTAAATTTTTATCCAGAAGACTTTTCATTACACCATCAACGTTTACATTTCTTAAAGACTCGATCTCGGTCCTAGTCAGCGGCTGCTTATAAGCAATAATCGCCAGGCTTTCAAGGGCGGGTTTAGACAACTTGTCACTGTAACGGTACTTAAAGAGTTTTTTTAAAAACGGTGAAAACGCGGTAGAAGCGATCATCTGAAACCCGCCGGCAATTTCAATGATGCGTAAGCCGCGATTTTGCGTTTCGTATTCGGTTCTTAACTCATCAACATTCTTTCGCACGCTGGAAGCCTCCGCTATACCAAGAACCTTCTTTATCTGTTCGATGGTCACCGGCTTATCAGACGCGAAAATTAACGCTTCTATAGCTGACTTAAAATTATTCTCTTCCATTTTAATGAGACCATAACTTACGCAACGAGAGTGAACATAAGTTATCTGGCCGAATTAATACTTTGCCTGAAAAGCAAAGTATCCCTTCTTTATTTTAAACACCTCTGTTTATAAACCAGATTTAGTAATTCTTCCGTTGTATTAACCTGCGTATTTGATTCTAAAACCTTTTTAATCATACTCAAAGCTTCTGTTCTTTTGTACTCTAACTGCAAAAGGACATCTAAAGCTTCTTCGGATATATCTTTTCCTGCTCCTGAGGAACTTTCCTGTGGATTACGATCCTGAATTAAGCCGAATTTGCCTACTTTATTTTGCAGCTTTGCTACAATCTCTTTAGCTCTTTGTTCTCCTATGCCGGGAAGAGATTTAAGAAAAACCAAATCCCCTTCATCAATTGCCTTGGCAATTAACGAAATAGGTTTATTCAAAGCTTTTAGCGCTGCACGCGGGCCGATACCTGAGACAGTAATAAAAACTTCAAAAAAGTCTTTTTCCACCTGGCTCAAGAAACCAATCAATATTGGTATGCTTTTGGCTTGGTCAACCTGATGATAATGATAGGTTAAAAGGGTGACCTTCCCATCCGCCCCGCATGTCTCATCAATACGCTGCATAACACAAACAGGGATAAAAATATCATAGCCTATCCCGCCCAAATCTAGGACTAAATAATTTGCACCCCTATCTGAAATCTTTCCTGTAATTCTAGAAATCATATTTTTGATTTTATAATATAACTATGTGCTATAGCCAACGCTAATGCGTCGGTAACATCCATATAGCGCGGCAACGTTTTTAGCTCAAGGGTATTAGCGACCATTCTCTGCACTTGAGCTTTAGAAGCCAGGCCTTTGCCTACTATTGCTTTTTTTATACGCGTAGCGCTGTATTCAAAAAAAGGTATACCCTTACTGGCTGCAGCCAGGCAAATCACCCCTCTTGCCTGTCCTAAAATATAAGATGTTGTGGGGTGCCGATAATGCGAATATATCTTTTCAAGCACCAGGCAATGCGGGTGTGTATCTTCTATTAACTTGATAATCCCGCGGTATATTTTATCTAAACGTTTTGAAGTATCCTCTTTTGCCTGAGTTTGGATTATCCCCGCTTCCTGCAAAACTAAACAATTACCCTTAACCTGAATAACCCCATATCCGGTAATAGCTAAAGCGGGGTCAATTCCTAAAATGATCATTCTTCAGAAGCAACCTCATTCATAATCTCATCCGGAATATCAAAATTAGCATAAACCTGCTGCACGTCATCATGCTCTTCCAGGGCTTCTACTAAAGCTAAAACCTGCTTTGCCTCTCCTCCAGCAACCTTTACAGTAGAAGACGGGATCATAGTCAATTCAGCATCCTCCCATTTAATACCTTTATCCTGAAGCGCCTGTTTAACTTTCTCCAGATCTTGAATAGAAGTATAGATTTCGTACATATTATCTTCATGCTTCATATCTTCAGCTCCGGCATCCAAAACAATATTCATGAGTTCATCTTCCTTAATTTGATCCTTAGATACTGAAATATAACCTTTTTGGGTAAACATCCAGCTGACTGAGCCAGCACCCGCCATATTCCCGCTTCTTTTAGTTATAATATTACGCAGCTCGGCAGTAGAGCGATTTTTGTTATCGGTAAGTGAATCAATTAAAATCGCTACTCCGCCTGGGCCATAAGCCTCATACATTACCGCCTCATAAACTATCCCGGGCAGCTCACCGGTGCCCCGTTTAATCGCCATCTTCACGTTATCCGAAGGCATATTTGCTTCTTTAGCCTTCTGCATTATCGCGCGCAGTCGGGGATTGCTATCGGGATTACCGCCTCCATCCCTGGCTACCACAACCAGTTCTTTAATAATTTTAGTAAAAGTTGCCCCTCTTTTGGCATCAGCAATGCCTTTTTTACCTTTATTCGTCTTCCATTTTGAATGTCCTGACATAACTCCTCCTTAATTTTTTATTCAGTAATTTTGTGTACAAACACAATACCCGCGCAATTCCAATTAGCACGGGGTACCTTCAATTATTTTCAAATACAAGCAGGCAGAATAAGCCGGGTTCTGTCTTGATGCGAATTCGCGCATCGATTAGTGGCTATTCCTCTCAATCAGCGCGTTACCACGCCGACTTTAGCAGCA
>Ga0182027_10009527_pt1 | contig 13944 bp, 8 predicted proteins | sample 712E1DmetaG_FD_121300 | JGI IMG/M metagenome (GOLD analysis project Ga0182027, IMG submission 121300) | Permafrost microbial communities from Stordalen Mire, Sweden - 712E1D metaG (Illumina Assembly) | ecosystem: Environmental > Terrestrial > Soil > Wetlands > Permafrost | place: Sweden...
ACGAGGGAATTTTAGAGAGCGACTGGTGCCTTGCCCGGGCCGGCTGCATATTCATCCAGGACGCGGAAAACATTCAGGTGGAATCGTGCCTGTTCGATCAAATCGGCGGCAACGGGATATTCATGAGCGGCTACAACCGGAACCACGTGGTGTATAACAATACGTTCATCGACGCCGGGGCGTCGTGCGTGCTGATGGTCGGCCTTCAAAGCGCGGTGCGGTGCCCTTCCTCCTGGTCAACCACCGCCACGTGCAGCGACAGGACACGCGGTCCCCTCACGACGGATTATCCCGCGTTTATCAGGGTCGACAATAATTTGATGCATCATTTTGGCAGGTTTGAGAAACAGACCGCCGGGGTGGATTTTTCGATGACGGAAATGGACACTGCGCGCCACAACACCATTGACAACTGCCCGCGCGCGGGCATCAACTTCACCGACGGATGCTGGGGCGGGCACGTGGTCGAGTACAACTGGGTGTACAAGTCGGTCCTTGAGACCGGCGATCACGGGCCGTTCAACGCCTGGGGCCGCGACCGCAACAGCCGCTGGCCCGATGACTCCTCGGCCACGAAGCTTGACGCGATGTATACCACGATCGTAAGGAACAACCGGTTGGAGGGCCCCGCGGGGGATTTCGGCATCGATCTGGACGATCAGGCGTCAAATTATTTACAGTACAATAACCTTATTTTAGGGGGCGGTTTAAAGCTGCAATGGAACCGGTATAATACCTATTTGAATAATATCGTCGCCATGGGGGGGAATGTGGAATTCCACGGCGTGTGGACCGTGTCCGCGGACTACGGCGCCCGTAATATCCTTTTCGGCCCCTACATTTACGGCACCTGCTGTTTCAGCACCGGCGCCAATATACCCGATACCATAAAAAACAATATTGTGCAATTTGATTCAAATGTCGTTTACAATTCAGGGAACCCGCCCACCGTTACGGCCTGGGGACAGACCGCCACGCTTTATACATGGGCCCAGTGGCAGGCGGCCGGACTGGATGTCCACTCGAGCACGGCCGACCCGTTATTTACGGATACAACCAAAACGTGGGCCAACTATTCTCCCAGGGGCGATTTCAGCGTGAAGACCGGCTCGCCCGCGCTGGCGCTGGGATTCAAGAATTTTCCCATGGATTCGTTCGGGGTCATGCAAATATCCAATGTCGCGGTACGGAACCCGTCAGTGAACGTCGCCGGACCGGATGACGCCCTTTGCAACGTGCATTATCGCGGGGGACGGCTGGTTGTTTCGTACGACGACGATTATCAGGTGACGATAACGACGGCGCTGGGCCGATCGCTTAAGGTTTATAAAGGTAAAGGCGCGAGCGGCGTTGCGTTTGGCCCGAAAACCGGCGGCGCCGGGATTTACTTCGCCGTGGTCCGCGCGAAAGACTTTACGGCGACCAGACGGTTCATGGTGAATTGAATGGGCTTGCCATGGTAAACGTACATATTAAAAATAAACTTTACATAAAAGGAGTTTCGCATGATACGTAAGGTCACAATTGTAATTTTTTCCATGCTGATGATACTTGGCATAATGGCCGGTTGCAATAAAAGCAGCAATCCCTCGGCCCCAGCCGCTCAAAGAACCGTGCTGTTCAGCGAAGGTTTCGAATCTCAGGCGGATACGGCATTGTGGGGCCAACGTATATGATAGACGTCGGCGATTTCTATCCGCAGATGCGGATTACCGCTGACGCGGCCCATACCGGAACGCACTCGGTCACCACCGATTCCAACAGGACCGCCCTTCTTTATTACATTGACCCCAGGGTTGAAACCGGGACCGTGGGCGTTGAATTTTACATCATGGCAAAAACCGCGGGACAGGCCAATTTTACGGTGGAAATCGGACTGAACGCGGGATCGTCCGGCGGTCTGGGAAAATCATTCGGGTTGGGATTCGACCAGAACGATTCCGTTAAATGCACGTATTATGACAGCTATACCGGTCAAAACGACACGATGATCGGCGCCATCCAGCCAAACCACTGGTACAAATGCGACGCGGAGGTCAATTTTACCGCGCAGACGATTACGTATTACCTTGAAGGCGCCACGGTGCGGACGAGGCCGCTTCCCACGCAGGAAATGTATGGAATCGACCGGTTGCTGGTGTTCCGCGGCTCCGGTCCGAACATGGATGCGCCGGACGGTCCCAAGCCGTATTTTGCCGATGATATCGTGCTTTACACAAAGTAATAGTCTTCGGCATTGCCGGGTCAGGAAACATTATACAATGAATATTCCGTTCATTGCAAAAGCCATAGCAGCGGTGATGATTTTTGGGAATATCTGTTTCGGGCAGGACTCTTCATCGGTCATTATCAAGCCCAACGGCCATGCTTCCATGGAAGGCGGCGAGATTGTCAAAGGATACGACAAAAACGCCACCACGGCCGACGCCAATATTAACCATACCTGGACCGAAAAGATTTTATCCGGTTTCGGCCTGGATGTGCATCTTGGCCATTATACCGATTTGCTAAGCGGCGTTGAAATAGAAACATTCAACGAAGACACGCGATTGGTCACGCTCGGGGCAACACGAAGGTTTTATTATTATTTGTATGTGACCCAGGCGGAACTCTGCCATACGTTTTTTGATGAAACTGATTGGAAATTAAAGATAGGCGGCGGATACTTTCCTTACAAATACGATGACAATGTAAGAAATCTTGGCGAATACCTTTTTAGAAGCACCACGTATCCTCAAACCTTGACAACCGATTTTGATATGCCCTTTGCCCGGCTTGCCGGCGTTTATGCAAAGGGCGCGTATTCAGCGGGGAACAATAATTTTAATCTGGATTTTCTTGCAACGTTCAACACCGAATGGGCGGCGATTCTGGACCTGAACCTGTCGTTTATTGCCGGCTACAATTTGGCGCAGATTTTTGAAATCGGGGCTGGCGTCAGTTTTTGCAGCCTTTTGTCCGCGGATCAATCCACCACAACGCCAAAAAGCAGCGCGACCGCCTATTTGGACGGGCAGGATACGGCCTATTACACCTTCAAAGGCACAAAGATAATGGGAAGGTTTTCATTCGATCCCAAGAGGTTGTTCCCGTCCGATATTTTCGGTAATCAGGACCTGAAGTTATATAGTGAGGCCTGTTGTATCGGCGTGCAAAATTACCCGGCGGCAATCAATTCGCCCATCTGGTATAACAGCATTCTGGAGCGGATCCCCGTGATGATCGGTTTTAACGTGCCATCCTTTAAACTCCTTGATGTTCTCAGTTTGGAAGGTGAGTGGTGGGGAAACCGATATCCGAACAGCATGGAGGGAATCGTCAATGACGGATTGCCGATCCCTTTTCAACCGGGGACCGAAGTAATAGATTCGACCCAATATAAAGATGATGATTTAAAGTGGAGCATATACGGCTGCAAAACGTTCGCGGAACATTACCGGGTCACCTTCCAGGTTGCCGACGACCACATGAGGACATTTGCCTGGGATTGGAACCGGCAGGATTGGGAAGAATGTTTGCGGGCCCACGGGTGCTGGTATTATGTGCTGAAGTTCGGCGTTATGTTTTAAGGATACCTTGACAAATAAAAAGAAAGACCCGGAAAGAAGTGAAAAACATTATTGTCTTTATCGGTTGCGTGGCGGGGGCGCTATTTTTTCTCCTGGTGAACTGCACTATTGAAACCGCCTCCGGCCCGACGCCCTATTCCGTCCATAAGGACACTACGGTTGTTGACCCGTTCGTCGACAGTTTACAGAAAGTTACTTCGCTGACGGACAGTTTGCGCAAAGCCGCTTCGCTTCTCGATAGTTTGCAGAAGGCGTATGTGGCAATGAGATTCGGCATGTTCCTTCATTTCAACATGTCGACATTCACCCGGAATGATTTTTACAGCGTCCAGGGAGAATGGGGATTGGCCGAATCCGACGATATGGTAAAAGAGTTCCATCCTACCGCCCTTAATTGCGGCCAATGGGCCGATGTCGCGAAATCGGCAGGCTGCGCCTATATGGTTCTTGTGTCAAAACACCACGATGGCTTCTGTTTGTGGCCCAGCAGATATACTTCCTATTGTGTTACAAATGCAACGGTCACCAGGGACGTCGTTAAGGAGTTCACCGATTCGGCCCGCATACGGAAGTTGAAGGTAGGCCTTTACTATTCAATACGAGACCTGACTAACGGATACGCGCTTGACTTCATTAAAGGCCAGCTCAGCGAACTGCTGACGAATTATGGCGAGCTTACCTGTCTCTGGTTTGACGGATGGGGATGGGGACCGGGCTATAATAGAGTGCCTTTCGATACGGTAAAAAATATCGTTAAGCGGCTTCAGCCGAAATGCCTGATAGTGGAAAACAACCATGACTATGCCATGTTCAATACGGAAATTGTCGAGTGGGAAATGCCGATTGACGGCCCTCCTCCCATTAACAACGTTCTTCCGGCTGAAGGCAATGAACCCATACGTAACGACAAGTGCTGGTTCTGGCACCCGATCAACCAATGTTCGATAATGACGGCTCCGGAAATCGTGCAAGATTTAACGTATAACAACAACAATAGCGCCGCTTATTTGCTGGACCTTACGCCCGACACGACGGGGACCATTCCGCAATGTCAGGTAGAAACCATGCAGGAGGTTGGACAATTGCGGGGTGTTATCCAATAATCGAAAATATCGGCACTCAAAAAGAAAATGAGAAGGCGGGCAACATACATTCAAAATTCAAAATAAATACCTGGAAAAATATTTTTTTGGACGATCAAGCAAAAAAATACCACAAATTACCGGATAGTCTTAATTATATATTATATGGATTGTTCTCCAGGCGGTATAGTTTATCTAATACGAAGTTGCATTCAAGTTGATTCGGCAGGGGTTCAAAATTTTAAACCCTTACGATTGCGGAATATAGTCAACTTGAATGCAATTCAGTATAACATTTTTTAAAAATTTTGGTAAGGGGACTTTGTATGATTCTCAACGTAGTGCGACTTGGCATGGCGATGGCGCTGCTCGCAACAACCAGCCTGTGGGCATTGGCGCAGACCATGGGAACGCCGCTCGGGGGCATGGGAACGGGATATGTCAAATTCAACGCCGTTTCCGGCGATTTCGCGGCGAGCGGCAAGGTGCCTCCGGCCGCGTCGGACGGGGTGAGCGAATTCAGCAACAAACAATCGTCGTCGAGCGGGTTCCATTTTTATGCAAACGGTCAATCGAAAACCAAGGCCTCGACCGCGAACGAAGACGCGAAATGCCCGCTGTATACGGCCAATTTCGGGGCGACCGGAGGTGTGACCTTTACCCTTACCGCGTTCGGCCCGTTTATTCCGGGATCGAGCCCGGTCAATGCTCAACTGGCCGCCTCGCCGCTCGCGTTTTTCGAGATCACGGCGATTAACGGGAATGCCTCGGCCACGGACGTGGGCGTGGCCATAGAGTTCGCGAACCAGAACGCTTCGGGAACGAACCTGCTTGGCGGGGCCAATACGGGAACCAATGACGCGGCGATGAACAACGCCGCCATCACCTTTGCAGGCGCGGCAGCGGTCGGGAACGCGTATCTCATGGCCGACTGCGACGTTTCGGGGGCCACGTTCAGCGCGGGCGCCATGGGATCGTTCACCACGAGCGGCTTGTTGACAAATGGCGCGGGAAACCTGGTGGCCGCGAAATGCACGGTCCCCGCGGGCGACACGGCCCATATCAAATTCGTCATGGCGTGGTGGAGAACGTTCATTTCCACCGTCGACCGGTACGGGACCGGCAAGCCCGATTCCGACAATTATTACTATCATAATTATTATCCTGATTCAAAGACCGCCGCGCAGTTCGGCATGGCGCATTTCGACGCTGTGCAAAACGGCGCAAGCTCCATAGTCAACCGTGTCACGGCAAGCAACTTTCCCGCCTGGTACCAGGACCGCTTGCTGAACAACCTCTACCCGATTGTCCAGAACGCCCAGTGCGCCAAAGACGGCCGCGTGGCTTTCTGGGAGGGGCATTATCCCATCATCGGCACCATCGACCAGGGGGAGCATGCGGCCCTGTGGTATTCGTTCAACTGGCCGAGCAACCAGTGGCGCGAACTCCAGTATTGGGCCCGTACCTCGCATAAGGGCGTCGGGGAAACGGCCAATCTGATCGGGCAGATCCACCACGACTTCAATACCGCCCCCTCGAGCTGGACGGCGGACGCCCATTTCGTATGCCCGTGGGACAATTACCTTCGCTCCGATTACTGGTGGGTGCCCAATACCACCGATTGGGCGGACCTCAACTGCATGTTCATTTTCAAGGCGTACGAACTCATGCTGGCCACGGGAGACATTGACTCGATGAAAATTTATTTCCCGTACATTAAATTGACGGCGGACCGGATCATCACGCAGTGCGCGTCGGCTGGCGCAAACGTGCATATCCCTTCGCAAAGCAAAAGCACCTACGACGGCACCAGCACCATAACCCCGCAATACGCGTCGGGGGTGGCGCTGACGGCATGGCTCGCGGTCGCCGAAATGGCCAAATTCGTGGGCCAGGATTCCGTGGCCACTCGGTTTACAAATTGGTATACCCTCGCCCGCGCCGATTTCCGGACGATTTGTTTCAACTCCTCGTTCGGGACCGGAAGGGACTACGCCGAAGGCGACGTGGCGGGATACAGCTGGGCCCACTACTTCGGTTTTCCGGCGGTCATGGATTCGGATGTCATCGCCACCGGCTGCGACCGTTTGTATGCGTACTACAGCCCCAACACGAACATTCGCACCAAACTCGGCGCGTGGCATTTTTATACCTACGACCATTGGGGCGGCGCGTCCATAGCGATCGGCCGGCAGGACACGGCCATGACCATCCATAAATGGGACTACGATTATTATTATACCGGAAACCCCGGCTACGTATTCTGGCAGGACCTCCAGCAAACCAACTCGTCGTACGCCAGCTACATGACAGCGCCGTGCGTGTGGCGCTCGTACTTCCAGATGACCGGCTGTCTTCTTGACAATGCAAACAAGCGCCTGTGGATACGGCCGATGGTCCCGTCGTCAATGGCCAAAAAAATAACCGCCGCGCCTATTGTCAATCCGCGCGGATGGGGAACGCTGAACTACGACGAGAATGGCAATACGGCCGCTGGGCTCTGTCAGAACATCACCGTGGCCTTCGACTCGCTTACCGCGGTCACGGAGTTCGTGCTTAAAAACAATACCGAAGCAACCGCCCCGGGCGTGAAGATAACGAACAACGGGTCGGGCGTATCGGGCATGACCGTAACGACGGAAGGCTCGGCCTATGAAAAGAACATAAGGGTGACGCTCGCTTCGCCGATACAGATCGGGCCCCAGGGAGCGGTCATACAGGTTTATAACGCGCCAATCGTTGTTAAAAATGACGGGGCTTTTCAAAAGCGGGCTCTTTTGACAATAGGCGGCGACCTGCGCGCGGGCAAGGCGTTCCATTATTCGGTCGACGTTTCCGGCCATGTTTCGATGGACCTTATCGCCTTGAATGGCGCACGGATCGGTACGCTGCTTAACGAAACCATTGCGGCGGGCCGGCATACGATATTGTGGAACGCGAAAACCTTGGATGGAAGCGGCGTAGGCGCAACAATAGCCGTGCTTCGCCTAACCTCGCCGGGCGGCATTATTACAAGAATCGTCTCCATCGGCAGGTAAAAAAAGGCCTCGGCCGTCCTCGGCCGTCTTTTTCAGAACGTCGGGGAGCAATTAGGTTCTGTAGGCGAATTATATACGCCTGCCTGCGCTAACGCTTCGGTAGGCAGGCGTTTAGCGTAGATAATTACCCGTACAGAACCTTATCCACCTTGTGGGTTAGTTTGTTGGCAACTTGAAATAAAGGACCTGGTCAATGAAAAAATTTTCAGTTTTAATGATTGTGGGAATAATTTTAGCGGTTTTCCATTTCGGTGCAATGGCCGAAGAAGGCATGGACGCGGGATCAAAAGATTCTTCGGCGGCCGCGCAGAAAATCTCGGGCGCGGGACTGAAACTGGATGCATCGGGAGCGGGTTACATCATGTTCGGCCAGATCGTGTCGGGGTACATGTACGGAAAAAATAATGAAAACCCGACGAACCATCAATGGCTCGATTTCTACGGCGGCAACATTATTATTAATTCCGCGGCGAACGATTGGTTAAACGCGAAAGTGGGACTGGAAGTTCGAAGCAATTTTCCTATTTCCACCAGCGATATTATGAAGGAAACCTATAAAATTCAATACAGTTCATTTCTTCCACGGGCGGAAGGCATATTCCATTGGGATTTTAACCATATCTGGTCCCTCTTGTTTGAATCGGGGATATTCCAGTACAATTTCAATCCCGAAATCAAAAACCTTGGAAACTATCTTTATCGCGGAATGGCATACCCGTTGTTTCTCGAAACGAAACTTGACTACCCCTGGTATGACATGTATGGAATCCGCAGCCAGGTCGGTTTCCTGGACGACCAGATAAAGGTGGAAGGGATTGTAAACAGTGAAATTGAACATGCGCCCTTTTATGATATGTCACTGGCTTTTACCGCAACCTATACCGCTCCTAAAAAAATGGCCGAGATTGGTCTGGGTGTTTGTTTTAATCGTCTCTTTAGCGTGGATGAAGGCGCCACCAATGCCACACAGTTCTATGCCATGGGCATGGACTCCAGCTTGAGTCTCAAGGCGACGAAGCTCGATTCGCGGTTTATGGTTGATGTCAAGCCGATGATCGGAAATCCGGAATTCTTCGGGCCGCAGGATTGCAAGCTTTATGGAGAGGCCGCGCTCCTTGGTTTAACCGATCCTAAATATTTTCCCAGCGATTCTGCTTTCAAGCCCACGCTGCTCCATCGGTTGCCCATTCTTCTGGGGATAAATGTGCCGGGATTTAAGATCATGGATTTGCTCAGTTTTGAAGTCGAGTGGTTTGACAGCCCCTATCCCGATGATTGGTGGGGCTTTTATGATGGAGGCCCTTCACCGGTGCCATCGTATGTCAACGATCCCGTTTGGAATGACATTTACAAAAACAAAGACAATTTTAAATGGACGGTGTATTTGAAAAAAAGCTTTTCAAAGTTTGATTTTATCGGAATCGCGGCGAACGACCACACGATTTACAATACGTTTGACGCGGAAGCGCAATCGAACACCGAACAGTCGTTGCGAAAACCAAGCGATTGGCATTGGTATATAAAATTGCAATATAATTTGTAAATTTTTTTTCACCTGTTTTTGGGAGGAGTATATGAGCATTCTTCGATGTATGGTATTGACCGCTTTTTCTTTTATTTTTGCAGGCCAGGTTTTTGCACAGAACCTGATCACCAACGGCGGGTTCGAAAGCGGCGGCACAGGCTGGAACCTGCAATTGCAGACCAACTTTCTAGGGACCGTGACGTATCCAACCACCGGAGCGCCGGAGGGGACCACGTATGCGCATGTGAATATCACCCAGGCGCCGGGCACGAACCCGGACTCGATCAACTGGATGGCCCAGCTTCAATTTCCGCAATGGACCGCCGCGAAAAACGCCATTTATACGTTGTCGTTTAAGGCGAAAAGCTCCGCCACGACCATGAAAGTGGGATTAAACAGGGGTGCTCCATCGTATGCCTATGTAAACGGTTTCGCTTTTACCCTGACTACGTCGTGGCAAACTTATTCCTGCGTGTTCACCGACACCGCTTCGGGAAATGGTGTATTGCTTCTCAATTTTAATGTGGGGGCCGCTGTGGGGACCTATGATTTTGATTCGGTGAACCTCGTTCAAACGGGCACTAACGTTCCCACGAACAGTCTTATTTCGAACGGCGGTTTTGAAACCGGAGGGTCCGGCTGGAACCTGTACGTGCAAACCGGCGCGGCGGCCACGGTGTCGTATCCGTCGACAGGAGCCGCCGAAGGGACCATGTACGGCAGCGTCAATGTCACTTCCACGACGACGAACCCGAGCGCGATACAAGTGCAATTGCAATTGCCCCTCTTTACCGCGGATTCGGGCGTCCAATATGTTCTCAGCTATAAAGCGCGGGGCGGCGATATCGTGGTTGCGTCACAGTACGGCGCGACCTATGCCACCGTGCAACAGTTTACCCAAACCTTGACTTCCACATGGGCCTCGTACGCCGACACGTTTTATTGCGATGTCAATGGAAGCGGCGCGCTCAGGCTCAATTTTTGGGTTGGATTGTCAACGGGAACGTATGACTTCGACGCCGTTTCCGTGGTCAAGACCACATCCGTGATGGTCAAGAACGCCTCAAGCGCCTTTGTTCCCGGAAAATTAACAGTCAGGAAGATTGAAAACGGGCTGGAAGTGTCGGCGCCCGGCCGGAATTTAAGAAGCAGTTTTTCGATCGGGGTCTATACGGCCGAAGGCCGGATGGTTAAAAATATTTCCGGCCTTCGGGAAAGCGCCGCCAAGCTTTTTATTCCGATGAGCGGGATTCAAGGGACGTATATTGTGCGGTTCACGGACGCGAACGGGACTGTCGCCGATAAATTTTGCTGGCTGCGGTAGGAAATTACCTCATCCCGCTCTTCGAGCACCGTTGGCTTCGCCGCTGCTCCGGAAGGATATGCGGTCAAAGTCGCGGTCACCCTGGTAAGGAGAAGGGATGGGGTTGACGTGAAAGTCCCGTCCCCCTGCGGGGGATTTAGGGGGCGAAAGGTTAGTTTTGCAATTACCTTTATCGATTATAATTTTTTTACGACATGATTTGAGGAGGAGCCTATGAGAAATTTTTGGTTTGTTACTTTTGTTGCAATTACTTTTGCTTTTACGGGCCAGCTTTTCGCCCAGAACCTGATCACCAACGGCGGGTTCGAGAATGCCGGTAACCCCGGTTTGGGCTGGAACCTCTATATCGCGGACACGGCGGGGTTCGCGGCCACCATTACGTATCCCGACTCCGCAGCGCCCGAAGGCGCGACGTATGCGCATGTAAATGTGACCAAGGCCACGGTGAACAATGCGGAGTTCGATAACTATAAAGTTCAGCTCCAACTGCCGCAATGGGTCGCCACCAGGAACGCCAGCTACAAATTGGCTTTCAAGGCGCGAAGCAGCGCCGTGACTTTCAAAGTGGGCATCAACAGGGGCGACAGCGTGGGGACCTATGTAAATGGGTTTGATATTTTACCGACGAGCTCCTGGCAGAATTATTCATGTTCCTTTACAAGCGACACTTCGGGAAACGGCCAGATCAGGCTTAATTTTTACGTTGGCGCCGAAACCGGCACCTACGATTTTGATTCGGTGACGCTTGTCAGGCTCGACACCATAACCGCCCCCGGCGGAAACCTGATCGACAACGGCGGGTTTGAAAGCGGCGGCTTGGGCTGGAACCTCCTGTTGCAGAGCGGGTTTCTGGGCACGATAATATATCCCACGACAGGAGCGCCCGAAGGCACAACCTTCGCTCAAGTGCATATCACCCAGACAGCCGGGACCGGAGACCCGGAAACCTATAATTGGGAGGCCCAGCTCCAATTGCCCCAATGGATGGCGGCGAAAAACGGCATTTATCAGCTCACGTTCAAGGTAAAAAGCACGGCCCCAACGTTCAAGGTCGGCCTCAATCGAGGTTCCTCGTATTTGAACGGCTTTGACATTCCGCTCGACACCACCTGGCAGACGCGCTCCTGCATGTTTATCAGCGACACCACGGGCTTGGGCCTGGTGAATATCAATTTTTATATGGGAGCGGACACCGGCGTTTATGATTTCGATTCGGTGAGCCTCGTGATGACCGGAACCGCGGCCCCAACCAATAATCTGATCAGCAACGGGGGCTTTGAGCTTCAAGGATCGGGCTGGAACCTGTATATTCAAGATGGCACCGGTGCGGTGGCTTCCATGTCCTATCCCGACAGCGTCGCGCCTGAGGGCACCCGGTTCGGCAGGCTTACCATAACTACCCCCGGTTCCGATTATTCACAGGTGCAGGTGCAGTTGCCCCTCTTTACAGCGGAATTGAATGCGATATACGCGGTAACGTTCAAGGCGAGGGGGCCGAGCGGCATTCAAATCGAGTCCCAGTATGATGCATCGCAGAGCTATGCGCCGATCTCGGGGGCTTTCGTAGACCTTACCAATTCATGGGCGACGTATTCGGACACGTTTACCAGCACGGTCGCGGGAAACGGCGCGCTCAGGATAAACTTCTGGCTCGGTGAATCAGTGCCGGGAACGTATGATTTTGACTCAGTTTTTGTCGTTAAAATTGGCACGGTCGCCGTTAGGCCTGCCCGGGCAAACAAGGCATTGAGTGCCTTGACAATTAGAAAAGTGGACGCCGGATACGCTATTGCGCTCCCCGGTCCGGTCCCCAAAGGCGCCTATGCGCTTTCCATTTATTCCCCAGCGGGACGCTTGATCAAAAGCATTACGGGCGTCAGAAAAGGCTATGACGTGGTATTCCTTCCGCTTAAAAGTCTAAAAGGAACGTATATCATTCGGTATTCGGACGTAAACGGAGGGATCACCAAAAGGACCTGTCTGGTTCGATAACGACGGACGATGTCCGGACCATTAAGCCGTAGGATGGTCCAACTTTTTCAAAAAAAGCGGGACGCAATGCATCGTCCCGCTTTTTTTAATCGTGTCGAGGCGGCATTCAAGGCCCCATCGACACTATTCGTAAGCCATATTCTTTATGGCCCTCAGCCAGCCTTCCGAAATACATTCCATGGGCCAAATCTTTGACAGGCAACAGCGTTTTCGCTCCGGACTCAATGGCCCAGGAGCGGACCAACCTTCCTTGCATATTGTAAAGCATAAAACGCGGTTTCGCGGACGCGCCCGCGTCGTCGGCGGAAACCGAAATGAAGATCGCGGCGCCGCGCTGGACCAGGTAAGCGCCCTGTAAACTTCGCGCGAAATGAGCGGAGGCGAAGCGCATTGCCGTGGAAATATTGTTTGATACCGCAATAGACCTCACCGTGTCGCTGCTGGAGCATAGGCCCGCGGCCGACCCCGTTACGATGATCGTGCCCGGCGTATTGTACTGCGTCTGGACATACACGGTGGCGATGCCCGCCACGGCGGCCGTGGGATTGCCGTCGCCGCTGATGATCCGGCCCGGCCCGCTCACGGTGAACGTCACCGGGTTGACGGCGGCGGGCACCACCGTCCCGTTCGCATCGACGATCGAGGCATAGGCGATGGCCAAATCAGCGCCGTCGGCCGCGAGCGGCATGTTAGCGGTATCAAGCCGCATCGCAATGCAGCTCGCCGTCCCGGGCGTTCTTACCAGATGCGTGGCCTTGACCACTCCGCCGATCAATCCGTTCGCCCGCAAACTGTCGGTGGACGTGAATGTCGGAACGGTAAATGTAAATGGCGGATGCGGTATATTGGGATACGTGTTGTCCGGCGGCTGTGTGGCGACCAGCGCGCCGTTTCGATACAGCGACACCTGCGCGCAGTTGCTGTAGACCCTGACCGACCGGGGTGACGAAGATGTCCAGAAATTAGCGATAAATACCATGGGTCCGGAGCTGATTCCCGGAACAATTATGTTCGGGTCGCGCTGGCTCTGGAAAAAATAATAGTTGAATTTAGGGATGCGGAACACGTCGACGATGCCGCCGCCGCAGAGGGAATTGTGATACGAGTCAAACCCGAATGTTTCGTTATATACCCATAATGCATCGACCGAAAGCCATGAAAGCGCGTGGTCCTGGTTCATGGCGTCGGCCTGGTTGCTGCCGAGCTGGAGCATCCCGACTTCGCCGATGGCCCTCGGCTGGTTGCTGGACATGCTGTCGTAAGTGAACCCGCCGTATTCCCAGTGGCCGTATTCCGAAATGGCCTGCGGCTTGGCGTTCCCCTGGTCGGTCCGCCCGCTTTGCTGCACAGCGGCCTGCCAGATGTCAAAGATATGGTTGGTTTCCTGGCCGCAGGTGAACATCTGGTCGCCCGG
>Ga0182027_10009529_pt1 | contig 13940 bp, 10 predicted proteins | sample 712E1DmetaG_FD_121300 | JGI IMG/M metagenome (GOLD analysis project Ga0182027, IMG submission 121300) | Permafrost microbial communities from Stordalen Mire, Sweden - 712E1D metaG (Illumina Assembly) | ecosystem: Environmental > Terrestrial > Soil > Wetlands > Permafrost | place: Sweden...
GGCCGCTTGACCCGCCCATGGAAGAGCGAAACCACCAAGCGCTCCCAGACCGACCAGTTCGGCAACGGCATGTACTCGCGCACCGAAGCGAGCGATCGCAAGGTCGTCGACCGGCTGGGCCAGATCGCTGAACATCGTGGCTTGCCCCACGCGCAGATCGCGCTGGCCTGGATGCTCGGCAAGCCGTTCATCACCGCGCCCATCGTCGGGGCCACCAAGCCGCAACATCTCGTGGATGCCGTTGCCGCTCTTTCCGTGCGCCTCACTGCAGATGACATCTCCACCCTGGAGGAACTCTACGAGCCGCATCCGGTTCTCGGCTTCAGCTGAGGCTGCCGCAACCAGCGACACTGGGGCGCTACTGCCGTGGATAGCGGGTGTGCCTCTGAGCGCTATTGCGTCTGGGCGTCGTTGGCGCTTCGCAGCCCGCTCCGCAATGCTCAGCGCGCGCACCTCAAGATGCGAGCGCCTCTCTTGAGCGAACGAGGTTTCACGACCGCTTCAATATTAGAAAAACTATCATACGAAATGGTAGAACTAATTAGGATACAGTTTCCTTCGTAGACTCGAATTGAATTTGCAAAGGAGTCATGAATAGAAGATTGGGAAAGCATGTCCCATCATGGCGACCCCGTAGAATCGAGGCTCTTGACATTGCGCTCGCTGTTGCGCCAGTCCCTCTTGATCATTCTCGGTCTGGTTCTTCATTTTCCCTCGGCGCTTCGAGCCAATCCATCTAGAGGCCAGGTGTCAGCGGGCTCAGTTGCTATTAGCACTGCTCCGGGAACCGTGACGATCAACCAGACGAGCAATGCGGCGATCATCAACTGGCAGAGCTTCTCAATCAACCCGGGTGAGCTGACCAAATTCGTCCAGCCTTCTGCCACCAGTGCGGTCTTGAACCGTGTCCTCGGCGGCGAGACCTCGCTTCTGAACGGAACCCTCTCGGCCAACGGCCAGGTCTATCTGATCAATGGTAACGGCATCACGGTAGGCTCTGGCGGGGTGATCAATACGGCCAGTTTCCTGGCCAGCACGCGCGATATCACTGATAGCGACTTTCTTTCCGGCAATCTTCACTTTGCTGGTTCGAGTGAAGCCGGAGTGCAGAATCTCGGCGTGATTAACGCCTTAGGCGGCGATGTGATTCTGATCGGCAAGAGCGTGTCCAACCAGGGCGCGATCAAGGCTCCGAACGGCACCGTCGGGCTTGCCGCTGCCGATGACATCCTGATCGCACAAACCGGAACCGAACATGTTTTCGTCAGCCCAAGCGCCGCAACAGCATCCGCATCAGGACAAACCGGAGTGAATAATTCCGGGGTGATCCAGGCCGGGGCGGCGGAACTCAGGGCGGCGAACGGAAACATCTATGCCCTAGCAATCCAGAACACAGGAACGATTCGGGCGACAACGGTGACCCGGCAGGGCGGGCATATCTGGCTGACGAGCGATGCTGGTACAGTGGCGAATTCGGGCATTCTAGACGCTTCAGCCACGGCGACCGAAGACCAGGGTGGAACGGTGGCGTTGAAAGCGGGAGACGGTCTCGCGGTTCAAGCCGGCCAAATCCTCGCTCGCGGCGGGGCTGGCGGCGTCGGCGGGAATGCGGAGGTTTCGGGGAAGAGCGTGCAGCTGACCGGCACGGCCGATTTGACGGCGCCAGGCGGCACGACAGGAAACTTGCTTCTTGATCCGTCGACCTTGACCGTCGTAACCGGGGGCGTCGGGGCGGTGGTTTCCGGTGAGAACGACAGCAACTCGACGATCGATCCATCGACCGTGGCGACCGCGCTGGGCACGGCCAATCTCATCCTCAACGCAAACACCAACATTACCGTCAGCAATGGCATCACCTGGACGAGTGCCAACACCCTGACCCTGAGCACCAACGCCTCGGGCAGCACCATCAATATCAACGCAGGGATTTCCGGGGCCAACGGCGGCCTCACCTTGAATCCCGCAGGAGTTAGCGATATCATCTCTACGGGTCCCTCCGGCACGGTGAACGTGGCGAACTTCATCCTGCAAACCGGCGCATGGACCCAGAACAGCGCAACCTTGCCGGCATTTGCGGCTCGCCATGATTTTGAGATCCAAGGGGGCAGCTTCCTGCGCGTGACGGGCGGAGACGGAACTTCAGGCACTCCCTACCAGATCACCGACGTGTACGGACTGCAGGGGGTGGCTTCGCTTCCCTTGGGTAACGACTATGTTCTTGCGAACAACATCGACGCGAGTGGAACCGTGAATTGGAACGCAAACGCCGGGTTTACACCGATCGCCGGAGGCAATCTGGAATTTGCCGGGACCTTCAATGGCCAGGGTCATGTCATTAGCAACCTGACGATTAACCAGTCGAGCACCAGCTATGTTGTCGGTCTTTTTGGCTCAGTCGATTCGGGTGGGGTGATTGAGAATCTTGGGCTGACGGCGGCGAATGTCAGTGGCGGCTCGGACGTCGGCGCACTAGCGGGAGCGAATTATGGCATTGTACAAACATGCTACAGCACGGGCTCGGTGACTGGGAACGGCGTTGTTGGCGGGTTGGTTTCTTATAACATGGCTATGGTGCAGGCGAGCTACAGCACGTGCGCGGTGAACGGCGCAGGCGGCTTCTGCGTTGGTGGATTGGTGGGAATAAACAACAGTAGTATTGAAGGAAGCTACAGTACCGGGACAGTTACTGGTGGCGACTACAGCAACGATGTTGGCGGGTTGGTGGGATCGAACAATGGCCCAGTGGGAACAAGCTATAGCACGGGTGCTGTGACCGTCGGCAGCAACAGCCGCTATATTGGCGGGTTGACCGGAGTCAGCGGTGGCGCGGTGAATTCGTGCTATAGCACGGGTGCGGTGACCGCTGGCCCAAACAGCAACCAGATCGGCGGGTTGGTGGGTTATGCCACAAACACAGTGCAAACGAGCTACAGCACGGGTGCGGTGTCCGCTGGCATCAATAGCTATGAAATCGGTGGGTTGGTGGGATATAACCAAACGGGCACAGTGCAAACGTGCTACAGCACGGGCGCGGTCCTTGTTGGGAGCGGCAGCAATTCAATTGGGGGATTGATTGGACGGAGCGACAACGAGCCGTTGCCAGGCAACGTGCCAGCGGAGTCGCCGGCTAACTATGGCGGCGTGGCGTTGCCGGCCGACTCTGGTGGCAATGGGTCGGTGGCTACGAGCTATAGCACGGGCACTGTGACCGCTGGCAGCGGCAGCACGGACGTTGGCGGGTTGATGGGAGTAAACGGCTCAACGGTGCAAATGAGCTATAGTACGGGCATTGTGACCACCGGCACCGGCAGCAGCGCAGTTGGTGGGTTGGTGGGAGATAACTATGGCATAGTGCAATTGACCTACAGCACGGGTGCAGTGACTGGCAGCGGCGCCAGCAATCAGATTGGCGGGTTGGTTGGTTATAATGAGGGCACGGTGCAAACGAGCTACAGCACGGGATCAGTGACTGGTGGAAGCGGCAGCAGCGAGATTGGCGGATTGGTAGGATATAACGATGTCCCTGCCACCGTGCAGACGAGCTACAGTACTGGAGCGGTCAGTGGCGTCAGCGGCTTTGTTGGTGGGTTGATAGGAGAGAACAATGGCACGGTAAGCTATTCTTTTTGGGACACGACGACGTCGGGACAAAGCACTTCTGCCGGTGGCACCTCGGAAACCACCGCTCAAATGCTGCAGCAATTGACCTTTGTTCCAGTGGGTACCGGGGCATCGAATTGGGACTTTACGGTTGGAACAGGCGTGTGGGGGATCAATGGCTATGCGAACGATGGCCACGGCAACGCGGTCCAGATCAACGGAGGCCTGCCCTATTTTCAGTGGCAGTATCCGACTGTTCAAGTGAAGGCCGGTGATCAAAGCGTAAGCTATTCCGGGGTGTTGCCGACCCTTCCGTCGACAAGCGCCTATACTGTTTCCGGGCCGTCCTCCTTCATTCTCAGCGGTCCAACGCTTTCGGTTAGCGGCACCAACATTAGTGCTGGCACGACTGATACGATTGCCGTGTCGGCGGTGCCTCAAATAGGCGATGCCGTGGAAGTGGTCACTGGGACATTGACGATCACCCCAGCGATCTTGAACGTCACGGCGCTGTCAGTTACGGCGAACAACGCTAACAAGATCTATGATGGTTTGGCGTATTATGGAGGCAACGGTGTCAGCTACAGCGGTTTTGTCGATGGCCAGACGGCTTCAGTGCTTGGCGGGACACTGACCTATTCGGGCAACTCCCAGGGGGCCGTGAATGCCGGCAGTTACACAATAATTCCGGGCGGACTGACCTCCTCGAACTACACGATCACCTTTGATCCGGGCACTCTGGCGGTTTCGCCAGCAGCGTTGACAATCACTGCAGGCAATGCCGCCAAGACGTATAATGGGCTGGCGTATTCTGGCGGGAACGGCGTCAGCTACAGCGGCTTTGTCAACGGCGAGACCACTACGGTGCTCGGGGGAACGCTGAGCTATTCGGGCAGTTCCCAGGGTGCGCGGAACGCTGGTGGCTACACGATTGTTCCCGCAGGGCTGACCTCTTCGAACTACACGATCGCCTTTGATCCGGGTACCTTGACGATCTCGCCAGCGGCGTTGACGATTTCAACGAATCCGGTGACGAAAACATACGATGGGACAAACAGCGCGGCAGGCTCGGCGGTTGTGACCGAGGGTCAACTTTACGGTACTGATAGCCTTAGTGGCGGAAGTTTCGCGTTTGCCGACCCAAATGCTGGCGCGAACAAGACCGTCACGGTGTCCAATGTAACGGTGAGCGACGGCAACATTGGCAACAACTATACGGTGTCCTATGTCAGCAATACCGCGAGCACGATTAATCCGGCGCTTTTGACTGTCACCGCGAACAATGCCAGCAAGACTTACGATGGGCTGGCGTATTCTGGCGGAAGCGGCGTCAGCTACACCGGTCTCGTAGATGGGCAGACGGCTTCGGTACTGGAGGGAACACTAAGCTACTCGGGAAACTCCCAGGGAGCCATGAACGCTGGCAGCTATTCGATCGCACCAGGCGGCCTAAACTCCTTGAACTACTCAATAACCTTTGATTCTGGCGCTCTGACCGTGAATCCGGCAACCCTGACCTACACTGCCAATCCTGAGACGATCAAACCGGGTCAGTCTTTCCCGGTGTTTACCGGAACCGTCACAGGCTTTGTCAGTCGTGATATCGAGTCTAATTCGACTGCGGGGACGCTGCTGTTCTCTAGCCCGGCGACAGGAACAAGCCCGCCTGGAACCTATGCGATCGATGGTTCGGGGCTGAGCGCCTCCAACTACCTCTTTGCCCAGGCTCCTGGCAACGCCACGGCGCTGACGATCTTGGGCGCTGCAACCGGCCAACCGTATTCGCCGTTCATGCAATTCAGCGCCCAGATTGCTCCCGGCGACATTTTGCCCGAACTCGTTACCCGAAAAGATTTCTCCCTTGATCGTGCGCTCGCCAACCGCCGCTATCTGGTCTTTGCCTCGGAGCGCAATGAGAATCTGAGCCTCGACCAAGGCCCGGCCATTCCGCCGGGATGCATCGCCTTCGGCTCGAGCTTCACGGTCTATTAACCGCGGAAATTTCGATGAAACTGACGCTATTGCTGTCTGGGGGCTGGGTGTTGTTGGCGATTCCGGTCCTGGCTCAGGACTATTCGCGAGTTGCTCCGAAGGAGGTGCCCGCAATGGCATCCCCGACTTCGGCGTTGCCAGCGCTGCCGAAAGCAGCCGGAGACAGCCACGAAGTACTTCTGCCTGGATTGAAAGGATTGGTATTTGTTTCCAAGCCCGAGCGAGTGGTGAAGAACGGTGTCAACACCGAGGGTGTTACGTTCACGGACGTCGCGGTGCCCGACCCGAGTGTTTTTCAGGGGCTGGTTTCGCCGTATATCGGCCATCCATTCACGAGAGGGCAGCTCAATGAGATGATCACGAGAGTCATCATTTATTACCGGAATCATGACCGGCCGATCGTCGATGTATTTGTCCCGGAACAGGACATCACAATCGGTACGGTTCAGGTGGTCATCCTCGAAGGTTACGTGGGCAAGATCACGACAACGGGCAACCATTGGTTCTCGGATCATGAAATCAGCAGCAACATCCGATTGCAGCCGGGCGATCCAATTCGATCCAGCGAACTTCGGGCAGATCTCGACTGGCTTAATGCCAATCCCTTTCGCAGCACGGATGCAATCTACCACCCCGGAGTACAGCTCGGAGCGACTGATATTGAACTTCGGACCCAGGAGCGTTTCCCCTTACGGCTTTATGCTGGCTACGACAATGACGGCAACCCGGTAACTGGACTTAGTCGTGAAGAGGCGGGTTTCAATTGGGGCAATGCCTTTGCTCTGGGCCAGCAGTTCAATTTCCAATATACGACCAGCGGCGAAGACTTGCGTGCCGAATCAGCGAGCTACGTTATCCCGCTGCCATGGCGAAACACGCTCACTTTTTTTGGTAGCTATACGGAAACTCATGGTGCGATTCCGCCTTACCTGGGGATATCGGGCCGCAGCTATCAGATCAGCGGGCGCTACAGTGTCCCGTTGCCAGAGTTCGGAAGCGGCCCTCTCAAATACAAGCACAATGTTGCGGCCGGGTTTGACTACAAGTACAACGACAACGCGCTTGAGTTCGGGGGTCTCTCGGCCGGGGGAACTCTATACGATGTAGCGCAGTTTGTACTCAGTTACAACGGTGCGCTGAGCGACCCCCATGGCCGTACGACACTCGACTTTGAAGGCTATTTTAGCCCTGGCAACTGGGTCGGAAACAACAACGATGCCGCGTTCAACGCCGCCCATACTCTGGCTGGTTCCCAATATACCTACGGCACGCTAATGCTGGAGCGACTCAATCGCTTGCCTGGCGACTGGTCCGTGGTTTTGCGCGGCACGCTGCAACTTTCTGACTCCAACCTCGCGCCGAGCGAGCAATTGGGCTTTGGTGGCTACGACACGGTTCGCGGCTACTCGGAGCGGACGACCAACGCCGATGAAGGCACAATCACCACCGTCGAGGTGCGCACGCCGGATCTGGGGATCGGCCAACCCTTGGACAAGGCCGAATGGCAGTTATTGGCCTTCTGGGATCAAGGGACCGCCTTTAATCATTCCTTGCTGACCAATGAGCAGCGGGAAACGCGCCTTTCGTCTGTCGGAATGGGACTTCGTGCCAGCGTGAGCACTTACATGACTCTGCGCCTCGATTGGGGTTTACGTTTGCTCGCGGCAGGCTCGGACTCCCGAGACGGTTCTCGCTGCGATGTTAGCTTAGTCGCCAGTTACTGATGGGCCGCTCAGCTAGGAGCTTGTCGGGCTTCGCCCTCCATGCTCCTCAACAAATGGCGGACGCCATTTGGTGCGGAGGGGTAGCTTTTCTTCCGATTCTGAGGAGAAGTTTTGAACTTTGGTGTGGGCCTTGTGTCAGAGGTAAGCGAGTAATAGGCCCCATGGGCGACAGGCGCACGACGGACTGATATTGTTGGCGGATGCGAACAACAATGGTGAGCAAGAGGCAGCGCCACTGGAGCGCCGCTGACCGAGAGAGGATACTGGCGATCTATTCCGAGCGCGAGGGAACCCAGGCGGAGTTCTGCCGAGAGCAGGGCGTGTCGGTACCCACGCTGGCGGTATGGCTGCGCAACAGTCGGGGGCAATCGCCGGCGGGAAGCCCCGGCCTGGTAGAATTGCGGCCGGGTCCGATTGGGTGCAGTGACGTGCTGGTGGAGTTGCTGGGCGGAGTGACGGTGCGAGTGCCGCCGGGAACGGAACCGCACTGGCTGGCGCAGGTGATCGCCGCATTGCGATGTGGGGCCTGAGCCGATCCACGCGGGTCTTCCTGCGGCCCGGGCCGACGGACCTCCGGTTGGGCTTCGAGGCGCTGCACGGCCTGGTCGAGAACCAGCTGCAGCAAAACCCGTTGAGCGGCCACCTGTTTTTGTTCTGCAACCGGCATCGGACCAGGCTCAAGGCCCTATGTTGGGACGGTTCGGGTCTATGGTTATGCACCAAGCGGCTGGAGAAGGGCACCTTTGCCTGGACCCCGGCGGGCACGAGCGAAGAGATCGACGCGGGCAAGTTTCACGCCTTGGTCGAGGGACTTGATATCCGCGCCGAACGGAAGTGGTTCCGCCGGTAAAAAACGATGGAAATCGGCAGAAAAAACTGGACATCCCGCAATGAGTATCCAAGCTATGGATACCCTATGACCCCCGCCATTCTCCGCACCGAGAACCGCCGCCTCGAAGCGCAGGTGGCGGAGCTGCGGGAGGAGAAGAAGGCGCTGGAGCAGCAGAAGCACTCGCTGCTCGTGGAATTGGAGACGACGAAGCGGGAACTCACCCTGAAGCTCCAGGAGGCGGAAGCGAAGCTCAAGGATCTGATTCGCCGCATCCACGGACCCAGTTCCGAAAAGATCGATCTCAAGCAGCACCTGCTGGCCCTGGAGAGCGTCGAGGCGGACCAGCAGATTGCCGCCGTGGTCCAGCCAGAGCCCGCCCCGATTCCCGAAGCGCCCAAGGCCCGGGTTAAGCGCGGTCCCCGCCGCCCGGCACCGGCCAATCTGCCGGTCGAGCGTCTCGTGCATGATCTGCCAGAAGCACAGAAGCTCGATCCGCAAACCGGCGAACCGCTGGTCAAGATCCGGGAAGAGATCACCGAGGAAATCGACTACCGCCCCAGCCGCTTTGTGCGCGTCCAGCACGTGGTGCCGGTCTTTGCCTCTCCGACCAAGTCCTGCGCCCCCGTGCAAGCGAAGCTCGAGCGCGTGATCCCGCAGTCGGGCGTGGGCACCGGGCTTTTGGCCCATATCGTGATCAGCAAGTACGCCGACCACGTTCCGCTGTACCGAATCGAGCAGATCGCCGCGCGGCAGGGCGTCACCCTCGAACGCTCGAAAATGAGCAAGTATGTCGAGCAGGTCGCCCTGCTGCTCACCGGCGTCAAGAACCAGCTCGAACAGCGGCTCCTGCAATCCGGCTACGTGCAGTGCGACGAGACGCCAGTCAAAGTGCTCGATCCGGAAAGACCGGGAGCGGCCCGGCATGCCTGGCTGTGGGTGCGGCACGCGCCCACCGCTCAGACGATCCTGTTTGATTTTGACCCGACCCGAAAACAAGAGGTGCCACTGGGATTGTTCCCGCCCGACTGGCGCGGCGTGATCCAGAGCGATGGTTATCAGGTCTACGAGAATCTGGCGGCGCAACGTCCGGGGATCACGTCCTTGCGTTGCTGGGCCCATGCCAGAAGAAAATGGGTCGAGGCAGTCGACAACGGTGGGCAAACCGTTGCCCACGTCCTCGCCCTGATCGCCAGGCTTTACCAGGTGGAGGCGGAGGCCAGAGGGAAGCCGTTTGCACAGAGAGAAGCCTTACGCTGTGACCGCAGTCAGATTCTGCTGGCCCAAATCAAATCCAAGATGCTGCAGGCCCAGGTCAGCGCCTTGCCGGCTAGCAAAGTCGGAGAGGCCTGTGCCTATGCGCTGAAGCGCTGGGATGAACTTACCCGCTACGCTGAACCGGGCTTCGGTCATGTGGAGATCGATGACAATCCCATTGAGAACGGAATCAGGCCAAGCGCTCTTGGGAAAAGAAACTGGCTCTTCATCGGCCATCCGGAAGCCGGCTGGAAGTCGGCGACCATCTATTCGATTCTCGGCACCTGCAAACTGCTCAAGCTCAACCCAGAGGCCTACCTGACCTGGGTCTTGCCAAAACTGGCCTCCGGCACCAACCAGTCCGCCGGCCTGTTGCCTCACGATTACATCGAGCTGTTCAAAGAACCGCCCAAGTCTGCGGTATCCTGAAACCGCGTCGAGCACCTGCGGGATGGGTGCTATTACCCGCTTACGCTGCAAACCCCAAACCCATCGTTCGCACGCGCTCGGCTCCTTTCGCGTCGCACGCGTTGACATCGGCGGCAATGCTTGGCACTCGGCTAAACTGATTATGGAAATCAAGAACATCGCTTTCGGAATTACGGACTGGCAGACGATCGCGCCCGAGCGCAAACCCGGCGAGCGTGGTTGGGCCGATTGGCGCACGCTCCAGTTCGGCGACGTCCGAGTTCGCATGCTTGAATACTCTCCCGGATATCGGGCGGATCATTGGTGCAGCAAAGGCCACTTCCTGCTTTGTATCGATGGCGAATTGTTGACCGAGCTTCGCGATGGCAGGCGTTTCGTCTTGAAGCCCGGCATGAGTTATCAGGTGGCCGACGGAGCTGAGGCGCATCGCTCTTCGACCGACCTCGGCGCCAGGCTTTTTGTCGTGGATTGACCACCGGCGCCGCGGTCCCGCTACCTGTTCGATTTCTCATGCTTCCATATCCATCCCCCGGCCCATGATATCATGACCGACCTAAACAAATCCCAGCAGTTCAGAAACGCGATTGCCGCCGGCTGTCTCGACGTCGCGATTCTGGCGGCTTTGGCGCCCGGCGCTGCGACGGCGCAACCTTCCACCCGGGTCAATTCACCGGCCGATGGCGTGCCGGAAGCCAGGCTTTTCCTCAAGTACTCAGGAGGGCCCACGATGCGACACTTCGGCATCGCGATCGGTCAAGACGGCTTGATGTATGTTTTGGGCGGAGACGCCGCGGCCGTCGGCGCGGACGGCTATGTTTCCAGGGTGACCGCCGCAGGGAACGAACAGCGGTACGTCGCGTTCAAGAGTGTCTTCGTCGGACCCGGCGTCGACATCGATGAAAAGGGAAACCTGTACATCGCCGGCGGCGACAAACTTCTCAAGGTCGGTGTCGGAGGAAAGGTCGACGTTCTCGCGTCCGGTTTTCGCGGAGCCTTCGATCTCCGGCTCGGCTCAAAAGGGAACCTATACGTTGCGGACCACCGCGAGGGAAGAATCTATCGGCTGACCCCTTCGCTGGAGAAGACGCTGCTCGTGGATTATCATCTCGAACCGGGCGAGTTCATCATTGGAGGGATCGCCTTCGACAAGGGAGGTTCTCATCTCTACTCCTACGAAGCGGCGAAAAAAACGCTGTGGCGATATCCGATCCATGCCGATGGAACCGCCGGAGTGCCAGAAGTTGTGGCAGCGAATGCGCCGTCCCTCTTCTCATTCGCGGTCGACAACGACGGCAATGTATTGGGCGCCGATTTCGACAAAGGGGAGGTTGTGAAGATCGACCAAAATGGCATGGTGGCATATTTGACGGAGCACTGCGGCCTGAAGCACCCGATCGGTTTCCGGCTCGGGACAAGCGTTTTTCATCCGGGGGCCGCGTTCATCGCCGATGACGAGGGAATCAAGCAGATCTATCTGTCAGAGCGTTGAGCGCATTTCTAGCGAGCGCTCGCGTCCAAGCCAATCAAGGAGCATCGAACCGAGAAAACCGGAGCAGTCACACAGCGCGTTCTCCTGATCGACGACGACGCTGACGCCGTACATCCGGGTCGCCGTTCGTGCTGAACGCATGATGCGCCACTGTCACTGGCGAGGAGGGCGGTTTTCCCGCTCAAGTCTGGATCGCCGGGTTATCTCGAAAACTTGGAGCAACCGATCAACATCGCTCTCAGTTAACGCGCCCGGCAAGGCCTGGCTCCGACGCGGGGCAGTTCAGAATCTGGCGCCAATGCGCCGAGCGGCTCAACTCCGCGGCCAGCCGTTCGCCGGTGGTTCTTCAACGAGGCCGCTGGATCGGCTGCGAGCGTGCCGGATTACAGGCGGGCCAGCTCTTCCGGCGTCGCCAGTTCATAACTGATCTTGCCTTCAGCGACCTCGCGCAGCGCCGTATCCTCGGCGGTGTGCTTCTCCAGCGATTCAACGAGTGGTCGACTGCCGTGCCTGAGCTGCTTGACCCGGCGCGAGATGACATTGATCAGAATGTTGGGATCGTCGATGATCTTGAGCGCGTTCTTTAGGTAATCGTCTCTCATGGGAGGAACCGCGCCGGAAAGGGCGAGGCTGGCGTGGTTTTGGATACTATAACTTTTAATTCCTATGCTTCTCGGAGGCAGGAATTCTAGAAAGACGTCCTCCCGAACGCGATGACTATCGCGCCCAGCGGTGACCAAATCGGACAATGCGCTCGCGGGCCAAGCGATTGGTACGATTATTGTTGAACCCGCCGCGAGTCAGAGCCGTGAATTCTGCGCGGGGTCGTCGCCGGGCTGACGGGCGACGGCGCGATCTCAGATCGTTGGAGGCGACACCCTCCAGGACTGCCGGAACGGAAGGCGCTTCCCAACCAACGCGAATTTGCTACAACCGGTCATGCACATCGTCATCACCGGAGTCACCCGCGGATTGGGGCGTGCGCTGGCGGAGTGGTATATCGCGCAGGGGCATACGGTCAGCGGCTGCGGGCGGAGTGGGATGGAAATCTTTGAACTGCGTTCCGTTTATCCCGAGCCTCACAACTTCGATGTCGTCGACGTCACTGAGGTGGTCAAGGTCGGAATGTGGTCCGAGCGCATCATGGGAACCGGGACCCCGGATTTTCTGATCAACAATGCCGCCCTGATGAACCAGCCGGCGCCGCTGTGGCAGGTGCCGGCCGCGGAGATCTCGAAGCTGGTCGACGTGAACATCAAAGGCGTCGTCAATGTGATCCGCGCCTTTGTTCCGGCGATGGTCGAGGCCGGACATGGGGTGATTGTGAATTTCAGTTCCGGGTGGGGCCGGTCGACTGCGCCCGACGTGGCGCCTTATTGCGCCTCGAAATGGGCGATCGAGGGCCTGACCAAATCGCTGGCGCAGGAGTTGCCGGAGGGCCTCGCCGCGGTCCCGCTCAATCCCGGTGTGATCAACACCGCCATGCTGCAGAAATGTTTCGGCGCCGATGCCGGCAGTTATCCCATGGCGCAGGAATGGGCCCAAAAAGCGGCGCCGTTTATTCTCAGCCTCGGCGCGAAGGACAACGGCCAGTCGCTCAGCGTGCCATGATCGGGGTTTTCGATTCGGGATTTGGCGGCCTCACGGTGCTGGATTCGCTGGTGAAGGCGCTGCCGCAGTACGATTATTTGTTTCTCGCGGACAGTGCGCGGGCGCCCTACGGCGCGCGCAGTCTCGACGTGATTTACGAATTCACGCTGGAATCGGTCGAGTGGTTGTTCGACGAGGGCTGCACGCTGGTGATCCTCGCCTGCAACACCGCGTCGACGCGCGCCCTGCGCAATCTCCAGCAACTGCACCTGCCCAAACACCGGCCGGACCGGCGCGTGCTGGGCGTGGTGCGCCCGTCCGTCGAGGCGCTGGCCGGGTTGCCGCCCGGCGCCGTGCCCGGCCGGACGCCCCCTTCGTCGGCGACGGGCGTGGTCGCGGTGCTCGGGACCGAGAGCACGATCGCCTCCGATTCTTACGGGATGGAGCTGCGCAAACTCGCGCCCCATCTCGAACTCATCCAGCAGGCCTGCCCTCTCTGGGCGGCGTTGGTTGAGGCCGGGGAGCTCGACGGACCCGGCACCGAGTGGTTTCTCCGCCGGGCGCTGGATCCAGTGTTGAACTCCGGCCGACGGCCGCAACGGATTCTCCTTGGCTGCACCCACTATCCGTTGCTGTTGCCAGCGATCCGGTCATTGGTCCCGGCCGGGGTGGAGATCCTTGCGCAAGGAGAGGTCGTGGCCTCGCGTCTCAAAAATTGGCTGGAACGCCATCCCGACCAGGAAGCGCGGCTCGGCCGGAGCGCACTCCGGCGGTTTGTAACGACGGATGATGCCGCATGGTTTTCCGCCCGCGGCGAGAAGCTCCTCGGCCGGCCGCTCGCGGCTGAGCGGATTCGACTGGCGGCTTGCCGGACGCGTTCTCTAAGCAGGTAAATTCCGAACTGTACGTTTGTGTTCTCGGCCACAGTTCGATTTGAATCGCTCTAGGTTTCTTCCTGGTTGGTGGCTTGCCTGTTGGAAGAGAAGTTCTAGGTTCTGCGCGTGGCCGGCCCCATCCCCAACCCTGCGAA
>Ga0182027_10009532_pt1 | contig 13938 bp, 9 predicted proteins | sample 712E1DmetaG_FD_121300 | JGI IMG/M metagenome (GOLD analysis project Ga0182027, IMG submission 121300) | Permafrost microbial communities from Stordalen Mire, Sweden - 712E1D metaG (Illumina Assembly) | ecosystem: Environmental > Terrestrial > Soil > Wetlands > Permafrost | place: Sweden...
CATCGAGGCTGAATCAAATTTCTTCTTGAGATATAAATCGCATTTATGAATAATGGTTCCTTCCTCGAAATCTCTAAGGGCGTTATACCAGATATCATGAATAGTATCAAAATCTTTTTCAGAATTTGAATATATCTCTCTAAGATAAACATGAAAACCAAAAATAACGGACCCGTTATTTGTATAACACCGGTTACCATCACGAAACAGGACCGAAGGGGTATCACTCAGGTTTATTTCCACGGCCTTTATTTATAATTATCATTTATGATGGTACTTGGAAACCGTTCATTTGAGATTGAGCTTAAAAAGGCACCAGAATTTAATTTTTTTAAAACTAAATAGCCAGCTATTAATAAGGCTGTATAAAAAGAAAGTTTAAAGACTGTTATCCCCGCTGAAAGAAGGAAAATAACTATGATTAGCAGTAGAATAAAAAGGTAAAATAGTGGCAACCTAAGTCCCAGGATATACGGTTGCTTGTTAACGTTTTTGTATACTCTATACGATTTCATCAACCGGCCATTATAAAGGCCACGATCCCTACCAGGCAAAAATATACTGCCAGATAAAGCACTATGCCTGTAATAAAACCTTTATAATCCCGTGATTCTCCAAGTACCTTGCCCATGTTAGCCAGTGCTCCAACAATTAAAACAAGGCCCCCAATAATAGGGATCGCTGGTTTAACCCAAACAGTATAAAAATTATTAAGAACATTTGTAACTTGTGCCTGGATCTCAATAGAGAATAGCATTAGCAATGCTAATAATGAAATTGTCTTTTTCATAAGTATTTTTTTTGGTTCAGGAAATTTGTATTGCACTATAAATATATGTAGTATTATTAAACTCATTAAGGAATGTTTATAAATACTAAAGAATACTTATTAACAAATTGTTAAGTCTTATTAATAGAATCATTTTGGGATGCTGATCCTGGTTTGAAAAACCACTGTTGGAGGTAAATCAATTCTGATTATTATTCCAAAATACAAGCTGGTCTTTGCCCAGACGATACTTTCTATTTATATCAGACAGACATGCTATCCGCATTGTCTACCAGACATTGTGGCACATATCCCCAATCAATGAGGTTTTGTTTGGTTTTAACTGATTTCAATCCTCCATCGAACAGCAGATAGTACTTATTTGCAACATCAAGCACATTTCTGTAGTCATGGTCTGTAAGAATAATCCCTTTTTGCGAGCTCTTTTTGAGAATCATGGTTTTGATCAACTCCGCATGAAGAGGAGAAATCCCATTAAAAGGTTCGTCTAGAAGGACGAAGATAGAATTCAAATTCAGAAGCAATTTAACCTCCAGATATCTCGATTCTCCACCAGATAAATTCCCAATCTTAGTCCTGGTCACTTTTGAGAGTACTTCATCTTCAAGGAATCCTTTTTGATCAAAATCATCAGAGTATACCTCAACCACCTTGTTTACTGTAATGTTTTTCGGTAAAAAATTATCCTGAGGGAGATATGCAATTTTGTTTTTTGATTTAAAAGGTTGATTTAATATTTCAGAATTGAGTCTGATAAATTTGTAGTCGGTAAACAGAGTTCCGAAAATTATCCTCAGTAAAGTGGATTTACCTGTTCCGTTTCTACCAAGTAGCCCAATAATATCTCCAGGTTTGCATGCTAGAGCAATATCTGTTAAAACCGGTTTATCCCCAAATGATTTACGAATACTATCAACCTCTAGATGGCTAGACATATTGTAGAATGAATAATAATGGTAAAATAAATATCACATGCAGAGAATAAGTGAACAGCAATAGTTTGACTTTGCTGATCCCCAGATTGTAATAGAAATAGTATTCGTTTTTTCTGGTAATCTCAAAGTAGTATGCAGAAAGAAAAAAACCACCGGTCATTATCCAGAATACGTAGAATGCAATAATGATATAAAGTAGCGAATGTGATGACTTTTTAGACAGAAAAAGTAAGCAGGATAAAAATGTCAAAACAATTGAAAAAACAACATTCAACTTCAGAATAGTCTTATTATAAGGAAGAAGCAGTCTGGTCATGTCTTGATCCGGGATGTTTAAATTTATAAACTAAATTTATAGGTAAATATTTTATAATCCAAATTTTAGTCCCGATTTGTTTATGCTGTTAGCACATGTATTTTCCATCGTGCGATGGAAGAGTCCCGGTAGAATATGGTATTGCAAATAATTTGACAAATGTTTCTGGTGAGCGCGGGAGGGGCAATTGTTTGTCGTGCGATGGCAGGTCCTGTTAAAAGTGCTGAATTCATATTGTGAAGATAAAACATTATTAACAAGATACGAAGGGTTAGGTCTTACAGATTCAAATATATGTGCTAACTCGTTTATTTAAGAAAAAAAACGCTAAAGTACTCTTCAGGTTGTACGATATAAGTAACCAGCTGATTTATTGATACTAAACTTTTATAGCATTATTAAACCATTGTCCATAATATTTACAACTTATTCAAGCATTGCCCCGTCAGTCGCATAATCAAATATCATCAAAATAATATTAATGCGCAAACTAAATGTCTATTGACGAGCTTTCACAATTTATGTTCAATTTACATAAGATCCGGGGAATTAGGAATTAAAATATCAGAATATGTTTTACCGTAGATAATTAGAAATGAATTGACCCCCTACCCTATTCAAGCTAACTCAGGAGAGATCCATTTGTTTGAGTTTGTCTAATCGTGTAATATATATTGATAATATGTAAAATACCTCACATAAAATAATTAAATCATAATGCAGTTTTTGAATAAATATTTATTTTTTAACTAAATACCGAAGGTCGAGAACAACCGGCAGGAACTTATAGTTAGCCAGACAATATTGCCTGCCAAAAGATGAATTTAAGTGTTTTTTGTTTAGCAAGGTATGCAAATTGTAACCTCCCAGGCGAAATGTGGTCAAATCGATGTTTTTTCCTCTACTCTGTTCTGATCCCAACCCTGTAATCTACTCGGTCATAATCCGGATATACTATAACAGAAATATTCACATTTCTATTATCTAATTATTAATTATTGCACTTCGTACTGGATTCAAGAATCTGTTAATCAGCCTTGTATTTCTGGTAATAATTTCAGCTGTCCCGTCCATATTATGGATATACCTTAACTTTTCCCTGTATGTTGATGTCATCCCGCCAACGATCTCAATTTCAGCACCGTACCCACCTTTACATGGCACCTGAGATAATGAACATATTCTGCCTTTTAATAAACCATACCGCATATAAGGGAATCCCGATAACTTAATATTTACCATCTGCCCAATCTCTATCTCCCCAAATCCCGAAATTGGGATAACTGCATGGACAATAACGCTGGTGATACAGTCGGGGGTAACTGTCGCGAGCGTCTCCCCTGCTTTAATAACCTGTTTCTCGTTCCGAAAATAGGTAAAGGTGACTTTCCCAGTAATGGGACTTTTTATTACATATCTCACTTCCCATTGCAAAATTGATGACCGCAGTAGCTGAAGTGACTCCTTCAAAGAGAATATATATTGCTTTAATTCCTTTTCATACTGAACCTGCAAATCCAGGTAATTTTCTTTCATACTCAGAAAATCGGACTCATTATTTATTCTTGAAGCATAGAACACGCTGAACGAGTAAAGTTTCTGAACATATGTTTGTCGAGACCTTTCAAAATCGTACATGGAGATTTCTTCGTTTTTATTAAGAATTGAATCTCGTTTAAAACTGATTTTTGTTAGTGCCAGTTCTTCTTTAAGGAACTTCTCCTGTTTCAACAGTTCCATATTATACTCAATTTTTTTCTCAATCTGTTTTTCAAGAAGATTCAATTTAGATGGGATATATGCTTGCTCAAGATAGTCTTTCATTTCCTTCAACTTTTTCTGAAATTCCGAATAACTAGTTTGAATCTCACCAAGGAAGAGATCTGGTGGAGGATTTCGTGTTTTGACAATTTCTATCCAGTCTAATTTATCATCAAAGTATAAAAGGAAGAGATTTAGTGTTTTCAGATCTTCATATCTGCATGAATTATTAATAAGTGCAACTACATCATCTTTTTTTATTATAGAAGCTTCTGATACAAATAGTCTCTCTATTGCACCTTCTGTTTTTGCAACCAGTGTGACAGGTGGATTTTGCATGGTTATGACTATAGGGACTGAAACTTTCTCAGGATTTTTGATGAAGTAACTTCCTGCAATTAAGATAAGAATAATACCAAAAAAGACAAAGAGTCCCCATTTAATGAAATTTCCCGGTATTTCGGACATTACCTCCTGCAACTCGGGACTTTGGATTTCTTGTTTGTTTAATTCTTGCATTTCTTTAACCACTAAAACCCCCATTGAGGGTACCTTATTTATTATTCGTTGATTTTCAATAATTTCTCCGTATACCTCTTTGATTATGCTGCGTTTTATACTCCCTATATCATCCAAATGTCCTCCAAGGAGGACTTGATAAAAACCAGAATTCAACATCCTTCGAGGGAGTGGAGGTAAAAAACAGTGGGTCAATTCCCTAACTCCAACTGATCTTTTACCAAATTAAAGTATGCTCCTTTCATTTTAACAAGCACTTTATGTGTTCCTTTTTCAACAATTTCACCTTTTTCGAGCACGACGATCTGGTCTGCATTTTTTACAGTACTTAAACGATGCGCAACAACCACAACTGTCTTTCCTTTGAAAAAACTAACAAGATTTTCCATTATTGTCTTTTCATTCCTTGCATCGAGAGCATTTGTTGCTTCATCAAAAAAAATAAAATCGGGATCTTTATATACTGCACGAGCAATGAGTATTCTCTGCTTTTGTCCTGTACTAAGTCCATGACCATCATTACCTATTTTAGTATTATAACCCAGCGGCAGGTTTTCAACATATTCCCTAATATTGGCTGTTTCAGTAGCCCTGTCAATTTTCTCCTTATCGGGTATCTCATCAATAAGACCAATGTTCCCTGCAATAGTATCTGAAAAAACAAATCCTTCCTGCATTACCACTCCACAACGTTTACGCCATTCTGCCTGGCTAAAACGATTTAATTTTGTTCCGCCTAGAAGTATATCGCCTCTAACAGGATCATAAAAACCCAGTAAAAGTTTTATTAAAGTAGTCTTTCCACTTCCGCTTATCCCGACAATGGCAGTTATCTTTTTTGACGGTATTACGAGCGAAATATTGTTTAAAACCTTCTCGGAATTGGGCCCCTCGTACTGAAAGTGAAGATTTTTAATCTGTATATCTTTATCCGAAGGTATGTCCTTTATCTTATCATCTTCAGGTTTTTCCTCATCTTCCCTATTATGTATCTCCCCCAGACGTTCAAGACTAATACGGGCATCCTGTGCTGCCTGTGCGAAGCCGATGAATTGCTGTATAGGAGCATTTAACTGACCTATAATGTATTGGACAGCCATCATCATACCAAGAGTCATTTGACCTGTAATTACTGCCTTTGCAGAAAGGAAGGAGATAAAAATATCTTTAGCCTGGTTAATAAGCGCAGCACCAAGTTGCTGATTCTGATTTAGCATCATGCTTTTGAGGCTAACTTTAAAAAGTTTGATCTGGATCCGTTCCCATTCCCATCGTTTTTGTTTTTCGCACCCATTAAGCTTGATCTCCTGCATACCAGTAACAAGCTGAACTAGATTGTTCTGGTTTGCAGCACTTTGCTGGAACCGTTTAAAATCTAGTTCACGGCGACGCTTTAAGAAAAACGTAACCCAACTAATATATAGGATACTGCCAATAAGGAAAACACCAAGAATACCAAGGTTATATGATGCCATTATTATTGTATACATAACCATTGTTATGATCGCAAAAATTATGCTTATAAGTGAATCTGTAAGGAAAGATTTGATGCGGTTGTGGTCCCCAATACGTTGCATTATATCTCCAACCAATTTTACATCGAAGAATGAGATAGGGAGTTTCATCAACTTAATGAGGAAATCGGAAATCAATGAAATGCTTACCCTGCTTGTAACATGCAGGCTAATCCAGTTACGAAGAAGACCATTTACTGTTTGGCTTAGACTGAGTATTAGTTGTGCAACAAGGATCATGACCACAAAAGCCATATTACTATTACCAATACCAGTATCGACGAGCGACTGAGTCAGAAATGGAAATGTCAAGCTTATTAAGCTGGCAGTTAGCATACTTAGAAAAACCTGAATGATAAACCGATTGTATGGACGAATATAATTAAGAAGGTAGTGAAAATTAAACTTACTATTTCCCCCTTCCTCATGTTTATAGAATTCAGGAGAGGGTTCGAGAAGAAGCGCTACACCTCCCTGTACGCCATCGCACTTTGAACTATACCAGTTCTTAAGGAATTCTGTTCCGGAGTAACGGAGAAGACCATAGGCTGGATCTGCAATGTGGATCTCATATTCAGTACTTCTTGATTTCCTGGCTTCATGCATTTTCCTTCTTTTAATTAAGAAAGAAGGAAGTTTTTGTTTTTTAATTGAATACACTACTACAAAGTGGTTTTGGTTCCAGTGGATGATACATGGAAGAGGGACATCATCCCGAAGCTGTTCCCATGTAAGGATGGAGCCTCGGGTACGAAAGCCTATGTTCTCTGCAGCATCACTGAGACCAAGCATAGAAACACCAGATCGCGTAATAAATGATTTGGAACGAAAAGACTGTAAGGAATAAGATTTCCCATAATATTTAGCTATCATTAGAAGGCATGAAGGTCCGCAATCCATAGAATCAATCTGTTTGAGAAAAGGGAATTTCATAATTTATCTTATTGTAATCTGACTTATAAAAAATTTTGAGAATATATGATTTTTGATATCAAAATACCATTATGTATGATGAGTGAAATGCCTCAACATAGCTACTAAGTATATATATTAATCATACCTCAACGCATCTACTGGATTAATTCTTGATACCCTGGAGGAATGAATGTAGACTGTAAGCATAACAATAACAAGTGATACCAAGAAGGAAACAGCGAAAATCCACCAATGAATTTCTGTCCTTGCAGAAAAATTACTGAGCCATTTTGTCATGATGTATAAAGTTACTGGTATTGAAACAGATGCAGCAATTACCACTAGTTTAAGATTGTTTTTGAGAAAGGAATATATTATCGATTGTTCTGAACAGCCAAAAATTTTCCTAATCCCGATTTCTTTGGTCCTAGACCTGGCAATAAACAGAGTAAGTCCTAATAATCCTAAAGCAGATATAAAGAGTGTAAAAACAGCAAAGATTGTTACAGTGGTTGTAAGATTCTTTTCTGTCGAGTAGATATCCGAAATCACCTCTTCTATTGTAGTAAATCCGAATGTTTTATCGGGAGCTGCTTTTTCCCACTCGCTCTTCAAAGAAGGTAAGAGCTGAGTGAGAGATCCATGTTTATAATGAATAGCAACTTCTAAAATAATCCTGTTTGTCAAATGTATTTGCAATGGAGGAATATCAGAATGAATGGAATACAGGTTAAAATCTTTAACAACACCTATAATTGTACTGGAACCCAATAGTTTCCCAATTGGTTCTTTAATTCCAAGCTGTCTGACTGCCTCCTCATTCAGAATAACTGAATTGGTTAAATCACTACCAAACTCTTTTGAGAAATCCCGTCCCTTAAGTATGGTCATACCCATGGTTTCCAGAAGGTTGTAATCACAAGCCAGACACTTTACAACAATGTCTTTCTCTTTATCGATAAAATGTGGATAAATAACAGACATCGCGCTCACAAAAGGAAGTTCCTCCATTATCCCTGAAGCCATGATAACATTATGATTCGACTTAATTCTGTCAAGAAAATCAGAATACCCATTAGAGTTGATTCCAAGGTGGACGAATAGAACATCATTTTTGTAATAACCAATATCCTTGTTTAAGGCATATTTATACTGCGATCTCATTATGAGGGCACTGGACACAAATGTACAAAAGATCAGAAGTTGCAGGATAATAAGTACTGAACGAAAAATTTGTTTTTTCTTTCCAAAATGGATCGTGTTTTGAATGATATCAAGTACTTTGAGTCTGGACAAATAGTATGAAGTGTAAACTCCGGATGCCATTCCAATTATAATTGTCAGCACAAGATAAACAGAGATATATGTTATAATATTATAACTTAAGATATTTAGTTCCTTTTGAAAAAGAAGGCTAGCATACGGAAGCGCCAACCACAAAAGCAACAGGGCAACAGGCAGTACCATAACCGACAGGATGATCGATTCACTTATCAATTGGTTCCTTATACTGTTTTTATCGGCTCCGAATGTTTTCCTTATCCCAATCTCCTTAGCTCTACTAGTAGATACAGCAGTCGATAAAATAATATAATTCACAGCAGCAACCAGTAATATAAGAAAAGCGATAGCGGAAAACATCTTAATATTGTTGATATCGCCCCGGATACCACTATTTGCAATATTTGAATTTAGATAAATATCAGACAAATTCTGAAGTCTGTAGTTCTTTTTTGACTTTTCATTTATGTACTTTTTTTCAAAAATCAGGAATCTTTTCTCAAGTTCTACAGTATTCATATTTTTTTTCATCAAAATCCATGTAGTCCAGTAATCATAATTCCAGTTTGTTTCAGCATCATTATTGTTATAAATTTTGTTTATCGGATCTAAGGTAAGTTTTCTGTTCACTAAACATTGTGCGAAGAATGTCGAATTAACTGGAATATCATCAAATACGCCTGTCACAACAAAAATATTTTCTTTACCATTGACTAACCCAGTAATCTCTTTCCCTACAGGATTATCACCTGGAAAAATCTTTTCAGCCACTTTTCTGGAAAGAACCAGGGAGTTCAAGTCATCAAGCAGTTTATCGCGTTTCGAATCTCCAATCAGATGGATAGTGAAAATGTCAAATATTTCAGAACTTGAGCCGACCGTTTGAGGAATCCAAATAAAATCGTTGTTAACCTTCAAACTGAATTCCTTAACATACGTTGTATTTGCTGCTTTTTCGATCTGCGGATATTCACTTTTTAATGTAGTTGCAAGGACATATGGTGTACTTGATATGATTGTATTAAAATCCGAATAATAAGTATTTACCCGATATATCCTGGTCCAGTTTTTATGGCAATGATTGTAGCTAAACTCATTAATAACATAGAGCAGAATTATGAAAGATGCAGCCAGTGCAACTGATAGTCCAAAGAAATTAATAGCTGTAAAGGTTTTATTTCGCTTCAGAAAACGTAAAGCTGTTTTTAGAAAATGTTTGAACATCCTTTTTTTATTTGGAGGTTAAAAAGACAATATAAGGATTTCATTTAGAGGTTATCTTTGCGAATAAATTGTAACTTTTAAAATAATAATTTTTAACAAGCTTGAATGTTAAACCTAGAACATATAAAAGATTGACTTCTCAATTATTTTATAGTTTTAATTGGACTTTGCTTACTTTAATTTCTTCATTTTTCTATGGTTTATTGATTCTACATATACTTTAACAAACAGACTAAATTTAAAACTTTTACAAGTATTCTTGGGGATCACGTTTTACAGTGCATAAATTATTTTTTCCTATTGCGTGTTCATAACCAGATGGAGATGGACAAATCCACTGATAAATACATCTATTACATGGTTTTTGATTCCGAATTCTCATCCATTCTTTAGGATTACGCATTGCATTATAAATTAAGTTAAGGAGTGGTGTATTAATATCCCCAATGGAGTGGTTATTTAAATCAGAATATACTTCTCCATTGGTCATAATTCTTATTTTACCAAAATTGGATATATTCATAGATTGGTTAATAAAAATCTCCTTTCGGGTTATTTTTGAACTTAAGAGATCTTTTTCAGATAAAAAGATATATTTTTTAAAAAAATCAATATTCTCTCCTGTATAAACCGGTTTAATTTCAACATGCTCCAATTCAAGTTTGTCAATAATAGCTTCAGCAATTTCAAATTCAATAGCTGAAGTGATTGCAAAAAGGGATTCAAATCTACAATTATTATCTATCAGAAACTGAATAGCTTCAAAAAGTATCTGTTGACTAATTGGAAAGTCAATCAGAACCCTTATAGTATATTTTGAATCATTCAAAAATGGATTTTTTTTAAAATTGGTTGGAATATCTTTATAAGAAGCATATATACTTTTATTAAAAGGAAGTTTATTAAAATCATCAATGAGGATATTAAGATCAGGGTGAGTAAAAATATTACCTCCCACAAGATTGAGATTAATTATGTGACAATCCTTCAGTGAATTTATGAAGTATTTTAATTTTTGATAAGCTAAATAATTACCTTCTGTACTTTTGCAATAATCGAACTGTTGAAATACGTTTATACCATTCAAGGAAGAGGAAGGATCGTCGCCTCCAACATAAATATATACTTCATCCAATAAATTTATAATATCCTCTTTTATATTTCGAAAATCGGCTGAGTCTTTATTATTTATATCGTACTGGAACTTCAAAACAGGAGGGAATATGGATGGCCTCTTGATTTTGGCAGATTTGAGTAAATCTCCAGAAAAAGAAGAACGTATAAAAATGATAAATTCTTTAACTTCTTCTAATTGAATATCATCTTCAGAAAGATCAATACAATACATATTTTCTATCAAAATTAGTTGAGAAATTATTTCTCTTAACCTACTTATGTTTTTAAATACCCTACTCTTAAAGGATATACTATTATAGGCCAGGAACTCTTCTTCTTGAGAGAAAATTATTGTATAAGGTTCAAGATATAGCCAATATTTATTCATAATTATTCAATTTTTACACTCATTGATTTCTTATAAGCTTCTGGATTCTTTTCAAAAAAAGACAGTATTGAAGATACATATAAGTCCTGCTCTTCATAGCTTTTTTGAAAAGGACAATTATTTTTTTGTTGGAGAGTATCAATATTAAAGATACAATGCATACATGATAAATAACCATAACAATGACCACATTGATTTTGTAGATTATTATAGTATTTATTATATTTTAGAGCAATATTCTCAAAATCAAGTTCAACAGTAGATTTATTAATCACCCCTAAATAAAATTGCTGGCCTATACGTTCACATGGTAAAATTTTCCCAGATACAGTTACAAACATTTTTTTCGCGAATGGCAAACAAGTCGCTGTTGGGATAAGGTTCTTTTTTTGATTTAATAAAAGGTCTTTGTACGATTTAAAAAAATTTCCAGTATGTTGGTTGACATAAGTAACAGCACCTGCAAAAATTGGATCCACAAATCCATTTTTTAAAGTTAACTGATCCAAAATATCAGATTGATCAATATCTTCCATAAAATTTTTGTACGTCTTATTAAACTCCTCCAATTTGTTCGGATTAATTCCCGAATCACTTAATCCTGAGATTTGAGGATTCTTCCCAAATTCCTCATTTATAAAAGTAATTATATCCTTTACCGAATTCCTGTTATGCAATACTGCATTAAAACTAACATTTTGCTCAAAGAAATCAGGATATTTTTGTTTTACTAATTTTACATTTTTACAAACTAAAGAAAAGGAATTAGAACCATTGTGTGTTACACGATAACTATGGTTTGTCTCGTTTCCATCCAGACTAATTAATAGTCTGAATTTTTTCAAAACTAAATAATCCATATATTTATCTAACATCGTTCCATTAGTGGTCATGTTAAATTCATAGTTTATAGTCGATGGCGAGTGAGACTCAATGTAATCAACAATTTCTTTTATGAGCTCTATATTTAATAATGGTTCTCCTCCATAAAAACCAAAAGTGACAGTCCTTTTTAATGTATGATTTAGTGAAGATCTCCAAAATAAAATTAAATAATCTATTATTGCTTTGGCAGTCTCAAAAGTCATATAAGAATTCTGCCTAACATCGTAATTAGTATAAAACTCTCCATAACCGCAATACTTACATTTTAAGTTACAGGCATCAGTAACCTCAAAAACTAAATTAGTAAGATTAGCCAAATTGTGTTTTATGTCTTCTTTATGAATTGTTCCAGATACTTTTTCAGGTTCTGGAATATCTCTTTCTGCAAGCAATCCATTTTGTTTTAAAAATGTATATTTGGTGTAGTAGTAAATAATGTCCTCTTCCTTGTACTCATTTTTGCCAAGAGTAAGATGTTTGGGAAGAGGATTTTTTCTATAATTTGCATTCTCTTCATTTTCAATAAAGTATATAATAATTGGGGCAAGATATATATGATATGGCCCCAAGGAACTCACTAGGTACTGGTTGTAAAAATCAGTTTTACAAATAGAAAATTCTCTCATAATAGATATTATAAATTTTAGAAATAAACCACAGTATTACATAATTGTAATACTGTGATTTATAATCCTTTAATTTTAATTTTTGAAATTAGAATATGATATTGTAACTGAGTGATACGATTTCCCTCACATACTTTTAGGCCATTATATAATGATAAGTATCCATAAAACTTTCCTGAATCCAGTAGCCGTCTATAGTACTTTGTTCACTAAAATTTCCTATACAACAACAAACACAACCACACAGACAACGACCTGAACCTCCTTCAATAGCATTTAATTCTTTCTTCTTTAGTTCAGTTTTAATTAAATTGTTAAGTTTTAGTCCTTTAATTGTTTTCATAACTTAAGTTTTTGTATGTTATAATAATTTAGTAAATTCCATTTGTATCATTTCAACGGAAGGATTTATTCCCAATATTATTTTTCAGTTATCTTTGTCTTTGAACCTCCTTTCTTATTAAGGAATGGTCCAGGCAGGAAGTCAATGGCTCAAGGCAATGAGCTGATAGCATAGGTCAAAGCTTCCTGCCCTTCTTTTTTTTAAAATATTATTTGTTTTTTAGTTCACGTTGATGCTTCTCGAGTACCTATAAATATTCATCATAATAACTATATATTACTTTTAAACTGCCAGCTCTAAGAATTCTGAAAATACCGATGTCACCTGATCTTCATCATAATTATTATGCACTGAAATAATTTGACGAATTTCCAAAAAGGATTTAAGAATCATGGCGTCGATGATTTCATATCACTAATGTTAATTATATTACTTAGTTTTTAATTTTTTTGATTAGTCTTGGATAAGTTGTTATATTGAATAGAATTACATTGCAAATTCATTCCAAGTCGTGTTGCAACATCATTTTTATTTGGTTTAATCCGGTCATTTATTTGACAATCACAATATCAATATTGCTAAATCAAATTTAATCCAGAAGGATAACATTCCAACGAGATAAAATCGGATATTTTCTGACAAAACCAGACATATTAGGACAACTATGCTATTTTAAGTTTTTTTTGGACCACCAAAAGTATCGTATATGATTTGCAAATGAAGAGGTTTGATCAATCCTGGAGGGAGATTAATATTTTCTTTCTTTTGCCATCGGTTAAGTGTTTTTACACTGATCCCATACTCTGAGGCGACTTCTTTACGGGTTTTTGCTTTTAAAATTAATACTTCCATAAGGACTGACATATGTATTTTAGTTAATAGTTAACACAATGATATTAAAACACATAGCTGTTTTTTAAGTTATGTTTTCTTTTATTAGATGGCATAAAGATTTATATCCTTCTAAATATTTAATACAATACTTCTGCTTTGCTAGTCACTTTTGATACCAGACTCATACACCCTAGTAATTAAAACCATCATATTAAATTTATAGACAAATAATTGATTAATAGGAATTGCCTGCAAATTGTTACCCTGATTTGATAAATGTTTATACAATTATCCTTACCGAGATTGGAAAAGCCAGTGACTTTTGCACTTTAGAAGTTCTAACGGAAAACAAGGTAATTATCAAGTATGAGAAAAACTTAAACTCCGGATTAAATGGGTTTCTCAATTTTAGATTATATCTTTTACATCTTCCATTATACGGTTAAAATTGTCATTCAGATCCTTTTCTGTGATATGGTGCTTCACCTTTA